>OATY01000004.1_pt1 | contig 378638 bp, 390 predicted proteins | sample 1476101 | NCBI WGS metagenome assembly OATY01 (sample SAMEA2579994, study PRJEB22360) | human gut metagenome
GCAATATAGTGTCAGTTATATGGCCCGCGTAGCGCCTCCCCCTGCCGTTGATGCTGCGCTGACTGCTGAAGGCCTTAAGTAATCTATATCTGCTTAATCTAAAAGGCCCCTCGAGGGTCTTTTTCATTTCGAATCAATACCATCCTGCATAAATTCGTCGATTATAAGTGACTTAAAGGCATGACTTGCCGCGCTGATATAGTGCGTTTTATGCAGCAACAAGGCTGCCGTGCGCTCGGGTAACGAGGGCAGCAAACTGATGGCGTGCATTTCACGCTGTTTTTCAATAATGGCCTGAGGAAGCACAGAGACTAATTCGCTGCTTTTAACCAAATCGAGGATCGTGCTAATGGAATTGGCTTCGATGGCCAAATGAGGTTTTAGCTGATGCTGGTCAAAGTAGTGATCGATATAGATACGCGTAGCGAAATCCTGACTTAATAGCGCCATCGGCACAGCGGAGATCTCATCCAGCGTCATTTTTTCTTTGCTGTATAGCGGGCTATTTTCCCCCACGGCTAAGGCCAGTGCTTCAGAAAACAGAGGGAGATAATCGATATGTTCAGCGTTGTGAGAAACGAACGCTAAGCCGAGATCCAACTCATTTTCCTGCAAGTCTTTTTCTAACTGCTCCTGCGAGAGCTCACGCAGATGCAGCTTAATGTTGGGATATAGCTGATAAAAACGTTTAAACAACGGGCCGATCAAATAGGCGCTAAACGTGGGCGTAAAGCCAACCCGTAAACTTCCTCGGCTTAAATCCTGCACATCATGGATCGCTCGATACCCCATCTCTAGCTCATTCAGCGCACGACGCGCATGTTCAAGGTAAACCTCTCCCACATCGGTTGGGCGCACTATCCGGTGTGAACGATCGAGCAAAGCAACGCCCAACTGCTCCTCTAGTTGCTTAATTTTTTGCGAAAGCGCGGGCTGAGAAAGGCAGACCTCTTCTGAAGCGCGGGTGAAATTTCGATGTTTGACAACGGAAAGAAGTGCACGGAGATTGCGGAGAAACATAACACCTACTATTCAAAAATATTATACAAAGTATAAAAAATGGCACTTAGACATTATAGAGAAATAACCGCATTCTTGCTGCACGTTTTAGCACGCAGGAAAATATCATGCAGAACATCATCAAAGGCTTTTTAAAATTTCAGCAGGAATGCTTTCCGCAGCGTACCAAGCTGTTCAAAGATCTGGCGAATAACCAGAGCCCTAGCGTCCTTTTTATTACTTGTTCCGACAGCCGTGTTGTGCCGGAATTTCTGACTCAGCAGGAACCAGGCAATCTTTTCGTTATTCGCAATGCGGGTAATCTGGTTCCCTCTTACGGCCCTGAAGTCGGCGGTGTTTCCGCCAGCGTTGAATACGCGGTAGCCGCTTTAGGCGTAACCGATATCGTAATCTGCGGGCATTCCGACTGCGGAGCCATGACGGCGATTAACCAAGGTATTTGTTTAGACCACATGCCTATGGTGTCTCAATGGCTGAAACATGCCGATGCTGCCAAACTGGTCAATGCGACCCGTTTCTATGCGTCCGAAGCCGAGAGCTTGAATGGCATGGTGCAGGCTAACGTCGTAGCACAACTTTCCAACCTAAAAACGCATCCTTCGGTGGCGGTCGCCATCGAGCAAGAACGACTCAACCTGCACGGCTGGGTCTATGACATTGAAAGCGGAGAAATGCTGACCCTTGAGGGGGAAAGTAAACAATTCGTTTCTCTGAGCGAAAACCCTTACGCATGCGCCTTAGCATCACACCGTGCGGCTAACGCTGCCTAATTCATTCACTATTTCGGAGAAGATTATGACTCAAACACTGACGACTCAAAACGCACGTAGCACCCTGACTGAAACCATTATTATGGCCAAAATGGCGAAGAACTTGTCTTGGCAAGATCTGGCCGACGGTACGGATATGAGTATTGCCTTCGTCACCGCAGCCTTATTAGGCCAGCATCCATTGCCGGAACATGCCGCACAAAAAATCGTAAAACAGCTCGAGCTGCCAGAAGATGCCGCTTTGTTGTTACAGGCGATACCATTGCGCGGTTCTATCCCTCAGGGCATCCCAACCGATCCAACCATTTATCGTTTCTACGAAATGCTGCAGGTTTATGGCACTACGTTGAAAGCGCTGGTGCACGAACAATTCGGCGATGGCATCATCAGCGCCATCAACTTCAAGCTGGATATTAAGAAAGTGGAAGATCCTGACGGAGGTTCACGCGCAGTGATTACTTTTGACGGGAAATATTTGCCAACCAAACCATTCTAATTTTAGGCAAATAAAAAATCCCCCAGCGGTCGTGTTTAACCACTGGGGAATTTATTGATAACGTACTATACAGCCGCTTTTACAGCGCAACGGCCGCGAACTGATGCACCGGCTGAGCGATCAGATCCTGAGCTGCAACAACCTGCAACTCATATTCACCCATTTCTTTGGTGGTCAGCATCACTTCATAGACTGCTGCGGTCACATGTTCTAAGGCTTTCTTCAATGGTTCACCTTTCAGCATGTTCACCAGCAACAAACCACTGGTTAAATCACCCACGCCAACCGGCTGGCGAGCGCCAAAATCGACCAGAGGACGGCTGATGTGCCACGCTTCGTCGGCGGTAACTAAGATCATTTCAAAGCGATCTTTATGATAACCGGCGTAGGACAAATGTTTGACCAGAACCACTTTCGGTCCGCGAGCAATAACGCTGCGAGCAGAAACCAGCGCTTCTTCTACGCTGTTAATGGTATGTCCCGTCAACTGTTCCAGCTCCAACAGATTAGGGGCCATGATGTCACTGCTGGCAACGGCATCACGCGCAAAGAATTCCGCTACGCCTGGTGCAACGATACATCCTTTTTCTGGGTGCCCCATCACTGGGTCGCAGAAATACCAAGCATTTGGATTGGCAGCTTTGACTTTGCGTACAATATCCAAAATATGCCCGCCCTGTTCTGGCGAACCAATATACCCACTCAATACGGCATCGCAGTTTTTCAGCTGATCGATGTCTGCAATTCCCTGCACAATTTCCGTCAAATGATTGGCTGGCATCACACAGCCAGTCCAGTGACCGTACTGGGTATGATTTGAAAACTGAACGGTGTTCAGTGGCCAGACGTTTACGCCCATACGACGCATAGGAAACTCAGCGGCGCTGTTTCCTGCATGACCAAAAACCACATGAGATTGAATAGATAGGATATTTTTCATGGATGCGACCTACTTCACTGTCGCTCTCGACAGCGGGTTATTCATATTAAGGGGAAAATAAGGGGGACCTGAGTCCCCCTTTTATTGCATCCGTGGCTTATTTCCAGCAAATCAGGCAGTAATTCTTTTTACCGCGACGCAATAAAGTAAAGCGTCCGAACAGACGGTCAGCATCGCTGAAGGTATATTCCGGATCAGACTGTTTTTCACCATTGATGGTAATTGCATTTGACGCGATAGTTTTACGCGCTTGACCACGAGACGGCTGTAGCTCGGAATCCACCAGCGCTTGTTGCAAGTCTGCATCACGCGCTAGTTCAACCATTGGCATACCGTCCTGAGCTAACTGAGCAAAGTCAGCTTCGGTCATTTCGCTCAATGCACCAGAGAACAGGCTCTGGGTAATACGTTTTGCAGCGGCTAATCCTTCTTCGCCGTGAACCATGCGGGTCACTAGCTCAGCCAGCACGTATTGTGCACGCGGCGCTTTGCCACTGTTTTTGTCTTCTTCTTCCAGCGCGTCGATATCCTTCAGATCCATAAAGGTGAAGAACTTCAGGAAACGATACACGTCCGCATCGGCGGTGTTGATCCAGAATTGATAGAATTTGTACGGACTAGTTTTCTTCGGATCCAGCCATACTGCGCCACCTTCGGTTTTACCGAATTTGGTACCATCGGCTTTGGTGATCAACGGAACGGTTAAGCCCCAAACCTGTTTCTGGTGCAGACGACGGGTTAAATCGATACCTGAAGTGATGTTGCCCCACTGGTCAGAACCACCTATTTGCAGCTCTACGCCGTGCAGCTCGTTCAGGCTAGCAAAGTCGTAACCTTGCAGCAGGTTGTAGGAGAATTCGGTGAACGAAATACCCACGTCATCACGGTTCAAGCGCTGTTTTACCGCCTCTTTGTTGATCATCTGATTAACAGAGAAGTGTTTACCGATATCACGCAGGAAGGTCAGCACGTTCATATTGCCGAACCAATCGTAGTTGTTGGCTGCAATCGCGCTGTTTTCGCCACAGTCGAAATCGAGGAACGGTGCAACCTGATGGCGGATTTTATCCACCCACTCGTGCACGGTATCCTGCGTATTCAGTTTACGCTCGGTGGCTTTAAAGCTTGGGTCACCGATAAGCCCAGTCGCGCCGCCCACCAAGGCAACAGGTTTGTGGCCTTCTAGCTGGAAGCGTTTCAAGCACAGCAACGGAACCAGATGGCCCAAGTGCAAGCTGTCAGCGGTCGGATCGAAACCGCAATACAGTGCTAGTGGCCCTTGCGCCAGTCGCTCTGCCAACGCTTCTTCATCCGTTACCTGGGCAATGAGGCCCCGCTCTTGCAGTTGTTTAATCAGGTTGCTGCTCGCCATTAAAGACTCCATTAGATTTTAATTTACTACCGCGCGTTCCATACGAGTGATAGTTCGTGCGGGTGATAAGCCCTATAGAATAAAGGGGTCACGCCCATCGCGCTAGATTTAACTCGTGTTTTTCGCTGATTAAGGCGCCAACCGGTCAATTTCCCAAGCATCGCCTTGGCGCTGATAAATAAAACGGTCGTGTAAGCGGTTTTCTCGCCCTTGCCAGAACTCCATCGAGTTAATTTTTACACGATATCCGCCCCAGAAGCTTGGCAGAGGAATTTCGCCTTGTAGGAATTTCTGTTTCAGCTCGAGGAACTTGCCTTCCAAGATGCCGCGCGTTGAAATGCGCGATGACTGATGAGATACCCATGCGGCGATTTGGCTATCTTTCGGCCGACTATGGAAATATTTCATCACTTCGAGCGTCGATAACTTTTCTACCATACCTAATACGCTGACTTGGCGATCGAGCATATGCCACGGGAAATGCAGGCTAATATGTGGGTTCTCTTCCAGCTGTTGCGCCTTGCGGCTGCCCAGATTGGTGTAAAACACCATTCCTTGCTGGTCAAAATGCTTGAGTAACACAATACGCTGATACGGTTGGCCATTTTTGTCTACCGTCGCCACGCACATGGCCGTGGGATCGGCTAAACGTGCCTCACAGGCCTGTTTCAACCAGCGCTCAAACATCTCCAGCGGATCGTCCGTCAGATCGCTTCGGCGCAGTCCACCACGCACGTATTCACGACGCAGATCGGCAACATCAAACTCGTTGTTTTCACTCATATTCAGCAGTCCGTCACAAGTCCAGAACGCTATTCTGCTCCCGTGGAGGGATAATCTCAATTCACTCACGGCTCTCGTTGTGGCTACATTAGCCATTATTGAGGGAGAAAGGAGGCCTACGCGTAAACCACCGCTCCATCTGAAGACGGCAAAAGTTATCTATTAAACTGAATTAAAAGTGGTTTTTTATAACGCCAGGAAATTTGCAGATAGACAGTGACAGTACACCGCATGTTATAGGGACAGTCATCATACGCAAGGGATAAGACGGTTGGGGCCGCTGAAGCAGCCCCAGAAAGGATTAAGATTTCAGCACACAGTCGTTAATAATGATTTGATCGTTGCGTTCGATAAACGCGGTATTGCCTTTAGACCAGAAGGTGTACTTGCCGTCGCTGTAGCGCGCGCCGGAAGCAGAAACGACCTGTGGCAGCGTTAACTGATTGCCATCCATGATAAAGCTGACCTGATCCTTTTGGTTATCCACGGTTACGGTCAACGACGTGGTGCCACACTGGTAGCTCAACGCCTCAGGTGCAGGCTCTTTATGCGCTGTCTGACAGCCTGCTAGTAATAAAATCGCACCAGCGGCACAGATAAATTTCAACATGAACATTCTCCCATTGTATTTTTAAATTAGATAACAAAATCAAATGGCGTGATTAGCCGGATAGATGGCACCAAGAATGGTCTCCTGCGAGGCCCCGGTGACGGAAGGCAAGTTACCGGGTAAACCGGATAACGTGCGGTAAGCCAGCCATGCAAAGGCCAACGCTTCCATATCATCGCCGCTCACGCCATAGGCGTCAGTGCTACAAACTTCGGTTCCCGCCAACAACGCCGCCATACGACTCATAATGAGCGGGTTTCTCGCTCCGCCGCCGCATACCAACAAGCGTTCACAGCCGCCCGCCAGTTGAACCTGATCGCAAATACTGATTGCGGTGAGTTCCACCAGCGTTGCCTGAACGTCTACGGCAGCAATCGGCGGGAATTGAGCCAGTTGCTGTTCCAACCATCCCAAATTAAACAGTTCTCGTCCCGTGCTTTTCGGTGCAGGACGCGCAAAATAAGGCGCCGCCAAAAGATGTTGCAATAAAGGCTGATTCACCGAACCCTGTTTTGCCCACGCGGCATCTTCGTCATAGGCCTTGCCGTGATTACGCCAAATCCAAGCATCCAGCAGCATGTTGCCGGGGCCGGTATCGAATCCTCTGACCGGTAACCCCGGTAAAAGCAGGGAGAGATTGGCAATGCCACCGATATTAAGCACCATGCGTCGCTCTACCGGATGCGTGAGTAGCGCGTGGTGGAAGGCGGGAACTAACGGTGCGCCCTGCCCGCCGTAGGCCATATCGCGCCGGCGAAAATCACCCACGGTGGTAATCGCAGTGAGCGCGGCAACGCGGTTATTATCCCCTAACTGCATGGTAAACGGATTCTCGCCCTCGGGCTGGTGCCAAACGGTTTGCCCGTGACAGCCAATGGCCGTAATGTCCTGCGGTTTTAGCGAGGCTTGCTTTAATAAATGGTTAATCGCCTCGGCATAAAGACTTCCCATTTGCCGGTCTAACTCACCGACCTGCGCCAGCGTCACCGCCTGCCCTTGGCACATGCCTAAAATAGATTCTTTTACGGCTATAGGAATGGGATGTGAATATCTGCTTTGCTGTGCAACCATCCGCTCATCAATAGCGGCAATAACAACGTCGATCCCGTCAAGGCTGGTTCCTGACATCACGCCAATGTACCGTCCCGATCTCATTTCATCGTCCTTATTTATTTTCGTTAGTTGAAATTAGCCTCTTGTGACACTAAACGGAACCGGATTTATCTAATTTCCGTGTCAATATCATAAACATTCCTGACCATTCTTGACGTAATATTTTCCTCGCGAACGATTCGTAGGCTGAGAAAATGCAGTAAAATAGTAAAAGAGTTGGTGATTATTTAAACCGACAAAACTTAAACGGTCGTTTATTGTTGGTTGAGTCAATCATCTGTATGCTACAGCGATACAGGCATTGGTATAGGCAATAGTTTGTTTATAGCCAACCTTTTAGAGTAAACACACAGCCGTAACGACAGGCAACAAACAAGCCAGCGCGTAGAAGGCTAGAATGGAAGGAATATTGTTATGATTAAGCGTCTTATTGTTATCGCTCTTGCCGGCGCTTCATTGGCTGGTTGTGCTAACACCAGCACATTATCTGGTGACGTTTATACTGCGGGTCAGGCTAAAGAAGTTCAGCAGGTTACTTACGGTAGCATCGTGTCAATTCAGCCGGTTCGTATTCAGGCTGGCAACGATAGCAACGTGATTGGCTCTATCGGCGGCGCGGTCTTAGGTGGTTTCTTAGGTAACACCGTAGGCGGCGGTACAGGTCGTAGCTTGGCAACAGCGGCTGGCGCAGTTGCGGGTGGCTTAGCCGGTAACAGCATCGAAGGCGCCGTTAACCGCACCGATGGTGTGCAGTTAGTGGTTCGTAAAGACGATGGCAAAACAATTGCCGTGGTGCAGAAAAACGGCAGCAAACCTTTCGCGGTTGGTCAGCGTGTCATGCTGCTGTCTAGCGGCAGCAGCGTCAGCGTCTCAGCGACTAACTAAGCCTAAATGGCTTAGCTAAACGAGATCACGAAACCGGAGGCAATGCCTCCGGTTTTTTTTGGTTTGCTGTTAGTAATTAAAAATAATTATAATTATTTGTTTTGTAAGTGAATTATATTTTGTTCCAGACGTTCAACTAAGCTAGTCAGCAGTGTCACTTCTTCTGGTGAAATTCCAGATAAGATCTCACCACGTGTCATCGTGATAACGTCATTAACTTCCTTGATAATTGGTGCAGCTTCTTCCGTTAACTTGATGCGTTTAGCGCGGCGATCGTTTGCACAGGTATGGCGCGTAATTAAGCCCTTCTCTTCAAGCTGGTCCAACGTACGAACTAATGAAGGTTGCTCTATGCCGATAGCTTTAGCCAGTTGGATCTGAGACTGCTCCGGCGGCAAACGATTAATATTGTATAGAGTGACCCAATGCGTTTGTGTCAATTCAAGCGGCTTCAAACGCTGGTCAATTAACGCTCTCCATACACGAACTAATCGTGCTAAATCTGAGCCTAGTGTCGATTCCAATTTATTCTCCTTATAATTAGCGTGCTAAGATACTCACCCAGAGTAGCTCCTAGTTTGGTTCTCAATCGTAAAAATTTCAAATGTATATCTATTACCTCCAAAAAATAATCTATGCTTATGGACAATTAACATCTATGTTACCTATAAATCTTTTAAGGGATCGGGAGTGGTAAACATGGACATCCTCTCATCATCACAAGGCTCGCCTTTACCGGATCTGATATTAGGCGCATCGCTCTATTTTCCGCCTATTTTTAAAGCTATTTTACTCGGCATTGTTTTCTGGCTGCTTATTCATCGCTTATTCCGTGATGTGATTTACTCTGGCGATATTTGGCATCCGACACTGATGGATTTGTCAATTTTCGTCATTTGTGTAAGCACCAGTCTTTGGCTATTAACCAGTTGGTAAAATAATATGAAACAGAACACATTACGCTACTTCTCAACGGTTATAGTTTGTGCAATTGCAATCACCGCTGGCTGGTGGGCTTGGAATTATTATATGCAATCACCTTGGACGCGAGATGGAAAAGTGCGTGCCGAGCTCGTCAATATTACACCAGAAGTATCGGGAAAAATAATTAAAGTAAATATCAGTGATAACCAACAGGTAAAACAAGGCGACCTGTTATTTGCTTTAGACCCAACCCCATTCGAAATTGCACTGAGTAATGCCAATGCCGCGATGGCTAAAGCGGAGTCAGACTTGGCCAAAGCTAACCACGAAGCGACTCGCCGTGGCAACCTGCCGCGTAACGTTATCTCCGCAGAAGACTTAGACGAAGCCCAACTGAATGCGCAAGCAATGAAAGCAAATTATAAATCCGCACAATCTAATTTGGAACAGGCTCAGTGGAATTTACACCACACCAATATTTATGCTCCAGTCAGCGGGTTTATAACTAATTTACAAACCCGCGTAGGAAATTATGCCTCTATTGGCTCACCGCTCGTGGCTCTTATTGATATTAATTCGTTTTATGTGATGGGTTATTTCGAAGAAACTAAACTCAAACATATAAACATCGGAAATAACGTGGATATAACTCTGTATAACGGAAATATTCCATTACAGGGACGCGTAGAAAGTATTGGTCGTGCAATTTATGACCAAAGCGTCGAAAGCAGCGATAATATGCTACTTAATGTAAAACCGAACGTCCCTTGGGTACGACTAGCTCAACGGGTACCGATCCGAATTAAGCTTGAAAATATTCCTAAGGATGTTTTGCTGGTTGCGGGAACCACCTGCACAATTTCTGTTCGTAGCCATTAACAGGACAGTCTTGTGAATTTATCTTGGCTAGATTGGCGCAACACTCCATGGGCAAAAGCCAACGCTGGACAATGGCGTTACGCGCTGCGCAACGCCATCGCAATGTGTTTGGCGCTCTGGGTCGCTTTTTTATTGGATCTAGATGAACCCTATTGGGCGTTTACGTCTGCCGCCGTGGTCAGTTTTCCTACCGTTGGCGGAGTTATCAGTAAAAGTATTGGTCGTATCGCTGGGAGTTTGCTTGGCGCGGCGGCATCGGTTCTGATTGCCGGACAATGCCTTAATGACCCGTGGCTGTTTACCTTTTATATCGCGGCCTGGATTGCAGTGTGCACCTACGTCTCGAATCATTATCAAAATAACGTTGCCTACGCTTTTGCTTTAGCGGGTTATACCGCAGCCATCATTGCCTTCTCAACGGCAGAATCTACCGACAGCATGCAAATTTTTGATATTGCACAAGCGCGTGTCTGTGAGGTCATTACCGGTTTGCTGTGTGGCGCGTTTATGATGATGCTCCTGCCGAGCACTTCAGACGGAACGAACCTGCTCACGTCACTACGCCGCATGCATCAGCGACTACTCGAACACGCAGCCATGCTGTGGCATCCAGAAACCACACCGGAAATGCGCGCATCGCACGAAGGATTAATTGGCCAAATCCTGACCATGAATATTCTCCGTATTCAGGCTTTCTGGAGTAACCATCGACTGCGTAGCCGTAACAATGTGCTTAACTTCCTGCTCCATCGACAGTTACGCTTAACCAGCGTGATTTCCAGCATTCGTCGGATGCTGGTGAATTGGCCCGATCGCCCGGATGTTTTGCAAGACGTATTACGAGACATCATAAAAGAACTGGAGAATCCCGAGACAAACAAATATCGTTTAGCCAAAATTCTCAGCCGTATTTATCCGCAGGATCCCAGCGATTATCGGCTACGCACGTTTTATCTACGCCTGCGTTATTTCTGCTGGCTTTATCTGCAAGGTAGCCGCTGGATACGCCACGTCGAAAACTCAACGCCAGAAGATAGTTTTTCACCGCCAAAGGTTCACAGTATCGCACGGCACACGGACAGTATGGAGTCGGCCTATAATGCCCTGCGCACCTTCGTGGTCATCATTATCGGCTGCGCGTTCTGGATGAGTACTCAATGGGATGAGGGCGCTGGCGCATTGACCATTACAGCCATTACCTGTGTGCTTTATTCCACATCCGCATCCCCAATGACGAGTCTAACCACCTTGTTTAAAGCGATGGTGCTGCTGTCTATTGGCTGTTATCTGGCAAAATTTGGATTGATGATTCAAATCGATGATTTCTGGGTATTCTGTGCCTTTTTGCTGCCTGTATTACTTACAATGCAATTACTCAAATTGCAAAACCCCAAAACAGCAGCGTTGTGGGGACAAGTGATTGTCTTTATGGGTTCGTTTTTGCTGGTGACCAACCCGCCGGAATATGATTACGGCAGCTTCGTAAACGATAACATCGCGAAGATTTGTGGTGTTTTGCTGGCCGCCGTAGCATTTCAGATTTTGCGTCCAAGCTCTGATAAACGTAAAAGCCGCCGAATCATTCGAGCTCTGCGTCTAGATTTTATGGATCAGATAAGCCGCCGCCCTCAGCAGGATGAAAGTCAGTTCGAGTCTCGGATTTATCATCGCATCAGCCAGCTCAATCAAAGCAAAGATGAGCTATCGCGTGTTTGGGTACTGCGTTGGGGCGTGGTCTTACTCAACTGTAGCCACATTGTTTGGCAACTGCGTGAATGGCAGACGCGTTCCGATCCGCTTTCAGCGGTTCGCGACGTTTGCATACACTGCTTGAAAGGGATCATGACGGAGAAAGGCGTTCAGCATGAGTCGCTCGATGGAACCTTAGCTGAACTGTTAAGAATCAGCGATGTACTGTCTCGTCATCCTGACCAAAGCGGCCGTGATTTAGCCGGTCTGGTGTGGCGCTTATATTGTTCTTTATCACAGTTGCAGCAGAGTGTGGTACCAACGGTGGCAAATAAGGCCTGAAATATCAGAACAACGAGGATTGTTCCGGCGAGTTAATTTGTTCGGCATTATCGTTGCGCCGCTGACGTAAAAAGCGTTGGCGGCACAAACGCAGTACATCACGTTTTTGTGGATCGCTCAGTTTCATCCAGCCAAACCGCTCTTCTCGGCTACGCATACAGCCGCGGCAATAACCCCGCTCATCCGCCTGGCATATACCTCGACACGGGCTGGGAATTTCAAAAAACTCAAGCTGCTGGGCCACAATATACCTCCTGCTTACCATCCTAAGTGAAGACGCAAACAAAGAACTGAGCAAATCAATTTCTAGTTAATATTCTGTATCTTTATATGTCTGGAAGTAATTCCGCAAGCAGAGCATGGCCTGTCGGCTCTTTTCTGTATGCACTCTCTCAAGCGTTAGCGCATGCAGCTTAAGCGGCGTTGGTCGCCATTCCGGTAATAACACCACCAGATCGCCTCTTTGCAGCTCATGGCTGATTTCATACAGCGGCTGCACTGAGATCCCTAATCCCTCCAAGGTAAATGCGCGCAACACATTCATGCTACTACTGCCGGTGGCGATATCGGGTAAACGAATTTTACACGTCTCCCCGCTGCGTTTTTGTAAGGTGATTGACGTTGGAATCGCATCGTTGGTATTGATCAGCCATTGATGCTGCGTCAATTCATGCGGCGCCTCAGGTATCCCGCTGCGATTTAAATAACGCGGCGATGCACATAACACCATCGGCCACGTTGCGAGCGGATGAGCAATATAAGACGCGTCATCCAGTTGTCGATTGACCCGCAAAGCAATATCCGCGCGAACCTCAATTAAATTGATAATTTCATCGTTGGCTAAGATCCGCAGGCTCAGCTTAGGATGCGCCTGCAATAATGGAGCAAGTGCCTGCGCAAGCGGCGTTCCACCAAGCCCTATCGTTGTGGCAATGCGCAACTCACCGACCAACGTATCGCGCATTTCGGCCAATCGTTGCTCTGCCTGACTCGCCTCATTCAACATAGCTTTGCAGCCAGGGTAAAATGCCGCGCCTGCATCAGTGAGCGTGAGTTTTCGCGTCGAACGATGCAGCAGCGTTACCCCGAGATCTTGCTCCAGCGTTCGCATATGTTGACTCACTGCGGAAGCGCTCATGCCTAAACGTCGCCCCGCCGCACTCAATGAGCCTTCCGCGACAACAACGGCAAAGACCGCCATACGATTAAGTTTATCCATCGAATTACGCCCTTCATCTTGAAGTTTTACTTAAAGAAGTTAGTGGCAATATGCCACTTATCAGCCATGCTGTTAAGGCTTAAAGTTTCTCTATCGCAACCAATATCGCAACCAATGTTGAAAAAGGAATGAATGATGAAACTCGCTATTATCGGTGCAACAGGTTTTGTGGGTCGTGTGGCTGTTAACGAAGCGTTGGCTCGGGGTCATGAAGTGACCGCCATCGCGCGTCATACCAAAGATTTACCCACTAACAGCCATTTGCATATTGCACTTGGCGACGTGACCGACATTGATTGGCTAGCACAAACGTTGAAAGGCGTAGATGCCGTAATTAGCGCCTTTAACCCTGGTTGGACCGATCCCGATTTGTATGCCAACTTTGTCAAAGGCAGCAATGCTATTTTGAAAGCGGTCGAAAAATCAGGTGTGAAACGCTTCTTGGTCGTTGGTGGCGCGGGGAGCCTTGAAGTTGCGCCTGGCGTTGAGCTGATCGATACCCCCCAGTTCCCCGCAGAGATCCGCCCTGGCGCGCAAGGTGCTCGCGAGCTGCGCGACGCTTTACGTGCAGGTAGCTCACTGGATTGGACGGTATTATCCCCTGCGGCCATGCTGGCACCGGGTCAACGTACCGGCAACTTCCGTTTGGGTACAACGTCATTGCTGATGAACGGTGATGCGCCGGCCAATATTTCCGTCGAGGACCTTGCCGTTGCCATTCTGAATGAAATTGAACAACCACAATTTATTAAGCAGCAATTCACAGCCGCTTACTAAGCCACAATTCCCTCCAAATTCCTCTTTCTCACGGACAGCAATGCGCTGTCCGTGAGCGTTTTGTTATCTATAACCGCCTATAATTACTGCATTTAAAATTATTTCTTCACAAACTATCTTCGCTTGTATTGACTTAGACCAACTGGTCTATTAGTCTTTGCCCAAGCCTCGCTATCACGTTTTACCCACGACTAACGAGCAAACCTAAACTTCGTCGCGCAAGATAATGCGTAACAACTGCAACAGGATTGACTATGAAAATCGAAAAGTTGTTCACACCAGTCACCGTTGGTGACGTTACTCTACCTAATCGCGTTTTCATGGCTCCGCTGACGCGTTTGCGCAGCACAGAACCGGGTGATATCCCAACGCCGCTGATGGGCGAATATTACAACCAGCGCGCAGGCGCAGGTTTGATCATTACCGAGGCCACACAGGTTTCATTCCAAGCCAAAGGTTACGCCGGTGCTCCAGGATTACATACGCCAGAGCAGCTAGCCGCATGGAAAAAAATTGTGTCTGGCGTCCATCAGCACGGCGGGCATATTGCCGTGCAGCTGTGGCACGTGGGCCGCATTTCTCATAATAGCCTCCAGCCAAATCAACAGGCTCCGGTTGCGCCTTCTGCGATTGCCGCCGATACCCGCACCACCGTACGTGATGAAAATGGTCACTGGGTGCGCGTACCTTGCTCAGAACCACGCGCCTTAGAAACCAGTGAAATTCCAGGCATCGTTCACGATTTCCGCCATGCGGTAAGCCTTGCGAGCCAAGCCGGCTTTGATCTGGTTGAACTGCACGCCGCACATGGCTATTTGCTGCATCAATTCATGTCACCGGCTTCGAACCACCGTACCGATCAATACGGTGGCAATATTGAAAATCGTGCACGTTTAACGCTGGAAGTGGTTGACGCTGCAATTGCCGAATCTGGCGCAGGTCGCGTTGGGATCCGTATTTCGCCATTGGGCCCGTTCAATGGTCTGGACAATGGTGAAGATCAAGAAGAAGCAGCGCTTTACCTGATCGGCCAACTTAACCAACGTAAAATTGCCTACCTGCATATTTCTGAACCAGATTGGGCGGGCGGCAAACCTTATTCTGAGGCATTCCGTCAGGCGGTTCGCAAACAGTTTAGCGGTATCATTATCGGTTCAGGCGGTTACAACGCTGAAAAAGCCGAAACGTTGCTGAATCAAGGTCTCATTGACGCGGTGGCTTTTGGCCGTAACTTTATCGCTAACCCTGATTTGGTCGAGCGCTTAGAGAAAAAAGCCCCACTGAATACGCCACATCCAGAAACCTTCTACGGCGGTGACGCCAAAGGCTATACCGATTATCCAACGCTGTAATAGTCATACCTTGGCATAGCTGCCAACCCTCTGACCGCCTCCACTCGGCCAGAGGGTTTTTTATTTACCGCAGCGGCGATTAATCAGGGGCTTTTATTGATCGCTGAAAGTAGGCTGTTACAATGTGTCTACAGCCTGTCGCTATTCCAATAGCGAAGCCTTGTCATCAAGGCCATTCTAATTTCAGAGGAAAATTATGCGTTTACTTCATACCATGCTGCGTGTTGGTCACCTGCAACGCTCAATCGACTTCTATACCAACGTTTTAGGCATGCGTCTGCTGCGTACCAGCGAAAACGAAGAGTATAAATACTCTCTCGCGTTCGTCGGTTACAGCGATGAAAGCGTAGGTTCCGTTATTGAACTGACCTATAACTGGGGCGTAGACAGCTACGACATGGGCACTGCATTTGGCCATTTGGCATTAGGCGTTGATGATGTTGCGGCAACCTGTGAAAACATCCGCAAAGCGGGTGGCAAAGTCACGCGTGAAGCTGGCCCCGTTAAAGGTGGTAATACTATCATCGCTTTTGTTGAAGATCCTGATGGCTACAAAATCGAACTGATCGAAAACAAACAGGCGGGTGCGGGCTTAGGGAATTAATTTCCCTCCTTCGGGATAAATCCCGACCGTTTTGCTTAAAAATCCAGCGAACGCATAGCCGTTCGCTTTTTTATGTTTGGCCTGAATGAGAGTCGCCCCACGTTTGCTGACTGCAAACTGCAAAAAAATTTGCCATAATGCGCGCTGCATTCCATAGACCAGAAGTTGAACATGGCTGAAACCACCAATCTTAATACGCTGAGCGCGCGCTTTCGCGGGTTCTATCCTGTTGTCATTGATGTCGAAACTGCGGGTTTTGATGCCAACACCAACGCGCTACTTGAAATTGCGGCAGTCACGTTACGTATGACTGACGATGGATGGTTAGAGCCACATGAAACACTGCATTTCCACGTTGAGCCTTTTGTTGGCTCCGTTCTTGTTCCAGAGGCTCTGGCATTCAACGGTATTGATCCTGAAAATCCATTGCGTGGCGCGGTGAGCGAATACGAAGCCCTGCATGCTATTTTCAAAGCAGTTCGCAAAGGCATTAAAGATCAGGACTGTAATCGTGCGGTAATCGTTGCGCATAACGCGCACTTCGATCATTCATTTGTGATGGCCGCAGCAGAACGTGCTGGTTTAAAACGTAACCCATTCCATCCGTTTGCCACCTTTGATACTGCCGCGCTAAGCGGTTTGGTATTAGGACAAACCGTGCTTGCAAAAGCCTGTATCGCCGCCAATATTCCTTTTGACAGCACTCAGGCTCACTCTGCGCTGTATGATACAGAGCAAACCGCAACGCTGTTTTGTGAGTTGGTAAACCGCTGGAAACGTATGGGTGGATGGCCATTGCCAACACCTGCACCAGAAGAAGCCACCGAATAATCCGCCGCTCTTGCTTACTGAACATCGAGTCGGTGTAAGATTTTTTGTTTATAAGTTAACGCGATAAATAATAAAGGCGCCCTTAGGCGCCTTTTATTTTGCTCACAATAATCATCAACGATTACTGTTCTTCCTGTGCAGGATGCTTCGCCGCAGTCTCTTTAATCAGCTGCTGCAATTCGCCAGCACGGTACATCTCAATGATGATGTCACAGCCGCCAACCAGTTCACCCTCGACCCACAGCTGTGGGAAGGTTGGCCAGTTCGCATATTTTGGCAGTTCAGCACGAATATCTGGATTTTGCAGAATATCTACATAGGCAAAACGCTCACCACAGGCTGACAATGCCTGAACTGCTTGCGCAGAGAAGCCACAGCTTGGCAATTTAGGTGAGCCTTTCATGTACAAAATAATCGGGTTTTCAGCCAGTTGGCGCTGAATTTTTTCAATGGTGGTCATTGTCATTTTAGTTTACTTCCTCTAGCCAGTGTTATGCCTACAGCATGCAAGTGCATATCGAATTATTGTACTGGATTGTACCGAGTGTCGCTCTGAGAAAAAAACGCCATCTTTTATGTGGCTATTATCTGATTTTCAACACACCGTCACAGCGTAAGCTCAGTTTAATCTAAAAACGTGCTATGCTATATCCGTTTTGCACATGATCAGATATGCAGCGTTTTGTGAATAAACAGCATCTGATCCAATCATCGTAACATTTAGTCACAAAGAGAATATAAATAGCAGAAATGAATGCTGTTTTGTTGCGGCTGTTTATTTAATACTGTTTGCCATGTTTTTTGCTTGGGACAAAGCCTGGAACCTATCGATGCGTCTATATATCGCGCTCTTTGTTCTGCTGTTTACACAGCTATTTGCTAATGCAGCGAATGCCTCTCCGGGGCATAAAGTCGTTGCCGATCAGCGAAAGTCGCATGCGACAAGTAGCGAATCTGCCGATCGTAAAAAACGAAAACCAGCCACCAGCAAAAAAGAAAAAGCAGCGACGCCTACAACGACAGCCAAAAATAAAAAATCGTTAGAACAAAAGAGCAAAACGACTAAAAAATCAGCGACAACTCAGCCTAGCGCTCTCGCTACTAAGTTTGCCAAAAATAGAGAAGTCGCGCGCAATAAAGCAAATAGCAAAAAAATAGATAAAGCGGTACTAGCATCTATTTCTAACCCTAAGACAAAATCCAGCGCCAAGAAAAGCGACTCACATTCCACCGCTACGTTGGCTCGCGTAAGTAATAAAAAAACCTATGGCCGCCAGCGCGGTGAATTGAATAGCCATGGCAGAAGCAGCAAAGGTGAATTAGCCAAGCTCAAGCTGAATCAAAACAATATTGAAATCGTTGATGGCAAACCCATTCGTCTGAGTCCTCAGCATAAAAAGCGTTACCAGCATGCCAAGCAAACGGCGATGAATAAGCTGATGAATCAGGTAGGAAAACCGTATCGTTGGGGTGGTGCTTCACCAAGCACAGGCTTCGATTGCAGTGGATTGGTTTATTACGCCTATCAGGATTTACTGAGCATCAAGATCCCTCGTACCGCCAATGAAATGTATCATCTGCGTGATGCGGCTCCGGTGAAAAAAACAGAGTTACAAAAAGGCGACTTAGTCTTCTTCCGTATTAATAATCGTGGCGCCGCCGATCACGTGGGCGTTTACATGGGTGAAGGCAAATTCATTCAGTCACCTCGCACCGGCGAACAAATTCGGATCAGCTATTTAGATAACGATTATTGGCAAGGACACTACGTTGGCGCTCGCCGCGTGATGACGCCTAAAACGATTCGTTAATAGCAGAAGGTCATTGTTAAACAGATTTATGGTAGGGATTCATTGCATTTTGTGATAATCCCTATCATTTAGATTTACCCCGTCTTGGTATTATCCCCTCCCCTTATTTTATGTTCTGTGGCCGTTTTGAACGAATGGTGCACAAATCGCCAATTGATAACCAAAAACAAAAATTTTGCCTGTTATTAGATTCAAAACTTGCTAAAATCGATCCCCATAACAAGAGCACAACAAGATCGTTTCAATTTTAAAAACCCGCTCACTGACATTAACGTTGGTGTGATGCATGAAACATAAAACACTTACGTGTAACTGTTTCATTGCAAAATAGAGCAATAATAGGAGAGAGCAATGTCTTTTGAATTACCTGCATTACCATACGAAAAAAACGCACTCGAACCGCACATCTCCGCAGAAACCTTGGAATACCACTACGGTAAGCACCACAATACCTATGTGGTAAACCTGAACAACCTGATCAAAGGCACTGAGTTCGAAGGTAAATCACTGGAAGAGATCATCAAGACCTCTACTGGCGGTATCTTCAACAACGCCGCTCAGGTTTGGAACCACACCTTCTACTGGCATTGCCTGTCACCAAAAGGTGGCAACGCACCAACTGGCGCCGTGGCTGAAGCCATTAACAAAGCGTTTGGTTCATTTGATGCATTCAAAGAAGAACTGACTAAATCTGCCATTGGCAACTTCGGTTCTGGTTGGACTTGGCTGGTTAAAAAAGCAGACGGTTCTTTGGCGATTGTAAACACCTCAAACGCTGCAACTCCACTGACCAACGGTGACAAACCACTGCTGACCGTGGACGTTTGGGAACACGCCTACTACATCGACTATCGCAACGCGCGTCCTAAATATCTGGAGAACTTCTGGGCTCTGGTAAACTGGGAATTCGTGGCGAAAAACCTGGCATAAGTTTGCTGAGTGACGCACATAAAAAAGGCGGTCAACTGACCGCCTTTTGTTTTAGCCATGTTAATGGCTATCGATAAAAAACTTAGCGATAAATCAATGTAGCGCAGCAACAAAACTAAAGATAACAATCACAGCCAGTGCTGCGACCGTTGTCATTAGAGAATATTTCAGATCGGTTTCCATTTCTTCTTCTCCCGCATTTCGTTATCAGATCAATTTTGATTATACATAAACACTTGCAGAAAGTGTGTGAAATCATTTTCACATACCTTAAATGGGATCGCACGCAGTAAAACTTTCGATTATTCTTTCTGTTAACACACAATTTTGACTTCCCCTTTTGCATTTTATAGGCCAAAATTTACGGTTTACTGCTACGTATCAGCTTTCATAACGTAAAAGAATAGGCTGGCGCTTGATATATCCGCATATTCCTCTCTTTGATGCGATTGTAATCAGTGTATTTTGATGTACGTAAGCAAACGATTAACACAATAGCTATGTCATAGTTACATTAGCTTAGGAGTCATCTGTTTCATGGCAACGATTAAAGATGTGGCAAAACGCGCGGGCGTTTCAACCACGACAGTGTCTCACGTTATTAATAAGACGCGTTTTGTCGCAGAAGAGACCAAGACCGCTGTTTGGGAAGCGATTAAAGAATTGCACTACTCCCCCAGCGCCGTCGCCCGTAGCCTGAAAGTTAACCACACCAAATCGATCGGTTTGCTGGCCACGTCCAGCGAGGCGCCCTATTTTGCTGAGGTGATTGAGGCCGTTGAAAACGCCTGTTACAGCCAAGGCTATACGCTCATTCTATGTAACTCTCACAATAATCCTGAAAAGCAAAAAGCTTATTTAGCGATGCTGGCGCAAAAACGCGTCGATGGATTATTAGTGATGTGTTCTGAATACCCAGAAAATCTGCTGCAAACCCTTGAGGACTACCGCAATATTCCAATGGTGGTGATGGACTGGGGGACACAACGCAGTGATTTTACCGATGCTATTCAGGATAATGCATTCGAAGGTGGCTATTTAGCCGGCCGCTATTTAATTGAACGTGGTCATCGTGATATTGGGGCTATTACCGGTCAGCTTTCTCGTAACACCGGCGGCGGTCGCCTACGCGGCTTCCTGAAAGCCCTACAAGAAGCCAACATTCCCGCTCGTGATGAGTGGATGGTAGAAGGCGATTTCGAGCCAGAATCCGGTTACAAAGCCATGCATCAAATTCTGTCGCAAAAAAATCGCCCAACGGCGGTCTTTGTGGGTGGCGACATCATGGCGATGGGCGCAATCTGCGCCGCCGATGAAATGGGCTTGCGTGTACCGCAAGATATATCGGTGATCGGTTATGATAACGTGCGCAACGCCCGCTACTTCTCGCCAGCGTTGACCACCATCCACCAGCCGAAAGAGCGTTTGGGCTCAATGGCCTTTGACATGCTGCTTGACCGTATTGTGAGCAAGCGTGAAGATTCACAAACGATTGAAGTACATCCAAAACTCGTGGAACGTCGCTCGGTTGCCGATGGCCCATATCTGGATTATCGCCGCTAAGCGATGAAGAACAGCCCTTTTCTTTTAGCGCTGTTCCCCGCTGTGCTGTTCTTTGCAGGAGCGTTGCCAATATTGGCAGCGCTTCTGGCTTTGACTCAGCCGCTGTCTGACATTTCCTCTTTCAATACCTTCATCCAGCCGTGGGCGCTTTTAATTCAATGGCCTGGTTTAGGGCGATCGGTTGGCCTGAGCTTATGGAGTGCAATCACCGCAGCGTTAATATCACTGTGGTTGGCATTAGCGCTTTGCGGGCAGGTTATACAGCGCGCCAGCGGCACCGCTCGCGCTATTTCGAGTGCGATTTTAGCCATGCCGCATATTGCACTGGCGACCGGTCTCATACTGCTGTTATCCCCCTCAGGTTGGCTACTCAGGCTGATGTCCCCAACACTGACGGGGTCTGTGCGCCCGCCCGATTGGCCAATCGTCAATGACCCATATGCCCTGTCTTTAATTCTTTTATTAGTTATCAAAGAGACGCCTTTTTTATTTTTGATGGCGTTTAACATCGCGGGACGAATTGATGTAACGCGCCAAATGCAAGCGGGTAATGCACTAGGCTACCAACGTGAGAAAGTCTGGTGGTTGCTGTTAGTTCCGCAAATACTTGTGGCTCTGCGTCTGCCTCTGTTTTGTGTGCTTGCCTTTGGCCTATCCACCGTGGATATTGCCATTCTGTTGGGGCCACAGCAGCCAACAACCTTGGCACTGTTAGTTTGGCAATGGATAAGCGAACCCTCGATGGGGCATCAGTCTTTGGCCGCTGCAGGCACGCTGCTGCTTATTGTTATCACATTAGCCTGCTTTGGCGCGTGGCGATGTGCTGAAAAGATCTGGTTAAAATATTGCCGCAACGCTTATGGACAAAGACGGAACACGTGGCGTATCCCGCTTACCCCATTCTGGACGGCTGGCATTCTATTGACGCTCGGCGCTTACGCGGTGCTTTTCATCTGGTCTGTTGCATGGCGTTGGCCTTTCTCGTCTTCTTTTCCACTACAGTGGACCTATGATTATTGGCTTACCAGTATTCAGCAGCTCAGTGCACCGATTATGAATAGCCTGCTGATTGCGAGTATGGCGAACCTGCTAAGCCTAGTGCTGTGCGTTGGCTTTTTGGAATGGCAATTTTATACGCGTAACAAGACGAGTTTATGGCTTCTACTCACTCCTCTGTTGATACCACAAATCAGCCTAATCTTTGGCTTGCAGTACATGGCTGCTTGGCTGGATGTGATTGGTCTGCTGCTCAGCGTGATCTTTGCTCATATGGTGTTTATTATTCCGTACTATTTTCTTAGCCTCAGCGGCGCGTGGCAGACTTTTGATTCACGGTTGATCTATACCGCCCAATCTCTTGGGAAAACGCCTTTGGCCTGTTTCTGGCGGATCAAAATCAATCTATTGAGTAAACCATTGGCACTATCCATTGCGCTAGGCTTCGCGGTTAGCATAGGGTTATATTTACCCACGCTGGGCTTGGGCGCAGGACGTTTCCCTACGTTGGCAACGGAAACCGTTGCCTATGCATCCGGTATCGATCGCCGCATGGCCGCCGTTGCGGCTCTGTGGCAAACGTTCATCCCACTTTTGGTTTACGGTATCGCACTGTTTCTCCCATTCGCACTGACAAGGAACAAAAAGCGGTGACGGTTTTAGCGTTTGAGCAATTTCAAGTTTTTCTGCATGGCGTACCGCTAACTCCAGCGTTGAATACCCGTGTAGCAGGCGGTCAAATACTCACACTGATGGGGCCAAGCGGTTGCGGGAAATCGAGCTTATTGCTGGCGATGGCGGGTCACGCTCACGCCCCGCTATCAACGCAGGGAAAAGTGCTAATTGATAATCAAGAGGTGACTAAACTTCCTGCCTATCAGCGAAAAATTGGGCTGTTATTCCAAGATGATTTATTGTTTCCCCATCTAAACGTGGAGCAAAATCTGCTCTTCGCGTTACCTGAAAATATCGGCAGAGAAAAACAGCATCAGCAGGTCGCTCAAGCATTGGATAAAATTGATATGAGCGCGTTTTCATCTCGCTATCCCGACGAACTATCTGGTGGCCAGCGCGCCAGAATCAGTTTGTTACGTACCCTGCTTTCTCGTCCTTCTGCGGTAGCGTTGGATGAGCCTTTTTCCAAGCTTGATAAATCACTGCGGCAACAGTTTCGCCAATGGGTCTTTGGCGAACTGCAACAGGCGAATATTGCTACCTTGCTTGTGACACACGATGAAGACGATGTTCCAGAAAACGGTCAAATTATCATGCTCTAGCCCTATTCTGGGCTGAGCCACTCTTGATTCATCGTTTCAGTATCACCTAAGTAATCCAGTAACCAATCAATGGCCGGTGAACGGGTATGATCTTCCCAAGTGACACAGCAAGCGCTATCAGGAAACGGCTGAGCCAATTGCAAGATCTTCAGCTTTCCCGAATGCACCAGGGGCTCAGCCATATGTGCTGGCATCAAGCCAACGCAAAGCCCATTCTCTAAACAATCGCAGGCGGACTGCCAATCAGGCACCACTAGGCGTCGCTGATTATCTAATAGCCAGGTATCGCGCTTAGGCAGATCTCGGGACGTGTCTTCAATACACAAGGCAGGAAAAGGGCGAATTTTGTCATCACTTAGCTCTCCGTCCAATTTTGCCAGCGGGTGCTCGGGGCTCACCAAACAGTGCCAACGTAGAAATCCCATATCGCGAAAAGAAAAACGTCCTCCGGCCGGAACAGCACGCGTCGCCCCTATCGCCACCTCTACGCGTCCGGCGACTAAGGCATCCCAGACGCCGTTAAACACTTCTGGGTGGATCATGAGTTCCATATCAGGGAAATGACGATAAAAATCGACCACCAATTGGCGGCTTCGACGGGGATTAACGATACGATCAACGGCAACATTTAGCTGTCCACGCCAGCCATTTGCCACTTGTTGGCACTGACGGCGGGTGGAATTCATTTTTTTGATAATAGTTCGCGCTTCATCAACAAAAAATGCGCCAGCTTCGGTGAGTTCAACATCTCGATGACGTCGTTCAAACAGTGACACTGCCAGCCAAGTTTCCAATTGGCGTACCGTGTAACTCACTGCAGACGGCACTCGGTGCAGCTCTTGTGCTGCGGCGCTAAAACTTCCCGTCCTTGCAACCGCATCAACAACCTCTAAGGAGTATTCCGACCACATGTGCGCTACCTCACTTTTCTTGCTTTCAAAAATTTTCACCCATGATAGCAAATATTAGCGTTTCACAAGTAATTAGAGAGATCGCTACACTCCACGCGTCACACATTCATTCTGCAACAAATATATAACGAGTCAAAATAATGCGAACTTCATCATTTTTCATGTTCTATCTGGCCGGATTGAGCATGCTGGGATATCTGGCCACTGATATGTATCTTCCTGCTTTTGGTGCGATGCAGCAGGATCTCAATGCTTCCGCGGGTGCCATCAGCGCAAGCCTCAGCATTTTCCTTGCCGGTTTTGCCTTCGCGCAGCTGGTTTGGGGGCCACTGTCTGACCGTATTGGTCGTAAGCCAGTTTTAGCCATGGGCTTAACCCTGTTTAGCCTTGGCTGCTTAGGTATGCTGTGGGTGGATACCACCACCGAACTTCTTGTGCTGCGCTTTGTACAGGCGATTGGGGTGTGTTCTGCCGCCGTGACGTGGCAGGCGCTGGTTATCGATCGCTACAGCAAAGGCGTTGCTAACCGTGTGTTCGCCACCATCATGCCGCTGGTGGCATTGTCCCCGGCCCTTGCTCCGCTATTAGGCGCGTGGTTACTCAACCATTTAGAATGGCAGGCTATCTTTGCCGTGCTGTTTGGTATTTCTTTACTGCTGCTGATCCCAACCCTCATGCTTAAAGATGAGCGCCGGAAACCCACAGAAAATCAGCCAAAAGAGAACATTAGCTTTTTCCAACTGATGCGCTCCAATATATTCTCCGGCAACGTAATGATTTTCGCAGCGTGTTCCGCTGGTTTCTTCGCCTGGCTCACCGGTTCTCCGTTCATTTTAGGCGATATGGGCTATAGCCCGAATGACATTGGGCTAAGCTATGTGCCACAGACTATTGCATTCTTGATTGGCGGCTATGGCTGCCGTGCGCTGCTGAGCCGTATTGGCGGAAACTTGATGCTGCCATGGCTTTTAGTCGTGTATAGCCTGAGTATGATTGGAATGTTTGCGATGGCGCTGCTGAGCTCTCCGGGACTCTTTGCGCTGTTAGTTCCTTTCTGCATTATGGCCATGGCCAACGGGGCAATTTACCCAATCGTGGTTGCGAATGCACTGACCCCATTCCCAGAAAGCAGTGGCAAAGCGGCCGCATTGCAGAATACGCTGCAGTTAGGTGTCTGTTTCTTGGCTAGCCTACTGGTATCCGTTTATGTCGAATCCGCATTATTAGCCACGACAGCTATCATGGCGGGTACTGCAATCTTAGTCGCTGTGGGTTACTGGCTTAAAAGTGACAGCGTCACAAAAAGATTGACTCATGAATCCCTAACAGTAAATGAAACCGACAAAAAACACCTGTCACAGCATTAATTTATTTTTGTCTCCTTTAGCCTAAACCATTGAGCAGCGGTGTAGATTCTTACTTGAGTCTCTCACCGCTGCGTCCTATACTGCGAAGGTTGCTTTTACAATTATTTTGTCAGTAAGTAACTTTTTGCTTTTTGATGTGCGGATCACATCACATTTTTACTTAAGGATGAGTCCCTGCTAAACGCATGGGTTTCCTCAGTTTTCCATTTTTCTAAGTCGGGTTAAACACCGCGGATTATCCGTTGGTACTCGTGCGCCTTTAGATTGCCAACGCTCTCTAGCAGGTCAGTTTTATGAAGAATTTGGGTCATGGAGAAACTATGAGTTCATCGTGTATAGAAGATCTAAGCGTGCAAAACAGTCAATGGTATCGAATTGCCAGTGAAATGTTGCAGTCGGCAGATATCGAGGTTAATGGCTCGCGCCCTTTTGATATTCGCGTTAAAAATCCGCACTTTTTTAAGCGCGTGTTGCAAGAAGGCTCACTCGGTCTCGGTGAGAGCTATATGGACGGCTGGTGGGAGTGCGACCGTTTAGATATCTTCTTTCAGAAGGTGCTTCGCGCTGGGCTTGAGAATCAGCTGCCACACCATATCAAAGATACCTTGCGTGTCGCCGCGGCGCGTCTTACTAATCTTCAATCGAAAAAACGTGCGTGGATCGTCGGCAAAGAGCACTACGATTTAGGCAATGACCTATTCAGCCTAATGCTCGATCCCTACATGCAATATTCTTGCGCCTATTGGAAAGATGCAACGACGCTTAAACAGGCTCAGGAAGCTAAGCTAAAACTGATCTGCGAAAAGCTTCAACTACGGCCTGGAATGACCCTGCTAGATATCGGCTGTGGTTGGGGCGGTTTGGCGGCTTATGCCGCGAAGAACTACGGCGTATCCGTTCACGGCGTCACCATTTCAGCAGAACAACAGAAAATGGCGCAGGAACGTTGTAAAGAATTAGACGTACAAATTTTGCTACAAGACTATCGTGACCTTAACTCACAGTACGATCGCATTGTGTCAGTGGGTATGTTCGAGCATGTTGGGCCAAAAAACTATCAAACCTACTTCAACGTGGTGGCGCGTAATTTAAAACCTGATGGGCTTTTCTTGCTGCATACCATTGGTGCAAACGAAACCAATATGAATGTAGATCCTTGGATCAATAAATATATCTTCCCTAATGGCTGCCTCCCCTCTGTTAAGCACATCGCAACCACCAGTGAAGGTAAATTCGTGATGGAAGACTGGCACAATATTGGGGCTGATTACGACCGAACGCTAATGGCTTGGTATGAACGCTTCGTGCAGAATTGGCCGAAGATCGAGCATAACTATTCTCAACGCTTCTTCCGCATGTTTAGCTATTATCTTAATGCCTGCGCGGGCGCATTCCGCGCTCGAGATATTCAGCTTTGGCAAGTGGTGTTCTCTCCACGCGGAGCCGAAGGTGGCCTACGCGTTGCGCGGTAATATCTGGTTTATCGGATAGTAAAAAGGAGCCATACGGCTCCTTTTTATATATAACGTGCGATCTCTGCCATCGATGACAAATCTAAATTACTTCAGATATTGGCCGGTACGTAAGGCTTCAATACGCTTATCTAACGGCGGATGTGACAGGAACAGTTCGCTAAATGATTTATTACGGCCATTGATGCAAAATGCCATCATGCTCCCTTCTTCCTGCGGCTCATAGCTGGTTTTCAAACGCTGTAGCGCGGCGATCATTTTCTCACGCCCCACTAAATTAGCTGAGCCAGCATCGGCGCGGAACTCGCGATAACGTGAGAACCACATGGTAATAATGCTCGCCAGAATACCGAACACGATTTCCAATACCATGGATACCGCGAAATAAATCATTGGGTTGCCGCTGCTGCTTTCACCTTCATCACGGTTGCCCGACAAGAATCCAGCCGCCACCTGCGCGATCAGGCGCGAGATAAAGATAACGAAGGTGTTCACCACACCCTGAACCAGCGTCATGGTGACCATGTCGCCATTAGCCACGTGGCTGATTTCATGCGCAAGCACGGCTTCAGCTTCATCACGGCTCATGTGTTGCAGCAAACCGGTGCTCACCGCAACCAGTGACGCATTACGACGCGCGCCCGTTGCAAATGCGTTCATATCCGGTGCGTGGTAGATCGCCACCTGCGGCATATCAATACCTGCCTGCTGAGACTGACGGCGAACGGTTTCAACCAACCAACGCTCAGTTTCATTGCGCGGTTGCTCGATAACTTCTCCCCCAACCGAACGTAAGGCCATCCACTTTGACATCAACAACGAAACAATAGAACCACCAAAGCCGAACAGCAGTGCCATCACCATCAGCCCTTGCACGCTGCTGGACTGGATCCCTGTCAGGCTTAACACCACACCAAACACCAGCATGACAGCCAGGTTGGTTAGCAGGAACAAAGCGATACGCATCATGTTATTTATTAATCCTCATTTATGGAGCACGCATTATGCGATGCATATACTCGTTTTACTTCAAGTGGCACAAACACAACAGTTATTGTCTGTTGATAACAACTGTTTGCTACTTTGATGCAACTCGAATGATTTAGTGTATAGATCGTAAGGCCATCTGCGCGGTATTCAAGTGGTGTTAAGCAATAACACACTAAAGAAACATAACTTTACAATTTGATGTACAAAAAATCACACAATTGACTATTTACTCACCATACAGTTAGCGCTGCAGGCATAAAAAAAGAGCGATTTCTCGCTCTTTTTACTGTAACCCAACTCACCTATTTTGAGCTGCCCTGCATTTGCTGAGCAAGATCAAGCGCAATTTTCACCGTTTCATCCAAGTAAGGATCGGGTTCTTGATAATCTTTTGGCACATCATCAAGTGATTTAATTGGCTTTTTACCCGCGACTTTCAGGCGTTCATTAATGCGTTTCAGGCGCGTTGCATCATCATCTTTATTCTCTTTCTCACGCTGTGCATAGTTAAGAGAGACGATGTTTTTACGATCTTTGAGTGCCTTATAGTGAGCGATGTCTTGCTCAATGTATTGGAACTCAGGATTCGACGCGATGCGCTGGTTGTGATCGGCTAACAGCACCGGATCAAACTTCTGCACATCACCTGCTTTATCGTAGGTAGCCGCTTTAATGCTATCCCAAGGCAAGGCGTTGTCTTCAAAGCTTTCGCCGGTATCAATCGATTCCAGCCCCGTCGGCATAATAATATCCGGCGTCACGCCTTTGCGCTGCGTGCTACCACCGTTAATGCGGTAGAACTTCTGAATAGTGTATTGAACCGAACCCAGCTCCGGCCACTCTGGACGCAGCATCTGATCGTAAATACGGTTTACCGAACGATACTGCTGTACAGTACCTTTACCAAAGGTGGGTTCGCCAACAATCAGCGCACGATCGTAATCCTGCATAGCTGCAGCGAAGATTTCTGACGCTGACGCACTGAAGCGATCAACCAGAACCACCAGCGGGCCTTTGTAATAAACAACGCCGTCAGTATCCGCATCTTCACGAATTTTACCGTTATTATCACGTACCTGAACAACCGGGCCACTAGGAATAAACAAGCCAGAAAGTGATACCGCTTCGGTTAACGCACCGCCACCGTTGCTGCGCAGATCGATAATCACGCTGCTTACGTTCTGTTTTTCCAGCTTCTGCAACTGTACTTTGACATCGTCGGTCAGACCAACGTAGAAGCCAGGAATATCCAGAACCCCGACTTTCTTGCCATCAACGGTTTTCACGCTCATTTTCACCGCGCGATCTTCCAAGCGGATGCGTTCACGCGTTAACGTGATAGTGCGTGTTTTGGTGCCCTTACCTGCTGGCAGAATTTCCAACCGAACTTTGCTGCCTTTTGGCCCTTTGATCAGCTCAACCACGTCATCAAGACGCCAGCCAATCACATCCACCATCGGCTTACCCGGCTGCCCAACGCCAACGATGCGATCGCCGACCTTGAGGGATTTACTCTTCGCCGCAGGTCCACCGGCAACCATTGAGTTAATCTGAGTGTAGTCGTCTTCGGTCTGCTGAAGCACGGCGCCAATACCTTCCAGAGACAAACTCATTTCGGTATTAAACTGCTCAGTATTACGCGGAGACAGATAGTTGGTATGGGGATCAATCTCGTGCGCAAACGCATTCATGAACAGTTGGAAAACGTCTTCGCTTTTGCTTTGCGTAAGGCGTTTAATCGCAAACTGGTAGCGCTTGGTCAGGATCTTTTGAATCTCTGGCCAATCTTTGCCGGCCAGCTTCAGGTTCAATTCATCGTATTTAACTTTGGCGGCCCAAAGCTTGTTCAACTCTTCCGTGCTGGTTGGCCACGGCGATTTACTACGGTCGACATCAATGGTGTCGTTACCGTCGAAAGTCATCGGGGATTTCAGCAAAGAAAGTGCATATTCGTAGCGTTCGAAGCGACGTTTTTGAGCCAAATTAAACAGCGCATAAGCGGTATCTAATTGACCGGATTTTAACTCATCATCCAGCGCCGTCTCACGGTCTTTGAACTGTGCTACGTCAGAGGCCAACAACACGTTATGGTTGTAGTCCAACATATTGAGGTAGCGAGCAAAGATCTTTTTAGAAAAATCATCGTTCAAATCGAACTGACGATAATGAGAGCGCGTAAAACGTGACGTCACCCGTTCACTGACGGTCGCGTGCTGCGGCTCTTGGCGCAACTGCGGTAACTGATTAATGTTGTAAGCAACATTATCAGCCGCAAAGCTGGCACCAGCGAATAACGCCAGGGCTATCGCTGATACCCTGAAAAATTTGTTCATGCCTTGGCTGGCCTCCGTATCAGAACTGCAAGTGTTCTGCGCGCACAATCATCGCCAGACCGTTAGAAAGCTGAACGCGTACACCATCTTTGGTGATTTCCAATACGGAAGCGTCCATCGCACTTTTACCTGCGCTGACTTTTACGCCCTGACCTACGGTCAGTTTAGTAATGTCAGTTACCGGTACAGCACGCGGTTTAGCTGATTCTGTGTTCGCGCGAGGCGTGCGATCCTGTTGCGGACGAGGAGTGCGTGGTTTACGCGCTTCTTTATCGCCGTTAGCAGCATCGGTACGACGTGCAGCAGGTTTTTTACCCGCTGGACGTGGGCGACGATTCTCAGTCGTTTCCCCGGCCTCACGTTTTTTCGCCTGCTGTTCTGCACGTTGTGCTTGAACTCGCGCTTTGGCTTCTTCTAACTGTTGACGAGCGTGTTCCACATGCTGCTCTTCCAGCACACCACACGAATTACCGTCAAGATCGACACGTTCTGCACCCACTTTCACGCCGTGCAGATAACGCCAGCTTGAGGTGTACAGACGGAGCGCTGAACGTAGCTGAGTCTTGCTCAGTCCGTTTTCATCTCCCTGCATCCGCTCAACCAGATCCTGAAAGATACCGATTTTCAACGGACGTGCTTCGCCCTCTGCGCTAAAGCACTGCGGGAAACGCTGGGCTAAAAATGCAATGACTTCTTTACTACTATTCAACTTGGGTTGATTTTCCATGAAATTTCCTGATTACAACGGGTTTGCCAACCAGCGATGGCATGAACAGGCGACATTATAATGGCGCTACCGCCAAAAGCCACGCCATACGCACGACAACCTTATGCAAATGTCACAAATTTTGTGCTGTCGCACTCTTTTAAGTGCTCAGAAAGAGCGGAAACCACTGATTTTAAACCATTTTCATCTTCTTCATCGAATCGGTCATAAACTGTGCTATCGATATCTAAAACCCCAATAACTTGTCCATTCACCTCAATAGGCAGCACAATTTCAGCATTACTGGCTGCATCACAGGCAATATGACCGGCAAAAGCGTGCACATCAGCAACGCGTTGGATCTCATTTTTTGCAAACGCAGTACCACATACGCCTTTACCAACAGGAATTCGCACGCAGGCTAATTTTCCTTGGAAAGGCGCAAGTACCAACGTATTTCCATCAACTAAATAGAATCCGACCCAGTTAACATCCTCTAATCGCTCATAAATTAGCGCACTCGCGTTGGATAATGTTGCGATAAAGTTATATTCGCCGCTGCTTAGGGCAGCCAAATCACGCGCTAGATCGGTATAAAACTCTTTTTTACTCATGTAAATCTCGTTATCTTGTTACTGGGCAGTAGCCATAAGGCTCGAATACGTCACATAAAATAAGCATTAAATGCGTTATCACACAAGGCCTATCCAACATCACTACACATTAACTCGTTACACATTGTATCTTTACACAAGTTCGACCTACATTTTTATAACAACCATTCTGTTTTAAGGCCATCAATGCGATACTTTCCCCCCTTGCACCACCCATCTTGCGTTTCTGAATGAATATCACTCGAATAACCGCGCTACCCGAACAGCACATCAAACGCTGCCACGAATGCGACTATGTTTTCCAACTCCCCGAGCTGGATAAAAACCATACCGCATACTGCCCACGTTGCTGTGCCAAAATCTGCTCTGGGCGTGATTGGTCCATGACGCGCTTAACCGCGCTGTCTATCGCTATTTTGCTATTGATGCCGTTTGCCTTAAACGAGCCGCTGATTCAAATCCGCCTACTGGGAACCACCATTTATGCCAGCCTGATTGAAGGTATTTGGCAAATGGCGATCCAAGGCGACCCAGTTACGGCCAGCATGGTTGCATTTTGTACCGTTGGAGCCCCGCTGACGCTTCCACTCTCCATTCTCTATCTGCGGTTCGGGCATAAACTGGGGATGAATCTGCGTCCGGTATTATTGATGCTAGACAGATTAAAAGAGTGGATCATGCTCGATATCTATCTTATCGGCATGGGCGTAGCCTGCATAAAGGTTCAGGAATACGCGGATATCAACGTGGGAAACGCTTTCTTTGCCTACGTGATGATGACGCTGCTCACTCTGGTCACGTTGATTCATCTCAATTTGAATCAGCTGTGGGAGCGTTTCTATCCACGTACTCAGCCCAAAACGTCACCGTATGAAATGAAACTCTGCTGTGCCTGTCATTATACGGGGCTGCCTGATGCACGAGGCCGCTGCCCGCGCTGCCATACGACGCTGCATGCTCGTCAGCCATACAGCCTACAAAAAACATGGGCCGCGCTCATTGCCGCAATCGTGATGCTCTTCCCCGCCAACATGCTGCCGATTTCAATTTTGTATGTGAACGGCGTGCGGATGGAAGACACTATTTTTTCTGGCGTGGTTTCTTTAGCAACGTCAGGCAATATTCCTATTGCTGCAATCGTATTTATTGCCAGTATTTTAGTTCCTTTCACTAAGGTGATCGTGATGCTGTTCTTGTTGATCAGCATCCAATTTAAAACCCAGCACAGCCTAAAAACACGCATGCGTCTACTACGCTTAGTGACGTGGATTGGCCGCTGGTCGATGCTCGATCTTTTTGTCATCGCGTTAATGATGTCGTTGGTTAATCGTGACCAACTACTTTCTTTTACTATGGGACCGGCGGCCTTCTATTTTGGCGCCGCCGTATTCCTAACCATCCTTGCCGTAGAATGGTTAGACAGCCGACTGATTTGGGATGCTCATGCAACAGGAAACGCCGAATACACCGACTAACGCGACGCTACGACGTAAACGTCGTATCTCACCGTTTTGGTTATTACCTTTTATCGCCCTTCTGATTGCAGGCTGGCTGATTTATTCCACGATGCAAGAGCGCGGAGATACCGTCATTATCGATTTCCAATCGGCGGCAGGCTTGGTGGCTGGCCGCACGCCGGTACGCTATCAAGGCGTTGAAGTTGGAACGGTTCAAAAGATAGCGTTGAGCAATGACCTCAATAAAATTGAAGTCAGCGTGAGCATTAAAAGCGATATGAAAGATGCTCTACGTGATGGCACCCAGTTTTGGCTTGTCACGCCCAAAGCTTCACTGGCGGGGATCTCTGGATTAGACGCGCTAGTCGGCGGCAACTACATTGGGATGATGCCGGGTACGGGTAAACCTAGCCAACATTTCGTCGCACTGGATACTCAGCCTAAGTTTCGGCTCAATACCGGTGAACTGCTAATCCACTTGTTTGCACCCGATCTGGGATCTTTAAGCACCGGTTCACTGGTTTATTACCGTAAAATCCCAGTAGGTAAAGTCTACGATTTTACGATTGCTGAAAACCAGCAAGGGGTTAGCATCGATGTGCTTATTGATAAGCGCTTTGCTAATTTGGTGAAAGACAACAGTCGTTTCTGGAATGTCTCTGGTTTCAAAGGCGATTTTGCCTTAGATGGCATTTCAGTTCAGATGGAAAGCATGGCTGCGTTAGTGAATGGCGCGATTGCTTTTGATTCACCACAGGGTGGTAAGCAGGCTGTTGCCAACCACAACTACACGCTCTATCCCGATCTGGCCCACAGCCAGCGCGGTGTTGTCATCGGCTTGGATTTGCCAAATGGCGATGGCCTCACTGCGGACAGAACGCCGCTTATCTATCAAGGGTTACAGGTCGGTACGCTCACCAAAATGACGCTGGAGAAAGATAGCAAAGTTAGCGGCGAATTAACGATTGACCCCAGCATCGTCGATCTAATGCGCAGTGGAACCCGCATCAAAATGACCAGCCCTCGACTCAGCTTGGACAATGCCAAACTGAGCCAACTCCTCACGGGTAACGTATTTGAACTGCTGCCTGGCGAAGGTGAACCGCAAAACCATTTCACCGTACTGCCAAGCGCAGAGTCATTGCTGCAGCAGCCTAATATCCTGAAGCTATCGCTCAGCGCATCACAAAGCTATGGCGTGGACGTTGGACAACCTATCAGTATGAACGGAATCAAAATTGGCCAAGTTCTTAATCGAGTTCTGAAAGATAACTCGGTTGTTTTCGACGTCGCTATTGAGCCGCAGTATCGCAGCCGTATCCATGCCGACAGCAAATTTGTGGTTAACAGTCGCCTTGACGTTAAGTTTGGCGTTGACGGTGTTCAGGTGCTCGGTGCAAGCGCACAAGAATGGTTAGATGGTGGTATTCGCGTTATCCCAGGCAGCAAAGGTGAGCCCAAGGACAAATACCCACTCTACCAAAACAGCGAACATGCGGAGCAAGGTATTACTGGCAACCTACCGCCATCAACACTCACCTTACGTGCAGAAACCTTACCTGACATTCAAGCAGGTTCAGTGGTGTTGTATCGCAAATTCCAAGTCGGCGAAATTGTTGATGTTCGGCCGAAATCGAATGAATTTGAAGTTGATGTTTATATTCAACCGGCTTACCGAAAACTGCTGACGCCGCAGACTATTTTCTGGGCGGAAGGTGGAGCTAAAGTACAGCTCAACGGCAGCGGTTTGACGATTCAAGCTTCTCCGCTAGATCGCGCTATCAAAGGCGCAGTGAGCTTTGACAATATAGAAGGCGTCAGCGTTACCAAGGGACAGAAACTTGAGCTCTATGCTTCAGAAACGGCGGCCCGAGCCATTGGTAGCCAGATCACCTTACGGACTTACGATGCGTCAAAACTCTCAGCTGGCATGCCCATTCGCTATCTCGGTATCGATATTGGACAGGTTGAATCGCTAAAACTCTCCAACGAACGCAACGAAGTGTTAGCGAAAGCGGTGCTTTATCCAGAATACGTAGATTCTTTTGCACGCCAAGGAACACGCTTCTCCATCGTAACGCCTGAGATCTCTGCCACCGGCGTCAGTAATTTAGAAACATTGCTACAGCCCTATATCAACTTAGAACCGGGTCACGGTCGCACCATGCGTACTTTCGAGCTGCAACAGGCCTCGATCGCAGATTCGCGCTATCTCGATGGTTTGAGTGTGATTGTCGATGCACCGGAAACAGGATCGCTACAAATTGGTACTCCGGTTCTTTTCCGAGGCATCGAAGTGGGTACCGTGACGGGTCTATATTTGGGTTCCATGTCTGATCGCGTGCACGTGGCGCTGCGCATCAGCAAGAAATACCAAAAGCTGGTACGCGAAAACTCCGTATTCTGGCTTGCATCGGGCTATAACGTAGAGTTTGGGTTAACCGGTGGGATGGTTAAAACGGGCACGTTCCAGCAATTTATCCGCGGCGGCATCGCTTTTGCAACACCGCCAACGACACCGCTCGCGCCACAGGCTCAACCGAATACGCACTATCTTCTGAATGATAATGCGCCGGATAAATGGCAAAGCTGGGGTACCGCAATCCCACTTCGCTAACTCCAGACAAAAAAGCACCGCCTACTGGCGGTGCTTTTTTTATATCTGACTGACACGATTTTCACATGTCCTGTTTTGCACGCTCTTAACACCACTCTTCGACACAACAAACGCCACGTTTTTTATGATATATTAGAGATAAATAGAACATCGCTTGAGTAATGGCATAATCTCTCGCACAAATGCATCCTCCACCAAAAGAAAGACTTAACATTTGGCGCAACTCTCTTCCACAGCATGATTTGCTAAAAACTGGCAAAAAAAATACCGTCGACTACTCTTAAATAGCAAGGCAATCCAAGCCTGCATTAATGCCAACTTTTAGCGCACGGCTCTCTCCCAAGAGCCATTACCCTAGACCTGATACAGGAATCGTATCAGGTCTCTTTTTAATCAATAAGAAAATATCTTTTAAAACAAAAACTGATATACAAAACTTCCCTGAGATCAAAATCGGTGGCTATACCCATGTAACTCATCAACAGTTGCCCTGAGATATTCATCAATCCACAATAAAGAGCTTTGCACCGATTGTTGTTCTGGACTGGTGTGGCTCTGCATTATCCCCCACCTGATAACTCATTCCAGCGCTCAGAACGAATTTTCGCCCATCATTGAGGGTTGTTTCTAGTTCTCCTTCCAAACAGAAAAGAATATGCCCCTTTTGGCACCAGTGGTCGGCAAGATAGCCTGGGGAATAATCAACCATTCGCACACGGATTTGATTAGGTTTCTTGCCAAAATATTGTGTACGCCAGTAAGCCGTGCCGATTTCTCCGGGATGCTCCGTTAGTTCAATTTCACTCCAGTTGGTGGTACCAAAAGCAAACGCATCAATTTTCATTCAATAGCCTCTCTTATGGGTAAGTTTTCTCGTATTCAGGTTAGAACGCAATATCGGAATTCACCATTCAACAGCGAACATTTTTATATTCGCACCAGTTAACCTTATCCGCAGAGATACAATTATTTGAGGTTTTTTATCATAAGCGCCAGACTAAATTCTGAAATATAAGATACGGATGATTATTACATTGATTTATGTGAGATTGAAAAATTCAAATTTTCACTTGTCATTATCCCTAATAAATCTCAAATATCTAGGTTTTAATTCTTTGTCTTATGTCATTGAGAACAAGCTACAGCTGTTATTAATCAGTTTGATAAAAGTTGCTTAATCTGCGCTGGATACATATCCCTCACACTACGGATAATCGCTATAACAGTCATCACCTTGCGTGATTATACCCCATAGTAATGTAGACACATGCTGATTCATTTAATCTATCATTTTTTGTGGTCTATCTTGATTTTGATATTTACTAATCTCATTGGCTTATGGTTCACTTTGTATTAGGATTGAGCGGAATTAACGCAGGGGTTTGAAACTTGCATTAATTTTCACCTAAATTAAAACTTCAGTTCCAATTATTTAGTTTAAATACGTGACTATTGTTGCAATTTATTGCGCTATATAGTTGAATGCACATCGCATTTAGTGGCTGCGATATATCAGACTTTATGTATTTCTATTATTTTACTTATAAAACAATTGCGAGTGTAAATTAAACATTCGTTGATACGTCAGGGATAAAAAATGATTAAACATCATGTGGCGAAAAAAATTGTATTAGCAGTGGCATTGGGTTGTGCTTCTTTCTCCTCGCTCGCAGAAATCACGCTGTTAGAGCAAGATCCGCAGGCTGGCGATCCACTTAGCCGCTTGAAGTTTCAGGTTGGGGGTAGTATTCGTCCACAGTTCATTGATGAAATGGGCAACAGCGATAAAGGCTCTTATAAACGCAACGGTTATGACGGCGGAACGCGTTTTCGTTTCTCCGCTGATTATTACCTGTTCGATGATGTTAGCCTGATTGGTTACTACGAATTAGGTGTGAATGTCCCAGCGCTGTTTAACTGGGATAATCACTATGCAGATGGCGCAGCAAACACCGATCGCCGCATGCTGTTCGGAGGTTTGAAAAGCGCAACATGGGGTACTCTAACCTACGGTAAACAAAACAGTATTTACTACACCGTTGTTGGCGCGAAAACGGATATCTGGGACTTCGATATGCAGGCTCAGGCTCCAGGTAACGGGTATAACGGTAACTACGACGGTTCATACCGCAGCTACAATCTGGTCCAGTATAAAAATACTTTTGGGCCCGTTGATCTGTATGTGGGCGGTGTTTTACACGATGACTCCCACCCTGCCGGTGTAAATAACGGCAACCCGCTGCGTTATCAACGTAAAGGCGGCGGCGCATTGGGTGTGGATTACCACATCACCGATGAGCTAACTTGGGGTACTGCGTACAGCTATATCCAACAAAGCATCAAACAAAATAACGGTGCAGATAGTGGCAAAAACGATAATGGCCAACAGTTACTGGGTTCTGGTTTAAGCTGGAAACCTGACAATTGGACTCTGGCAGCATCTGCCGGTTGGTATCGTAATTTCTTAATGACCGGTGTTAAAAACCGTCATGATTACTTTGCTGGAAATGGCTACGGCGTTGAATATTATGCGGGTTATACTTTCCCTATCAGCCAATATCTGGTGAAAAATATTACACCTTATTATGCTGGTGACCGCCTGAAATTTAACACTGGTCGTGATTATCAGAGCAACCATCAGACGCTGGGTATTTCCACCAAGTTTGATTATGGCTTCCAGATCGACGTCGAACATGTATTCACAAATACCACAGACAATAAAAGTGACCTGAATCTAGTTCGCCTGCGTTACGACTTCTAAGTTAAATCAATTTAATTACTCAAGCACCTAAATCCTATTTAGGTGCTTTTTTAAACAAAAGCCTAATCTAATCTCACATCTTATCAAGATTATTTGCCGCGTTATTAAACGCCTTCGCTAGAGAGGCATCAGTCCCTTTCAACGTAATTGAATTCATATAAGCCAGCCATTTTGTATGTAGATCATTAAGCGCAGCTAGCTGGGCGGAATCTGTCGTCACGCTTTGGACCCGGCTAACCTGAGGCTGTACGATATCTATGGATGCTTGACGTATTTCACTGCTGCAGGACTCAATTTTCGCTTTCTCACTGGCATCTGTAGTTTGCTGTGCCCACTGTGCCGCCACGACGTTTTTACGTTCCGCATCGACACCCAACTTGCGCATGTTCACTAGCAGATCTGACGTAGACTCGATTATAGGATAGTGACTTGCCGCAGGGATATCGCAGGAGAAATAGCTCTTAAATGGCGATTGCCCCTCGCTGCTTGCACAACCCGCCAATAATAGCGAACTCAAACATAGGGTAAGAATCTTTTTCATCCGATAGACCTCGTTATTTTTTGTTGTTCGATAATAGCAAGACAACGAGATAACGCATATCGACGAGAGATAAAATGGCATTTCATGGATAACATGTGGCGTAAAAAAAGCCGCATAAGCGGCTTATAAACGCAATACTAACCGACAACCCAATTATTTTTGTGGAATAATGAGCATCTGCCCTGGATAGATTTTATCTGGATGCGACAGCATCGGTTTATTGGCTTCAAAAATGCGCATGTAGTCATTGGCGTTGCCATAATGTGCTTTGGCAATCGCACTCAGCGTATCACCTGCTTTAACCGTATAAAAATGGCTCTCGACACCAGACTGTGCAGCGGCAAGCTGATCGTCTACTTTGCTGATACCTGCAACATTACCAATAGCAACCAAGATCTTCTCTTTCAGTTCCTGGCTTACGCCTTCACCTGAAACCGTGGCAGTACCATCATCAGCAACTTTTACGTCGACTTTATCTGCTCCTGGTAAACCAAGCTTATTGATATGCTCTTTGAGTTTATCATCACGATTCCCACTAACCGCGTCCCAAAGCTTTTCTCCCGCATCTTTTACGAAACTTAGCAAACCCATTTAGACCTCCAATAACCTATGCCCAACCCAAATTGGCGAGCACAATTGATATCGTTGATAAATTTAATCCTATTAAGCTTAGCAGAATATCCAAGATAATCGGTTTTCAGACACCATTCGATTTGTCATTTTCACGTGCCAAAATTGTAAAGCAAATAATTAGCTTTAATAACAATAAATTAAAGTCTGAATTCAAACCATTTTCTCAGAGGGTGAACCCGATCACGCTTCATATTGAAGCATCGCGTTATGGTACTTAAACCGCAGGTCATGAAGGAGTCAAATGAAGAAGTTGATTTCATTAGTGTTGGTTGTTGCTTCAAGCACAATGTCGGCCACCGCGATGGCTTACCCGGCGGAAACCCACCCAAATGGCGGGACGGGATAACACCTAATGGTGGCTCTATTCCAAACTCAATTTATCTCTAGAATCAAGGCCTCATTCGAGGCCTTGATTTTTTTCACCTAAGACTCAACGGTCTGCGATGCCACTGGTCGTAAGAAAAGCAGAATGACGATAATACCCAGTGCAGAGCATGCCGCGCCAACGGCAAATACAGATGAATAGCCCAGCGTGGTTGCCAAAATACCTGTTAATGGCCCAGCGATAGCGTAGGAAACATCCTGAAAAGCAGCATACCCGCCCATCGCGGTGCCTCGTACATGAACCGGTACTCTTTTTACGACTTCAACACCCAAGGCGGGGAACATTAACGAGCACCCGGCTCCCGTTAAAGCAGCACCGATAAGAGCTAAAATGGAGGTGCTTGCTAAATAAATTAGAACCAGCCCGATGGTTTCAACAACTAGAGATGCGATAGCGACCTTCATTCCCCCCATTCGGTCTGGCAACTGGCCAAACAATACTCGCATTAATACAAAAGAGAGCCCGAAGCTGGTGAGTGCCAATCCCGCATGTGCCCAACCGTGAGAGCTAAATAATAGCGAAATGAACGTGCCAATAACGGCAAAGCCAACGCCTTGCAGCGCCAGAGCTACCCCCGGCTGCCAAATTTTACCCAGCATCCGCCACATAGGAATACGCTGCCCAGCATGAGGTGCAACGGGCTTGACTTTAAAATTAATCAAAATAGCAACAAGCGGTAAAATAAGCGTAGAAATGCCTAATGCAGCAAATCCCCAATATTGATTTAGCAGCAAACCAAGTGGCGCTCCTGCCGCAAGAGCACCGTAAATGGCCATGCCCGTCCATGACATGACTTTACCTGAGCGGGATGGTCCTAATAGGCCTAAACCCCAAGTCAAATTTCCTGTTAAAAGCTGGCTTTCACCAAAACCTAATACCAATCGTCCCACCAAAAGAATGACAAATTTGGTCATGGCATCAACCGGCAACAATGCAGCCAATAGATAAGCAACGCCCGCCAACGAGCAGGCCAGCATGCCTTGAAGCGTGGAGCGCTTAGCGCCCTGCTGATCGGCTAGCCGTCCCGCATAACCGCGAGTAAGTACGGTTGCAAGAAACTGCATTCCCACAGCGATCCCCACCATGGTATTACTCATGCCTAATTGGTTATGCACATATAAGGGAATAACCGGTAAAGGTAATCCTACCGTGAGGTAAGTAAGAAAAACGGCTGACGTCAAAGGAAACAGCGCATGATTTGCTTTGGGGGTACTAATAAAATGAGATTGAGACATACAAGTGCTAACTCCAAAAGCAAGGAGAAGCTAAAAAGAAACGCCTTCTCCCCTGCATAAATAACAAACAGGATTAAATGCGTTGGATGACGTGAACGCTTACGCACAGATATTGGCTATCAGTGTTGAAGTGGAGCTTAGTGAGATTTGAAATTTATGTCAATTAAACCGTGACCTGGAGCACAGAAAAAGACCAAGTAACTAATATACAAAATAAAGCGGCCCTAAAAGGCCGCCTGATAAACGCGAATTTATTAACATCATCCAGATTTATTTTTGAGGATTGGTGTCATATTCAGAGCAAGACTGGTAGCCCTTATTAAGAACCTTTCCGGTATCATCGAAGCTAACAAAATAGTTTTGTGGTTTTTTATCGGTTCCACTAATTAAGTAGGTGCTACAGGTACCACGAGCATTAACCATAGTAATGCTGGTTGCCGGTTGACCGGCAATATCAACAACCTGCTGCTTAGTCATACCAACTTTAACGTCTTTAACAACAGGTTCGGTGACATAACTTGCCGCACGGTCGTAAGTACTACAGGCAGATAATGCAAAAGCCGTCGTCAGTGCGGCGATCCCCATAACAGCTGATTTTGTATATTTCATTTTCTCTTTCCTTGAAGCTATTGTGTTCTATAAGCCTAGGAGAAGAATGACCATTATTCAAACCTATCTCCTTTTTTTGCTAAAATTAACCGGCTTTTTAAGATTGATCTGAAAGTCATTTTATCGGTTAAATATCGTCCTATTTAGCGATTCTTAGTCATACTCTAACCATTGGCTTCAAAGCCATGCGCGGTATACTGTCCCAACGAAGTATTAAGTTTTCTTATTGTTTACCGAATTTGGAGTCAGATCATGGGATTACTAGACAACCTTGGCGGCATTTTAGGTGGTCAAGGTGGAAACGCCGATCACGTTAAAGCCATCTTAGCTTGGGTCGAACAGCAAGGTGGTATCAGCGCGTTAGTTGAGAAATTTCAAAACCAAGGGCTCGGCAGTATCGTTGAGTCATGGATTAGCAACGGTAACAACCAATCCATTTCCGGCCAACAAGTCGAGAATGTGTTTAGCGTTGAATCCATCACCTCGCTTGCAAGCTCTCTAGGTATTAACACCGACAGTGCATCACAACTGTTGGCAACCTATTTACCTAAACTGGTTGATGGCCTTTCACCTAACGGTGAAATTCCACAAGGAGGATCATTGGTCAGTGCAGGATTAGATGTGTTGAAAGGTAAATTCTTTAGCTAAAGAAAAACATTACCTTGCCGCTTATACGGCAAGGTAATCGAGAAGAAAATAATGCTTCACGATTACATCGTTATTATATGGTTCAGCCTATTTTACTTTTACCCGGTAACTTTAGCCATTACAGGTCTTATCGTTTTTTTAGTATGGCCGAAGAGAAAGCGAGTAGTAATTAAAATACTGCTATTAACTCTCACCATCTTTATTCTTTTGGTTACCTATAACGCGATTGAACAACGTGTTCTAGGGTAACACGGCGTAATCAAGATGCGTCAAACGCAGGCTTTAGCCGCTTCCAGCAGGGCTTGCTGGCTGTTGCCGCGCGATGTTAGATAGATTTCCACATCAGACTGATTGTCACTTATTGTTTGAATTTTTGCCGATGCCATTTCGCCTTGCCCGTCTAAATAGCTAGCAATAGTATGTGTATTATTATTGTTATAATAACGTGTGGCCGGATTAATATCAGACCATTTTTTATTTAGGCACTGAGAATAGATACCCGCAGCTCGGCTTATTTTTAAATCCATGACCTGATGCTTATTCGCTGTAATTGATTCAGGACTACTGCATCCAGCCAATGCGAATAAAATCGCGGCAGTCAATATGGTTCTCATTGGTTAATTCCCCTTCTGTTGGCTGAGATCATACACTGCGTGAATAGCTCGCGTGTTGCCGTTAGTGTGATCGATATCACGCACTATCCCGGCTTTGATAAAAAGCCTCAAGGAGAAAAGTCTTAAAGGAAGAGTTTGAGTGTTTCCATGCGAAAGCTAAACCATGGAAACACTCAGCAAAAGAGTTCTTAGTGATAGTTAATCACTAAATGCCCCAGATTGGGGTGACCATCAATGGGTTTCAAATGAACATCAGCCACATTAGTGGGCAAACTAACTTTATCACCGCTTTTTAACACTCTGTGGGCACGTTCTAGGTAATCACCATCTCTGTAGCATGATGAATGGAAACCTTTGCCGTTGGGTGTAATGTCACAGGTTGACTCTACGATCGAACCTACGAAACGAATTGTGCCCTTGTTAGCGGCGTATACTGGCGCATGCAGGGCAAGCAACAATGCTATCCCGCCTACCCATGCTCTATTCCTAAGCATATGTAACCTCCATTTATTATTCACCTTAAGAATACAAATTAAAGAGAAAGATAAACTTGATTTACATCAGCTGAATATTCCGCATGGCACTATTTTAATAGTTTGAAATGTCAATTACCGTAAAATAGTTGCAATAAAATAAAAATATTTTTTAGAAATTACATGCAACTGTTTAATTAACCTAACAAAACCAACAAATAGCAGCATTTTACTCATCAATCGCAGCATCCATCAGAAACTCTGAACTGAGTTCAGAAGCTAGTCATTGGCGCTCCAAAAATCCGAATTAGAAAAGCAATATCCAACCCATTGAGCATTCATCATATGAATATGTTAGGATCATGCCTGAAAGTAAGGAAATAGAAGTCATGATTAAGCAATTTTATTTTTGGATGGTCGTTGGTTGTGGGTTGTTCTTGTTCATGTCCGGCTTTGTGATGAGATCAACGTTCGAAGGCGCAATGGGTGCATTATTGATTTTGTATAAAACGGTGATGGACTAACGGTTCTACCCATCATTTAGATGGGTAGTGATTCGGGGCGCAATTTATAAATCGTTAAGCGGAGTTTGTTGCTGACAGAGATAGCCATAGAGCGCATTCACGTCATTCTGCTGGCAAAGGCGAGTTCCTTTATTTAGGGTTGCGGCACTCCCCGCAGCAACGCCATATCTAACAATATCCAGTAAATCAGCCTGCTGTGACAATTTAAGCACCATCGCTCCTACCATGCTGTCACCTGCGCCAACGGTGCTTTTCATTTTTACCGGCGGTGGAACAACCTGAACCCAATGATGCTGCCCAACCGCCAGCGCTCCCTGAGCACCCAGCGAAACCACTACGTATTTTGATTTTCCAGCCGCGACAATAGACTGTGCCGCTTCGAGCACGGCGCTAGGTTCTGCCAGTAAATCTTTGCCACTGAGCTCAGACAGCTCTTTTTGATTCGGTTTCACCAGCAATAGATTGCCTACTTCTAAACCCGCCATCAACGCACGACCAGAACTATCAAGAACGCATTGGATATGTTTACTTTGTGCCTGACGCAAGAGTATCTGAAGCTCTTCAGTGGTGACGCCTTCAGGCAGACTCCCGCTGATAACCAGAATAGATCCCTCAGGAATACCTAGTACGCACTCGCGTAAACGGTCAAATTCCTGTGGCGTCAATTTCGCACCAGGCATAACGAAGCGGTACTGCTCTCCGGTTATCTCTGTGTGCACATGCATGTTTTGTCGAGTCCATGCCTGTGTTGTCACCGTTTGAATAGCTACTTGTTCTTGCTCAAGCAATTCGGCTAAATGCTGCCCCGTTGGACCGCCAGCGGGAAAGATGGCATTTGCCTCTCCACCAAGGTGGGCTATCGCACGAGCCACATTGATTCCGCCACCACCGGGTTCATAAACCGGCTCTGAGCAACGTAATTTGCCATCAGGATAGAGTTTGGCCGTTGTGGTGGAGCTATCAAGCGAAGGAGCTAGCGTCAGCGTAAATATCGGTGTCATAACATCTCCTCGTTATATGTATGCTTTTCTCAGCCTACCACTTCACCCCATGTATTCATTGTTTTAGTTCATTAAAGGATCTTTCCAGCCGAGCTAAACGATCATTCGATACACTGTTCTTCGGCTACTCACGGACAGCCCTGAACGATATGATTATTTTATAGGCAATTAAAACAAGATAAGCCGATCTTGATCGTGTCACAAAAAAGTCATACTGCAATGTTATTGATATTGGTGCTATAACAAAGAGGTCAGCTCCGTGCTGACAGACACATATTTTGACGGATTTATGTATTACGGAGCCTGTATGAAGCGAATCATTAAAGGCGATACAAACTTCTCTCACCTCGTTGTCGCGCATGCAGCGATCGATCAGCATGCCAAAGCCTATGGCCTTGCCCGTCAAGGATGGCCTTCTACTTACCATATTAAATATCGAGATAAACTCATCGCGGTGGAAGTTGTGACCCGCCGTCAATCCTATGTTGCCACCGTTATGGTTGGCGCTCGAAGTTTAACCAAACTATGCGGTATGCCAGCCGCTGCATAAATCACTTCCGGTGGTACTCTGGCAAGTGCCACCTTACTCAGACCATAAAACAAAGAAGCGGCTTTACGCCGCCTCTTATCGTTAACTATACAAGCAATATCCCTGCTGACTACTGACAAAGCTGACGCGCGTGCTTAATAAAAGGCGCAACGCTCATCTTTTGCCCCGGATGATTCGGATCGTCCAGCAAAATCGTCTCTAACGGTAATGCAGCCATCTTCTTGGCTTTCACCAAGTTATTTGCCTTTTCATCTAAAGGATACTGCGCCAGCGTGCTTGCATTGATGACAAACAATGCCTGATTTTTCGTACACTGTAGCTGCACTTCTTCTTTTACGAAGGCCCACTGGCTACCAAATTGCGCTTTACTTACCGTCTCCACGGTACGTGCCGCTAATGCATCCGCAGATAAAAAACCGCCAGCCAACGTCAATAATCCTGTCAGTAATACACTTTTTTTCATCACGAAGTTCCACTATCGTCTAATCATAAACTGTCGTTATCTTATTCTAAATAGGTGGCTGAGTTGCGAAAAAACTCACCGTAAACAGTACCAATAGGGCCAATATCCATTCAACCATGGCATTGCCCGCCAGTTGCGTTAATGCCCGTTGCCGATTTTGCCCCATGCTTCGCACCACGTAGTAGCGGTTATAAAGCGCAATCGCGATCATCGTCGCCACCAATAGGATCTTCAACCACAACCCACGCTGATAGATAGAGTCGAACGCCAGCGGCCAGCGACCTAAAATCCATGCCGCATTGCCTATTCCCGTGACTATTACCAGAGCCACCGCAAGATGTCCCCAACGTGAATAACGAATAACCGCCTGCATCGCAAAGGCTTTGTCGGTGCTCGAGAGCTGTCGTACACAAAGCCAGAACGGCAACAAACCACCAAACCAAAAACCACCGCTCAGCAGGTGAATACCATTATTAACCCTGTGTGCAATACCGCTGATGCCCTGCTCCGCCGATGCATGGCCTGTGTGAGCCAAGGTTATCAGCAATAGAGCAGAAATAAATATGAATAAAAAACGGCGAATATTTGGTGCGAATAAAGGCGTTATCAGCAACAAGGAGGAAAATATCAGTTGTAACCGCCACGCTTCGCCAAATGTTGTTTGCATTACAGCAAGCCAAATTTCCGGGCTGAAAAAGTCTTGCCAGCCATCGCCCATCTGGCCTGCTTGTAACGCCACCATAAGCCAAGAGCTAAAAGCGCAAAGCGCTAAACTCGCACCTAATAACATTCGGGTTTGTGTTTCTAAGCTACGCCGAAGTGCGGGTGGAGCGATCCACCCGACAAAAAGAGCCAAGCCAAAAATTTGTAACGCACTGGCAAAATGAACCCAACGGCACAAAACATAGAGAGCCGTGATACTCATAGTCAGCCTTATTTAACAGAGAAGGTATACTGACCCTTGGTTTTATGTCCATCGACGGAAACAACGTTCCAGCTCACCGCGTATTCGCCTTTATTTAAGGGCTGGGTGAAAGGAACGGAAACATGGGTTTTATCATTTCCCGCGACGGATAACTTGCCTGTTGCGATGGGTTGATTTTCTGGCCCTACAACCGTCACTTTGCTAAACCCCGTTTCAATACCTTCACTAAAAACGAACGTCAGCTCAGAAGGCGCACTCACTTGGCTTTTGGCCGCCGGAGTTTGATCGGTGAGATGCGCATGAGCAAATACCTGCGGCGAAACTGCCAGCAGCAGCGCGGCACCGATACCAGATAGATGAAATTGAGCCGTTTTAAGCATTTTCATAGAGTCGCATTCCTTTTATAAGTCGCAGGTAAGCGCATTGGTGACGTTCGCAATCAGATTTTGGCTTTCAGGCAAAGTCACCAAATACGCTAGCATATTGATTTTTATCTTACATTTTCCTCTTACGTATTGCCATGAAGTCAGCAACAAAATCACAACCAGATATTCACGTTTTTCTACTATGCGATAAACGACTTACTGACATACTTTTCCTATTCGTCGCCATCGATTAATAAAATCATATAAATCATTATGTTGAACTATCTATACAAAATGTCGCTTGCAAGTTTGGGCGTAGAGAGCTTTAGTTAACAGGCATACCAACCTAACTACGGTTAAGAGAGGCCAAAATGAGTAAGGGAATGGATAGCAAAAAGAATGCGAAGAAAAAACCGTTGAAGAGCCCTGCAGAGAAACGCGCGGAAAAGAGAGCAAAACGCGCACATCCAGATGGTGATTAATCAGTAAACGTATTTCGTATCTTAAACCCGCCGTCGGCGGGTTTTTTATTGCCTAAATTATGCCATCAGCACAGAAAACACGAATCGGGAAAATCCGCAGTTCGACAACAATATCGTTACAGTATTTCGATGTTCATCCCCTTCGTTATTTATGTCTTGGATACTCGAATAGAACGTTTAGCAACCAATAAGCGTTCTCGATATCGACATATCCGCTGTATTTTTCCTCTTGATTATTTTCACCCAAGGTGGTCGTCATGCCGTGTCATATTTAAATGTCACACAGCTTAAAATTTACCAATTCTTGATTATATGTGCTGTTTATTTCTTTAAGCATGAATGGTCAAAGAAAGATTTTGTTCGGCAGAAGAAATGAACATTGTCGAATTACGGCGAGGGATATATGGCGGAATGGCACAAATAGCTAAAAACTTATTTATGAACGGCATTATTTGACAAGTAATTTCTTATTATAGCCTATCTTCAGACTTTTTCCATAATAGAGCAAGTGGACGTTACACTTACAACAAAACCACTCAACATGTTGATAAGTAAGGAATTTATTAAACGCGCAGCTAAAAAAAACCGAACCTTAAATAAAGGTTCGGTGTAAAAAGAATCTTAAGACACAGTAAAAAAATGCAGTAACAATGATGAGATTTAATTATACATCATATTCTTCATTGTAATTTGCAATTTGTGTGGTCAGCGATTTCTTATAAATCAGGCAAGAATATTCGAATGATGAATTATCACTTAAGGGTATCTTTTTTTGAGAGAAAATGAGGATCCCAACCTGAGTTTTGTATATTTATCTTTGCTTCATTTACATTTCAATACATTTAATTACCATAAAAAATAAATAAACGTCGCATAGGCACTTTTTATTTATAGCGCATTAAACATATTATTAAGCTATGCTTGTACCGTGAACTTTGACTGATGGAACGCACTTAAGTTCACATAGCGAGTGTAAAAAAACATAAATAAGCAGTGGCACATATAACTGACCTTGGCCGGTCAAAAAACTAAGAAGGAATATCATAGTGAAACGTAATCTGCTGGCAGTAATCATCCCTGCACTTTTAGTTGCAGGCGCAGCAAACGCTGCAGAAATCTACAACAAAGACGGCAACAAGCTGGATCTGTTCGGTAAATTAGATGGCCTGCACTACTTCTCAGACGACAACGGTTCAGACGGCGATCAGTCTTACGTTCGTTTCGGCTTCAAAGGTGAAACTCAGATTAACGACCAACTGACCGGCTATGGCCAGTGGGAATATCAAGCAAACCTGAACCATGCAGAAAGCCAGGATAACAACAACTTTACCCGTGTTGGCTTCGCTGGTTTGAAATTTGCTGAGTTCGGTTCTTTGGATTATGGCCGTAACTACGGTGTGATCTATGATGTTGGTTCTTGGACTGACGTGCTGCCAGAGTTCGGTGGCGATACCTACGGTGCGGACAACTTCCTGTTCCAACGTGGTAACGGCATGCTGACCTACCGTAACACCGACTTCTTCGGTCTGGTTGACGGCCTGAACTTTGCTCTGCAGTATCAAGGCAAAAACGATAGCCCAGAAGAATCCAACAATGGCCGTTCAGTTCAGGGCCAAAACGGTGACGGCTACGGTATGTCTCTGTCCTACGATCTGGGCTGGGGCGTTAGCGCAGCAGCAGCATACTCTTCATCTGACCGTACCAACGATCAGAACCGTATGCAGTATGGTCACGGCGATAAAGCAGACATCTACACCGGTGGTCTGAAATATGACGCTAACAACGTTTATTTAGCCGCTATGTATACTCAGGCTTATAACGCTAACCGTTTCGGTGATTTCTCTGCAAGCGGCCCAGATGCAGTTTACGGCTTTGCTAACAAATCCCAGAACATTGAAATCGTTGCACAGTACCAGTTCGACTTCGGTCTGCGTCCATCCGTTGCTTACCTGCAATCAAAAGGTAAAGACATCGGCAACGGCTACGGCGACCAGGATCTGGTTAAATACGTTGATGTCGGCGCGACTTACTACTTCAACAAAAACATGTCTACCTACGTTGATTACAAAATCAACCTGCTGGATGACAACCGCTTCACTAACAACGCTGGCATCAACACTGATGACATCGTAGCACTGGGTGTTGTTTACCAGTTCTAATTCGTTAATTAACGAATCAAGCTATATGTGAATGCATAAAGGGGCCTTAGGGCCCCTTTCTTGTTTCTCGCCAACACACATTACAACTTATCAAATTCTCTGTCTGGTGCCATCTCAAGCGCTAGTGCGGTCAACGCACTTTTGTTCGTAATAATGTATCCTGCTTTCTGCTTAATCAGCACCCCATCCTGCGTGAATTGAGCGATCACATACAGCAGGTGACGATATGAAACGCCCATATACTCCGCCACAGAAGTATGCTTTTCGCGATACACATCACAATGCTGAGTTAATAAAATAAACGCGGCCAAGCGATTAATCAGTGGGAATGATTGGTTTTGCGTCAGCGAAATAATATTGCGATAATTTTTTTTACTGAGCGCAACGCAAAGATTACGTAAAAAAGTAGCGTCGTTTAAAAGCGGAGCACGAAACTGTTTTATTGGTAAAGCGAGGCACCAACACGCCTCGATAGCCTGAACGGCGCGTGGCTCGTGATCCATATCGACCAGCTCAATTTCTCCAATAAAACAAGGCGCTGCAAAGAAATCGATCAACGACACGCGACCATTCGCCAGCGTTGAATACAGCTTAGCCCTCCCCTGTGCAAGGTAGAACAGATAGCTCGGAGGATGACCTTCTTTGACAATAAAATCACCTGCCAGCACATGGAACAGCTTTGTATTACCCACAACATCAATAGAAAAATTTTGGCTATAGCCCGTAGCCTCCAGCAGTTGCTGTTTCAGACTCGTGTCCAAGACTTCCTTCATCGCTATCCCCCGATATGAGATTTCTCATATTTAATATACGTTTTCTATTGTTATGCTTCAAACGCTGCGAATAAACATACCTGAACTTATTAAATTGATAATAAATTATTTTTAATACAAAAGAGGATATAACAATGAAAAAAAGAAAAATCATACTCGATTGCGATCCAGGCCATGATGATGCTATTGCTATTATGCTAGCCGCAAGACATCCAGCCATTGATTTACTTGGAATAACCATTGTTGCCGGAAACCAAACGCTAAATAAAACGCTCGTCAATGGATTAAACGTGTGTCAGAAACTAGATATTAACGTACCTATTCATGCCGGTATGCCAAAGCCCATTATGCGTGAGCAAATTGTAGCTGACAATATCCATGGTGAGAGCGGATTGGACGGGCCAAAATTTGCACCATTAGTTCGTAAAGCTGAAAGCAAGCATGCTATTCAATATATTATTGACACGCTAATGAACAGCGATGGTGACATAACATTAGTTCCCGTTGGCCCATTAACCAATATTGCCGTAGCCATGCGTATGCAACCGGCTATTTTGCCAAAAATTCGTGAGATTGTATTAATGGGTGGTGCCTATGGCACAGGGAATTTTACACCTTCAGCCGAGTTTAATATTTATGCCGACCCAGAAGCTGCACGCGTAGTATTTACCTCCGGAGTTCCGCTGGTCATGATGGGATTAGATTTAACCAACCAGACGACCTGTACTGCGGATGTCATTTCCAGAATGAAAAAAGTGGGTGGCCCGGCAGGTGAATTATTCAGCGACATAATGAGCTTTACGCTTAAAACACAATATGAGAATTATGGTTTGGCTGGCGGCCCCGTGCACGATGCAACCTGCATTGGCTATCTCATCAATCCTGACGCCTTCAAAATGCAGGATATGTATGTTGAAATCGATGTGAACAACGGCCCATGCTACGGACGTACCGTGTGTGATGAACTTGGCGTAACCGGAAAACAGTCTAATACCAAGGTTGGCATGGCCATTGATACCAAATGGTTCTGGGACTTAGTAGAAGCGTGCGTTCGGATGTATATTTAACCCATGCTGATGAGTCATTTTTGAGGCATGTATTATACCGGCAATACTCAAAGCAATATTTTTATTAAGCCATATTCGCACACCAGCACGTCTGGCTTACGTAAGTTTTTCGAGATGAATTTGTTTTTATCAATATAACTTAAGTTGCTTTTGGCATACGGCATATAAATACTTTGTCCATCTAATCTTAATAGGCAACATATTGTTGCCTATTAACATCAGTCATACCATAAGACGTTTATAAAAGGTATTCATAATGGATACGATGAGAAGCATTCTAGGTATGGTGGTACTGTTAGTCATTGCTTTTTTGCTATCAGTAAATAAAAAGAACATTAGTATTCGCACCGTTGGCGCGGCGCTAATATTACAAATATTGATCGGCGGCGCAATGCTCTATTTCCCACCTGGAAAATGGTTAGCAGAGCAGGCTGCATTCGGCATACATAAAGTCATGCTTTATAGCGATGCGGGTAGTGCATTTATTTTCGGCTCATTAGTTGGGCCCAAAATGGATAAACTGTTTGACGGCTCTGGTTTTATTTTTGCCTTTCGTGTCTTGCCAGCGATTATTTTTATCACTGCGTTAGTCAGTCTGCTTTATTATATTGGCGTAATGGGAATATTAATTCGCATCTTAGGCGGAATTTTCCAGAAAGCACTTAACATTAGTAAAATCGAGTCATTTGTCGCCGTAACAACTATTTTTCTTGGACAAAATGAAACACCTGCGATTGTAAAACCGTTTATTGACCGCCTAAATCGCAATGAACTGTTTACCGTCATTTGTAGCGGAATGGCCTCCATCGCCGGCTCGACGATGATTGGCTATGCCGGATTAGGCGTACCAATTGATTACCTTCTGGCGGCATCTTTGATGGCGATCCCCGGAGGTATTTTGTTTGCTCGTATTCTAAGCCCCGCAACAGAAGCCTCTCAGATCGACTTTGATAATCTTTCATTTACTGAAACACCGCCCAAAAGCTTCATTGAAGCTATCGCAGCAGGCGCCATTGCTGGGATGAAAATTGCCGCCGGAGTAGCAACGGTCGTCATGGCGTTTGTGGCTATTATTGCACTCATCAACGGCATTATTGGCGGAATTGGTAGCTGGTTTGGCTTTGACCATGTCACGCTCGAAGGTATCTTTGGTTATATATTAGCGCCGCTTGCATGGCTGATGGGTGTCGATTGGGGAGATGCATCGCTTGCAGGAAGTCTGATCGGACAGAAATTGGCAATCAACGAGTTTGTTGCCTATCTCAGTTTCTCCCCTTACCTGCAAGCCAGTAGCATGTTGGATACTAAGACTATTGCCATCGTCTCGTTTGCACTGTGTGGTTTTGCAAACTTTGGTTCCATTGGCGTAGTTGTAGGCGCATTTTCAGCAATTGCACCACAGCGTGCATCTGAAATTGCTCAGTTGGGACTTCGTGCGCTGGCTGCAGCCACCCTTTCGAACTTAATGAGTGCCACCATTGCAGGTTTCTTTATTGGTTTTGCTTAAACGATAACGCGCCAGACTAAGCTGGCGCGTTGTTCATTTATTTTATTCTGCGCTACGTAAACTGCGTAGAACGATACCAAGCGGTATCAAATCACCCGCGTTGACTGGCCTATTACAGCGCCCCTATCGTCTAACAATCGACATGAGGAAATTCAGCAAGGCCTCGTTGACCCACTCGGGCTGTTCAAGCGTGCAAATATGTCCTGCCTGAGGGACAACAAGCTGCTTACAATTCAACATTTCAGCCATCAGATAGCCCTCTAACGGTGGTCTTGGTGCGTCTTGCTCACCGGTGATTACCAGCGCAGGCATCTTGAGCTCCTCCAGCAGCGGACAGCTATCACCGCGACCAAAGATCATGCGGCCAAGCGGCACAATACTTTGGCGTAAAACGGATTCGGATAGACTGCTTAGATGCTCAGCTAATGCCTCCAGCAAATGGGGCACGGGTTCGCGGCGGAAAAACATGGGTGCGATTTGTTCAACTAACGCAGCAGGCACTTTTCCCGCTGCATCAATCGCATTTAGCATGGCGTCATATTTCTTGAATGTGACTTCAGGCTCCAATCCAACAAAGGTATCCATCAGTACCAGCGCGCGCACGCGGTCGGGAACCATCGCGGCTAACTCTACGCCCCACATTCCGCCAACCGACAGCCCAACGACGGCAAATTCATTGATATCCAGTGCATCCATCAGAGCCAAGTGATCGCTGGCTAAATCTTTCAGAGAACGTCGTGACTCCGGCAGTGGATCGGACTTTCCATGCCCCCATAAATCTGGCGCTATGACGCGAAAATGCTGGCTCAGCGCCTCTATTTGTGGCGCCCACATGTTGGAGTCAAACATATAACTATGACCAAGAAGCAGAGCAAAACCTTCACCGCGATCGATATAGTGCATTTGACGGTCGTTTACTTGGATAAAAGGCATTGGGGATCCTTGCGAATAGGAGAAAAATACAAAAAAACCTATGCCGTAAGCGATATCACGCTCACAAGCATAGGTCTTAAAATCTACTGATGAATACCGGCTAATGCCAGAATAAAGGCATATTCTAATGCAATATCTTCATAGGCTTTGAAGCGCCCTGATTTGCCACCATGCCCAGCATCCATATCTGTGTAGAGTAGAAGCTGGTTGTCATCCGTTTTCATCTCACGCAGTTTCGCCACCCATTTTGCGGGTTCCCAGTATTGCACCTGAGAATCATGCAGCCCAGTGGTCACCAACATATGTGGGTAATCCTGCGCTTTCACCTGGTCATAAGGGCTGTACTGCTTGATATAGTGGTAGTACTCAGCATCATTCGGATTGCCCCATTCGTCATATTCGCCCGTTGTCAGCGGAATAGATTCATCAAGCATCGTGGTCACGACATCGACAAATGGCACCTGAGCCACGATACCGTGATACAACTGAGGAGCCTGATTCACAATCGCTCCCATCAGCAATCCCCCAGCACTGCCACCCATGGCGTAAACCTGTTTGGCATCGGCATATTTCTCATCAACGAGGTATTGAGTCACTCTAATAAAATCGCTAAAGGTGTTTTGCTTATGAAGCAATTTGCCATCGTCATACCACTGTTGCCCAAGATCCGCGCCGCCGCGAATATGGGCAAGAGCAAATACAAACCCGCGGTCAAGCAAGCTTAAGCGGCTAACACTGAAAGCAGGATCCATGCTGCTTCCGTAGGAACCGTAACCATAGACCAATACAGGGTTGTGCCCAGCACGGAAGAGATCCTGTCGATAGACGATGGAAACCGGCACATTCACGCCGTCGTGAGCCGCCACCCATAACCGCTCACTGCGATAAGCACCAGCATCAAAGTTTTTTACTTCTTGCTGCTTAAGCAGCGTACGCTCCCCCGTGTCCATATTGATTTGGAATACGGAGCTTGGCGTAGTCATTGAAGAGTAGCCGTAGCGTAGCAGCTCGGTATCTGGTTCTGGGTTAAACGACAACCACGTCATGTAGGTTGGATCATCGAAACGAATATGTTTCTCTTCACCGGTTTGCCAATTTATCTGACGCAGATTTGTTAATCCCTGCTCCCGCTCCTCAACCACCAGCCAATCTTTAAACAGGCTAAAACCTTCAAGCATCACATCGTCGCGCGCGGCAATAATAGCCTGCCAGCTCTGTTCCTGACTTGAGGTAGATTGATAAAGACCGAAATTTTTCCCATCTTTATTAGACCGGATATAAAAGGTATCGCGGTAGTGATCCAAACTATATTCATGGTCGCGGCGACGCGCTGAAAATATCTCTGGATTAGCATTTGTATCGTCAGCATCCAACAGCAAGATTTCAGAGGTTGTGGTGCTCGAAATATGAATCAGAATATATTTGTTAGAGATGGTCTTCTCTAAGCCAACATAGAAAGTATCGTCAGACTCTTCATAGATCAGTTGGTCTTCAGCAACCGGTGTTCCTAAACGATGGCGATAAACCTGGTAAGGCAGCAGCGTTTGAGGATGTTTACGTACGTAATAGATTGTGGTGGAGTCGTTAGTCCACTCAAAGTGCCCCGCCGTATTCTCCAGAACTTCGTCGTACCAGCTGTTGTCGCTCAGACGTTTAATGCGAATGTCATACTGACGCCGAGAGAGAAAGTCCTCAGCGATAGCCATCAGTTGATTATCAGGGCTAACTTCAATGCCCCCTAAAGCGTAGAAATCATGTCCCTCAGCGCGCTCATTGCTGTCGACGAGCAATTCCCAGTCGCTATTATCTGTCACATCAGCCTTTTGTCTAACATACAGCGCATATTCCTGTTCAGGTTTATATCGCGACTGATATCGATAGCCATTACGTTGATAAGGCACAGATTCGTCTTCTTGAGGAATACGCTCAACCATTTCATTAAACAGTTGCTCTCGAAGTTCTTCTTCACCGCGCATGCACGCCTGAGTATAGGCATTCTCAGCTTCAAGATAACTCAGAACCGCTTCGTTGCTGCGTTCATCGTCACGCAGCCAATAGTAATTATCGATTCGTGTATCGCCATGCATTTCCATGACGTGCGGGTGTTTTGCTGCAATCGGTGCTTTCTTCATTATCTACGCTTACCGCCTGTAATCTGATGCATGTAACTTAGAAGCGCTCGCCCAGAGATAACTCACGAAAGGGCAAAAATTAACGCTTGTAGTCGACAGGAGATAACTCCCCTCTCTCTACATTATTATACGACCTACGGATCTCGGTAAGCTGTTTACATACAATAAAAAAGTTTTTTTCATTCATCGGGCTAAAAAGGTAGTAGCCTTGCAGCGCTGGGCAGCCTAGCGCCTCTAACGCCTTAAACTGCTCTTCGGTTTCAACATGCTCTGCTATCACGTTCATATTCAACGCATTGGCGATCAAAATAAGGTGCTCTACCAACATACAGGCATCGGGGTTTTGCATGGCATGGATCAGCTCGCCGGGAATTTTTATCTGCGTTAACGGCAAATCAGCCAGCAAGGAAAGTAATTGATAGTTATCTCCAAAATGATCAACCGACAAACCACAACCTAACGCACGCAGTTTATGTAATTCCGTCATGATTAACGGATCGCTAAACAAATCATTATCACCGAGTAGTTCAATGACTAATCTATTTGCTGGAATATCATAGCGCTGTAAAACATTGCCAATCTGTTCACTGAATTCCGTCGTGTAAAGTTGAGCTAATGGCAAATTGAATGACAATATTAAATCAGGGGATATTTCACGATGAACACGCTGCAACAGTTGGCAGACATTATCAGCAATCCAAAGATTCAATGCATGCATCAAACCAAAACGTTCTAAGGAGTCCAAAAAATCATAGGGCAAAAGTGTCCCCTGCTGAGGATGGCGCCAACGCACTAAGGCCTCAGCACCTAATAAGGTGCCATTAATATTGCATTGTGCTTGGTAGTCTAAATAAAATTCATGCTCAGTGAAGGCCGATTGCAACGCTGTTTGCAATGCCATCTCTAATTCCAAAGGAGAAACACTCTGGTCTAAAACACCCAAAATATTATAGTGCTTATTATTCATTTTGTTATCTAATTATTAATAAAATGATGCTTGATTTAACTGCATTCAGATTAGAATTCGCTAATCTCAAAACACTTAAATTACAATCCTAAAGAAATAGTGAATATTCTTACAGCCAACCAGCGAGTTCGCACATTAAAATGGCGGCCTATAGCTACCCAACATCACATCCATCGTAAAATAACACATGTGTGTATACTCGATGGCACACTCGGCCATGACATCAAGAGATAAATTACACCAAGCAAAACGAGAAGATATCTCAATAAGTCTTAAATTTCAAAAAGATAAGCTTTATCGTAAAACTATTTTACATTATATTCTCTGAAGTGAGAAACATACAATTTAGCACTTTTGCCCTAATAAGCAAAATTTTTAGACCATGATATCGAATTAAGTCAAATTCTCAGCTCAAGATATTTATTAGCTTAATATTTATAGTCAAAAATGTTTCTTTGCGCCTCAGATTTTAAATCCATGTTCATCAGGACAATAACGGGAAAAATTTAATAGGAATAAGATTTATAACTGAGATTAATACATATGGACTTTGTGGTTTTTCCTAAAAAGAAATTTTAAAACCTCTTTAACTTTAATAAAGAGGTTTTAGATGATACAAAAATAAGTTTTATTCTGGGTGGGAATATTCGAGTTTTCCAGCTTTGCAATCAACGTTAACGGTATAGTTTTTGTCAACTTTTGTACCGCGTACGGTGAGCTTAAGCACCCAGTCACTCCCCTTTTGGGTAACCTGATCCTGATTCACCCACACCACTGGCGTACTCGTGCCCAACAGTGCTTTATCATCAGCCCAGCGCGGAATTCTATTTTGTAAGAAGTCGTTCTTCACCATCGTAGAAAGCTGAGTTGCTGTAGTTTGCTCACAGTTCGCAATGGTAACCACCCGCTGCTCACTTTGCTGAGCTTGAGCAACACCCGCTGAAAGCGCCAACGCTAATCCAGCCACACCTAACGTAATTTTGTTCATTTTCAATCCTCATTTAGCTTTGGCGCAGAGATCTTCCCTGCAGCCGATGGCTATTCCATGATATGAACGCACGCTCTGTGTGCCTGAACACGGCAAAGCGCGCTAACGTATGTGGAAACTAATCACATACAGTTCATTAAGCCCTGGATAAATCTCGCTGATAACCTGCTTCAGCTCGTCCAGTGTCATATTCTCTTGCGCCGCATGAAGCTCTGTCAGTTCACTCATCAACACAGGGGTGACACTCTCAACTTCGATCGTGCAAAAATAGACCCCGTCTTCATAGCGACTCACGCTGAGCAACTCTCCTTTCTCGAAGTGAGATTCGCTGCTATCACGGATCGTGATGGTTTTCTTACCTGACAAAATATCAGCTTCAAAACGACGGTAAAATGTTATCTCACGTTTCATTCTAGATCCAGAAAAGTAAATAATATGTGAACTAAAACACTAGGCGGCGTTATCAATCGCAACTTTTACCTTTTTAGGCGTGTTTTTTTCTTCGTCGCCTGCTTTTAGCGATTCAAGAGAGTTACCACGCAGCAGCAACGAAAGCTGATCTTTATGCTCTGCAAGGTAAAAACTGAGCGATTCCAAAACGCTGTCTTCTAAATCAACAGATGAATCCGCCAGCCACTCACTTAAATTGTCTGCCAGATCCAGCATCTTATCGTAAGCATCGGCTTCTTTTTTACTGGCAAAGGTCATTTTTTCTACTCCATCACGAACTACCACGTACTGAATTTCAACGCTCATAAACCACTCCGAAATACTGTATATAATATCAGTATATTTATTTTTATCTCTTTCTGCAAAATTGACAACGATTAAAAGTGACGTTTAGACATAAAATGTTTAGAAATAGTAGAACATCGCCACACGCTGAATAAGCCCTGCACTGCGTTCTTCCAGTAACGCGCGTTCTAAGAAAGGAAATTGCTCATCCCCCACCAGCGTAAAGCCGACCTTCTGATAGAAAGGCGCATTCCAAGGTAAATCTAGAAACGTTGTCAGTCCTACCCCGCTAAAACCACGCTGGCGGGCTGCAACTAAAGCGTGATCAACCAGATAGTGCCCTATTCCGCGCTGGCTGAATGCGGGTAGCACATTCACCTCAGCTAAATGAGCAAATTCACCGATAACCTCGAGCATGGCAAAACCAATAGGTTTCTCATTGCGGATGGCTACCCATAGGTTTTGCGCCTGGTGTGCCTGCAATAAGCGCTCAGCAGATAGCGTAGCATTGCGTAAAGATTCTGGGAGTCTGTCTGCGGGAAACTGTGCGGCGGCGAGGCGTTCCACTTCGGCTAACATCGTGAGATGCTGCAGTACTGCGTACTGGAACGTTATGTTTTCATTAGTCATTGCTTGGTTCTATCCATTCTGAGGCTAAAATGCAAAAAACCCGCACTCGGCGGGTTTTGTCAGCATGATAGTATCAGCTTAATTACAGCGCAATAACATCAGCCGCAGACGGGCCACGTGGGCTGTCCTGAATGGCGAATTCTACCTGCTGGCCTTCAGCCAGAGTTTTGAAGCCGTCACTCTTGATGGCAGAGAAATGGACGAATACATCTTTGGAACCATCAGCTGGAGTGATGAAGCCAAATCCTTTGCTTTCGTTGAACCATTTAACGTGACCAGTTTTCTTGCTCATTTAACTTTCCTTTACTTAAAATTACTTGCCGTTAGGCATGGTAGACCCGTTTACTAACATAACCTAGACGAATCGTATCCTAACGCTCGGTTAATTAAACGCCCATTTAAGAATAGGCATAAATATAAGCCGAATCATTAAGCAAACAAAAACGATATGATTACATCAGCATTTCAGGCGTCAGTATTAACGCATAGTTTCATGCTCAGCGCAAATATTTCGTGGGTGATAGCCTTGTTTATAAATACTGTACGTACAGTCTGTTCTAATTCTATATATTGACAAATATTAGCCTATGCAATAATCAGCAACTAAAAAATAAACTGTTAATAATCAACAGAGTAAAAAAATACACAGTGCTTACATTATTTTTTATTAATACGCAAAAACATTCATAAATAAAATAGCGACGTACATCACAAATATAACTTTGATGTCGATAAAACAAACGAACAAGGCTTTGAATAACAGACTGAAATAAACAGCGCGTCGCTGTCATCTTTTTATTACACGAATATATAATGAACACGGGATCCGCAATCAACACTGCGGACCCCCTTCATTATCAGCGAGGAACACGAATTCCACCTTCCACGCCTTTTGGGCTTAGAAGGACTTGCCAGAGTTGGATGTTTCTTGCTCTAAATGCCCCTGCGCACGCATTAAGATAATAAGTGAACATCCGATAGAATCGATCGCTATAGTTGTCTTTAATTTCCGGCCAGCTTTTCTGGAATGCTTCAAACCAAGCCATCAATGTACGGTCATAATCAACGCCAAAATTATGCCAGTCCTCCAACACGAACAAATCTTCACTGTTCGAAGCAATATGTGCCACCGACGGTAAACAGCCATTCGGGAAGATGTACTTATTGATCCATGGGTCGACGTTCAGGTCAGTCTGATTAGAACCGATGGTGTGGAGCAAGAAAAGCCCATCTGGTTTTAGATTGCGCGCAGCCACTTCGAAATAGGTACGGTAATTTTTTGGCCCCACGTGCTCAAACATCCCAACAGAAGCAATACGGTCAAATTTTTCGTTTAAGTCTCGGTAGTCCTGTAGCAAAATCTCGACATCTAAGCCTGCACAACGTTCTTGCGCCATTTTTTGCTGCTCAGCAGAAATCGTCACCCCTTTCACCGACACACCGTACTCTTTCGCCGCGAACTGCGACAATCCTCCCCAGCCACAGCCAATGTCCAGTAAGGTCATTCCCGGCTTCAGTTGCAGTTTTTCACAGATCATCCGCAATTTTGCCTGCTGAGCCTGCTCCAGCGTTTCTGCATCTTTCCAGTAAGCGCAAGAATATTGCATATACGGATCGAGCATTCTGCTAAACAGGTCGTTACCCAGATCGTAGTGCTCTTTACCCACGATCCATGCACGTTTCCGAGTCTGATAATTAAAAATGCGAGCTGAAGCAATTCGTACAATATCACTGAAATGTTTCGGCAAATGCTCATCAAGTTCAGCGGCTAAAATGTGTTGGAAAAAGATATCTAAACGATCACACTCCCACCAACCGTCCATATAGCTCTCGCCAAGCCCCAACGATCCCTCTTGCAACACGCGATGAAAGAACTCGGGGTTTTTGACGCGAATATCCTGCGGCCGAGTCCCATTGATAGTAATTCCGGCCTGGCTTAGCATTTCCTCAGCAATTCTATACCAGTGGTCTTCTTTTATTTCTGTCTCAACAACACACGTCGAACTCATAGTTCACTTTCCCCTATACCGCACCGCGCCAACCCTCCTGCCGCACGGCTATTGCTGTTTTAATAGTTCAAGATTCAGTACTGAGAAGGTTTCCAATCCCGCCAGCAACTATATTTATCATACAATACATTTATCATACAATTAAGTTTTAGTTAATCAACTGGCCATCAACAGATTGCACTTATCAGCGCACTTTTTTGCCTTGTTCCGATATCAATTGCCCATCACAAACATATTTCATTGATTTGCTACACAGATAATTAGCTATCTAGACGTTGTGAATTAAGCCAAGCACTCTTCTTTGCTTTCTTATTTACTGCTAATTCGCTCAGCTTCTTCTTTATTTTTACGCTGTAAATAAAATCGAGTTGCTGGCACGCAAACGTTTTCGTATATACTGCAACCGATTTTTGCCAGCTCATAGGATGATGATTATGTTGTCGATTGGAACTGCACTCCGCCCACACGCCACTCGCGTTATGCTGTTAGGGTCCGGTGAATTAGGTAAAGAAGTGGCTATCGAATGCCAGCGTTTAGGCATTGAGGTTATCGCCGTTGACCGCTATGCCGACGCGCCCGCCATGCAGGTTGCCCACCGTAGCTATACCATAAACATGCTAGACGCGGAGGCCCTTAAAGAGTTGGTCGAACGTGAACGTCCAGATTTTATCGTGCCAGAAATCGAAGCTATCGCCACATCGATGCTGGTTGCGTTGGAAAACGACGGACAAAAGGTCGTCCCATGTGCACGAGCGACCCAGCTCACCATGAACCGTGAAGGCATCCGTCGTCTGGCTGCTGAAACACTCGAGTTGCCCACCTCTCCTTACCGTTTTGCCGAAACAGAGGAAGAATTCAACGCAGCTACGCAAGAAATTGGTCTGCCGTGCATTATCAAACCTGTGATGAGCTCATCCGGCAAAGGCCAAAGCTTGATTCGCCATGCCGATGAAATGGCTGGCGCGTGGCAATATGCCCAGTCTGGTGGCCGTTCGGGTCAAGGGAAAGTGATTGTTGAAGGTCTGGTGAAATTTGATTTTGAAATCACCTTACTCACCATTAATGCCTGTGATGGGTTACATTTCTGTGCGCCAATTGGTCATCGACAACAAGACGGCGACTACCGCGAATCATGGCAGCCTCAGGCGATGAGCGACAACGCGCTCGCGAAGGCTCAGGAGATCGCGGGTAAAGTCGTCACGGCTCTGGGGGGCTATGGGCTATTTGGCGTTGAGCTATTTGTTTGTGGCGACGATGTCATTTTCAGCGAAGTCTCTCCACGCCCACACGATACTGGCATGGTGACGCTGATTTCTCAGGATCTGTCAGAGTTTGCACTGCACGTTCGTGCGTTTCTTGGTTTACCTATCGGTCATATTCGCCAATTTGGTCCCAGCGCCTCTGCGGTGATCCTGCCACGTTTGCACAGCAACGATGTCGTCTTCGAAAACGTGAAACAGGCACTGAAGCCACAAACGCAGTTAAGATTGTTTGGCAAACCAGAAATCGATGGCACCCGCCGTTTAGGCGTTGCGTTAGCCTATGAAGGGACGATTGATAAAGCGATTGCGCTTGCCAAGCAAGTCAGCGGTTGTGTGGTAGTGAAAGGATAAAACATCGGGCGCGGAAACGTCTCCGCGCCGCTTCATTACAGATTATTCTTCATTTTGTTTGTCGATTTGTTTTTCGTTTTCGTTTTCATCTTCATCATCAAATAAGACTTGGATGTGTCCGCCGGTGTGGTTAGCACGAATTTCCGCCGCGACCAGAGCAATAGCTTCGCCGCTGCTCATGCCCTGCTCCATCAGTTTGTGAATGCGATCGGCAGCCTCTTGCTGTTCTGTATGTGATAACGCTGGCATTCCGCTGTTCATCAATAACTCCTGCTGCTGAATGGTAATACGGGGGCAAGAGTATAGCCGCAAACCACGCACAAGCCTAGATAATGCAAGGGCATTTATCCGCTAATCTTGCCTGCAATTTATGGTAGTCTTATCTTTGTCATATCAACATCGACGTTGAACCAAAATATCTGCATACCTATAAAAGTGATCTCTCGTCCATGACTGCCATAACCTCTTCACCTGCTGCACTATCGCGTATTGATTTAGACTATACACCGGATGCCCTGCTGCATTATTTCGCTCCGCTCGCGCAGCAACCTTGGGCAATGCTGCTGTATTCCGGCGGCGCTAATCATCCCCATAATCGGTTTGATATTTTAGTCGCCCAGCCTTTGCTCACCCTAACCACCCGAGGGCAACAAACCGCCATCGCAGAAAACGGCCATGTTCGTTATAGCGAGCAAGATCCGCTGCGCTTGGTTCAAGCAGAATTATCGCGTCTGCTTCCAACGATGTCAGAACAAGCCGACACCCCGTTTTGCGGCGGTGCCGTCGGTCTATGGGGCTACGATCTTGGGCGACGCTTTGAAACCCTGCCTGAACAGGCCGATGCTGATTTATCAACACCTGATATGGCGGTGGGAATTTATGATTGGGCACTGATTGCGGACCACAGATTAAAACGCTTAACTTTAATCGTTCATGGCGACGCTCAAGCACGCCTTGCATGGTTGAGCTCTCAGGTCAAAACGCAGCAGCCTTCTCGTTTCCGGTTAACGTCATCTTGGCAAGCCAATTTAACCCAGGAAGAATATAGCCAGCGATTTGCCCGCATTCATGATTATCTGCATGCGGGTGACTGCTATCAGATTAATTTGACCCAACGCTTCAGCGCAAGCTACCAAGGTGATGAGTGGCATGCCTTTTTACGTTTGAATGAGCACAACAAAGCACCGTTTTCGGCGTTTGTGCGCTTACCTGAAAGCGCCATTTTGAGCGTGTCACCTGAGCGTTTTTTGCAGCTTGAGCAGAAAAATATCTCAACGCGCCCCATTAAAGGTACGCTGCCGCGCTTAGCCGACCCTATTGCCGATAAATTACAGGCTAAAAAGCTGGCGAGCTCTCGTAAGGATCAGGCTGAAAACCTGATGATTGTCGATCTCATGCGCAATGATGTCGGCCGCGTCGCTCAAGCAGGCAGCGTGCGCGTTCCCGAGCTGTTTGTTGTGGAACCCTTTCCTGCGGTGCATCATCTGGTTAGCACGATCACCGCAACACTGCCGAATAATCTGGATGCGACCGATCTGCTACGCGCGTGTTTCCCCGGAGGATCAATCACCGGAGCACCTAAAATTCGCGCCATGCAGATTATTGAAGAATTGGAGCCTCAGCGGCGTAATGTCTACTGCGGCAGTATTGGCTACATGAGCTGCTGCGGGAATATGGATACCAGCATTACCATACGCACGCTGTTGGCCGAGAATGGCAAGATACATTGCTGGGCGGGCGGTGGCATTGTCGCTGACAGTCAGGTCGATGCGGAATACCAAGAAACTTTCGACAAAGTTGGGAAAATATTGCCGATCCTTGGCGACGTAGAGGTGTCAGCATGATGCGGCTTTCTCCTGAACTCAGCGAATTTGTGGCGCGCTTCCAGCTGCAGGCCCCTATCCAAACGAACGAAGGCCATAATCTGCGCCAAGCCGCTGTTCTGATCCCCATCGTTAATCGCCCGCAGCCGACGCTGTTGCTAACTCAGCGTTCAAGCCATTTGCGTAAACATGCTGGGCAGGTGGCTTTTCCGGGAGGTGCCGCTGATGCAACCGACGGCTCTTTGATTGCGACCGCATTACGCGAGGCTCAGGAAGAGATCGCGCTACCTCCCGAGAGCGTTCACATTATCGGACAGCTACCGGCGGTAGATAGCATCACTGGCTTTCGGGTGACTCCCGTGGTTGGACTTTTGCCTCCCAGTATCACGCCTATCGCCAGTGAGGAGGAAGTTGCTGTCGTTTTCGAAATGCCGCTGCGGGAAGCGCTCGCCCTTTCTCGCTATCATCCGCTAGATATCCACCGTGCCGGACATCGCCATCGAGTCTACCTATCTTGGTATGAGCATTTTTTTGTTTGGGGCATGACGGCCGCCATTATTCGCCGACTGGCTCAGCAGACCCACGTTTAGCCGCGTCTTGATTTGGCATCAATCAAACTAATCCGATATCTCAACAATAGGGTTTGTTTATCTCCTTATCTCAATGGATTAGAGATTCCTCGATCCCTATCACTCTCTTTTTTCTGTTATCCGCTAAAGTAAACCCTATAAACCTTGGTAAATACGGGTAAATTCGTGGCCCGTTACTTGATTTATCTGGCTTATGTCGCAATATCATAGATAAGCCACTATGAATTAGCCTGTTTGTAGTGACAGATATTTCCGTCAGATTATCTTTTCACAGGTAGGGAAATGCCGATCAAGCGCCGGTTATTTGTCGCATAAATCGGCGTACAGACCTCACCCGATGTAGGGTTAATCGATTTTTTTGCGTTTGTTGTAGATAAATTGAAGGATTGCACGTGCGTCACCGGTTAAGTTCGGCTATTGTTGGCGCGCTTTAGTCATGGCGTGAGCAATATGCGAATTCTTACATTAAATTTTATAATGTGAAACTGCTTCCACGGCAGCAAGCGCATTGAACGTTAGAGCAAACAGCACCAGACAAAACACCACGGACTAACGGTGGCAAATCCGTTTTCCGCAGTCTAATAACTTTTATATAAAGACAGTATTTCACGAAGCACGATTATATGTTTCTGAAAGCAATGTCTACTAAGGAGTCCCAACGTGATTAGCGTTTTCGACATGTTTAAGATCGGTATCGGCCCTTCCAGTTCACATACCGTGGGCCCGATGAAAGCCGGCAAACAGTTTGTCGACGATCTGATTGATAAAGGGTTGCTACCTTCTGTCACGCGCATTTCCGTCGATGTATATGGTTCTCTCTCCCTCACCGGTAAAGGCCATCACACTGATATTGCTATCATCATGGGACTCGCAGGTAACATGCCTGATACCGTGGATATCGATGCAATTCCGGGTTTTATTCGCGACGTAGAGCAACGTCAGCGCCTGCTGTTGGCTCATGGCCAGCATGAGGTTGATTTTCCTCGCGAAGGCGGGATGAACTTCCGTAGCGATAACCTATCGCTGCATGAAAACGGCATGCAAATCCATGCATTTGCGGGCGAAAAATTGCTGTATAGCAAAACTTATTATTCTATCGGCGGCGGCTTCATCGTTGACGAAGAGCACTTTGGTAAAGACAGCGCGGGCGGCGTGACTGTGCCTTACCCGTTCCACTCCGCGCAAGAGCTGCTGGATCATTGCAAAGAGACAGGGCTGTCTATCAGCGGTCTCGTTATGCAAAACGAACTCGCGCTGCATACCAAAGATGAAGTTTATGCCTATTTTGGCGACGTTTGGGCAACCATGCAGGCCTGTATCGACCGTGGTCTAAATACTGAAGGTCTTCTGCCTGGCCCACTGCGTGTACCGCGTCGTGCATCGGCGTTACGCCGTATGCTCGTCACCACCGACAAATACGACAAAGATCCGATGACGGTGATCGACTGGGTGAACATGTTTGCCTTAGCGGTTAACGAAGAAAACGCCGCCGGTGGCCGTGTCGTGACTGCGCCTACCAATGGCGCCTGTGGCATTGTTCCTGCCGTACTGGCCTACTATGACCACTTCATAGAGCCCGTCACACCAGACGTTTTCGTGCGCTACTTCTTGGCCTCCGGCGCAGTTGGCGCACTGTACAAAATGAATGCGTCAATCTCCGGTGCTGAAGTCGGTTGTCAGGGTGAAGTCGGTGTAGCCTGTTCGATGGCCGCAGCGGGCCTGACAGAATTGATGGGCGGCAGCCCTGAGCAAGTGTGTATCGCGGCAGAAATTGGCATGGAGCATAATCTGGGCCTAACCTGTGACCCAGTTGCGGGTCAGGTACAAGTGCCTTGCATTGAACGTAATGCCATTGCGTCGGTGAAAGCCATCAACTCTTCACGTATGGCGCTGCAACGTACCTCAGAACCGCGTGTTTCGTTGGATAAAGTCATCGAAACCATGTACGAAACCGGTAAAGATATGAACGCGAAATATCGTGAAACTTCGCGTGGCGGCTTGGCGATTAAAGTTCAGTGTGATTAAGCCGTAGCTAAATTCGCGCAATAGCTAATGCCGTTTAGATTGCGTGGATAAGCCTAAAGCCCTAAGCGTGCTATCAGTCAAACTGATAACGGCTTGGGGCTTTTTCATTCCCTACAAACAATTACTGCGCAAACTCTCGCCAAAATGCCTCCGGCGTCAAACCACCCAGTTTTTTCTGTGACCAGCGTTGATTATACTGTTCGCATATCTGCTGTAGATAATCATCAAGGCCAATATCCCCGACAGCAGGAATGAGCTCACTTAAGAAACACTCTAGTCGTAGCGTAATATCAGCGGTGTCGCTTGCTCTTAGCGTCAATGGTAACCCATGTTCAGCGCTCCATTGCTGTAATGGATGATCGGGGGACAATTCATTACCAAATAGCTTCTTGTTTTCAGTCTCAACAGATTGTATAGCAGCCGGCGTGATCTTCATTATCGCTTCTAGCCAATGCACCACTAGCGTTGGCGACGCCCCTGCGTAAGCGCGTGCTGCCATCCAGCCGCTCACTTCCTCTTGCGCCCACAGAATATGATGTTCACCGCCGTCTTCAGGGAGCAAACTCACGCGCTGATAAAATAAACGTAGTTTCCCCACGTTCATACCGGCCTTAACGGCTTTCTTGCCGCGCAGCTCGCGCGCCTCTAATACGTTCATATGTGCTAATTCTGCACGCCGCATATAGCGGTCTAAACCCGCGCGCGAAACACTTTGCTGCATCCCCGAATTAACCAACGTGACTAGCTCATCGAGCGGGATCATCAGTTTTTGTCTCAGCCAGTTGATCAGCATGCTTTGCTCTGGTCTCAATACCTTGTGCACATTTTTCGGTGCCGTATGTTGATCGGCAACGCTTTGCCGCTGCCGCCAGCGACGCACCGTCGCCACCGAAATGCCGAGCTCTTGCGCTAGCACCCTATCGCTCTTATCAGACTGTTGGATATACCGCCGAACTCTGGGCGTGGTTGTCGCGTTAGCGTGTAGTTTAATTTCCATTTCAGATCTCCTTGAATGATCGAATTAATGATACCCAATCATATGAGACTTGTTTGTTGTAACCGTCACATTGTGAACTAACGCAACTTTATCATCACCTCATTCACACATAATCGCCGCATTAAGATCCCGTTACTTCATCATTAAAAAGCAATTTACGGAGTTCTCTATGAGCAACGTTTTAGGATTTCTTGAGGCGAAACTGATGCCGCTGGCGGCTAAAGCTGCACAGCAGCGGCATCTGTGTGCAATACGTGGCGCTTACGTTTCATTTATGCCATTTATCATTGTCGGCTCCGTTTTACTGATCATTTCGTCATTTCCAAGCCAAAGCTATCAACAGTTTATGACCGGCATGTTTGGCGCAACGTGGAGCAACATCGTTGAAATCCCGTTTAACGCCGTCTTCTCGACCATGTCGCTGTTCATCAGTTTTCTGGTCGCTTATCGGCTCGCGGAGCACTATGAAGAAGATCGCGTATCCTGCGGCATTTTAGCTCTGGTTTCTTTTCTGATCCTAACGCCTTTTATTAAGGTAGAGGCGCTCGGCAATATTACTGTGGTTCCCACTGAATGGATCGGCAGTAAAGGGCTGTTTGTCGCCATGATCGGTTCACTGTTATGGACCGAGCTGTTTTGCTTCTTAAAGCGCAAAAAGCTGGTTATCAAAATGCCAGAAGGTGTACCACCGGCGGTACAAGAATCTTTTGCGGCGTTGATACCGGCGCTGGTCGTGATCGTCCTGGTATTAGCCATTCGCATCGTTTTCGAACATACCCATTACGAAACTATTCATCAGTTCATCTATCAAGTGGTTGCCACACCGGTGCGACATTTTGGTACCTCTTATATTGGTGCGCTGCTGACGGTGCTTTCGATCACCATTCTATGGTCGGTCGGTATCAACTCCGGTTCAATGGTGAACGGCATTATTCGTCCACTATGGATGGAAAACCAAACCGATAACATCGCAGCCATTCAGGCAGGTGTCACACCACCGCACATTATCACCGAGCAATTTTTCGATATGGTCTGGATGGGCGGCGCAGGGGCTACGCTCTCGCTCGTGATTGCCATGCTCTTCTTTGCCCGCAGCAAAAGTATGCGTGAGGTTGCTCGATTAGGCGCTGGTGCCTCGGTATTTAACATCAATGAACCGATCCTGTTTGGCCTGCCTATCATCATGAACCCGATCATGCTGATCCCGTTTAACTTGGTTCCCTTGGTTCTGGTGACCGTTCAATATATCGCCATGAAAATCGGCATGGTTGCCGTTACCACCGGCGTATTTATTCCGTGGACACTACCGCCGGTCATCAGCGGATTTATCGTCACCGGTCATATCAGCGGCAGCTTGATGCAAATCGTTAACCTGCTAATTGGAGCCATGCTGTATCTGCCCTTCCTGCGCATTCTGGATAAACAATATTGCGTTGCTGAAAAACAATAGATTATGTCTGTTATACAAAGAATTAGGAGCTTTACATGTGGGGAATGATCGCGACATGGCGCATGGCGCTAGAAGGCATCACACACGCCAGCACCCTGCTGGCGAAGGGGGAACGATCAGCCAAAGCCGTGGTCAATGCCGTTGCCGACGTTGAGGATTTTCCATTTTATAAATCCGTGGGCTACGGTGGTTTGCCCAGCGAAAACGGTGAAGTTGAATTAGACGCCGCTTTCATGGATGGCGATACCTTAGCATTCGGCGCCGTGGGTAATTTGGTTGATATCGCCAACCCAATTCGCGTGGCGCATGCGCTGAGTAGAGAACGGTTCAACAGTTTGCTGGTTGGCGTTGGTGCGCGTGAATGGGCGCTTAGCCAGGGATTTGCCGAAAAAACCATGCTTACCGAGCGCGCCATGCAACACTATCGCAAGCGCTGTCGCGAAACTATCGATCAGGGGCTTAGCCCCTACGATGGCCATGACACCGTCGGCATGATTGGTCTGGATACCCGTGGTTCGATGAGTGTGGCAACGTCCACCAGCGGTTTATTCATGAAACGCCGCGGCAGATTGGGCGATTCCCCTATCATTGGTTCCGGATTCTACTGTGATAGCCAAATTGGTGCGGCAACCGCCACCGGCGTTGGCGAAGATTTGATGAAAGGCTGTACCAGCTACGAGATCGTGCGACGCATGGAAGGCGGCATGACACCACAGGACGCCGCTGACTCGGTGATATTTGAGCTCGAAGACAAACTCATGGCGCGTTTTGGTCGCGTGGGGGATTTGTCCGTCGTTTGCATGAATAAACTGGGTGAATTTGGTGTCTCCACCAATATCAAAACATTTTCATTTGTTGTCGCCACGCGCGATCTTCCTCCTACCGTTTACCTCGCCGAGCGTCAATCCGACCGCACTCACTACGTCCCTGCCGATGAAGCATGGATGAATGACTATGCGGCGCGGATCCGCGCACCTATCGGAGAACCTCAATATGATTAAGTCTCAGGTCATAAACGTTGCATCACATGCCGTCTTATCAAGTAAAGATAGCCACCTGATTTCCTTTGCTGGCAGCGCGTTGTTAACACAAACCGAAATCAATGCCTCGCTATTATCGGCTCTGCAAAAAGACGCGGTACACTCCGTCGCCGACTGTGCCTACGGCTGCGCCCCCTTTGGTCGAGTGACCTTATTCCCCGAGGATCATTGGCTAGATTCGATAACCACTAAGCTCCACGCCGCGCTACGTCCGCTGTTACGCAAAACGGCATGCAGCGAACTTATTGTTGATTGCAGCCTGTGGGACACCAATAAAAGCGTACACCGCGCCATGCTCTCTTCATTGCTGATCTTCTTGTTTAACCTGGATTATCAACTGAGCGATTTAGGGCTCAAAACACGCACTGAGCCTGCGATTCGGATTAAACACATCTCCCTTTGCTGTCCGCCACAGGATCAAGCCGCGGTGGAGAAAATACGTTGCCAGGCTGAAGCCTCGGCTATTGGCATGATCGCCGCTCGCCGAATCGCAGACATTCCCAGCGATACATGCACACCTGAATTTGTCGTAACAGAAATCGAGAAAATCATCGCGCCCTATCGAACACTGCGCTGTGAGATTTTGGAAGAAACACAGATTGAGCGCCAAGGCTTAGGCCTGTTACATGCGGTGGGTAAAGGTGCAGCCAACCCTCCTCGATTGATGGTTCTACGCTATGAAGGCCGCGCCGAAGGGCCATTCAGCGCCTACGTAGGCAAGGGAATTACCTTCGATACCGGCGGGCTGTGGCTCAAAGGCGGCGAAGGCATGTACACCATGAAATATGACATGTGCGGTGCCGCCAACGTCTTTGGATTACTACTCGCCGCCGCTGAAATGAAGCTACCAGTACGCTTAATTGGCGTCTTGGCACTCGCTGAAAATATGATAGGCCCAGAAGCCATGCGCCCAGGTGACGTTGTCACAAGCTATGCCGGCCTTAAGGTTGAAATTAACAATACCGACGCAGAAGGACGCCTTGTTTTAGCCGATGCCATTGCCTATGCCGGCCAGCTTACCTTAGACGATCAGCATCCTCAGTACATCATCGATATGGCAACGCTCACCGGTGCCGTCGTTAAAGCCTTAGGCTACGACCTCAGCGGGTTATGGAGCCAAAATGCTGAACTCAGCCACAAGCTCATTCAAGCAGGGCTGCACGCACACGATGAGGTGTGGCCACTACCGCTCGACGCACGCTTTGCGCCACAGGTTGAAAGCGCTATTGCCGATGTTTGCAACACCCCGACTAACAACGCCGCCATCAGTACATCGGCGGCTTATTTCCTCAGCCGCTTCTGCCCAGCAGATATCCCTTGGGCGCACCTCGATATTAGTGGAACCGCGCTGTGGCGCGAAGGTGGCCGTAGCGTCGCCTCTGGACGCCCTATCCCTCTTTTAATGCAGCATTTGATAGAAGATTTGGAGAAATAATATGAAAAAAATTCTGTTGGTTTGTGATCTTGGTATGTCGACCAGTTTGATGGTTAAGAAAATGCTGGAGTCAGCTAAAGCACGCGGTATCGACGCTGAAATTTGTGCAAAATCAGTCCGTGATTATAAGACCTGTGCTGCTGATTTTGACGTCGCTTTATTAGGCCCGCAGATCCGCTATAAGCTGCCTGAATGCGAAAAAATCGCTCAGGAGCACGGCAAGAAAATTGCCTGTATCGATATGATGGCCTACGGCACCATGAAAGGCGATAAGGTACTCGATCAGGCCTTAGCGTTGATTGAAGAGGTTTAAGTATGGATCTTGAAAATGAAGTGATGGAGCTGATTGCAAACTCTGGTTATGCACGTAGCTTAGTTTTTCAGGCCATTCGCTGCGCTCGTGAAGAAAAAGATTTTGCTCAGGCCGAAATCTACATGCAGCAGGCACAAGAGGCATTATCTTCAGCCCATCACGTGCAAACCAAACTGATCGAAATGGATGAGGGAACAGGAAAGATCCCTGTGCATTTGGTGATGGTTCACGCGCAAGATCACCTAATGAATGCCATTATGTTGATGGAATTAGGCCGTGAAATTATCGCCCTGCATCAACAATTCGCTCACTAATGAGTTCCCCCCTTACCAAAAGTAAGGGGGGTTTTAGCCAAGATCAGTAAATTATATTAAAAACGCTAAGGTATTTTTTTAGAAAGCCCTCTGCCTATACATCAGAATTTTCTCTAAGTCTGTACAGAAAACAGTAAGATCTGCGTAGATAAATCCTAATTTAGCTGCTTTTTAATCACCTACCGGTTTTATTATCTTTACAATATCGACCTCTCATTGATATTTACGCTACTATCCGTCCACATTTTCTTTTCAATAGCTACACTTACGCAAAGAGTGAACAATTCATTGAATTGTATGTTGGCTAGGATTTTCCTGTCAAAGGATGCTTGATGCGCTTCTCAAAGGTGGCAGTTAAAAAGTATCGCTTGTACCGTTTACTGCTCGCCGCTGGAGCAGGATTGTTTGCTTTTGCTATTTCCATGGGTGGACGCTACAGCCAAGAGCTAGATACCGTGCGCACCGCGCAGCACAAAGCCGCCCTCTCTGCCGTACAACAAATCGACCGCCTGCTTAACTCAGCCAATGAGATTTCAACCACCCACAACGAGCTGGTCAACAGCAGTTGCCCTCAGGCTCAGCCACGTTTGCTAAACATGTCAGTACAGTTACAGACCGTACGGGCTATTTTGTTGGTTAAAAATGACGTTATTTTTTGCTCTAGCCTGTTCGGCCACCGCGACTATCAGCTCGATGTGATGTTTCCCACCTTTGCTAAGCCCGGTCATAACCTGATGCTTAAAGCCGCATTGTTGGTTAAGCGTGGAAGCCCTACGCTGCTTTTTTGGGTGCCGACTCGCTCAGATCCTCACAGCGGCATGATTCACGTATTTCATATCGCCATGTTGTCGAGCTTCATTCTTGAGCCGCAAAAGCCCTATGTGAATTACATGGCTCTCAACGTTGAAGGACAGACGTTGATTTATGGCCAAGAGATGATCCGCCAAACGCGAGATATCACGGATAAACCCAGCGTCGCGCTGAATTCTGACCAATATGCTTATTCCGTGGGGGTTTTCTCCGATCCTGATTGGCAGCTCGCGCTGCGCTCACTTCCTCAGCACATTCCGCTTTCTCTGCTGGTCTTTTTACTCGCAGGGATTATTGTCTTTATGGTTTCGGCTAATCGGATGAATTTGGCCTATCACATCTCTTCGGCGATCCAGCGCAAGCAATTCCAGCTCTATTGCCAGCCGATTATTCAAAGCCAGAGTGGCGAATGTGATGGAGTGGAAATCCTGCTGCGTTGGTATGATGAGCGCCAAGGATGGATCTCACCGGATATCTTTATTCCTCTGGCCGAACAGCATGGCTTAGTTCAGTCGCTCACACGCCACCTTCTGTACACGCTAGAACAAAACAAGCACCTGTTTCCACAAACGCCTGATTTTTATATCAGTATTAATATTGCCGCCGAACATTTTGCTCAAGGCCAGCTTGCGCGCGATCTGCATAAACTGTGGTATCAATTTAATCCCGCAACAAAGCTTATGCTAGAACTCACAGAACGCTCGGAATTGCAGCCAGCGGATTATACTCAGCTAGCCCAACTGCGCGCGATGGGGGCATCTCTCGCGCTGGATGATTTTGGCACGGGGCACAGTTCATTGAGTTACCTGCAAAACCTGCATCCCGACGTACTGAAAATTGATAAGACATTCTGCGCAACCATTGGTACAGATGCCATCAATGCCAAAGTGCTCGGCAGCATTGTTGCGTTGGGCAAAGAGCTCAAACTGAAGCTCATCGTTGAAGGGGTTGAGACTCGCCAGCAGGCTGATTATCTGCGCCAATTAGGCGTTTGTGCGATGCAGGGATTTTTCTTTGCACGTCCGATGCCGATTGCAGAGTTTCCGCAGTGGTTGGCTCAGCAATATGCCAAACCGAAGCAGGATGATTGATTAAGTCATTAAACTTCCCTCCCGTTTGGGAGGGAAGTATTAACGGTAACTAGGAACGACTGTTATTAACGGCTGTTATTCCTCTTCGTACTCATCAGGCATTTTAATACGCTCAATGTGAATCAGCTCAATGCGGTAGTCTTTAACTTCCATAACTTGGAAGCGAAGACCGTGCAGATCTAATTTCTCGCCGGCCTGCGGCATCTGATCGAAATGAGCCAACAGCAAACCGGCCACCGAAGCGCAATCTGATGAAGATTCGCTGACTAAGCCATCCCAGCCCAGCATTTGCTCCAAGGTATGCAGGTCGGTACCGCCTTTTACTAACCAGCCATTTTCCTGTTTGATGACATCTAGCGTTTCATCTTCATCTGGGAATTCACCCGCAATCGCTTCTAATACGTCCAGCGGCGTCACTAAACCTTGAACCATACCGAATTCGTCGCTCACGATGACTAAACGCCCTTTTGCCTGACGCAATACATCGAGCACGTTAATTACGTCCAAACTTTCCAGCACCACAATCGGCGCGCTTTTCGCGGCATATTCAGCCACGGAGATCCCTTCGTCCAACGCCACCAGCAGATCTTTGGCGCGGAGAATGCCAATCAACTGGTCTAATTCACCATCACAAACAGGGAACAGGCTATGAGGCGTTTCCAGGAGCTGGCTGCGAATTTCCTGCGGCGTGCGCTGGCAATCTATCCAAGTAATTTCATTACGCGGCGTCATGATGGTACGCAAAGATCGTGAAGCCAGCGTCAGCACGCCGCTAATCATGTAGCGCTCTTCGGCGGCAAAAGTCTCTTCTTCTTTGGTAGCGACCACGTCTTCGCTACGGTGCCCATTTTGCTTATCTTTCTTACCGCCCATCATGCTGATGATGGCCTCGGCAGTACGCTGGCGCATTGGGAGACGACGCTCGTGTTTGATGTGGTTACGACGCGCAATTTGGTTAAACATTTCGATAAGAATTGAGAAACCAATTGCCGCATACAGATAACCTTTCGGAATATGCAGGCCGAAACCTTCTGCCAACAAACTCAAACCAATCATCAGCAGGAAGCTTAAACATAGCACCACGACGGTAGGATGTTCGTTCACAAAATTGGTCAGCGGCTTAGACGCCAGCAGCATAATCGCCATCGCAATCACAACCGCACACATCATCACCGGCAAGCTATCGACCATGCCCACGGCCGTAATCACCGCATCAAGCGAGAACACCGCGTCAAGAATGACGATCTGCACCACCACCGACCAGAAACTGGCATATCCACGGTTGTTCACCTCATGGGTCTGCCCTTCTAGCCGTTCATGTAACTCCATGGTGGCTTTAAACAGGAGGAACAGCCCTCCGACTAGCAAGATTAAATCTCGCCCTGAAAAGCTAAAATCACCTACGCTAAATAACGGACGCGTTAGCGTCACCATCCAAGAGATGACGGACAATAGCCCCAGTCGCATCAGCAGCGCTAAAGAAAGGCCAATGATACGCGCCTTATCACGCTGTTTCGGCGGTAGCTTGTCTGCCAGAATTGCAATGAATACCAGATTATCTATGCCCAGAACAATTTCGAGAACCACCAGCGTGAGTAAACCCACCCAAATTGACGGATCGAGTAAAAATTCCATGTTTTATTCCGCGTTAATGTGAAAAGAGAATTGTTGAACGGCAACAGAATCTTGCTGAGCACGACGTTTCAGCCTGTTTAAAAACCGGCTAAAACAAATAGGTAATTTCCAGTGTGCTGGGATAAACCACAAAGCATTAAGAAAGCATGCATTCAGCAAAGACAAGCCACGGAACAAAACATCACCGGGCATAAAGAGTAGTGTAGAGAATAGCGAAGAAATTAAAGGGCGTCGGGGACGGTCCATACGGTGGGTTTAACCCAATACTCCTGACAGTGATAAGAAACTTTATGCTAGCAAGAAATAAAGCTATCCAAAAGAGCATCAACGCACACATTTTGTCATTTTTTGTCAATACTCTGTTACTCATATTGCGCACAAATCCAGCATCTAAATATTTCTTATAATTTACATGTGCTAATAGCAGATGGTCGTCACATAAATTATTTTTTTACTGACTAAAATAAATCTCGCTAAAGAAGATTTGGGATTTTTCGCCTGAATCGATTCATGAAGCTAACTGATTGATACTTAAGATACTTAGCATTCATCAGTGAGATCCAAGAATTATTTGGCGAGCAGTTACTCCACAAGGACGTATCTACAAACGGTTTTTTGACTTAATTCCATGCTGAGAAAGTGAGTTATTTCACACCGTAAAAGCATGCTAGCAAGTAGAGAGGAGGTAGCGAGTGAGTATTGCTATTATCATCGGCACTCACGGGGCAGCGGCTGAGCAATTGCTCAAAACCGCAGAAATGCTGCTAGGCGAACAAAACAACGTCGCCTACATCGATTTCGTTCCCGGTGAAAATGCTGAAACGTTAATTGAAAAGTACAACGAGAGATTGACCCATCTGGATACCAGCAAGGGCGTGATCTTCTTGGTTGATACTTGGGGCGGAAGTCCTTTCAATGCGGCAAGCCGTATTGTCACGGACAAAGAGCACTATGAAGTCATTACCGGCGTCAACGTTCCGATGCTGGTAGAAACGTTCATGGCTCGCGACGATGACCCTAGCTTTGACGAGTTAGTTGCATTAGCGCTGGAAACAGGCCGTGAAGGCGTCCGCGCTCTGCGCGCAAAAGAACCTGAAGCTGCCAAACCACAGCCAAAGCCGGCTGCGCCAAAAGCACCTCAGGCTCCGATGAGCCCAGAAGACCACATGAAGATCGGTTTGGCACGTATCGATGACCGTTTGATTCATGGTCAGGTTGCTACTCGCTGGACAAAAGAAACTAACGTGAGCCGCATCATCGTTGTCAGTGATGAAGTTGCAGCTGACCACGTTCGTTCCACCCTGCTAAAACAGGTTGCTCCTCCAGGCGTTACCGCTCACGTGGTTGACGTCGAAAAAATGATCCGTGTTTATAACAACCCCGCTTACGGTCGCGACCGTGTCATGCTGCTTTTCACTAACCCAACCGACGTGGTTCGTTTAGTCGAAAATGGTGTGAACATCACTACCGTAAACATTGGTGGTATGGCGTTCCGTCAGGGCAAAACCCAGATCACCAACGCAGTATCCGTAGACGAGAAAGACATCGAAGCATTCAAAAAACTGGATGCACGCGGCATTGAATTGGAAGTCCGTAAGGTCTCCAGCGATAGTCGTCTGAAGATGATGGAATTAATCAATAAAATGAACTAACGCTGAATCGCGCACTTGCCGATTCGTGTTTTTAAACTCAGCTCTTTGGTTAGAGGAGAAGTGCAATGGAGATTACAACTCTTCAGATTGTACTGATATTTATTGTTGCGTGTATTGCAGGGATGGGTTCCATCCTTGATGAATTCCAGTTTCACCGTCCACTGGTAGCTTGTACCCTGATCGGTATCGTTCTGGGTGACATGAAAACCGGTATTATTATCGGTGGTACTCTGGAAATGATCGCTTTGGGTTGGATGAACATCGGTGCAGCTGTTGCACCCGATGCGGCACTGGCCTCCATCATCTCCACCATTCTGGTTATCGCCGGTGGGCAAAGCGTTGGTGCAGGTATCGCACTGGCCATTCCATTGGCAGCAGCAGGTCAGGTTCTGACCATCATCGTTCGTACTATCACCGTGGGCTTCCAGCACGCGGCTGACGGCGCGGCCGAGCGTGGCGACCTGCGTGCGATTAGCGTTCTGCACTGCTCTGCGTTAATTCTGCAGGCAATGCGTATCGCGATCCCTGCGGTTGTTGTTGCAATCTCTGTAGGTACTGATGCTGTTCACACCATGCTGAATGCAATCCCTGAAGTCGTGACCTCTGGTCTGGCTATCGCGGGTGGCATGATCGTCGTTGTTGGTTATGCGATGGTTATCAACATGATGCGTGCTGGCTACCTGATGCCTTTCTTCTATTTAGGTTTCGTTACCGCTGCGTTCACTAACTTCAACCTGGTTGCGTTGGGTGTTCTGGGTCTGATGATGGCTATTCTGTATATCCAGCTCAGTCCTAAATACAACAAATCTCAGGTTGTACAAGTTGCTGCCGGCAATAACGACCTTGATAACGAATTAGACTAGGAAAGGGTGAGAGAAATGGTTGATACAACATCATCAGTTGCAACTCCAAAAACTGAAACGAAACTCACCGCAGGCGATCTGCGCGGCGTATTCCTGCGCTCTAACCTGTTTCAAGGTTCTTGGAACTTTGAACGTATGCAAGCATTGGGTTTCTGTTTCTCCATGGTGCCGGTTATCCGTCGCCTGTACCCAGAGAATACAGATGAACGCAAGCAAGCAATCAAGCGTCATTTAGAATTCTTCAACACACATCCATACGTTGCAGCCCCTATCTTGGGTGTTACAGCGGCAATGGAAGAACAGCGTGCAAACGGCGCTCCGATCGACGATGGTGCCATTAACGGTATCAAAGTCGGTCTGATGGGACCGTTAGCCGGTGTGGGTGACCCAATTTTCTGGGGTACTGTACGTCCTGTATTTGCAGCGTTAGGTGCAGGTATTGCGATGACAGGTAGCCTGTTGGGCCCTATCCTGTTCTTCGTTCTATTTAACCTGGTTCGTCTGCTGGTTCGTTACTACGGCGTAGCTTACGGTTATAAGAAAGGTGTTGATATCGTTAGCGATATGGGCGGTGGCTTCCTACAGAAACTGACGGAGGGGGCATCGATCCTAGGTCTGTTTGTTATGGGGGCCTTGGTTAACAAGTGGACGCATGTCAACATTCCACTTGTGGTATCCCGCATCACTGACCAAACCGGCCACACCACGGTAACCACGGTTCAAACCATTCTGGACCAGTTGATGCCAGGCCTGATCCCACTGCTGCTGACCTTCGGCTGTATGTGGCTGCTGCGTAAGAAAGTCAACGCGCTGTGGATCATTATCGGCTTCTTCTTCATCGGTATCTTCGGCTACTGGATCGGTCTGCTCGGTCTGTAATCGTATGAATAGCCGGATAGGGTTCGCCCTATCCGGCTTTTTTATTTTGTGTTTGGAGTATTCATGTCTTTAACTGATATCGCACTGTTGGCTTTTATCCTGCTGTTCATTCTTTACGCCGTCTATGATGAAATCATCATGCCAAGGCGCAACGGAAAGACACGATTGCAGGTTAATTTAAAACGTCGTAATAAAGCCGACAGTGGAATATTTGTTGGATTGTTAGCCATTCTCGCTTATCAAAATATAAATAATAATGGTTCTCACTTCACGACGTGGTTGCTCTTTACTCTCGCCATTATCGCTATCTATGTTTTTTATATTCGCTGGCCAAAAATCTTATTTAAAGAAACCGGTTTTTATTACGGTAATGTTTTTATTTTATACAGCCGCATAAAAAATATGAACATGTCCGAAGACGGTTATCTGGTGATTGATTTAGAGAAGCGTAGGTTACTGATTCAAGTCGCTAAAATGGACGATCTGGACTTAATATTGAAGTTTTTCGTTGAGCAGAAATAACGAATAAATCCCGCCATTAATGAGATTCAGTACATTAACTCTACTATTTGTACTGGATCTCACAGCGACGTAAAACATTATTATTCCTCTGTCGCAACCCACTTAATAATAATTATCATTAGCATTGATTTCCCCTTCTAAATATGCCGTTGTTATTCTTTAAAGAAATAGAGTATGATCGCTTCCGTCAATTTGGGGAGTAGCCGGCGTTCTTGCTGATTAATATTCAGTTTTTGAGCGCGCTCGTGTCAACATACTCGTTCCTAGCATGGAACGTGGTGCGAGCAGCCCGCTTGCTGATTATCAGCATTTAAGCGCGGACAGGCGAGACCATAGACACGTAGCTCCGTCGTATGGTTGGGGGGTGGGCTGCGTGTATATGGAACACCCGGCCGAGTATTTTTCATGAATTTATCCGCAACAGTTATCCTCGCTTTCGGCATGTCCATGGACGCTTTCGCTGCGTCAATTGGCAAAGGTGCCGCTCTGCACAAGCCTCGTTTCCGTGAAGCATTCCGTACTGGTCTTATTTTTGGTGCCGTAGAAGCGATTACCCCACTCATTGGTTGGGGAATTGGTCTGCTGGCCAGCAAGTTCATTATGGAATGGGATCACTGGGTCGCCTTTGCCCTGCTCTTCGTGCTAGGCAGCCGTATGGTTTATGAAGGCTGGAAAGGCAATCATGATGAAAATGCTGAGCCGGTGCGCCGTCACGGATTCTGGCTACTCGTCACCACGGCGATTGCAACCAGCTTAGATGCGATGGCTATCGGCGTCGGATTAGCCTTCCTACAGGTCAATATTCTCCATACCGCGATGGCGATTGGTTTAGCCACGATGATTATGGCGACCTTGGGCATGATGATTGGTCGGTTTATTGGCCCGCTGTTGGGCAAGCGCGCAGAGATTTTAGGCGGCGTAGTACTTATCGGTATAGGCTTCTCAATTCTACATGAGCATATCGGCCCCTTCTTCTAAGAATCAACCAAATAAAAAAGCCCGCATGATGCGGGCTTTTTTATATCAATCAGACGCTTAATCACGGCGATATACACGAATAGCAAAATCGGTTTCACACTCAAATTCTGTGTTATTTCTTAATGCTTCAGCCACATCAGGCGTTGCTCGCCAAGCAAACGGTGTCATTTGCAGCAAATTGGCGGCCTGTTCGCCCGGCAACATCATGGTATACGCCAGTTGTTCATCATCGATGAGAGTAAACCCTTCAAACGACTCTGTGTTTTCTGCGTGCAACTGCACCGTGTCATAAACTTGTGCTTTAAGCTGATAGAGATGGCGCGGAGCCGGTGACACTGTCACAAGAATGCCTTCAGGAGCAACAACGCGAGCTAGTTCTTCCGCCTTACATGGCGCATAGATTCGAACCACGGCATCCATCGAAGCATCGGCGTAGGGCAAGCGATGGCTTGAAGCAACACAGAATGACACCGTCGGGTAGCGTTTAGCCGCATACCGAATAGCAACCTTGGCAATATCCAGTCCAAAAACCGCAATATCCCGCTCACTAAACTGTTTTGCCAATTCAGAGGTGTAATATCCCTCTCCGCAGCCAATATCGAGAATACGGCGGGTTTGAGGCGCCATATGCGCCTTAATCGCGTGACAAACGGCGTCACGCAGCGGCTGATAGTAGTTTTGATCCAAAAATGCACGCCGTGCCTGCATCATTTCAGTACTGTCTCCCGGCTGCTTGGAGTGTTTGTGCTGAACAGGCATCAGATTTACGTATCCCTCTTTTGCACAATCAAACTGATGATTATTGGCGCAACGCCACTGATGATCGTTTTTTTCCAGCGGTTGCTGGCAAAGAGGACACTGATAAGGCATTGGATTTCCCGCATACAGACGTTAAAGCGCAACAGTCTAAATAACGCCAGTCGGCTATGCAACCAACTCAGCATGGCGAAATCACGGTAAAACGCTCTATTCCTCCTTTTCTATCACGCCAATAATCCCTAAGCTGAAGTCCTCAAGTTTGATAAATGTTTAATAGGACAGCGTATGACAATCTTAGGTTGGCACAGCATCCCTAATATTCGTTATGGATTTGGTCACAAGACCGCGTTAATGCCAACAGCTTTAATTCCTTATCGGGAAACTATACCTGAGAAAAAGCAGGTGCATGGTATCCGTGTGGTGGATGTGACTATATCTAATCAGGAGTGCGGAGAATGTGATGCGCTTTATACGAGCCAGCCAAACATCCTGCTGACCATTCTTACCGCTGACTGCTTGCCAGTGATTTTTAGCCGTAAAGATGGTAAAGCCATTGCGGTGGCACATGCTGGCTGGCGTGGACTCATAGACGGCGTTTTAGAGCAGGTTGCGAAGCGTATTTTACAAGATGATGATATATCACAGTGGATGGCTGCTATTGGCCCTAGCGCAGGGCCATGCTGCTATGAAGTGGATGAGCCCTTGGTCGAGCGATTTCATCAAGCGCTGCCTTATGAGTCAGCATTGATTTCACCCCGCTTCCGACATTTGGATCTCGTGGCTATTGCACAGGCCAAACTTCGTGGTCTTGGATTCGCTCATGTCGAAAATCTATCCGAATGCACAATTTGCACCCAAGAACATCAGCCTGAAGCAATTAACTATTTCCGCTATACCAGTTTTCGGCGCAATGCTCATCGGCGCGAACGAGAGCCTGAGCATCCTGGAATCAAAGGCCGTAATCAGTATTCCGGCTTAATCATCCTACCCTAACGCCCCCACCTCAAATTTCAGGCATAAAAAAACCCGCATAAAGCGGGTTTTTAACAGCTGACGCTGTCTTAGATTGCAGTTACGTTAACTGCAGATGGGCCTTTCTGGCCATCTTGGATTTCAAACTCAACGTGCTGACCTTCAGCCAGAGTTTTGAAACCGTTACCCTGGATTGCAGAGAAGTGTACGAACACGTCTTTGCTGCCGTCAGCCGGGGTGATGAAACCGAAACCTTTAGCTTCGTTGAACCACTTTACTTGACCTTTGATCTTAGCCATCTTGAGTATTTCCTTTGGATTGTTTAAACCGCCCTAGGGCGTTAGATAGACAAACTAGAGTCGTTACTGCTTGAGGCACTAAGATAAGAATCGGCAGAGAAGTGGTAGTCAACGCTATGGTTTTTACTCAGAACTTCTTTACTGAAAATGCCACACATATACAGAACTGTACCTCGTTTTACCCAGATGCGTTATCACACACTACGTATTCAATGGCAAGCCATTTTTATCCAGTGAACGACACGTCGCACAGAAATAAAACGGTCGGCGGAAAACTAAGCTAATTTGTGCCAAAAACTGTTGCCACTCGCAGAATTATCTGCTGCATGAAACTGCTTATTTAAGCACCGATTTATGCCGTTCTCCATCTCCTCCGTCGCTACCTTTTTACGCTATTCTGAACGGAGAGTCACCTATTCCGACGATGAAATTAACTAATAATGAGTACGAAAATTGAATGTGTGATGCATAATACGATTCTACGGGGATTTATTGCAGTAACAGCAGGGAGTTTGCTAAAAAATTGTTACATTTCTACCGCATTTTATGACGTGATAGTGTCTCGGTATAGATTGAAACCAGAGACGCGCCGCATCCCTCCCTTCTCTAATCCACAAAAAGAACAAACTCTCAGGCTAAGATCATGTAGTACCACTGCTTTCTATAGCAGAAAGATCATAATACCATTAGCTTACCAATGCGAATTTGATAAGTTTTTTGTGTCCATTATTGGCCCATTTTCGATTCAGGAAAATCTGTATTTTTCCTGTTGTTTATACTTCATTCAACTTTGCCCACAATCCTATGATATAATTTATATCTAACTATAAAAGACTTGCTTCGATATAATTCTTCGATCGCGCCTCTCTGCTAAAAGACTTCCCAAATTAATAACAAGATATTACCGAGAATAATAATGAAACTAGTGAAAACAGGTCGCCTGTATATTGGTTGTCTATCGCTATTGGCGCCTGCCGTTGTTTTTGCGCAAACACCAATAACAACCAACGAATCACCTGAGTCACACGCAAAAACGCAGCAAGAAAGCAGTTTTTGGGGCTCGTTTACCGATCAAGTCAAGCAAACTTGGGATGCCGACAATTACGAATTATATGTACCGCTAAACACTTGGCACAACCGCGCCATGTATGACAAAGAAAAAACTGACAGATACAACGAACGCCCTTGGGGCGCGGGTTTTGGCGTCTATCGTTACGATGAAAACGACAACTGGCACTCATTGTATGCCATGGCGTTTAAAGACTCTCACAATAAAATTGAGCCTATTATCGGCTATGGTTTTGAATGGATGTGGATACCTGGAGACCGCGATGGCTGGCGCTTTGGCGCAGGATATACGGCTAGCATCACGGCTCGTGATGATTATTCTTACATCCCTATCCCACTTGTATTGCCTTTAGTTTCGATTGAATACAATCGTTTATCTATTCAAACAACGTATATTCCAGGAACTTACAATAACGGAAATGTCTTATTTACATGGATGCGTTGGAAATTTTAATTAATAACCTTAGATAGATTAAGCTTATAAAAAAAGGAGCCATGCGGCTCCTTTTTCGTTAGAGAATATTTTTATTTAATCGGCAGCTTTATATCTTTAAACATTGCCTCAATTTCTTCATTTGAACGCAATGCAACCGCGGTATCAACAACGTCTCGTGTCAAATGTGGTGCAAAACGTTGGATGAAATCATACATGTAGCTACGCAGGAACGTACTGCGGCGGAAACCGATTTTTGTTGTGCTAAAGGTAAAGATATCGCTGGTATCCACCGTGACCAAATCGGGATCCTGAACAGGATCGACCGCCATATTCGCAATAACCCCAACGCCTAACCCCAAACGCACGTAGGTTTTAATCACATCAGCGTCGGTTGCAGTAAACACGATCTTAGGTGTCAGACCTGCACGATTAAAGGCTGTATCCAACTCTGAACGCCCCGTAAAACCAAAGGTATAGGTAACAATAGGATATTCAGCCAGCTCTTCAATGGTGATTGAGGTTTTTCCCGCCAATGGGTGATCGGGCTTCACAACCACGGCGCGATTCCAGTGGTAACAAGGCAACATGATCAAATCATCATAAAGATGCAGGGCCTCGGTCGCGATAGCAAAATCGGCGTTCCCTTTAGAAACTGCTTCCGCAATCTGCGTCGGGGAGCCTTGATGCATATGCAGAGACACTCGTGGATAACGCTCGATAAAACCTTTAATTACCGGAGGCAAAGCATAACGCGCTTGCGTATGCGTCGTAGCCACATACAGCGATCCTTTATCTGGATAGGTATGTTCCCCTGCAACAGCTTTGATGGCATCAACTTTGGATAAAACTTCACGCGCAATGCGGATAATTTCTTGTCCTGCTGGCGTGACCTGCGTCAGATGTTTTCCACTGCGGGAAAAGATCTGGATACCTAATTCATCCTCGAGCATTCGTACTTGCTTACTAATACCCGGCTGAGAGGTATACAGGCCTTCTGCGGTCGATGACACATTTAAATTGTGGTTCACTACTTCCACAATGTAACGAAGCTGCTGCAATTTCATAGCTAATACCATCCTAGGTTGAAACTTAACGCGATGGCAGTCTGGATAGGAGCACCCCTTGGCAATAGGCTTACACTCAAGCCTTGGGCTTTCTGTGCCGATTTAAACCCGTTTTGCCCTACATTGACCGCAATGTTAATAACTCAACAATCATTTAAATTGCTTTTATATAACCACTATATCATTTTGAGCCGATCTGTATAGGTCTGGTAACAAGATCATAACGAATTATTTATGGAATTAATTAAAGTCTCTATAGCATTCGCATTTAGGCTTTAAGCTAAAAAACTAGGTCGCTTGTCTTGATACAAAGATGAATAGTTATGCAAATTAACGCGCAATATTTGGCATCACAGATTTTGCTTTTTGCATAAAAAAAACCGGTCAGTAATCCTGACCGGTTTTAACCACTTTTTAGCGAAAAAGCGTTAGATTATTTCTTAGTTTCAACCCATTTTCCGTCAACGAAAAATGCGGTCCAACCTGTCGCTTTGCCGTCTTTTTCTGAAGAGACATATTGCTGTTTAGTCTTACGACTGAAACGCACCATCGTCTTGTTACCTTCAGGGTCTTTCTGCGGTGCATCGGCCAGATAGCTCAACTTTTCAGGTAAGCGATCTTTGAAACGAGCTAACTCTTCCACCAGAGGTGCACGCGTCTCACGCGATTTAGGGAAGGTATTCGCCGCCAAGAACACACCCGCAGCGCCATCACGTAGCACGAAGTAAGCGTCTGACTTTTCACACGGCAATTCAGGCAGCGGCACCGGATCTTCTTTCGGTGGTGCTACGTCGCCGTTACGCAGGATCTTACGGGTGTTCTTGCACTCTTCGTTGGTACATGCCATGTACTTACCGAAACGCCCCATTTTTAAGTGCATTTCAGAACCACATTTTTCGCACTCAACGATCGGACCATCATAGCCCTTGATGCGGAACTCACCCTCTTCGATCTCGTAGCCGTCACACGCTGGGTTGTTACCACACACGTGCAGCTTGCGCTGATTGTCGATCAGGTAACTGTCCATCGCCGTGCCGCACTTGGCACAACGGCGCTTAGCGCGCAATGCGTTGGTTTCAGCATCATCGCCTTCCAGCACGTTCAGCACTTCGGCTTCTGGCACCAGATTGATCGTAGTTTTGCAACGCTCTTTCGGCGGTAGCGCGTAGCCAGAACAGCCCAAGAAAACGCCGGTGCTTGCGGTACGAATACCCATCTGACGTTCACAGGTTGGGCAGGCAATGCTGGTCAGAACCATTTGGTTCGGACGCATACCGCCTTCTTCTGGATCTTTTTCAGCGACCGAAAGCTGTTTGCTGAAGTCTTGGAAGAAACCGTCAAGCACGTTTTTCCAGTCTTCTTTGGCATTCGCAACCTGATCGAGCCCATTTTCCATGTGCGCGGTGAAGTCATAATTCATCAGCTCACGGAAATTTTCTTCCAAGCGATCAGTGACAATCTCACCCATTTTTTCAGCATAGAAACGGCGGTTGTCCACACGCACATAGCCACGATCCTGAATGGTTGAAATGATTGCCGCATAGGTAGAAGGACGACCGATGCCCCGTTTCTCCAACTCTTTAACCAACGATGCCTCGCTAAAGCGAGCCGGTGGTTTGGTGAAGTGTTGGCTAGGTAAGAGCTGCTGCAACGTCAATTCACTACCAATTTCGACAAATGGCAATGTACGATCTTCGTCACCTTTACGCAGCTGAGGCAGAACTTTAGTCCAACCATCAAAGCGTAAAGTACGGCCTTTCGCTTTCAACGTATAATCACCCGCTTTCACGGAAATCGTGGTTGAATCGTATTTTGCCGGTGTCATCTGACAAGAAACAAACTGGCGCCAGATCAGCTGATAAAGCTTCTGAGCGTCTGCTTCCATGTCTTTTAACTGTTCAGACAACACGTTCACATCAGAAGGACGAATCGCTTCATGCGCTTCCTGCGAGTTGTCTTTGCTCGCGTAGGTATTTGGCTCTTTCGGCATATACTGCTCGCCGAAGTTTTCACCGATATACTCACGCACCATGCTCACCGCATCCTGACTCAGGTTAGTGGAGTCAGTACGCATATAGGTGATATGACCGGCTTCATACAGACGCTGAGCCATCATCATGGTTTTCTTCACGCCAAAGCCAAGACGCGTGCTTGCCGCCTGCTGCAACGTGGAAGTAATAAACGGCGCAGAAGGCTTGCTACTGGTTGGCTTATCTTCACGATCTAAAACCGTGTAATGCGCATTCTCCAGCGCCTTAACGGCGGTCTGAGTTTGATCGCCATTAACCGGTTTGAACGGTTTGTCTTTGTGATGCGTAACCTGCATTTGCAGAGCAACGGCATTCTTGTCGTTCAGATCGGCACGCAGTTCCCAATATTCTTCAGGAACAAACGCTTTGATCTCACGTTCACGATCGACAACCAAACGTACAGCAACCGACTGAACACGACCGGCAGATAGCCCACGGGCAATTTTTTTCCACAGCAGCGGAGAAACCATGTAGCCCACAACGCGGTCCATAAAACGGCGCGCCTGCTGTGCGTTAACACGGTCGATATTTAATTCGCCGGGTTTATTAAATGCCTGCTGAATCGCGTTCTTAGTGATTTCGTTAAACACCACGCGGCTATAACGACTTTCGTCGCCGCCAATCACCTCACGTAAATGCCACGCGATGGCCTCCCCTTCGCGGTCAAGGTCGGTTGCGAGATAAATGTGGTCAGCTTTTTCAGCTAATGTTTTTAACTCAGCAACAACTTTTTCTTTACCGGGGAGTATTTCGTATTGCGCTTTCCAGCCGTGATAAGGATCAACGCCCATACGATTAACCAGCGCTTCACGCTCATTCTTTTTGACTTTAGGCTTCGCTTTATCTTCAGCGGAGGCTGCGCCCTTTTTACTGGCTGAACCACTGGTCGGCAAATCGCGGATATGACCGACGCTGGACTTAACCACGTAGTCATTACCCAGATACTTATTTATCGTTTTAGCTTTTGCCGGGGACTCAACTATTACGAGAGCTTTACCCATAATTACCTTTACCTGAATGAATCCTTCTGTCTCCAGAAGCCTTTGTTCGCCATTATCATAGCGATTGAAAAATTCTTTTTTATATTGCGGCAGACCGCGCTGAGATCAAGCCATTTTTTGATAAATCGCTTCTAACTGCTCAACACGACTGCAATTTGCGGCACCAAAAACAGAAGCGACGCACTCGCAACCTTATGACATGCGGAACTTTTATTCAAAACGCCAATCTTTCGTTCCGCCAAAGGTCAGAAAACCCATCACTCTACCGGATTGAGAACATCACGCAACTTAATTAGCACGGAATGGAGATTTTTACCAATTATCGGCCAAAACTTAGATCAAAATAACGCGATAATTTGCGATACCCCTAGCGTACGCAGTACTATATTAGGCAGTGTTATTAATAGACGACGTCATTTGTTGGAGAACGAAAAATGTTCGGTGAAACAACCCCAATCAAACGTGAAGCTCTACTGGCGGAAGCAAACCAAATCATTAAAGAGCACGAAGATTATATGCAGGGTATGGAAGCGACCGAAGTCGAGCAAAAAGGCGACGTATTAGTATTCCGTGGCGAGTTTTTCCTCGACGAAGACGGAATTCCAACCCGTAAAACGACCGCCGTGTTTAATATGTTCAAACATCTCGCTCATGTATTATCTGAAAAATATCATTTAGAAGATTAATTCATCATTCTGAATTAAATAGTTAAAAAAATGCCCCTTTAAAGGGGCATTTTAATTTCATTAACGTTACTCAGTGTTAACAATATTCTCTTATATATCGTAACGCTGGCTACGTTGCCACCAACGTAATATCAGACGATCGGCACTGTTCGCGGCGCTATTGGTGAAGCGATCCATCATGCGTTTACGACGGGTATAACGCACACCGATCACATCATGATTTTCCATTTCAGCAATCAACAGATCGTCGCTGGTACCAACGGAGTCGACCAAACCTTTCTCTTTCGCTTGGATCCCATACCAGTGTTCGCCGGTTGCGACGGAATTAATATCCAGTGAAGGTCGCTGCTGGCTGACAAACTCTTTGAACAGCTCATGGGTTTCATTCAGCTCTTCGCGGAATTTTTCACGCCCCTGCTCGGTATTCTCGCCCAACAGCGTCAGTGTGCGTTTGAACTCTCCGGCCGTATGCAGCTCCACGTCGATATCATTCTTCTTCAGCCAACGGTTGAAGTTAGGGATTTGAGCCACAACGCCGATTGAGCCAATAATAGCAAAAGGTGCGGCGACAATGCGGTCAGCGACACAGGCCATCATATAGCCACCGCTCGCGGCGACTTTATCCACCGCAACGGTTAATCGCACGCCCGCCTGACGTAAACGTTGTAGTTGGGAAGCGGCTAAGCCGTAGCCATGCACTACGCCACCGGGGCTTTCCAAGCGCAAGAGAACTTCATCACCCTGCTTAGCGGCAGCCAGCACGGCGCTGATTTCTTCGCGTAATGAACTCACCTCATGGGCATCCATACTGCCTTTGAAATCGAGAACATACAGGCAGGGTTTTTCTTTCGCAGCAATACCCTGTTTGACCTCGGCTTTGCGCTGTTTTGCTTTCTCTTTATCCTGTTTTTTCTGCTGCTTATACCACGCCTTTAACGCGCTATCGTCCATGCGTGCTTCCTGCATACTGCGCTGCATATCACGATACTGCTCGCCTAAATCCGTTAGCAGTAATTCTCCGCGGCTCGCTCCCTTTTTATGTCGCAGGCTGACAAACAACACAATCAATGCCCCTATTGCGATCACAAAGGTCATCACCTTCGCCAAAAATAGGCCATACAAGGATAACCACTCCACATTCACCGCCTTGTTTAAGATTTTCTGATACTACTTATATTAGCGTTATTCCACTGTAACGCGTCCGCCAGTATGTAACATACTGGCGGACGCGTCATTTTCAAGGGGCTGATACGTAAAGTCCCTGTAAATTCAGCACATAATGTCCGCTCTAGGAACAATACCATTGACCAGCAACCGTGCAATAGGTCAAGATCGGCGACTATTGGTTACAGCAAATAAACAATTTAGTCATAACTTGCCGACCCAGCCGAAAAGCCTTGATGCTAAAGCGGCGTGAGGAAATACAACATGCACTATCAACCACAGCCTGAGCTTTTGCAAAACCGCATTATTCTTGTAACCGGCGCGGGAGACGGAATTGGCCGCGAAGCAGCGCTCACCTACGCTCGCCACGGCGCGCAGCTTATTCTACTGGGTAGAACGTTGAGTAAGCTTCAGGCCGTGCAGGAACAAATACGCCAGCTTGGTTTGTCGCCTGCGGCCATCGTTCAATTCGATCTGTTAACGGCGAAGCCAGCCGACTATCAGAAACTCGGCGCAGAATTAGCCTCAGCCTATCCCTATCTCGATGGCGTATTAAACAATGCCGGTTTGCTCGGCACTATCAATCCTTTAGCGGAACAAGACTATCAAGAGTTTTGTGATGTCATGCAGGTTAACGTTAACGCCTCGCTGCTGCTGTCGCAGGCGCTGCTACCGTTGCTGCTAAAAGCCCCCTCGGCTTCACTGATTTTCACCAGTTCAAGCGTGGGCAAAATCGGCCGTGCGGGATGGGGCTCTTACGCCATTTCCAAATTTGCCACCGAAGGCATGATGCAGGTATTGGCTGACGAATATAAGAACACCAATTTACGGGTAAACTGCATTAATCCAGGCGGAACACGCACCGGAATGCGCGCGTCAGCGTTCCCAGACGAAGATCCACAAAAGCTCAAAACGCCTGCCGATATCATGCCGCTCTATCTCTATTTGATGGGTGACGACAGTCGCCGGAAAACGGGAATGAGTTTTGATGCTCAGCCAGGGCGAAAAGCAGGCCCCGCAGAATAACAACACATCATGTTAGCGTTGCTATTTATATCGACGTATAACAATAAATTAATAGGTTAGGAGAAAGCATGTCTGAAGAACGCTACCAGCAGCGCCAACAACGTATTAAAGAAAAAGTAGATGCCCGTATTGCCGCCGCACAGGAAACTCGCGGCATCGTGATGATTTTCACCGGCAATGGTAAAGGTAAAAGTACGGCGGCGTTTGGCACCGTGGCGCGCGCTGTAGGTCATGGACATCGCGCGGGCGTGATTCAATTCATCAAAGGCACGTGGGAAAACGGTGAACGGAATCTGCTTGAGCCACACGGCGTTGAATTTCAGGTAATGGCAACCGGTTTTACGTGGGAAACACAAAATAAAGAGACGGACACCGCCGCCGCACTTGCGGTTTGGGAACACGGCAAACGCATGCTGAAAGATGAAAGTTTAGATCTCGTGGTCATGGATGAGCTGACCTACATGGTGAGTTACGGCTACATCGAGCTTGAAGAGGTGCTGACGGCGTTGAAACAGCGTCCAGCACATCAATCCGTGATTATCACCGGACGAGGCTGTCATCGTGAGCTGGAAGAACTGGCGGATACCGTGAGCGAAGTTCGTCCAGTGAAACACGCATTTGAAGCCGGTATCAAAGCACAGAAAGGTATCGACTGGTAATGACCAAATGCCGAAGCTGCCCTTGCAGGCTTCGGCGTATTAATCAGGCAATCGCTTTACCACTATTATTTAAACAATGAATAACGCTGAATCCTTCGCGGTAATCGATTCTGCTATGCGCTCCCTGCTCGATGCGGAAATGCCACATAGCACGGTCTTCTAGTTTGAGAAGCTGCGTGCAGATGATCGAGATAACACCTTGATGTGCAACGATCAATACGCGCTTTCCTGCATGCTTCTGCTGAAGATCAGACAGTGCCAACCGCACCCTTGCAGAGAAATCACGAAATCCCTCCCCGCCCGGCGGAACGGTTCGCTGCCAATCGGCACACCAAGCAGCGTAGTGCTCAGCATCCTGTTGCTGTAATTCTTTGTGGTGACGAAGCTCCCACTCGCCAAATGCCATTTCGTCCAATCCAGTAAGTTGGACAAACTCAGCATCGGCACCGAGTATTCTCTGCGCAGTTTGATGGGTGCGTTGTAAGCCGCTGGTATAAACCGCGTCGAACGAAATCCCCGCCAGCTGTGCCGCAACCGCATCAGCCTGTTGCTCGCCCAGCGCCGTTAGGGCCAAATCGCTGCTGCCGCAATACACACCGTCGAGATTGGCCTGAGTCTGACCGTGGCGTACCAAATATAACTCCATCAGTGCTCCTGGGGTTCAGATTAGCGGTGCTCTAAATTTTGGATTTAAATAACCGCAAACAGGAAGATAAGGCCGAATAGTTCGTTGCCCGCACCGATGGTATCACCGGTTTGCCCACCAATACGTTTATTGATGAAACCACGATATAACAGCGCAAACAGATAAGTGATGATCGCCGCCAATCCGCCGTGCCAGCTGGCAAAGCCCAGCGTCATTAATAGACCAATAATCAGCGCAATCGCGTAATGCTGGCCGCCGATTTTCCCGATATACAGGTTTCCCATGCCATTTTCACGCGCATATTTTTGCTGATACATCAGAACAGGCAGCAATGCGCGGCTCAGCGCCGGAGCTGCAACCAGCAAGGTGTAAACGTTATGTCCGGTCTGCGTTAGCTGATAGATAATCGCCACCCGCGCCAAAATCACAAAAATCAGCGCCAGAGCACCGTTCGAGCCAATACGGCTATCACGCATAATCTCGAGAATACGCTCACGTGGACGCGCCGAGAAAATCCCATCGCAGGTGTCGGCCAAACCGTCTAAATGAAACGCGCCCGTGACCAATGTGGTCGCCAGCACCGCGGCAACCGCCGCCAACAAAGGGCCATAAACCGGCAATACCACGGCAAACGCCAGCGCGCTCAGTAAGCCAACGATCAGGCCAACAAACGGGAAATAGACCACGCCTTTGGCGTAATCATTCATATCGAGATTATCTGTCCAGCGGGCAGGTACGGGAATGCGGGTCATAAACTGCAGTGTGGCGAGAAATAGTTTCATTGGTACGGATCAGTCCATGTCGTCGGTAAGCAAGAGCAAGAGAATTAACTCTCTGATTGCCTTCTATATTAATACCAGACGCTCATCTGGCGCTAGCGCCAGATCGCAGATATAAAAAAACCGCAGCGGATTAACGCTACGGTTTGATATTTGCTTGGCAATTCTACGTTGCAGCAACGCGCTGTGATTAGCCGCGTTTGTTTCCTTTGCTGGTAGCCGCTTTATTACCCGCTGCGCTACGCGTAGAAGACGTGCCTTTATTCGCTGAACCAGAACGACGGTTTGGCGCTGCAGCTGCAGCACTGCCACCCTGACCATGACGTTTAACCGCACGGCGGATCTGATTCGCTTTCATACGACGACGTTCACGCTCAACCGGCAGCTTGCTCACGGTTTCCGCGTTCAGCTCAACCAATTCGCGCAGATAGTTGATGTCGTTAAGTGGAAGCTCAGCCCAGCCGCCGCGTGGCAGACCTTTTGGCAAAGGCAGATCGCCATAACGAACACGGATCAAACGACTCACCTGCACACCAACGGCTTCCCACAAACGACGAACCTCACGGTTACGCCCTTCGGTTAAGGTCACGTTGTACCACTGGTTAATGCCTTCACCGCCTTGGAAACTGATGGTTTTAAATGATGCAGGACCATCTTCTAACTGTACGCCACGGCTTAATTGACGAATTTTTTCATCATCAACCTGACCGAACACACGTACCGCATATTCACGCTCAACTTCACGGCTTGGATGCATCAAACGGTTTGCCAGTTCGCCATCGGTGGTGAACAACAGTAAACCAGACGTATTGATATCCAGACGGCCTACGGCGATCCAACGAGAACCGCGCAGTTTTGGCAAACGATCAAATACCGTTGGGCGACCTTCAGGATCGCGACGGGTACATAGTTCGCCTTCTGGCTTGTAATATGCCAAAACGCGACAAACAGATTCGGTTGATTCGCGGATTGACACAACGCGTCCATCAACACGAATTTTCATAGCCGGAGTAACCTCAACACGGTCACCAAGCGTTGCTAATTTACCATCAACGCTGACACGGCCTTCTTTAATCATGGCTTCAATTTCACGGCGTGAACCATGACCAGCATTGGCAAGAACTTTCTGTAACTTTTCGCTCATTGAGCAACCTCTAATGTCGCCTTCACAGGCGTCGTGGGGTATTGTGGATGTCTCTGAAATTCAAACAATTAATTGAATTTTAACGCGGCATTATACACGAAAACGTGAAAATGTCCGAACGCTATGCTTTTTTATCCGCGAGGAAAAGGTATAAAAGCGCCAATTTTCTCGGCGGTATAGCGATTCACATCAACACCTTGTCGCTGAATTTCTTCGCGTAAACCACGAGGAGGAGCATCCAAAGCTTCGTCGGCTAACTCAAATACGCCCCAATGCATGCCAAAAGCTCGCTGACAACCTAGTTCCTGAAATAATCGAACCGAATCCGCGGGATCCATATGCTGAGAATGCATAAACCAGCGCGGTTCATAGGCGCCCAACGGCAGCGCAGCCAACGAAAAGGGCCCCAATCGTTCGCCAATTTCTTTGAGCCGCGGTGTATAGCCACTGTCGCCAGCGAAATAGAAGCTATCGGTTAAATGCGATAGCACCCACCCGCCCCACAGGCTACGATTGCGATCCCAAGGCGTTCTCATACTCCAGTGTCGTGCGGGTACAAAATGGATCTGCACATCGCCAACCGTACGCTGCTCCCACCAATCCAGTTCGTGAACGTGTATCGCACCACAACGGATAAACCACCGTTTCAGCCCAAGCGGCACCATGAAAATCAACGAGGGAAAACGCTTCAACAGCGCATCGATAGTCTGTTTATCAAGATGGTCGTAATGATTATGTGAGATCAAAACCGCATCAATATCTGGCAGTTGTTCAACATTGATAGGCGGCGGCGTTTTTCGCTCTGGCCCGTAGAAGTTCAGCGGTGAAGCTCGCTGGGAAAGCACGGGATCAATCAGGACGTTTTTGCTCCCCATTTTCACCAGCATCGCTGCGTGACCCAGCCACCACACGCCATCCTGTGACTGTTCAAGATCAACCTGCTGCCACCAGCGCTCAACGAGCCCGCGATATCCCTGCTCAGGCTTTAGCGGCAGTCGACTCTTTTTGCGTTCGTTTTGCCAACGTTTTAAATCACCAGGACGATGCTCATTGGGCTCAGGATTGGTAAAACCCTCTGGCGTGTGGTGTGTTTTATTAGCATCATAATAAGGATTTTTCTTCACTCGACGCCCTCTTATGTGACAACGTCACTTGAATATAGTCAAAATAGCGCCATATTTCCTGATAGCTATCAAAACAAAATCACCACGTTGGTACCGCGTTAAGGATAACTTAATAACTACAGCCTATTCTCGATGTCAGCTTTTGTCAGCCACGTAAAGTAGGCTAAAGGTGCTGGGGTTTTGAAAGAATTCTCTTTAGTCTCATTTTCAAGAAACAAACGACGGGTGGATCACAAATTGGCCCGTTAGCGAGTCATCAGGAGTTAATTAAATATGAAAAATAATCAGTCACACACTCGCACTCAACGTCTGCGCAGCGCTCTGCAGGGCCAGATGCAATATTGGAAAATGTACCTATCGCTGAAGTCTCGCCAGATGGGGCTCAGCGGTAAAATGCGCCAGATGACGCTTATCGTATCGGCGGTAATGATGGTCGCCATGCTGATGGCAGGCTTCGTGCTCTTTAACCTTGTGGTTCTGAGCGTTGCCTTAATTGGCGCACTAGTTTCACTCTTCCGCCCACGCCAGCGTCCCTTCACCACGCAGGGTCCGAGAGTGATCTAGATTGAATTGAATTCACTTCATGTAGCGTGAAGTTATAACAAAAAAGTGGTAAACATACCGGGCCGCCTCTCCAGCGGCCCGTTTGCTTTTTATTCTGCTGATAATCTCAATTTCAATAAGCCATAGAGTCACGTGAAACATTCTGGAATAATGAGGCCGACGCAACAGGAGGTCATATGAGTTTCAATCTAGCCGATCTTCCTCAGGAAGAGATGGACAAAGTTAATGTCGACTTAGCCGCAGCTGGCGTATCGTATAAAGAACGCTATCACATGCCGGTTATCGCGGAACTGGTTGAGCGTGAGCAGCCTGAACATCTGCGCACCTATTTTCGTGAACGACTGGCTTATTATCGCACCCTACGTATTGATACCCTTCCATACGAACCGCCAATGAAATAATGCCTGCGTAAGCTACTTTCCACCGGCTAAATCAAGAAAACTGCCGGTGGAATAAGACGCCTCATCCGACAACAACCAAACGATGGCTGCGGCAACTTCTTCAGGTTCACCACCACGCTGCATCGGTAATGAGGCTTTTATTCGATCAACACGATTGGCCTCTCCACCATCCGCATGCATTTCCGTATAAATAAACCCCGGCCGTACACCGTTAACGCGGATCCCTTCCCCAGCCACCTCTATTGATAATCCTTTCGTCAGCGTATCCATCGCACCTTTGCTGGCCGCATAGTCTAGATATTCGAAGGGAGAACCACTTTTGGCTGCCGCAGATGAAACGTTAACAATCGCCCCACCGCGCCCTCCATGGCGTTTCGCCATGCGCTTAACCGCTTCTCGGCAACACAAAAACGTTCCGGTCACGTTAATATGCAGAATCTGGTTAATTCTCTCTGCCGTTAAGCCTTCTATTGTGGACTGGGTTTGCAAAATTCCAGCGTTATTCACCAATGCATCCAGCCGCCCCCAATGGTGATCAATTTGGTTAAACATATTGCAGACGGCGATCTCATCCGCAATGTTGGCGCAGACCAGTAAACTTTCCTGCCCTAAAGCCTCTATTTCCAGCGCCAGCGCCTGTGCTGCCACATGGTTTTGAGAGTAATTGATACACACGCGATACCCGCGTTTGGCGAGCAATAATGCTGTTACCCGCCCTATGCCGCGGCTGGCACCGGTCACGAGAGCAACGGGAGATGAATTCACGGCCATTCCTTGTTAAATTAATGTTCGTAAGCCAGTGTAGCTGAGGTTGAAACGCCTTCAAGTATGATGGGTATAGTGGTAAACGCCATGATGTCGTAATATGTAGTAGACGGCATGTTGCTAATGAGAACGATTACCGGAGAACGAATGACGCAGAACGAACGCAATATTGCCCTAGTATGTGCGCTAAGCGAGTGGATAGAGCAACATCTAGGCCGCGATATTTATCTGGATGAGCTGGCTCGCTACTCTGGGTATTCACTGTGGCATATGCAGAAAATTTTTCGTGAAACCACCGGCATGTCCTTAGGCCGCTACATTCGCGAACGTAAACTGTCTGGCGCAGCAAAACGGTTACGCCACACCGAAGAGTCGATTATCGATATCGCGGTCTACTACGGCTTTGCCTCGCAGTCGCATTTCACCTACATGTTCCGCAAGCATTTCGACATTACGCCAACCAACTATCGGCTCCAGACCGACATTCAACTGTCAACTATTCAGCCCCTGCACGTAATGTATAAACAAAGCGCCTGAATTCACTGAGAAACAGCATCATGCCAACCTCGTTACGTCACGTTCTCGGCGCTGTTCTGCGCGATCGTTTACTGCAATTTCTTGTGCTTGCTGGCGTTATTTTGGCCTGTTTTACGTCTTCCCCTCTGCGTGATTATCCTCGCTGGATTGATTGGCCTACGATTACCACCTTACTCGGACTGCTGCTACTGACGAAAAGCGTTGAGATGAGCGGCTATTTCGATTGGCTGGGGCGAAAAATGATGGCTCGTCTCAGCAATGAGCGAACCTTAGCGCTGTTTATGGTTGTGGCTTCTGCGCTACTTTCCACGTTTCTTACCAATGATGTCGCCCTTTTTATCGTGGTTCCGCTCACCATCACCTTAAAAAAACTCAGCGCCTTACCCGTTACGCGTTTAATCATCTTTGAAGCATTAGCGGTCAACGTGGGTTCTTTGCTAACGCCGATTGGCAATCCACAAAATATATTATTGTGGAATCATAGCGGCCTGTCGTTCGGCGCCTTTATTGGGCAAATGTTACCTTTGTCTGGCGTGCTGCTGTTTCTGCTATTGCTGGTCACGCTGATCTTCTTTCCGAACAAAACCATTCGCCCTCCGGCCGATCGCCAAGACAGCCCCCGCAAGCGTGGGCTATTACTGGCCTGTGTTGTGCTCTATGGTGTGTTTCTCGTTAGCGTCGATTTAGGCATGCCCTACCTCGGACTGTTAATCGTGCTGGTCGCTTTATTATGTTTGTCCCCCAAAGTTATTTTGCTGGTCGATTGGGCGCTTATTTTCATTTTCATGGCGATGTTTATCGACGTGAAATTACTGACTCAGCTACCAGTGTTATTACCACTCACGGAAAACATGCAGCATCTTTCAACGCTCGGTACATACACGATCGGCATTCTGCTCTCTCAGGTGATCAGCAACGTACCGGCTACCATTTTGCTGCTGGGTTTTATTCCTGCCACCACTACGCTGGCCTACGCCGTAAATATTGGCGGATTTGGGTTTGCGCTGGGATCTATGGCCAATCTGATTGCCTTACGCATGGCAAATGAAAAACGCATCTGGCTGACGTTTCATCTTTTTTCTATTCCCGCTCTCATTATCTCTGCGGCGCTAGGTTGGTGGTTAATCTAAACTGATAAGCACTGCGTGATTTTTAGGCTTTATTCCATTTGGTTATTGATAATCGCAGAATGTGATTTAGCAAACCGCAAACAATGGTTTAGCTTCATCATCAATAACGGAACGCAATTACCTGCGTTTTTTTTAAACAAATAATTTAAGTAAGACATTGGGATACCTATGAAAAAAATGACCTTGGCTCTGCTTGCAACCTCATTATTTGCTACCTCTGCACTGGCTCAAGCGGCCGATGATCTGGCAGCAATTCAGTCTGCCGGCGTGATGAAATTCGGAACAGAAGGTACCTACGCGCCTTACACCTACCATGACAAAAGCGGCAAGCTGGTTGGTTTTGACGTGGATGTAGCACGTGCCGTAGCAGAGAAAATGGGCGTTAAACCAGAGTTTGTTGAAGGTCGTTGGGATGGTTTGATTGCCGGTTTGAGCGCCAAACGCTACGACGCGGTCATTAACCAAGTCGGCGTTACCGACGAGCGTAAAGCCAAGTTTGATTTCTCTCAGCCTTATATCGGTTCTAAAGCGGTGCTAGTTGTCCGTGATGACAACACCACCATCAAAAGCTTTGCTGATTTAAAAGGCCAGAAAGCGGCTCAAAGCCTGACCAGCAACTATTCGAAACTGGCGACTAAAAACGGCGCGGATTTAGTGCCTACCGACGGTTTCAACCAATCATTGGATCTGGTGTTAAGCGGTCGTGCAGCGGCAACGTTAAACGATAACCTGTCATTCTTGGATTTCAAAAAACATAAGCCAGATGCGAAAGTTAAAATCGTCGCCACCGATGAAAATACCGAGAACTCAGCGATCCTGCTGCGTAAAGATCAGCCAGAATTAGTGAAAGCGGTCAATAAAGCGCTGGATGAAATGAAAGCTGATGGTACTTATAAAACGATTTCTGTACGCTACTTCGGTCAGGACGTTTCTCAGTAATCGTCTTTAACACTATCGCCAAAATAGTGACAAGCCTGCCTCTGTGAATCCTTAACTGGGTATCACTTCATGAGGCGGGCTGTTGTATTTAAGACGATCGTATTTAGGACGTTCGCGTTTAGGCATACTGTTTTTAGACATATCGTTTCAAGACCTATTTTTTAGACTTACTGTATTAGGAGTACGGCATATGGCATGGCTACACAGCCTGACTGACTATTTTCACGGCCTTGCCTGGCTACAGCTGATGATTGATTCGTTTTGGAGTCTGCTATCTGCGGGACTGCAATTCACGCTGCCTTTAGCGATCCTCTCTTTTATTGGCGGGATTATCCTTGGCTTTATCACTGCATTGGTGCGCCTCTATGCGCCAAAACCAGTCAAGTGGATTTTTGATTTCTACGTATGGGTTATTCGTGGCACGCCGCTGTTAGTGCAGCTGTTCTTAATCTTTTATGGTTTACCGAGTGCGGGGATCACCCTAGATGCGTTTCCGGCGGCGCTCATTGGTTTCACGCTCAGCGTGGGTGCCTATACCTCTGAAATCATCCGTGGGGCGATTATCTCGGTACCTAAAGGCCAGTGGGAAGCCTCATATTCTATCGGTATGAGCAGTTCACAGGCCATGCGCCGCGTGATCCTGCCACAGTCGGTATTCGTATCACTGCCACCGCTGTCTAACTCATTTATCTCGCTTATCAAAGATACGTCATTGGCTGCGGTGATCACCGTTCCTGAGATGTTCTTGGCAGCACAGCGCATTGTATCTGTCACTTACGAGCCGTTGATTTTATATGTAGAAGCAGCGCTGATTTATCTGGCGTTCAGCACGGTGCTAGGTAAATTGCAAAACAAGCTGGAAGTTTACTACCGCCGCTACGAGTAAGTTTTTGTTATCTATTCAGTCACTTTCCACAAGGTGACTGGATAGAAATCTTCGCCACAAGATGCAACTGCAACAAAAAGAAAACCCGCCGTCATTTACTGAAAATCAGCAAACGAATCGAGCGGGTGCAAATGCATGAGAAACTCTATGTCGAAGTTATTCAACAACTTGATAATAGCATCACACATTTAATTAACAATTTGTTTTCCTTGTTTTGTGAGCAGGATCATTAAATTACCCTGTTTTCCGGTTTGGTATCGCCCATCCCGAGCGCCCCAAACTCCACCGGTACATCCCTACCAAAACTTAAACAGTTAAAAGAAAATAGAAAGATAGAAAGATAGAAAATATCTTTCGTCTTTTTATCTTTGTTTCTTTTTTATGTTTAAAGAATGCATTTTAGAGCCACCAGCAGGGATGCTGGTGGTAGGTTGAGGGCGCACAGGACGTGCGCTCAGAGACCGGTCGGACAAACGACTCGGTAAAAAGCGCGAGAGTCGAGAGGTTGCGCGCTGGCAACCTTTCGTCGAACGCCTACGTCAGCCGTCTCATAGAAACGCAAATGCACACGAGCGGACGAAATCTTTCACCGCCCTCACATAAAAGATTCTATATACAAGGCGGCGTTACTTGAGCCGCCTCACTCGGACACCTACGCCAGCGTTTTCATGGAAACACATGAGCTCATAGGCGTTCGAAACCTTTCACTGCTCTAACATAAAAGAACGTAGAGAGCTATATACTCGGTCTTCCGTCAAAACTAGTGCGCCTGCTCCTGCTGAGCAAACTTCAACTCAATCAGCGCTATTGCCTTTTGCACGCCGCGCTTGGTGACAGGGTCGATGCTGGCCTTGTCAAAATTGATACTCTTCAGCTGGCTGGCCATTTTTTCGCGCACTTCGGTAGGCGCAATGACGTCAATGACGTCTAAAATCTGCTTAATCACCAGCTGGCAGGCAACCAGATCGGACGCCAGTTCTTCACTCTCAGTCAGCATCTGAGACATACTTTTTCCTTTTTGAATTCAAATTGACACGTGTGAAATCAACAGGGATTTTATCCCTGCGGGTATTACATAAATGGCTTCGGATCGCCCGCACCAACGCGCACGACTTCCGGTGAATCTTCGGTCAGATCAATCACCGTGGTTGGCTGTTGGCCTAAGAAACCACCGTGGATAACCAAGTCCACCACTTTACCCAGTGAATCTTGGATCTCTTCCGGATCGGACTCCGCAAAGTCATTGCCCGGCAGCATCAGCGTGGTCGACATTAACGGCTCACCGAGTGCAGCCAACAGATCCAGCGCAATTGGGTTAGACGGCACGCGCAAACCAATTGTCTTACGCTTTTCGCTCATTAATCGACGCGGCACTTCTTTCGTGGCCTTCAGAACAAACGTGTAGTTGCCCGGCGTATTATTCTTGATAAGGCGAAATGCGGTGTTATCGACAAACGCGTAGGTCGATATTTCAGACAGATCGCGACACACCAACGTGAAGTTATGATTGCTGTCTAACTGACGGATACGGCAAATACGTTCCATCGCGTTTTTCTCACCCAGCATGCAACCCAACGCATAGCCGGAGTCCGTTGGATAGACGATAACGCCGCCCTTACGCAGAACTTCCACACACTGACTAATCAGGCGCGGCTGAGGATTATCCGGGTGAATATAAAAAAGCTGACTCATTGTAATTCCTCATTATTCAGGACGTGTCGATAGCTCAGAAAGATCAGCCTGAGTTACCAATCTCGCCATACAGGCTCAACGCCCGTCGGGAGCCACAATTTGCGGCCCAACTCAATCCACGCGCAGGGCTGGTGAAAATCGGAGCCCTGCGAAGCTAATAGTCCAAACTGCAACGCATACGCAGTCAACTGCGAACGCTCATTAGGGGCTTGTTGGCACTGTGCGACTTCCATCGCATCGCCGCCCCAGCTTTTAAAATCGGCCAGCAGCCGTTTCAACCACTTGTTGCTTAGCTGATAGCGGCCCGGATGGGCCACCACGGCCTGTCCACCCGCATGGTGAATCGCAACGATGGCCTCTTCAATTGTACACCACTGAGGTGGAGCGTAACCGGTTTTACCGCGCGCAAGATAATGTTTGAAAACACCCCCAACGTTGGTTGCATAGCCTTGCTCAACAAGATAGCGGGCAAAGTGACCACGCGTGATCTCAGCACCATCGGCGATACGCATCGCTCCCTCAAGCGCTCCGGGAATACGCGCTTTCTCAAGCCGCAGCGCGATCTCTTTCGCCCGTGCCTGACGGCGAGTCACCTGTTCACTCAGCAGCGTTTGTAGCTCGGCGCTGTCAATATCAATGTTGAGCCCAACAATGTGGATTTCATGATTCTCCCACAGCGTTGAAATTTCCACACCCGCAATCAGCTCAAGTTCAAGCCCTTGCTCAAGGATAGCTTGGCGCGCAGCGGGAATGCCTGCCGTGGTGTCGTGATCGGTGATAGCTAACGTGGTCACGCCCATTTCTGCAGCGCGAGACACCAACTCTGCGCTAGAAAGTAAACCATCAGATGCCGTCGTGTGGCTGTGCAGGTCAAACAGGGGTTGAGGTGACAGCGTTACTTCTTCTGATTCAAGCAGTGTATCTTGCAAAATAGCCATCCTATTGCGGTATCTGGCCCTATCATACCTAGGATGCCTAGCCGAGCGCTAACCTATTCACCTAATTCCTAAATCATTCTCTTACGCTGTACTCCTTTTCTTATTTCTCCGGGATTGAAATTTATTCATTTAAAAGGTGTTGACACATAACCATGAAACTAGTTTACTAGTACGCAGGTTCGGTGCTAACCCACACTTTTTTAGTATCGACAGAAAATTAAGGTGAATGAGATGCGTAAGATTTCTTTAAACGGTCAGTTTTCAAATCAGGTGCAGGTGTCCGCAATGACTCTTTCTGCACGTTGGTGGCGTGACTCATTCAATTGGGCGGAGTAGCTGTGTTACGGATATGAAATCCAGCGCACCCCGCCCGCACCCTGCGGGCTTTTTTATAGCCAAAATTCAGCAAAAAACTCTTTTTAAAGAACACTAGCGAACAAGCGGACATAATAATGACTTCAACAAAACCCACTTTGACCTTGTTAACGCAAACGGCAGCCTATCGTAACGATCCAACGGCGCTGTTTCACCTGCTGTGTGGCGCTCGCCCCGCAACGTTGCTGTTAGAATCTGCCGAGATCGACAACAAACAGGATCTGAAAAGCCTGCTGGTTATCGATAGCGCCCTGCGTATTACCGCGATGGGCCGCAGCGTCACCCTTCAGGCGCTGACCGAGAACGGTCGTGGCCTGCTTCCGTTGTTAGACGCGGCATTGCCCGCAGATGTTGAAAACGAGATATCCCCAAACCAGCGCGTTCTGCATTTCCCTGCCATCGATACTTTGCAAGATGAAGATGCGCGTTTGAAATCACGCTCGGTGTTTGACGCACTGCGTACCCTGCTCACGCTGGTTACTGTGCCAGAACAGGAACGTGAGGCCATGTTTATCGGGGGCCTGTTCGCCTATGATTTGGTGGCGGGCTTTGAAAATCTTGCGGCACTAAACAGCGATCAGCGTTGCCCTGATTTTTGCTTCTATCTGGCTGAAACCTTGTTGGTACTCGATCACCAGCACCGCAGCGCTCGCCTGCAAGCCTCTGTGTTTACAGAGAATGCCGCTGAAGCACAGCGCCTACAGGCTCGTTTAGAGCAGCTAACCCAGCAGATGACGCAAGAGGCTGCGCCAATTACCCATCCTCGCGTTGAGAATATGCAGCTGAGCTGCAATTTGAGCGACGACGCTTTTGGTGCCGTTGTCAGCCAAATGCAGCAGGCCATCCGTATCGGCGAAATTTTCCAAGTGGTGCCTTCACGCCGTTTCAGTCTGCCGTGCCCTTCTCCACTGGCGGCATACCATACGCTGAAACACAGCAATCCAAGCCCATACATGTTCTTCATGCAGGATAACGATTTTTCTCTGTTCGGCGCCTCACCAGAAAGCGCGTTGAAATATGACGCAACCAACCGCCAGATTGAAATCTATCCAATTGCAGGCACCCGCCCACGCGGACGCCGCGCCGACGGTGAATTAGATCGCGACTTAGACAGCCGCATTGAGCTTGAAATGCGTACCGACCATAAAGAACTGGCGGAGCATCTAATGCTGGTCGATCTGGCGCGTAACGATCTGGCGCGCATTTGCGAACCGGGCTCACGCTATGTCGCAGACCTGATCAAAGTTGACCGTTACTCGTTCGTCATGCACTTAGTTTCTCGGGTGGTCGGCACCCTGCGCCAAGATCTGGATGTGCTGCACGCCTATCAGGCCTGCATGAATATGGGTACCCTGAGCGGCGCACCAAAAATTCGTGCCATGCAATTAATTTCACAGGCAGAACAAACTCGCCGTGGTAGCTACGGTGGCGCCGTGGGCTATTTCACCGCACACGGTGATTTAGATACCTGCATCGTGATCCGCTCGGCCTACGTAGAAGACGGTATTGCCACCGTTCAAGCCGGTGCTGGCGTTGTTTTAGATTCTGTTCCACAGGCGGAAGCCGACGAAACCCGTAATAAAGCCCGTGCAGTGCTGCGAGCCATCGCCACCGCTCATCACGTGAAAGAGGTGTTCTAATGGCTGACATTCTTCTGCTCGACAATATCGACTCATTTACCTACAACTTGGTCGATCAGCTGCGCTCTAGCGGCCACCGCGTGGTGATTTATCGTAATCAAATTCCTGCGGATGTGATTATCAGCAAACTGGCTGAAATGGAAAATCCGGTACTGATGCTCTCTCCAGGCCCCGGCACACCGTCTGAAGCCGGATGTATGCCTGAGCTATTAGCTAAGCTGCGCGGCAAATTACCTATCATCGGCATTTGTCTGGGTCACCAAGCGATTGTGGAAACCTACGGCGGCCACGTGGGTCAAGCGGGTGAAATCCTACATGGCAAAGCATCGCAGGTTGAACACGACGGCGAAGGCATGTTTGCCGGTTTGCCTTCTCCGCTGCCGGTTGCACGCTACCACTCACTGGTCGGCAGCCAGATCCCGCAAGGATTAACGGTCAATGCCACCTTTAACGGCATGGTGATGGCTGTTCGTCAGGATGAAGATCGCGTGTGTGGTTTCCAGTTCCACCCAGAATCCATTCTTACCACTCAAGGCGCTCGTTTGTTAGAGCAGACGTTGGCTTGGGCATTAGTCTAAATACGATAAATACAAACAAAATCAAAAGACTAACTTATAAAGAATTGACGGAGTAAACACCATGCAAGCCACATTGATCAAACCAACCATTTTTGCGCATCAGCCTATTTTAGAAAAACTGTTCAAATCGCAGTCGATGACGCAAGAAGAAAGCCACCAGCTATTTGCCGCTATCGTGCGCGGTGAGTTAGAAGACAGCCAACTGGCAGCGGCGCTGATTAGCATGAAAATGCGCGGTGAACGTCCTGAAGAAATTGCGGGGGCTGCCAGCGCCCTATTGGCTGATGCTCAACCGTTCCCGCGCCCAGACTATGACTTTGCGGATATCGTTGGCACCGGCGGCGACGGTACGAACAGCATCAACATCTCTACCGCGAGCGCTTTTGTCGCGGCCAGCTGCGGCGCTAAAGTGGCTAAACATGGCAACCGCAGCGTTTCCAGCCGTTCAGGATCGTCTGATTTATTACAGGCCTTTGGCATTCGCTTAGACATGAGCGCCGAAGATTCACGCCAAGCGCTAGATGATTTAAATGTCTGTTTCCTGTTTGCGCCGCAGTATCACACCGGTTTTCGCCACGCGATGCCGGTTCGCCAACAGCTGAAAACCCGCACCATTTTTAACGTGCTCGGCCCACTGATTAACCCTGCGCGTCCACCTAAGGCCCTGATCGGCGTTTACAGCCCTGAATTGGTGTTGCCGATTGCTCAGGCGCTCAAAGTGTTGGGCTATAAGAATGCCGCGGTGGTTCACGGGGGTGGAATGGACGAAGTGGCTATTCACGCACCGACGCAGGTGGCTGAGTTAAACAACGGTGAAATCGAAAGCTATCAGCTTTCTCCGCAAGATTTTGGCTTACAGAGTTATTCGCTGAATGCGTTACAAGGCGGAACCCCAGAAGAAAATCGTGACATTCTGGCGCGCTTATTACAAGGTAAAGGTGATGCAGCGCACGCTGCGGCAGTCGCCGCAAACGTAGCTTTGCTGTTGAAATTGTTCGGTCAGGATAATCTGCGCCACAACGCGCAGCTGGCACTGGAAACCATCAGAAGCGGGACAGCATTTGAGCGAGTGACCGCATTGGCAGCACGAGGCTGAGTATGTTGCAAGGTAATCTTTCACCACAGAAGCAAGAAACCGTATTAAATCGCATCGTTAGCGATAAAGTCGTCTGGGTTGAAGCACGTCAATCCCAACAGCCTCTGGAGAGTTTTCGCGGGAGCATTGAGCCGTCATCGCGTTCGTTTTACGACGCGCTGGCGGGCAACCGTACCGCGTTCATTCTGGAATGCAAAAAAGCCTCGCCGTCAAAAGGCGTGATCCGTGAAAACTTTAATCCGGTTGAAATCGCCACGTTATATCGCGATTTTGCCTCAGCAATCTCGGTGTTAACGGACGAAAAATATTTTCAGGGCGACTTTGACTACCTGCGTCAGGTCAGCGCCACCGTTCATCAACCGGTGTTGTGCAAAGACTTTGTGATTTCCGAGTATCAAATCTATCTGGCTCGTCATTATCAGGCCGATGCGATTTTACTCATGCTCTCCGTGCTAGATGATGAGCAGTACCAACATCTGGCCACCGTAGCTCATAGCTTGAATATGGGCGTATTAACTGAAGCCAGCAATGAAAAAGAGCTGGATCGCGCTATCGCCTTGAAGGCCAAGGTGGTCGGTATCAACAACCGTGACCTGCGCGATCTGTCGATTGATTTAAACCGCACGCGCCAAATGGCACCGCGTTTGCCGCAGGGTGTGACCGTTATTAGCGAGTCAGGCATCCATACCTACAGCCAGATCCGTGAACTCAGCCACTTTGCCAACGGATTCTTGATTGGTAGCGCGTTGATGTCTGAGCCTGATTTAAGCCTGGCATTACGCCGCGTGCTGTTGGGAGATAACAAAGTCTGCGGACTCACACGTGCCGAAGATGCCGCCACTGCCTACAACGCCGGAGCCGTATACGGCGGTTTGATTTTCGTTGGCAGCTCGCCGCGCTACGTTGACATCACTCAGGCACGCGAAGTGATTGCCGCTGCGCCATTGAAATACGTTGGCGTGTTCCGCAACGCCAAACTGGAAACGGTTCGACTCACCGTTGAGCGTCTCGCGCTGCATGCCGTTCAGCTTCACGGGGATGAATCACAGGAATACATCCGCGAACTACGGCAGCTATTGCCGGTTAACTGCCAGATTTGGAAAGCGATCAGCATCAGCGACCACATTCCTGCACGTAATTTGCTGCATGTTGACCGCTATGTTTTCGATAACGGCAACGGCGGCACCGGTGAATCTTTTGATTGGAATCTGTTGGCAGGGAAAACGTTGGATAACGTCATGCTCGCCGGTGGTCTTAACGCCAGCAACTGCATTCTTGCCGCGAAGCTTGGCAGTGCGGGACTTGATTTCAACTCTGGCGTAGAAACCGCGCCCGGCATTAAAGATCAGCAAAAACTAGAAGCCGTATTTCAAACGCTGCGCGCTTATTAATTAAATCAATAATTAGGTTGGTACATAACATGACACTACTAAACCCCTATTTCGGCGAATTTGGCGGAATGTACGTTCCCCAGATCTTGATGCCAGCACTGAAGCAATTAGAAGAAGCCTTTGTCAGCGCGCAGAAAGATCCTGAGTTTCAAGCACAGTTCATCGATTTATTGAAAAACTATGCAGGCCGCCCTACTGCACTGACGCTGTGCCGTAACTTAACCAAAGGCACTAAAACTAAGCTGTACCTGAAACGTGAAGACCTGCTGCACGGCGGCGCGCATAAAACTAACCAAGTGCTGGGCCAAGCATTGTTGGCTAAGCGCATGGGCAAAACAGAAATTATCGCCGAAACAGGCGCTGGACAACACGGCGTGGCTTCTGCGCTAGCCTGTGCCCTGCTCGGTCTGAAATGCCGCGTATATATGGGTGCTAAGGACATTGAGCGTCAATCGCCAAACGTCTTCCGTATGCGTTTAATGGGCGCAGAGGTTATCTCGGTGACCAGCGGTTCCGCTACGCTGAAAGATGCCTGTAACGAGGCACTGCGCGACTGGTCTGGTTCGTACGATAAAGCACACTACATGCTCGGTACCGCGGCTGGCCCACACCCATACCCAACCATCGTACGCGAATTCCAGCGCATGATCGGGGAAGAGACCAAGGCACAGATTTTAGGCTTTGAAGGCCGCTTGCCTGATGCGGTTCTCGCCTGTGTTGGCGGCGGTTCGAACGCTATCGGCATGTTTGCAGATTTTATCGTCGAAGAATCAGTACGTTTGATCGGCGTTGAGCCCGGTGGATTAGGCATCGAAACCGGACAACACGGCGCGCCACTCAAGCATGGCAAAGTCGGGATTTACTTTGGTATGAAGTCACCGATGATGCAGACCGAAGAAGGCCAAATCGAAGAGTCTTACTCCATCTCTGCGGGCTTAGACTTCCCTTCTGTCGGCCCACAGCATGCTTATCTGAACAGCATTGGCCGCGCTGATTACGTGTCCATCACCGATGATGAAGCACTGGATGCCTTCAAACGTTTGTCACGTGAAGAAGGTATCATTCCTGCGCTGGAGTCTTCTCATGCCTTGGCACACGCATTAAAAATGATTGAGCAAGATCCGGATAAAGAACAACTGCTGGTGGTGAACCTTTCAGGCCGCGGCGATAAAGACATTTTTACCGTTAACGATATTTTGACTGCGCGGGGAGAAATCTAATGGAACGCTATCAACAACTGTTCGCTGAACTCAAAACGCGTAATGAAGGTGCTTTCGTTCCTTTCGTGACCCTTGGCGATCCCACTCCCGCGCTCTCTCTGGAGATCGTAAATACCTTAATTGATGCCGGTGCCGATGCGTTAGAATTAGGAATACCGTTCTCCGATCCGCTGGCTGACGGCCCAACCATTCAGGACGCAACGCTACGCGCTTTTGCGGCCGGCGTGACGCCGACGCTCTGTTTCGAACTGCTGGCTGAAATTCGTAAAAAGCATCCACAGATCCCAATTGGTTTACTGATGTATGCCAACTTGGTGTTCCACAACGGAATTGACGAGTTTTATCAGCGTTGTGCTGAAGTTGGCGTGGATTCCGTACTGGTTGCCGACGTCCCAATCGAAGAATCTATGCCGTTCCGTCAGGCTGCGTTACGCCACGGTATTGCCCCTATTTTCATCTGCCCACCGAACGCCGATGATGATTTGCTGCAAGGCATTTCCGCGCAGGGACAAGGCTACACGTATCTGCTTTCTCGCGCTGGCGTTACCGGGGCAGAAACCCGTGCTCAGTTGCCGCTGCACCATTTGGTGGCGCGTTTAGATGAGCTGAAGGCACCGCCAGCGCTGCAAGGTTTTGGCATATCTGAACCTTCTCAGGTAAAAGAGGCGCTCGACGCCGGTGCCGCTGGGGCAATTTCTGGCTCCGCTATTGTCAAAATCATCGAAAAAAACCAGCACCAGCCCGATGTAATGCTGAAAAAATTGCATGATTTCGTCAGTGGAATGAAAGCCGCTACCCGTCGTTAAGATAGCCGTTTAGATAAACATCACCTCAACAACCGTGCCGTATTCGTACCGCACGGTTTTTTTGTATTAGTGATGCTTACATATTGATAAGCCTGTTTTTTAAAAATGGATTATAGTGATTACGGATGACATGACGACTAATCATTAGATTAGGTTTTAAATCGGTCGTTCTAACTATAAACAGCAAGGAGAGACATTGATGAAATGGGTTAAAGCGATTACCACTTTTTGCGCAGCGGCGATTTTTTCTGTTGCGTTGGCAGGCTGTGCGCCAACGGCCAAACAGGAAGGCACCGGCGGTTATATTGATGATACCGTTATTACGACCAAGGTGAAGTCTGCACTATTGGCAGAGAAATCTCTCAAATCAACCGAAATCAGCGTTGAAACCTTCAAAGGCCGCGTGCAACTGAGCGGTTTTGTTTCTTCATCTGCGGATGCCAACCGTGCAGTTTCCGTCGCAAAAACGGTGAAAGGCGTGCGCGTTGTTGAAAACGATATGCGAGTTAAGTAACCGCTTCTCGCGATCAAAAAAGGCGCTTTACGCGCCTTTTTTATTGTCTGTAACTTTTTGTCTGCTTTCTGCGTCTGCAACACTGAACGTTTTATTGTCCCTGCTACACACTTCTGATTAGAAGCGATAGCCAACGGCAAACATGAATACAAATGGGTCAACATGTGTATCAATGCTTTGCTTTTGGTTATTTCCATCTCTGAACTTGATGGTGGTATCAATATCCATGTACCACAGTGATGCGTTGATCATCCAGTCTTTATCTACCAGATAGTCTAAGCCCACCTGACCCGCAGCGCCCCATGAATTATCCACGCTCAGATCGTGCAAGCCTAAGCTTTTGCCCGTGTTATTAAACTTCGCATCGTAGAAATTGGTGTAGTTGATACCCACACCGACATAAGGACGCAGCTTGTCTTCCGCTTTACCGAAGTACCACTGAGCCATCAACGTTGGTGGTAGTTGACGTGTAGACGCGATGTCACCGGTCGCCTGCAACCCCACTTTATGCTGGAACGGCGTTGCTCCAAGCAATTCAACACCAATGTTATCGGTAATCAAGTAGCTGAACGTTAGTCCCAACTGGGTATCGTTATCGATCTTGAATCCACCCAGCCCCATCACGTTATCACTGCTTTCCGTTGGACGCACCGTCGCGGTACCGGCACGAACAATAATATCACCCGCCTGATGAGCCATAGCGAAAGATGGTGCCAGCGTTGCTGCCACACATAGCGCAAGTGTAATTTTTTTCATCATCCCTTCCCTTTATATGGTTATCACTGCGTGCGGAAATATAACCAAAAAGGATGATGCGTGATCTAACACAGATCACATCAATGACATTGTTTTTCACAAAATGACATGTATTAAACATGCATTAATTATATGATTTTACGTAAATTGATGTGGATCAATTCTAACGAGTTATAAACATACCTCACGCATCTCATCTAAGTTGATTGACGTAAAATTAACCTCAGAGTAATTTTTCTATTCCGATTGTTTTGGTTCGAAACCATAAGGAGTGGTGGGAAATCAAGATGAGTAACACACAAACAATTCCAACGATCTCACAACATAATCCCTGCATCTCATGTGGTGCATGCTGCGGTTATTTCCGCGTTTCATTTTATTGGGCCGAAGCGGATGATGCCGGAGGCCTTGTGCCCGCTTCACTGACCGAGCAGGTCAACCCTTATATGCGCTGTATGCAGGGCACCAACGCGAAAAAACCACGCTGCGTGAATTTGCGCGGAGAAATTGGTCAGAATGTTATGTGTTCGATGTACGAGAACCGTCCCTCACCCTGCCGAGAATTTTCTCAATCTTGGGAGTTTGGAGAACCTAACGAAGCCTGCGATCGCGCCCGCGCCGCCTATGGGCTTGCCCCGCTCGCCCCACCAAACGCCGAAGAAATCGCCAGTAAAATAGCGACGGGGTGCCACTTCCCCGGTTAACAGGGTACAATCGGCGCACATTGATTATTCTTAATCCCCTAATAACCTGATACTGCACGCGATCGTGCGGCTGTTTTTGGTGATTAGGGGGTCGTTGCAAATGCCAAGGAGCGCCTGCATGCCAATCACGGCCCGTACATTGTACCGTGACAGTTTTAACTTTTTCCGTCATCAGATAAGCACGCTGTGCCTGTTAGCGCTGTTAACCGCGTTTATTTCGGTGATCCTGAATCAGGCATTCACGCCGGGCGCAGACGATCTGAGTATTTTAGCCGGTGCCGACGGAACGCTAACGTCCGGTATGGGGCTGCAGGAAATGGTGCAGCAGATGACGCCCGAGCAACAGATGGTGCTGCTTAAAGTATCCGCTGCAGCCAGTTTCTCCGCGCTGATTGGTAATGTGCTGCTGCTCGGCGGTATGTTGGCGTTAATTCCGTTGGTATCTCAAGGACAACGCCTCAGCGCTCTGCGTGCGATTGGTACTTCTGCACCGATGCTGCCACGTCTGTTACTGCTGATGTTCCTATGTACGTTGATGGTTCAGCTTGGTATTACCGCCTTTATCGTGCCGGGTATCGTATTGGCCGTTGGGCTAGCGTTAGCGCCGATGATTATGTCCGAAGAAAAGGTCGGCGTAATCAGAGCTATTCGAAGCAGCTTCCGCCTATCATTCGCCAATGTGCGTTTGATAAGCCCTGCCATCATGCTCTGGCTGGCGGCAAAACTGGCGCTGCTGCTGTTGGTCGGTGTGCTTTCTGCGCTGCACCCAACGGTGGGAATGGTGATTATGGGCGCTCTGAGTAATCTGGTTTCTGCGATGCTGATTATCTATCTGTCTCGCCTTTATATGCTGGTGAGACAACCGGCGTAATCAATACGTGATAGCAAAATGGGAGCCACAGGCTCCCATTTTTTATGGTGATACTTTAAGGTTCTATTGGCGGCTGATGTAAAGCGCTCTTATCTTCCAGCGCCAGGACCTTGGTTTCACTCGGCGGCGATGGTTCGCAGTTTACGCATTCGCTACTCTGAATAAACTTAAGCGCCAAATAGAGATCGGAAACAAACAACAGCCCTTTCTCTTCGCCTTTCGCTCGGTTTGCGCTGAACCAGCGTTTGAGGTCGGTTCTTCTACCGGCTAACACCAATTTAACGTTGCGCTGTTTTAAATCGCGTTTCAGTTCATCAATAGCCGAGATCACGCTGATATCGGGATAGGTAAAGCTGGCGACCGCATCAATCACCACCCAGCGCGGCTGGAACGGCATGCCGTCAACCAAATTAAGCACTCGTCTTTTAAAATAGCTGACGTTGAAATAGGTCAGCGGCGAGTTAAACCGATACATCAACACGCCTTCGACCGCTTTAACATGAGCTCCGTTGCCTAGCGAGTGGATCATACCCTCTTCGTTCACGCCCAGCAGTTGTTCCGTTGGACGAAACACGGTGCGCAAAAACTGGAGTAGACCGAGTAAAACGGCCAAACCGATCCCCGGCATAACCCCTACCAACATCACGCTGGCAAAGGTAAACAGCGCCAAACGAAACGCCGGTGGATTACGGCGACGAAGCTGAATAATCGTGCGGAAATCCAGCAATGACCACGACGCATAAACCAAAACCACGCCCAGAGCCGAGACGGGAATGTACTGCAACGGAGAGGTAAAGAACAACACCACTACGCCAATCACCACCGCCGCCACAATGGAAACAAGCTGGCTTTTACCGCCGTTGGCATCGTTCACTGCCGTACGCGAGCTGGTGCCGCTGATAGCAAAGCCCTGTGACAAACCAGAAATGATATTGGCGACACCCAGCGCACGGAACTCGGCGTCGGCGTTAACTTCATAGCCATTTTTGGCGGCAAAGCTGCGTGCGGTAAGCATCAGACTAACAAAGCTAATCAACGCCAGGTTAAGCGAGGGGATCACCAAATCACGCAGCAAACCAGGCTGGAAGCTTGGCCATTGCACAATCGGCAAACCATCGCTGAACCCGCCTATCGTACGTATGCCGTGACGCGGCAACTCAAAGAGCCAAACCAACAACATGGCCAGACACATCGCGATAAGCGGCGCTGGCCAACTCGGGCGCAGTCGCCTCACGCCGATCAGCACCACCAGCGTGAGCAGTGACAGCAGCATGGTCGGCCAGTGGCTCCCCAGTAAATCATGCGGCAGCGACACTAAGCGCTCGATAAGCTCACGCGCTTTGGTTTGGAAACCAAAAATTTTACCTAACTGATCGACAATAATGGTGATCGTCAGACCGTTTAATAATCCGGTGAGAATAGGCCGCGACAGTAAATCAGCCAGCGCGCCAAGACGAAAACGGCTGGCGATCAAACACCAACCGCCGGTCATCAGCGTCATCATGATACACAGCTGCCATTGAAGCTCAGTGTTACCCGCGGCAAGCGGTGTCACAACAGCCGCGATCACCGCACAGGTAGCCGTATCCGGCCCCACAATAACCTGACGCGACGACCCGAACAACGCATAGGCAATCATTGGGAACACGCAGGAATAGAGCCCAACGATAGCGCCCACGCCCGCTAAATCGGCGTAGGCAATCGCCACCGGTAAGGCCACGGCGGCAACCGAAAGCCCGGCACGAATATCACTTGTCAGCCACTCCCGCTGATAGCCCAATAGAAGGGCTAAACCCGGCATCCAGCCGTTAATAAATTTCCATTTCATGTCGCTTACCTTCTTTACACGCTTGCTACATCATGCGTGTAAGCAACAAACTTATCAAGGTGATAGCAAGCATTATGCCATCTTGTAAGTATTTGCAAAAATAGCCGCCGTTGCATCCCACTCGGCGGCATTATGCGCGATAATGAGAACAGGTACGCGTTAGGGTTTTAATGCCTCGCCGCACTGAATCGGGTATAGTCGCTCGGTTAACTGATTTATGGACAGGTATATGAAGCAGCTTTTAGATTTTCTGCCCCTAGTAGTATTTTTTGTCTGTTACAAGCTTTATGACATTTACGTGGCCTCTGGTGCGTTGATTGCCGCCACCGCGGTAGCGCTAATCGTGACCTGGCTTAAATATCGTAAAGTGGAAAAAATGACGCTCATCACCTTCGTGATGGTGGCTATTTTCGGTACGCTGACGCTGGTATTCCATAACGATTTATTCATCAAATGGAAAGTGACCGTGATCTACGCACTGTTCTCCATTGCGTTGCTGGTAAGCCAAATCGTGCTGAAAAAACCGTTGATCCAACGCATGCTCGGTAAGGAAATTTCGCTGCCAGATGTCGTGTGGTCGCGTCTGAACGCGGCGTGGGCGCTGTTCTTTATGGCCTGCGGTGTCGCGAATCTGTATGTGGCGTTCTGGATGCCGCAAAGCGTTTGGGTTGATTTCAAGGTCTTCGGACTGACCGCTCTCACGTTGGTCTTCACGTTATTAAGCGGCGTATACATCTACCGCCATATGACCGAAGAACAAAAACTCGGCAAATAAGGTTTTCCCTGAAGGCAATCTGCTTCAGGGAAGTGGTAACTGAAAAGAATAAGACTGACATTTATGAGCGAAAAACATCGTTTCCCTGAGGGAGAGCTTGTCCTTCGTACTTTGGCAATGCCAGCCGACACTAACGCCAATGGTGATATTTTCGGTGGCTGGATTATGTCGCAGATGGACATCGGCGGCGCAATTCTGGCAAAAGAAGTGGCAGAAGGACGAGTCGTTACCGTGGCAGTTAACGGTATCACCTTTTTGAAGCCGGTCGCCGTGGGCGATGTGGTGTGTTGTTATGCACGCTGCATCCGCACCGGCCGCAGTTCCATTACTGTAAATATTGAGGTGTGGGTGAAAAAGGTGTCCTCTGACCCGATTGGACAACGTTACTGCGTCACTGAAGCCGTCTTTACCTACGTTGCAGTTGATGATGACAACAAGTCGCGCACCTTGCCTGCGGGCAAAGAGAACTTCCGCGTTGGCTTCGACGATTAAGATCTTCGCGGCGATGTAAGCCTACAAAAAAAGCCAGTTCACAATGTGACTGGCTTTTTTATTGATCTCTCAGCGGTTATTGAATTTCAGTATCACCAGTGATGCGGAAGATAATCGTTTTGGTCAATCCCTTCCCTTCACGACCCGTCGCAAAACGCCATTTCTTCAGCGCCTGTTTCACTTCGCGTTCAAACAAGTTGCGCGGCTCAGCGGAGATGATCTCCACGTTCGTCACTCGTCCATTGCTATCAACGTCATAACGAATCACAACCTTGCCTTCTTGTTTCAACGCAAAGGCACGCGCTGGATACATCGGTTTCACAATGCTTAAGGCCTGTGGGCCACTGGGTACTGCGGCAACCGCGGGGGCACTGGCGGTGTTGTTGCTCGCCTTCGTCGTTGATGTGCTGCTGTGCGTCGACGTGCTAGAGGCTGACGTTTCAGGCGACGTCACCGTGCGAGTTGGCGTCTCTTCACGCGGCTTTTCTTCAACCACTTTTTTCGGCTGAGGTTTAACGACCTCTTTCTTCACCGGTTTTGGTTTTGGCTTAATGACCGGCTTAGGCTCAGGCTTTGGTTCCGGTTTTGGTTCCGGTTTTGGTTCTGGCTTCGGTTCTGGCTTCGGTTCTTCTTTTGGCGGTGGCGGCGGAGCAGCCTCCGGTTTGGCATCTGGCTGAGGGATCGCGACAGGCGCCGGAGCGGCAAACATCGCAGGGTTAACCATTACCACATTGATCGGTTCCGGCTCCTCAGCGGGCATATGCAGCATTTCCTGCGCAGAGGCATACAGCAAACCAGCGATTAGCGTTGAATGCAACCCGATGGACAGCGTCGTTGGCCATGAAAGACGACGTGTCAGGAAAAACTTCTTCAGTGGTGATGTTTTCAGCGACAAAGTGTTAGCAACCTGGTTTGACGGATTGATTTAACCCAAATGTTCTTTACTCAATGAGCCTGCAAGTTTAAATGCAAATAGCAATCATGTGCAATGTGCAAAGGCGCCCAGAGCGAAAGAAAACGCGCGATTGACGGTTAAAACAGCAGCCCCGCAAACTCCTTAACAGCAAGATAACAGGCTTATTGCACCCTGAGTACAGATGCCGTAACGTGATGTTGTTTGTATCACACTCTTTATTCCAACAATCAGGATAGCCTTATGTTATATCTCATTTTCTCTCAGGATGTTCCCGACGCGCTGGATAAGCGAATGACCGCCCGCCCTGATCATTTGGCTCGCTTGCAGGTCTTACGTGATGAGGGACGTCTGCTGACCGCCGGTCCACTTCCCGCCATCGACTCCAACGATCCCGGTGCGGCCGGTTTCTTAGGTTCAGCCATCATTGCCGAATTTGAATCGTTAGAGCACGCCAAAGAATGGGCCGATGCTGACCCTTACGTCGCGGCTGGCGTGTATCAGGCGGTTACCGTGGTACCGTATAAGAAAGTATTTTAAAACAGAACGTTATTGCCAAATTTTGGATATAAAAAAGGCCTGCTTGCGCAGGCCTTCCTTAATTCAGAGAAGTGCATTTAGCGGGGCTACATGGAGATTCCATTGATAATGCTAAATGCGCTTTTCTGTCACAATCAAGTGATGCTGCGCAGTCTACCCTTAAACATCGAACCCCGCAACATCCTGATAATTAGTACTTATGAGTTATACAAATAGCCGATTCAAAAATGATGATTAAACCGACAAAACGCTGAAAAAACGAGGCTTAATCGTTGATAAAAGCAGCGTCCACCACTAGGTTTTATCTGCTTTTGCATGGCCTATTGCAGCTATTGATAAAAATGCCCGCCAGATCCTAGACCTCAAACCCCAACTCTGGCAGGATAGTTCTCAAGGAAACACGGATAACTTATTGTTTATATAAGCCTGTTTTTTTAGGTTGGATGATCCGACGCGATGTAAGCGACATTCTCCACCGCGCTCAGAGTCAAAAAATCGATATCGATTTATTACGGATGTTTCACTTTCACCGAATAATGAGGAATTCACGATTATGGCGACAACGAAAAAAGCGACAAAATCCCACATTGGTCTTGATACCAAACAATCTGCCAAACTGGCAGAAGCCCTCAATAGCCTGCTCGGCAACTACCAAGTGTTGTACATGAACGTGCGCGGCTATCATTGGAATATCACCGGACCACAGTTTTTTGAACTGCACGTGAAATTTGAAGATACCTATAACGATCTGCTGCTGAAAGTCGATGAGCTTGCCGAGCGTATCCTGACGCTGGGTTATCAGCCTCGTCACGCGTTCAGCGAGTATCTAAAAACAGCGGATATTAAAGAAGACACTAACGTGACCGACGATAAAGGAACGTTGAAAGGTTTGCTGTCGGGCTATTCCATTCTGCTGACGCAGCAGCGTGAAATTTTAGAGTTGGCGAGCGAAACCGGCGACGAAGGGACGTCTTCTTTGATGAGCGATTACATCAAAGAACAGGAAAAACAGGTTTGGATGTTAAATGCCTATCTGGGCAAATAATCCCGTTTGAAGTCTTGCTCCAGCCCCGCGATGCGGGGCTGAATTTTTCTACCACTCGTAAGCCACAGAATACAGCAATGACCGATGATGCTGAATTTTGTGTAAGCGGCGAACACTATAGATGTGTCGGTTTCTGCGGGATTGGCCTTCTAACCAGCAACTGCGTCGACGGTGTACCTGACGCAACATACGCCAGCGCCCTACTTCATTTCTACTACGTCGCATGACAAACGTCTCTCTGGGTGAGTGCGCGGGCATTATAAACCTATAGTGATATTTGTCACACAATCGATTTGCCTTCTTGGCTGTAAATCCTCAGCACGTGCCCGATAATAATTTGTCTCAATGTTACAAGCCGTAAACTAATACGAATTTTAAATCGATGACTTTTATCCGCGAAAAGGTTTTACCTTTCAACAACAGTGCGTAAACTCAGTTGAGATAACGCTTTTTTGCGAAAGGATAACTCGCCTTTATGACAACGTTTTATACCGTAATTAGCTGGCTGACAATTTTTGGCTACTGGTTACTTATTGCCAGCGTGACACTTCGCATTTTGATGAAGCGCCGTGCGGTTCCTTCCGCCATGGCTTGGTTACTCATCATCTATATTCTGCCACTGGTGGGGATCATCGCTTACCTATCATTCGGGGAACTTCACTTAGGGAAAAGGCGTGCCGAGCGCGCGAAAGCAATGTGGCCTTCGACGGCGCATTGGCTAGCCGATCTGAAAAGCTGTAAATCTATTTTTGCCACCGGTAACAGTGAAGTCGCCGCGCCGCTGTTTCAGCTATGTGAGCGTCGTCAAGGGATTGCGGGCGTTAGAGGTAACCAACTACAGTTGCTGACCACTAGCGATGATACGCTGAAAGCCTTAATTCGTGACATCGAGCTGGCGCGCAGCAACATTGAGATGGTGTTTTATATTTGGCAGCCCGGAGGATTAGCCGATCAGGTCGCCGAGTCGTTGATGGCGGCAGCGAGACGCGGCGTTCATTGCCGATTGCTGCTCGATTCTGCTGGCAGCGTCACCTTCTTCCGCAGCCCTTATCCTGCCATGATGCGAAACGCAGGTGTGGAAGTTGTCGAAGCGCTGAAGGTTAATCTGATGCGTGTCTTCTTACGCCGCATGGATTTACGCCAGCATCGGAAAGTGGTTTTAATCGATAACTTTATCGCCTATACCGGCAGCATGAACTTGGTTGACCCGCGTTTCTTTAAACAAGATGCCGGTGTTGGGCAATGGATTGACGTGATGGCGCGCATGGAAGGCCCCGTGGCCACCACCATGGGCATCATTTTCTCTTGTGATTGGGAAATTGAAACCGGTAAGCGTATTTTGCCGCCGGAGCCAGAATATCATTCACTGCCGTTCGAAGAAGAATCTGGACATACCATTCAGGTTATTGCTTCTGGCCCAGGCTTTCCTGATGAACTCATCCATCAAGCGCTGTTGACCTCGGTCTATTCTGCGCGTGAGCAGCTCATCATGACCACACCTTATTTCGTGCCGAGCGATGACTTACTGCATGCCATTTGCACCGCAGCACAGCGTGGCGTTGACGTATCTATCATCGTGCCGAAGAAAAACGACTCCATGTTGGTGGGCTGGGCCAGCCGCTCATTCTTCACTGAATTGCTGGAAGCGGGCGTTAAAATCTACCAGTTTGAAGGTGGCCTGCTGCATACCAAGAGTGTGTTAGTCGACGGCCAGCTGAGTCTGGTTGGCACAGTCAATCTGGATATGCGTAGTCTGTGGCTGAATTTTGAAATCACCTTAGTGATTGACGACGATGGCTTTGGCGCTGACTTAGCCTGCGTGCAAGACGATTATATTGCCCGTTCTACCCTGCTTGACCACGCTGAATGGCTAAAACGTCCGCTGTGGCAGCGCGTAGTTGAACGACTGTTTTACTTTTTCAGCCCATTGCTGTAAATAGCTTGGCTAATTGATGACGAGACAGTACAGGACACTCTTATGATGGATTTAGACAATCGACTCACCGAAGATGAAGCCTTAGATCAGGCTTACGACATTTTTCTTGAACTGGCCGTCGATAACCTCGACCCTGCTGACGTTATTCTGTTTAACCTGCAGTTTGAAGAGCGCGGCGCAGCAGAGTTATTTGATCCTGCCGAAGACTGGAAAGATCACGTTGATTTCGACTTGAACCCTGACTTCTTCGTCGAAGTGGTGATTGGTTTAACCGATGGCGAATCCGAAGACATCACTGATGTGTTCGCACGCGTCCTGATTTGCCGCGAGAAAGATCACAAGCTTTGCCATATTTTGTGGAAAGAGTAAGTTTCCCCCACTTAATGCCAATCAAAACGCACAGCTTAAGCTGTGCGTTTTTGTTTTAATCACGAGTCTGTTTGCTCAGCCGTGTACTGCAAAACTTACAATACACCGCATCATCGTCATGACCCGATTTATGGCAGTGTTCACAATGGCGGACGGTACGTCGACGCTGCAATACTTCGGTCATATGCGCCGTTAACACCCCCGTTGGGATGGCAATAATAGAGTAGCCAATCAAGATTAACACCGAGGCCAAAATACGTCCCGCCGGTGTATGGGGCGTAATGTCACCATAGCCTACCGTCGTCATGGTCACTACCGCCCAATAAACTGATACAGGAAGACTGGTAAAACCGTGTTCAGGGCCTTCAATCACATACATCACCCCGCCAAATAAACACAGCAGGATCATCACAAAGGTGAAGAACACCAATAATTTTTTGCGTACGCCAACGATGCTATCCCACAACAACGCCGCAGATCCCATATACCTCAGCATCTTAAAGATGCGTAACACCCTTAAAACACGCAGCAGACGCAGCAACGTGACATATTCAACGGCCATGTTAGGGAAGAGAAGCAAGCAGTAGAGCGGAAGCGTGGTCAGCAGATCGACAATGCCTAAAAAACTCGACGCGTATTTTTTGGGCTTCGGCGTGGTCAGCAGACGGAGCAGATATTCAACGGTAAATACCGCCGTAAAAAACACTTCTAGCTTTAGGCCAAGATCTTCACGCGCCACCAGCACACGCAGCGGTTTTGGATCGCCCGACTCCATAAATACCAGCACGACGCTGGCCACAGCCATCGTGATCCAAAAGAATTCCATTTTACGGCCAAAGGCCGTGTGAGTATCGAACAAACTGCGATATAAATTCTGGCGCCAAGTGCCTTTTTTCATGCCTGTCATGCTGACCCCAAAAGAGTTATTTGAGCGTAATCCCGCACTTTAGCATCACAATATCAAACAATGGCTTTATATAAGTGTCACTAACGGTAAAACATAACGTCACTTCGCTACACTCACTTGCCGCAATCAGAAACGATCGCGGCAAGTAGAATGTTTACCGTTCTACTTCATTTTCCTGATCACTGTATTTTCCTGATCATTGTATTTTTCTGATCACAGCATTTTTCTGATCACATAGTGCAAAATGCCGTCGTTGCGGTAATAGGCCAGTTCGTTTCCAGTATCTATTCGGCAACGGGTTGGCACCACTTCACGCCGCCCATCGGCATAGGTGATCGTGACGTCAATCGTTTGTCCGGTGGTGAGGTGTTGTAATCTACTGATATCCAGCGTTTCATCTCCGGTCAGATTAAGCGTTTTACGCGTTACCCCTTGTGGGAATTCTAACGGGAGGATGCCCATACCAATCAGGTTTGAACGGTGAATACGTTCAAATGACTCGGCAATAACCACACGGACGCCCAGCAGACGCGGGCCTTTTGCCGCCCAGTCACGGCTCGAACCCGAGCCCTACTCTTTACCGGCGATCACGGCGAGCGGCACGTTCTCCTCTTGATACTTCATCGCCGCATCATAGATCGCCATCTGTTGCTGGGTGGGAATATGACGCGTCACACCGCCCTCGACGTCAGGCACCATTTCGTTACGGATACGAATATTGGCGAACGTCCCGCGCATCATCACTTCATGATTACCGCGACGTGAACCATAAGAGTTAAAATCTTTGCGCTCGACGCCGTGTCCCAGCAGATAGCGCCCCGCTGGACTTTCCGCTTTGATATTACCGGCAGGCGAAATATGGTCGGTGGTCACAGAGTCACCTAACATCGCCAACACCCGAGCGCCGTGAATATCTTTCACCGGCTCAGGTTCTGCCTGCATGGTGCTGAAAAATGGTGGATGGCGAATGTAAGTGGAATCCTCCTGCCAATCATAAGTGGCGGAGCCTTTCACCTGAATCCCCTGCCATACCGCATCGCCGTCAAAGACCTGCGCATACTCTTTGCGGAACATATCGGTTTTAACCATCTCAACCGCATTGGCGATCTCCTGCCCGCTTGGCCAGATATCCTTCAAATAAACCGGTTTGCCCTGCGCGTCGTGGCCGAGTGGATCGGCGGAGAGATTCACGTTCATATTTCCCGCCAGCGCATAGGCCACCACCAGCGGAGGTGATGCCAGCCAGTTAGTTTTTACCAGAGGATGAATGCGCCCTTCAAAGTTACGGTTACCCGACAGCACCGCGCCAACGGTGAGATCGCCCGCTTTAATGGCCGTTTCTATTGGCTCAGGCAATGGGCCGGAGTTACCAATACAGGTAGTACAGCCATAGCCAACCAGATTGAAGCCGAGCTGTTCAAGATAAGGCGTCAAACCCGCCGCATCCAGATAATCGGTTACCACTTTCGATCCCGGCGCCAGCGACGTTTTCACCCAAGGCTGCCGCGCTAAACCTTTCTCCACCGCTTTTTTCGCCAACAAACCCGCCGCCATCAGCACGCTTGGATTTGAGGTGTTGGTACATGAGGTAATCGCAGCAATCACCACCGCACCATGCGTTAAGCGATGTTTCTCTCCCGCCAGCGTGAATTCTTCGAATTCCACGCGATTTTTTTGGCTGCTAATTTCTAGCTCTGTCGCCGCCTGAAAAGCCTGTGGAACCTTAGGTAACGGCACACGATCTTGCGGGCGCTTTGGCCCAGCCAAACTTGACTCAACCGTGCTCATATCCAGCGATAATGTACTGGTAAACACCGGTTCATCGCCGGCATGGCGCCATAGACCTTGTGTTTTGCAATAGGCTTCAACTAGCGCAATCTGTTCTTCGCTACGCCCACTCAGGCGCATATAGCCTAGAGTCACCTCATCAACGGGGAAAAATCCGCAGGTGGCACCAAATTCAGGTGACATATTACCGATCGTGGCGCGGTCAGCCAGCGGCAAATCGGCTAATCCATCACCGTAAAACTCAACAAATTTGCCCACCACGCCATGTTTACGCAGCATTTGCGTAACGGTCAGCACTAAATCCGTGGCGGTTATACCTTCACTCAGTTTTCCGGTAAGCTTAAATCCGACCACGTCAGGGATCAGCATCGATACCGGCTGCCCTAACATCGCTGCCTCGGCTTCGATTCCGCCCACGCCCCAGCCTAAAACTCCAAGGCCGTTAATCATCGTAGTATGAGAATCAGTCCCGACAAGCGTATCGGGATAGGCAAACCGCTGGCCGTTTTTCTCCTCATGCCAAACCGCCTGCCCCAAATACTCAAGGTTGACCTGATGACAAATGCCGGTTCCCGGTGGCACCACACGAAAACGGTCAAAGGCTTTCTGCCCCCAGCGTAGGAAAATATAGCGCTCGTGGTTGCGCTCCATTTCTAACTCAACGTTTTCACCAAAGGCTTGTTCATTGCCAAAATGGTCCACGGTAACCGAGTGGTCAATGACCAGATCCACGGGCGATAGCGGATTCACTTGCTCCACGTTGCCACCCAAACGAGTCACGGCTTCACGCATGGCGGCAAGGTCAACCACGGCGGGCACACCGGTGAAGTCCTGCATCAGAACACGTGCAGGTCGATAGGCAATTTCCTTATCGGCATGGCCGGTTTTCACCCAGTCGACAATCGCCTGTAAATCGTCCTCCACCACGCTTTCGCCATCAAGGTGGCGTAGCAGGTTTTCCAACAGAACTTTCATGGATTTAGGCAGTTGGCGGATATCGCCCAGCTGTTTTTCAAGCTCTGGCAAACTGTAATAGTGGTACTCGGTATTCAGGGCACTCAGTGTTTTCTGACATTGCTGGGCAAGATGTGGCTGGCTCAGACGATTTTGACGATCGGATGACATAGCTTCTCCTTCCTTATCATGCTTTAAGCGGTGTTTCTCGGCGCTGAGCACCTCGGATACAGTTTCGTTCTAGAACGAATGCTCATCAGCCGGAACAATCTCCTGATAACGCTGTGGCTATCTTTAAAGATAACACAAAGAGATGGTAACGTTTTAGCAACATCACCCCATTACTGCGATAGGCGATGAAAATGAAGAAATAAGATTTGGATCACGGAAAGGAGTTTTGTACTGATATCTATTTTAAGTACTCAATAATATGAAACAAAAAAGCCTCCACAAGGGAGGCTCTATATTTCGCATTGTCGCTGTTTAGAAATTATTGCTCACCGGCAACCATTGCAGCGTGGCGCTGTTCCATTTTTTCGATGCGTTTTTCGAAATTCTGGTTAAATTCTTTTTTCTGCTCTGGGGTCAGAACATTATACATTTTGTTTTCCATCTTCATGCGTTCCAGCATCATATCGTTGCGCTCTTTGTTGTTAGCTTCGATCTGTGCACGCGCTGCGCTTTCATCAAATTTATCGCTGGCAACCAGCTTATGCATATCTTTGAAATGCTCGCCCATCATTGGTTTTTTGTGCTCAGAGCGGAACTCTTTAGCGATGGTTTTCATTTGCTCACGCTGCTGGTCTGTCAGCTTCAAGCCTTCAAACATACCGCCGTGGCGCGGGCCTTGTTTGCCCATCTGATGATGCATCATCATCGGTGCGCCGTCAGCATTGGTTGCAACTGGAGCCGCAGGAGTTGTTGGTGTTGCGGTGGTTTCAGCTGCGTTTGCCATTGAAGCGCCCAGAGCCAGAGATGATGCCAACATTAAAGCAGTTAATTTACGCATAATTATGATTCCTCAAATAGTGTGTTCGTTGTTGCGTTGATGGAATTAAGTCTATAGGTCTAAATATATAGTAGTTACACGCTGAGTAAATAAACGAAAGGAGAAAAACCAAAAAACAGGCAATTATGGAGAGAGTGTGAAGATTGAGGGTTTATTTTAAACATAACACTAAGATAAACCTTAAAATAACAAATCCGCGAGTTTTATTCCAGCATCGTTTAATATTAAAACCCCCTGCGCTGTTATTTAACGCTACGTTTATTGCCGCACAGAAGAACATCGGCTTTTCGCTTTGATCGAGCCGTTCGCTTCTATCTGCAAATATTTCACTGCACGCATGGGTAGCTTCCCCTGCCCTATACGCCACGCTTTGTGATCCAGTAGCCAAATTCACAACATCGAACCCATAAAAACAAAACAGCGTTTCATTTTTAATTGAATTGCGTATCAGAAGGATCTACCATGCCTGCATCGACACGAGCAGAGCCCCTGACTGTTCATGCCAATCAAACACTCAAACGAATATCGACGAGGTGAAAGATGGAAGTCCGTCAAAGCATTCATAGCGATCATGCCAAGCAGCTCGACACAGAAGGTCTGCGCCGCGAGTTTTTAGTTGAAACCATTTTTGATGCCGATCGGTACACCATGGTGTATAGCCATATTGACCGCATCATCGTTGGCGGCGTTATGCCGGTACAAAAGACCGTCACCATCGGTACTGAAGTGGGCAAACAACTCGGCGTGAGCTATTTCTTAGAGCGTCGCGAACTTGGCGTTATCAATATCGGCGGACCTGGTGCCATCACCGTTGACGGCGAATGCTATGAAATCGGCCATCGTGAAGCCCTATACGTCGGTAAAGGCGCACGCGATATTATCTTCGCCAGCGTAAACGCCAACCAGCCCGCAAAGTTCTATTACAACTGCGCACCGGCTCACACCACTTACCCAACTAAAAAAATCACGCCAGCAGATGCTTCACCGCAAACGCTCGGCGATGCGAAAACCAGTAACCGTCGCACCATTAACAAATATATGGTTCCTGACGTGCTGCAAACCTGCCAGCTTTCAATGGGGCTGACCGAATTGGAAGAAGGCAATTTGTGGAACACCATGCCGTGCCATACCCACGAGCGCCGCATGGAGGTCTATTTCTATTTCAACATGGACGATGACTCCTGCGTTTTCCACATGATGGGTCAGCCGCAAGAAACCCGCCATATCGTGATGCACAACGAACAGGCCGTTATTTCACCAAGCTGGTCCATTCATTCCGGCGTCGGCACCAAGGCATATACCTTTATTTGGGGCATGGTTGGCGAGAATCAGGTCTTCGATGATATGGACCACGTTGCCGTTAAAGATATTCGCTAAGCCTTAGCTCACTCATTTCTGCGGCTGCAACGTCATAGCCAGCCGCACTCAAAGGATATAAGACATGATTCTTGATGCATTTTCATTGCAGGGTAAAGTTGCGCTGGTTACAGGCTGTGATACTGGCCTTGGTCAGGGGATGGCCGTCGGTTTAGCACAGGCTGGCTGCGATATTATTGGTATCAACATCGTTGAGCCCACTGAAACCATTGCACAGGTAACTGCGCTAGGCCGCCGTTTTTTGAGTCTTACCGCGGATTTACGCGATACATCGGTTATTCCCGATCTGGTCGCTCGTGCCGCCAGTGAGTTTGGCCACATCGATATTCTGGTGAATAACGCAGGTATTATCCGTCGTCAGGATGCACTGGAATTCAGCGAGAAAGATTGGGACGACGTGATGAACCTGAACATTAAAACCGTGTTCTTTATGTCACAGGCCGTCGCTCGTCAGTTTATCGCACAGGGCAAAGGCGGCAAGATCATCAACATCGCCTCAATGCTCTCTTTCCAAGGCGGAATTCGCGTGCCGTCTTACACCGCCTCTAAAAGCGCAGTCATGGGCGTGACTCGTTTGCTGGCCAACGAATGGGCTAAGCATCAGATTAACGTCAACGCCATTGCCCCTGGCTACATGGCGACTAACAATACGCAGCAGTTGCGTGCTGACGAAGCACGTAGCGAAGAGATTTTAGGACGCATTCCAGCGGGTCGCTGGGGATTGCCTGAAGATTTAATGGGCCCAGCGGTATTCCTGGCATCGCCGGCGTCAGACTACATCAATGGCTATACGATTGCCGTTGATGGCGGCTGGTTAGCGCGTTAATTGATACACATACACCACGCTGGTGCCCTGCCAGCGTGGTCATTATGTTTCATCTTGCATTGAATCCTGCATTGACACCCCACGCGCCACGCCGTAACGTCCGCATCAGTCCAGATGCATAAATTAAAATAATCAGCGTGGTATTGGTGTGCATACTCATAAACCCTCTTTAAACGTGTTAGCCGCAGGCAGTTTGCGTAAAGCGCTAACGCCCATTTTGTCTCAGTTTAGCCAGCAGCATAATGTGACCATCAATGTGCAGTTTGGCCCCGCCGGACTACTACGTGAACAGATTGAAAACGGCGCTGAGTGGGATCTGTTTGCTTCTGCCAACCAAGAACATCCGCAAACGCTGCTCGATCACGGTTTGGCACACCGCGTGATGCCATTTCTGCGCAACAAGCTGTGTTTAACCACTCGGCGTACCAAATTGGCACCAACGACAAACTGGCTAGATTTACTGACCGACCCGAGCATTATCGTCGGCACCTCTACGCCCGGCTGCGATCCTTCGGGCGACTATACTTGGCAACTCTTCGATCGTGTCGAACAACACCATGCAGGCGCTGGTGAATATTTGAAATTGAATGCAAAACAACTGGTGGGCGGAAAAGACAGTTTGCAGGTTCCTGCAACGGAAATCGCTTCTGCATGGCTGATTCGCCAAGGTCTGGCTGATGTTTTCGTCGGTTACACACACTATGCGCAATGGCTACAGCACGATGCCGATATTGCGGCGATCGCCATTCCCGATGCTGACAACATATTCGCCACTTACGCGCTGGCGCTGCACAGTGACGTTGCCCAGCCACTGGCAGAATATCTCTTGTCCAACGATGTTCAACAACAGTTTGTTAGCGCTGGATTTTCGCTGCGCTAATCCACAGAAAGATCGAATATCGGGGTAAGCACCGGCTGAGCACCTGCGGCAGACGATACGGCCGCCCGCACCACTCTTACCCCATAGGCCTTGAGCAAATTATCCTCGGTGAGCATTTCTTTGCTATCGCCATAGGCCCACCGTTGATTATCCAGCAGCAAAAGGCATTTTTGCGCCACCAGCTGTGCATGTGCCGGATCGTGAGTGGTGAACAGTACGCTGATTTGACGCTGCTTCGCTAATTGATGGATCAAGCGTAACACCGCCTGCTGATTGTATAAATCCAAGGCGGAAGTCGGTTCATCGAGGATCAACATCTCACAGCCGGTGGCTAACGCACGGGCAATCATCACCAGTTGACGCTGCCCACCGGATAACGTTTGAAAGCTGCGATCGGCCAAATGCGCAATCCCTAGGGTGTCTAACGCCTCTCGGGCAATACTTTCATCTTTGGCCGTTGGCTGTTGTAGCAGGCCAACATTACTCACTCGGCCCATCAAGACGATCTCAATGACCCGATAGGCAAAGGCGGAGGAAAACGATTGAGCAACAAACCCGATCGGCGCGCCGCGTGATATTTCTCCCGCCAAAGGGGGAATAACGCCGGACAGCGTGTTCAATAACGAGGTTTTTCCACGTCCATTCGCGCCAAGAATGGCCGACACTTCGCCACGACAACAACAAAAACTCAGCGCGTCAAATAACGCTTTCTTATGGCCAAATTCAAGCTCATTTACGCTGAGCGCTACCTTATTCACCGTGCGATCTCCGTCGAGAACGAATCAACAGCACAGCAAACAGCGGCGCCCCAATTAATGCGGTAATAATCCCCAGCGGAATTTCGGCCGCGCTCAATGTGCGCGCCACATCATCAACCAAAACCATAAACCCACCGCCGAGCCAGAATGCCGCCGGAAGTAAACGTCGATGGTCTGCACCCACTAATAACCGTGCAAGGTGCGGGATCACCAACCCTATCCAGCCGATCCCCCCACTCACCGCAACCTGAGCTGCAACCAACAGTGCGCAGAGCAATAATACCAACCGCCGTAAACCCGCAACGGAAACGCCTAGCGTGCGCGCATCCGCATCGCCAAGAGACAAAATATTAATCCGCCAGCGCAGGCGAAACAGTAAAAAACTCGCCAAAGCGAGCGGAATAGCCATCATTAAAAGCTTGTGCCAATTGGCGGTGGCAAAACTTCCCAAAAGCCAGAACACAATGCTCGGCAGTTTTTCTTCGGTATCCGCCATATATTGCAACAGGCTCACCAGCGCAGAGAAAAAGCCGCTGAGAATAATGCCAGAAAGGATCAGCATCAGCCGATTTTCATTACCCAGCGTTGACGCTATTGCATACACCAACACCAGCGCCAACAAACCAAAGGTAAAGGTCGAGCTCATCAACCACAGTGGTGAAAGACCCAGCAAAATCGCCAGCGTGCCACCGAAAGCGGCGCCGGAGCTCACGCCGATAATATGTGGGTCAACCAACGGGTTATGAAACACACCTTGCAAGCAGGCACCGCACAACGCTAATGCCCCGCCCGCACAGCACGCCATTAAAATACGCGGCATGCGCACCGTCCAGATGATTTGCCCAGCCAGATCTTGCGTTTGCATGGGAGACATTAGCGCATGCCAAACATTCATCGGTGAGATTGAATATTGCCCTAGCCCTAATGAAAAGAAGGCGACAATCAATGTCGCCATCGGCAGTAGCAGATTGATACGTTGGTTATTCAACGGAAGCATGCGATGCAGAAACCCACGAAGTGCGGTAAAAACGTTGGTAATAATCGTTCGCGGCTTTATTGATATCAATATCGTTAAAACGAGCCGGATAGAGTTTCTTAGCCATCCAAAGTTCCCCGATGGCTAGCGCTTCAGGCATCGGATATCCCCACGCTTTGGCATACTCGGGCATCAGATATACGCGCTGATTTTTCACCGCATCAATACCCTGCCATGCCGGATCGTGGCGAATTTTATTAATCTCATCAGGATAGCGATCCTGGACAAAAATCACCTGCGGGTTCCAAGCCAAAACCTGTTCAATCGAAACCTGCTTATAGCCTTTGATGCTGGCTGCCGCAACGTTCATCGCGCCTGCATGTTGCATCATTAAGCCGGTGTATTTTCCTGAACCATAGGTAGTTAAATCAGGGTTTGCCATATAGACACGCACTCGCTGGCTTTCAGGTATATCCTTTAAGCGCTGAGTCACTTTTTCACGCTGAGCGAACGTGTAATCAATCAATGCCTCACCCTGCGGCTCGCGATTAACCACTTTTGCGATAAGACGAATACCGTCTTGAAGCCCCAAGTTATAAGCTTGTTCTTCATTCCCCATCTTAGGGTTCAGTTTATCCTGCTCACCTTGCGAATCACGACGTAAAGAAACCGCCACCACCGGTATTCCCGCTTTTTCAATCTGATTGATCATTTCCAGCGGTGCATAGTTAGCCACGAAAACAACCTGTGGGCGCTCTGCCAATAGGCTTTCAATATTGATCTGAGTCAGATCGCCTGGCATTGGCAACGTGGATAGTCGAGAGGAAAAACGCGCAAATTCAGGACCGAGCTGTTTTTTCCAGCTCGATAAAATCCCCACCAGATCGTCGGTGGCATCAAGCTGAACCAATAAGTTAAGCGTTTGGTGTTGCAGAACGACCACCCGATTAACGTTGTCGGGAATCGTCACCTGACGACCTAATTGATCGGTAATGGTGCGGTCAGCTAAGGATGAAAAAGAGACAAGCAGCAACGATACGCCAGTGACCATCGCACGGTTAAATTTAGGAAGTGAGAGATTCATAATAGAAGGCTAAGGTTATGTTATATAGCGAACTATATAACGAACCCACTTCTGCAAACAAGTTATCCCTTAGCTCGCCAGAGGGTTTAGCGTTTCAACTCACGTCCCCACTCACGATGAAATTTTAAGAAAATCATCTAAATTTCATATTGATATAAAACATGAACAATAAATTTATTTTGTTCAGTTTTAGTTCACCTTTAAACACCCTACGATGGTTTTATCAGCAATAGGAGGTTAAATATGAAACAGATTTATAAATACTTAAATGAACTGAAAGCCAGCTATCAGCAAGAACATCCGTCAAATAAATTACCCGATGCGTTCTACCTCACACCGGAACAGCGTCTGGAAATATTGAAAGAAATCTTGGCGCCCTACAGCGAAGAAGAAGACAAATTATCAAAAGAAACAAGATAAGGAAGGAAAGTGCAGGATCGAAAAAATATAAAAACCACAGCCAAACCGCAGTGATGACACGGTGCGGTTTGGCATTTAAGCGTACGCTCGACTACAGACGCTTACGTATCGCATTCTCTGCGCTAAACATCCACAGCTCAGGCTGCCGGTTAGGTGAAAATCGTACTTCATAACGATCTTTCAGCGGCGTTAAACGCCAGCTCATCAGCTTCTGATCCCGCTTCGGTTTCAGGAATCGACGCCAGCCTAATGAACGAGTAGCCTGACGATCGAGCATCCATGCGGCCGTTGGCGATAGCGGCAAACGTATAAAAGTATCTTCAACGCTGATATCACAAATACACATACGACTTTTCCATAACGTAAGAATTGTTCACTGATGCTTTAACACCATCACTTGGACGAATTATCCCGTTAGCCCGTGTATAAGCCAAAGAGATAACACCTGAACTATGATGCCGATCACAAATAACAGCATGCTGATTTAACATTTCTGCAACCATCATGTGCGTAACATCTTACTGCGTTGGCTTAACGCCCTATCGCGTAAATTGCAGACGAAAAAAAGCCACCCATTGGGTGGCTTTTTTTCAATCATGGTGCCGACTACCGGAATCGAACTGGTGACCTACTGATTACAAGTCAGTTGCTCTACCTACTGAGCTAAGTCGGCGAATTTGGCGGAAGGATAGAGATTCGAACTCTAGGAGCTATTACACTCGACGGTTTTCAAGACCGCTGCCTTAAACCACTCAGCCATCCTTCCAATGGGGGCAGATATTAGCGACCTTCCCGCTGGCTGTCCAGCGCTAAAATCTTTTTTTTGTTCAAGTGAACAATAATCAGCCCAAGCGAATTATTTTCAACCAGATATTGCTATTTATTAATCAGTTAGGCGTCTGCTTTCAATGTTTTTCATGCAATAATGCTTTGTATACAGCGTGAAATTTTCTTTGGAAAGTGACTTTTTTTAGGTTTTTTATGGCAAACCACACAAAAATATTAGTTAGTAGCTGCTTAATGGGCTTTCCGGTTCGCTATAACGGTAGCGCTAAACCGTTTATGCCTCCAGCGCTGTTACGCTGGCAGCAAGAAGGACGGCTTATACTCTGCTGCCCCGAGGTGAGTGCTGGTTTTCCGACGCCGCGCTTAAGCGCAGAAATACGCATCTCATCGCAGGGGGAGCGTACGGTCGTTGAATCTGATAGTCATGACGTAACAGCCGGCTATCTGGCCGGGGCTCATATTGCCCTACAGCTTGCCCTTAAACATCAATGTCGCTTTGCATTGCTAACCGATGGCAGCCCTTCATGTGGTAGCTCACAAATTTACGATGGAAGTTTCAGCGGGAAGCGGATCGCCGGTATGGGGCTCACGACGGCACTGCTACGTGAAAATGGCATAGCTGTTTTTGGTGAATCTGAATTTTCAGCGCTGGAAGAGGCAATTCATTCCTTTGAGATGAAAACGGCCTTGTGAGGGGCCGTTTAGTCGCTAAAAATAGATATTACAGTTTTTTGCTCAAACGATAATCGAGAGAATAGCGCCCAGCACCTGTCACTATCAACAATAAAAGCCCACCGATGATACTGATATTTTTATAGAAATTGATCTCATTAAGTACCATATCCATCCCGCTCAGTTTCCAGAATGGGTGGCCAATAATTGAAGTGCCTAAGACATACAGTGCAAAAACGGCAGCAATCGGACGAGTCCAGAGCCCTAAAATAATGGCTAAGCCGAAAAAGAACTCAATAACGACGGCAATAATGGCAGAAATATACGGTAGCGGCGCGCCATAGCCCTGCATTGCAGACACAGCTAGCTCAAAATGAGCTAATTTCCACCAGCCAAAAATAATAAACAGCAGCATCAGCAGTATTCGGGAAAGTAAAATAAGAGAACCTTTCATACCGTCGCTCATTTTTAACTCCTTTTGTATAAAAAGAGGACAACCTGCCTATCTTTATATTAGAACACAATGGGGATTTATCGAGCGGCGAATGAAATAGGCCATACCGTAGGGTATAGATATGGCCAAAGAGCGGGATAATCGTCGTTGTTAACTCATCGCATGAAATGTGGTCACGATCTCTAAAATACCATTAATGATAAATTGAACGCCCATACAGACTAATAAAAATCCCATCAAACGGGAAATAGCGTCAATGCCGCCCTTTCCAACCAGTTTCATAATGGCGCCCGAGCTACGCAAACACCCCCATAAGATAACGCTGACGGATAAAAATACTAATACCGGTGCGACCATTAATACCCACTCAGGGAAATCAGCGCCGTGCTTAATGGTAGACGCCGAACTAATGATCATCGCGATGGTCCCTGGCCCCGCAGTGCTTGGCATCGCTAATGGAACAAAAGCGATGTTAGCCGTTGGGTGCTTCTCCAACTCTTTGGTTTTGTTTTCAACCTCAGGGCGGTCTTCCATTTTCTGCTGAGGAAACAACATCCTAAAACCAATAAATGCCACGATTAATCCACCAGCAATGCGCAGCCCAGGAATAGAGATCCCGAAAGTGTTCATGACCAGCTGGCCAGCATAGAAGGCCACAACCATAATGGCAAACACATAGACAGAAGCCATCAGCGATTGGCGATTTCGCTCCTCGCGATTCATATTTCCAGCTAGGCCAAGAAATAACGCGACTGTTGTCAGCGGGTTAGCCAACGGCAACAAGACCACCAACCCTAGTCCAATTGCTTTAAATAATTCAATCATGAGTCATTCTATCCTTGAGGTATTTTTCTAACACGTGGTGATTTCAGCATCCCGAGTATATGAAATCGACACTACCCTTGCTATGCCGATCATCAACCCCTATTTTTATTCGTTGATTTATCCAGCTCATTACGTATCTGTGCATGACTGATTAACGCGAAGATAAAGGTGCCACCGATTATATTGCCAGCCAACGTCGGTAACGCAAATGGGTATAAAAACGCCTGCCAATGCAGGTGTCCGGAAAATATGAGATAAAGAATTTCTACTGACCCAACAACAATATGCGTTAAATCCCCTATCGCAACGAGATACGTCATGATAATAATCACCCAAATTTTTGCTGCTCCCGCTGATGGGAACATCCATACCATCGAGGCAATAATCCAACCAGAAATAACGGCGTTAGCAAACATCTCCGTTGGAGAATTATTCATCACCTGCTGACTAATGGTGACAAATGCTTCACGTGTTTCTACATCGAATACTGGCAGATGCCAAAAAATAAACGCAACTAATCCTGTGCCAAGCAAATTACCGCATAGAACCAATCCCCATAGCCGCATCAACAAAATAAGATTCGTTTTGTTAGGTTTATTCATCACGGGGAGCACTGCCGTTAGCGTATTCTCGGTAAACAACTGCTGGCGTGCCATGATGACGATAATAAACCCAAAGGTATAACCAAAATTCTCTAACAAAAAGGCGCCGGGAACACCATCAAGTTTGACATGAAAAATTCCCTTCGCCATCAGCGATGCTCCCATAGAGAGCCCCGCGGCGACCGCCGACCACAGAAGCGCCCAAATATCACGCTCCAGTTCTTTAGTCCCTTCTTGGCGAATAATTTCGTGAACCGCAGCAGCACGAGACGGCAGCCGCTCTTCATCGGTATTAATCGGCTTCCCCTGCTTCTCTTCTTCGTTATCAACCTTTAAATCATCTGTCGGTTTCTCATCGACAATCTCGTCTCGCTTTGGCTCATCATTCATTCTGCACTCCTCCTAGTTCCTAGATTAAGCGTAGACGCTCATTTGAGATGCAGTACCTCAGATTTTCGATAGAACAATAAGGCAGGCTTTTGAATGAAAAACCGACTGGAGCATTCGCTCAATGGAATTTATAATGTGACCAATATCACATTTTAGTATTAAGTAAGGGTTTGGTTACATGGGTACTGTTATGACTGGGCTGATCGTAGCTCGCTGGGAAATTATGAGCACTTTTATGATGTTTATTGCCAGCTCACTAAATGTAAAATTCCGCCGAAAAGGCCATCGCATTGTCGCCTTTGCATTCAGCGGGATTGGTTTTGCAACCGCATGCTGGCTGGTTTTGACACTCTCTGGTACCACAATTAACACGGCTGGCATGAGCCATTTTTGGGCCGTTGCAAAAGACGTGTTCGTCGATGTCATGAGTCAACCGTCTGCCTATAGCATGATGTAACACACGCGGCATGCTTTAGAGAATTTCCAAAAAAGCATGATACTGCAGGCATTCATATATCGTCATGCATCACTGCCTGATACGCTGACGCCAACTAGAAGCGAGGCCTTGAGCATTTTCATTGCCGTATTCCAGCGGCTTGAGCTGTGACGTGCAACGGCATATTTTGCAACGGACTGTGCAATTTTAACTCTTTTCGTATTCATGGTTTGGCTCCTCTGATAACTGAGCGTTGTCCCCACACACTCATCGCTATTAGGAAAAAGCCTATACCTTTCTGCTTCAAGCTGTGTTTTTGAATTGTAAGTTTTCTTCGAAAACTATATCCAAAAAACATAATTTAAAGACTTAGCGCTATAAAACGCAAAAGGGCCGCAATGCGGCCCTTAGTTTAGTCAGAGATTTTAATCTAACTTTGGATGCTGATCGATAAGGCGTTGTTTTTGACGCTCCAACTCCCCAATCTGATCGTTAATATCTTCAACTTTCTGCTCAATGTTGTCATACGTTTCTTGTAACAACTCTTTGGCTTCAGCACGGTCAGATGCCGCTGGCGTCGCACCACGCAAAGGTTTATTGGCGGTTTCTTTCATAAAGATCCCGGTAGCCAAACCTATCAATGCGACGACCATGAGATAATACGCTGGCATATACAGGTTATTTGTCGTCTCAACTAACCACGCGGCAATCGTTGGCGTTAAACCTGCCACCAACACCGAGATATTGAAGGAGATCGCCAAAGCACTGTAACGGATATGGGTTGGGAACATCGCCGGTAGCGTCGATGCCATAACACCGGTGAAGGCATTCAGTAATACGGCAAGGATAAGCAGGCCTAAGAAGATCAACCCAATAACATCGCTGTTAATCAGTTTAAAGCATGGGATGGCCAGCAACAGTAAACCCACGCTGCCGAAAATAATAAAAGGCTTACGGCCAAAACGGTCACTCATCAACCCCATCACTGGCTGCACAAATAGCATACCAATCATGATAGCAATGATGATAAGTACTCCATGGTCTTCAGAGTAATGCAGGTTATGAGATAAATAACTCGGCATATACGTCAGCAGCATGTAATAGGTGACGTTGGTTGAAATAACCACACCTACGCACGTTAATAGACTTTTCCAATGCTGAGAAACGATTTGTTTAAATGAAGTCTTAGGTGGATTTTGAATCGCATTGCGATCGTCTTTTTCCATTTTATCGACGTGCTGTTGGAATGCCGGAGTTTCTTCCAACGCATGACGCAGATAAAGACCAATTAAGCCCAATGGCGCCGCGATAAAGAACGGAATACGCCAACCCCAATCAAGGAAGTCCTGCTCACCTACAATGCTGGAAATAAGTACTACGACGCCAGCACCAAGTACGAAACCCGCTATCGAACCGAAATCCAACCAGCTGCCCATAAAACCACGTTTTCTATCTGGGGAATATTCAGCAACAAAAATTGCCGCACCAGAATATTCACCACCTACAGAAAAGCCCTGAGCTAATTTAGCTAACAGCAGCAGAATCGGTGCCCAAATGCCGATTGAAGCATAGGAAGGGATTAAACCAATACAGAATGTACTGACGGCCATGATAATAATCGTGACTGACAGTACCTTTTGGCGACCAAATTTATCACCTAAGGCACCAAAGAAAACACCACCGAGAGGACGGATTAAAAATGGAACGGAGAATGTGGCTAACGCGGCAATCATCTGAATGCCAGGATCTGCACCGGGGAAAAATACCTGTCCAAGCGCATAGGCCACAAATCCATATACACCAAAGTCGAACCACTCCATCGCATTACCCAGTGCTGCAGCGGTAATGGCTTTTTTTAATTTTTCATCATCAATAATTGTAATGTCGTTAATGTGTAGCGGCTTTGCCTGCTTTCTTCTTAATCTCATTATCGTTTCCTTGCTAAATTTTGTGCCGCACAGCGAAAGCCATCTCGCTGAAGCGCACTATGGTCACTAATGCCTGATGGGCGTGGCCTAAATCGCCGTTAACATGCGTTATTGGAGAACCTTTTCTCCGCTAACCTACGCATTTCTCGGCCCTTTTATCCTAATTTAATCCCTCAAATAACGTAGCGGCTAGATAACAATAATTCAACAAAACGACCCAAATGTCAAAATTTGTGATCTTAATCACTCGAAACGTAAAGATGTTCAGACTAAAAAATAAGTAACAAGGTTAATATTAACAAATGGTAACTAGTTAGCGGATCGAATATTTATTGCGGGGAAAGTGGCATAACGCAGGATTTGGATTACAGCATTAAGTAGGCATCATCCGTGATACCCAAGCCAATATTGGTTTATGGTGACTCGATTACAATGGCAACGCGTCTATTTTCCGAGCGGCCCTGCTTAGTACTATTACTCGCAATCGGGTTACTTTCCCCCATACCACGAGTCGTCAAATTCATGCGTGGGATCCCGCCCTGAGAAAGTGCGTCTGCGACGGTATTGGCCCTTTTCAAAGAGAGCTGCTGGTTATAACTTTCGTCGCCATAGTTATCAGTGTAACCACTCAGACGCGCATGCATGATATTAATTTGCGCGAGTGTTTTACCCATTTTTTTGACTGTTTCACCGCTTTCAGGGGTTAAATTAGATTTGTTATTGCCGAAAAGAACTTTCTCTGACAGCCCAAACATCCAACCTTCATCGGTTTGTTGAAAGCCTTGTTCTTTTAATACCGCAATTTGTTCAGCGGTAAGCCCACCTTTATGCTGACAGCCTGCCAAAAATAACATGGCTAAAAACATGCCAATAAATTTCCAGTGAATATGCTTTCTCACGTGTCCTACTCCCTATTTCTATTTTTTAAGATTCTCGCTATGAGATACTCCAACCACCACCGCTATGCTTGCTGTGATACATCGCGGCATCTGCCTTTTCTAATAATTCAACCGGTGTGCTCTGTGCATGTGAAAGCGTGAAGCCAATACTCAGTGAAATAAACACCGGCTCACCGTTAGGTAAATATATTGTCTCCCGCATTGCTTTAACAATTTTATCAATGATTTGCATCACATCATCTTTATGCGCGATATGGCGCAATAAGATTGAAAACTCATCTCCGCCCATGCGAGCGACTAAATCACTCTTGCGAATTTGCGTTCTCAGCCTCTCAGCAATAGTTGTCAATACATGGTCGCCTGCTGCGTGTCCCCACGTATCATTCACCGCTTTAAAACCATCCCCATCGAGGAACATCACGCATATTTGTTCCTGCGCCGTATTCATACTTTCCAGCATGCTCATAAAATTTGAACGGTTAGGTAATGAGGTTAGCGGATCGTGTAATGCTTTATATGAAAGCTGATCGTTTTCATTCACTAAATCGGCCTGTTGCAGTTCCATTTCGCGCAGCAGACTGTTGAAGCCTCGGCTTAGCTCATTAATCTCGGCGATTTGTGACGGTCTCACACGCAAAGTAAATGCTCTATTTTCTCGGGCCGAACGAGCAACGTGGGCGATGTTTTGTAACTCGTCAACAATTCCGGTGTGCATCCGGCGTACCAACCAAAATGATAGCAACGCGGTAAGCACCAAGCAGCTGAGTAGTCCGAGCATTAAGTTTCCTAGAAACTTAACCATCGTCGCGCCACCTGCGGTCAACGTCACATACCCTACCACTTCGTTTTCACTCATTATGGGCTGCACAACCATTTTTGGCAGTAGCCATTTGCGAATAGGGTCATCGATGGTCATATGCAAACGGGTCGGTGAAGTCCAACTGGCCAATAGATCTTTCTTTTGATCATAGATGCGAGCTTCGTAAATCTGTTCTTTTCGCGCAATCAGCGTGAGGGCTTCCTGAGCCGCGGGTTTATCACCAAATACCACTGCCGCTGCGCTGGTGTAGCTTATCGTTGACGCAACCAACTGCAAATTGTGCTCCGCATAGGTTTTCAGCGTAAACACGGATAATACAGACAACGGTATACCCGCCATAAGCAACGTAATCGCAATGATCATCAAATGAATACGCTGAAACATACTGCGCAACGTTGGCCGCGCTTTTGGCATATTGGCGTTTGAGGCAAAAATATGATTCATCTAATTACCCTTTTTCTTCGCCAAAAGCAGCACGTTAGGATTCACCTGAACATTGCTGCGCGCCAAAATATCTAAGTTCAGATCAAATGCGATCCCTGAATTATCAATGCGTAAACAAAATGCGCTGCCCTTAATACACTCTGGGTTATCTTCTGCAATGGTTAAAATACTTTTTCCCTGCATATTTTGTATGAGTAATTCTTGATCGCTCGGCTTTATATTCCCGAAGTAAACCACGTCGCAGTGTTCAAGCAATTTCGTTGGCGAAAAATCAACGATTTGCGTAGAGACATGACGACTAGGTAACACGATATTCTCCTCGACTAATAAACGTGCATAGCGTGCTGGAGGAACAATACAAAGCTTAATAGGATCAGGAGAATTGGCCCAACGGGTATAGCGGATCATCCCAACAACAACTTTTGCAACTTCTTGTTCTTTAATAGCAATTAACTGTGGAGAGTCTACAGGCGTTTCGGCTGCAAAAACAGGAAAGCACTGTGCTGATAGAGCGAAAATTAAGGCTACAGCGGCTGTGCTCTGTATCCCTCTTGAATATCGGCGAAATTTCGTACGGGCAGAGGGGAATATCATGAAAAAAGAAACCTAACGGCAACGGCCTCAGTTTTAATCAGGTTACACATTATTATTCCTCCGTTAACATCCGCCAGCATAATGAAAACATTAAGTACAAAAAAAGTATACACGTAAACTATAGGATTTTTCTCGCATCCGGAATTTTCGCACAACAAAGGCGCTATTTTTATTAGATGCGTTTAAAACCTCAATAAGATTGTTCCTTTTATTGTGCAGTCCGTGAACATATCCATACTTAGTGAACCAAAGTGTGAGCTATAACTCATCAATATATCGGTTAGAAACGTTTTTTCTTTAACCGAGAATTGTTCACTTATTTTTCAATAAACTAGGCGTATTTTGTTATTAACATAAAGGAAAGATATACCCTTGGCATCATTATTATTAGCAGTATGCCTATACCAACTTAATGAACGCAAAAAAGCACCTTACTCAGTTGGGAGTCCAACTTTTGAGGTGCCGTTCATAATGGTGACTCTCGCTAATATCTTTTGTTCATTTCCATTACCTCATCGAGGTTAGGATATTGTCTTTTATCACGAAACTTGGCGGGAGATGTTTCGAAATGAGCCCTGAACACACGGCTAAATGTCTGCTGAGAGCTAAAGCCATACTTAAGCGCGATATCAATAATTGGCAGTTCACTGGCGCACAATAACGTTGCGGCTTCGTGTAAACGACGTTTCCGGACATATTCAGCAATAGAGAGTCCTTTTTTCTGCTTGAACTCGCGCTGTAGATACCACTTTGAATAGCCGCTTTTCGCTGCGATGGCATCAACTTTAATGGCCTCACTCAGCTGAAGCTGTCCTTCTATCCACTGAATCAGCTCGCTGACAATCACCTCTGACATTTATAACCTCTATCTGTAAGTGCTCAGCTTCTAGCTGATACTCATAATTTCTTTAGCAAGCAGAGTTGCCTGTTCTGTTGTTGACTCTATGACCGGTACGCCATACATCCGCTCTAATCCCTGCCTAAGATTATCTGCGCATCCTTTGTTTGATGAGCAGAGTATAATAGCTTTGCAGCATGCCGAAAAATCGTCTCGATGTTTTCTCAGCCATTTGGCAATAACCGTTCTCGCCTCTCGCGCCTCTTCATTTTCCACCGGTTTTGTTTCTCTATTTTCTGGTGGGAAATGCAGCTCAGGATAAATCAGTATAAACGCACAGTTTTTCGCCAATAACTGCTCGGTTTGTTGCACCCAATCTATTCCGGAAAAACGCATAAATTCAGCGCTAACGTGAATCAGTGGCATCGCGTTTAGATCATATAATTGGTTATTTATCATACTCATGTCTTTTTCCTTAATGTCAAAATTTCAGGGTAGACATGTTCACATTGCGTTCAGATTTGTTCTTTTTATACGAATTCAATTTCTGATGAGGCGTATTGTAATTGCCTGTATTTTTCATCTGGTGCATTTCGTGCTGAGTGGCGCGTATTTTTCCCCTACAGAGCACGAACTTACTCTAAAAAATAAGCAACCTATGGAACAAAACACCAAGAGCTAAAAAGGCAGATATGGTATGCTACACGCTACTATAAAAGGTGGTATGTATGGCCTTAATGACTAAGGTTCTCGATATATTTAAAAGTAAACAGGCGTTTGTTATTTGTCAGGAATGCAATCACAAAGGCCGCTTTGATGAGTTCAAGATTGAAGACAGCATAATGATGCACTGTCCGCATTGTCATTATAGTTTCAATCGTAAACGACACAAAATTTCGTCTATTTGATGATCGTTTAACCCCAAAAATACCTGAGTTTTCCTATCTCGCCGCCTAACGATGAATAGCGTTTTTGCTGGAAAAATAGCAATATCATTCTGTAAAAAAAGGTGATTGTTGAAGATAGGTTGAACTTGTCTTGCTAAGATATGTAAGGTGCATTTCAACAATATCGTAGCAGGGAAATTTATGCGATTTTTGATCAATACAATGACAGGGCTCGTCGTCATTTTACTTGCTGTATGGACCGCATTCATATTCGACTTCAATGAAGTAAATAGACTCCCCGCCTTTTTATTTCATCATATTGAATCCTTTTTCAGCCGCTGATCCTTATCGTATAATGGAGGCAACAGGCAGTAGCCATGCGCCTTGCCCCTTTAATTTGTAAGGATTTATAATGTCTCCCGCGTTAATCACCTATGGTGCGTTAGCTTTCGCTATTATTTGCGAAGTCATAGCAACATCTATTCTTCCGCACACTAAAGAATTTACCCGTCCCGCACTCACGATTGTCATGGCCCTTTTGTATGCCGTTGCGTTTTATATGCTATCAATTGCAACACGAACCATGCCCGTTGGAATTGCTTATGCAATATGGAGCTGTTTGGGCATCGTACTCATTTCGGGCGTTAATTATGTCTTGTTTAAACAAACCCTCGATGTTCCTGCGATGATTGGGCTAGGGTTTATTATTGCCGGCGTGCTTATTATTAATATATTTTCTCATTCCGTATCACACTAATATTTCTTTTTACAACCAGCTGACAGTTTTGTTTACGGCTGGTTGTAAATAACATGTTCTTTTAATTACAATAGCCACTACATAAAGATACACCCTTACATTTTATCACAATCTTCCTCTCAGATTTTCTTTTCAGTTATATATTCATTTTTGTTTTTATCTTAAAATTATTGAATCTACTAAGTTTTAGTTTATAGTTTTAAAATTAAGCATATATAAAAATACAGACTCAGAGTGAGTATCTGCATCATGTGCTCCACACCGAATCGAGCGTTCAGAGATAAGAAATGAATAATATCAATGAAAAACAAATCCTCAGACGAGTGCGCAGCATAGATTTAAATTTACTCACTGTTTTTGAAGCTATTTTTAGCTGTAAGAGCGTGAGTCTGGCGGCTAAGACCTTGAATATATCGCCTTCTGCAGTCAGTCAATCATTGCAAAAAATACGTCATCATTATGAAGATATACTCTTCATTCGACAGGGGAACGTTTTGCAACCGACTCTTGTGTGTTTGAAAATCCATGAGCAACTAGCTGAGATCATGCGTTTAGTTGATTTCTCTCTGAATAGTCGAGTTGATCCACTCAAAAAGAAAAAGTTTATTATTTATGCGTCGCAATTTATGGCGACGTTCTACCTGCCAAAACTGATTAACCTGCTACAGCATCAATCCCCTAATGTTGAGATCGTGCATCATACGTTGACGGAGAGCACCAACGTTGACGAACTACTGATTAATCGCCAAGCCGATCTTATTTTTGACCTTCACCCTACCGCCAGCCACTCTGTGATTTCTACCGAGTTTTCTCGCGAAACACTCACGTTAGTATGCAGCACGGAGCACCCTCGCCTCCAAGGCAAAGTCGATATAACGCAGCTGTATACCGAGCGTTTTTGTGGCTTAAACTCGGCGATTCCTTACATTATGCGGCGCCAAGTTGAGCTTTCGAGACTGTTTAAAGAGCGGAATTTTATCTTCTCCAGTGATTCCGTTATGGCTATTTTAAGTATTATCAAAAACACAGAGTCCATTGGCCTTGTGCCTACCTCTTTGTTAACAGAAGACCACCATCTTCATATCCGTCAGATCGATATCGATATTCAGATCGAACCGGTCATGTTTTACGTTCTGTATAACAAGCATGTTGCTGATTCACCGGGTTTCTCCCAGCTCTTGGCTATCATTATGCAGCTCCGGCAAGGCGTGACTACTGTACCTAACGGTGCCTAGGAAAGCCTCCGAGTGTTACGCCAAACGAAATACCGAGATCGCCCGCTTGAGTGCGTCGGCCTGATGCCCCTGTTGTTGAGCTACCCTTACCGTCTCAGCCACATGACTTACATTTTCCTGCACGCTGCTATCAATTTTAGCAATACTGTCATGCATTTGTGCGATGCTGACCCGTTGTTGAACGCTCATTTCCGATAGTTCATCGACCAGCTGTGACAATTGTGTAATCGAACTCATGACCTCCTGCATCGTTACCCCAGCGGCGCTCACCTGCCGCGATCCCGTTTGAGTACAGCTCACGGATACCGCGATTAATTGGCGTATTTCTTTAGCCGCATTTTCACAGCGCTGGGCCAGCATTCTAACCTCGGTCGCTACCACCGAAAATCCTTTGCCATGCACACCAGCACGTGCGGCCTCCACGGAGGCATTCAGTGAAAGAATGTTAGTTTGGAAAGCAATACCATCAATAATTTCTAGAATATTACTGATGCGGACAGATTCCTCCCTAATCTGCGCCATCGTCTGGATTGTGGCAGAAATATTTTCGTCGCCGCGGGCCGCAACATTCGAAGCTTGTAGCGAGAGTTCTTGGGCCAGCAACGCTTTTTCACTGGTATATTTAGAGACAGAGGTCAGCTGCGCCATCGCACTCGCGACTACCGCAAGCGCGGATGCTTGCTCATCTGTCCGCTGCGATAATGCAGAATTTTGCCGCAGAATACTTTCTGCATCACCTTGCACCATCGCGATCCCGTGGCTTACCTGACCAAGCGTATTGCGCATCGTTTTCAACGTGGCGCTAAAAGTGCGAGCGAAAGCCGAATGGCTTGGGTGCTGCTCACGATCCAACGTCAGACAGCCTGCTTCTCGATTAATATGCGATGCCAACTGCGCAACTTCACTTGCCGAGCGTGCATCCCGCGCCATATGCACCGCCATGTAAATCAATATAGCCGTTTGCGCCACCACAAATACCGCGTGGAAAACAACCATATGAAACCCAGGATGCATGAAGCAGACGATCCCATAAAGATCGTTTTCCTGTAAATAATTAAACAACAGATGATGAACAGCGGCAGTGATCGCCCCCATGAGCAAAGGCCGATAATCTCGGTAGGCTAATAACGCTGAAAGTAGAACAAAAACAGAGAAATGAAATTCAGTCTCACCCTCACCTAATTGGATCAATAAAGCAGCAAAGCCTAATAGCGTAAAAGCATAAAATAATCGGGTAATTAATTTCCCTGGAAACAGCATCTTTATCAGCGAAGAACTGAGTGCCAATATTGCCCCCGCAATTAACGCAGTAGATGTATGCTCGTAATACCAACCCACGCTAACCGCAATAGCAAATAATACCCAGACTAATAGCAACATCAGCCAATCAGCACGCCGGTAGATCTGTTCGAGTGAAACCGTCTCTGACGATTCACCTTTACTCTGTAAGATTGTTGCTGTCACCATTTTATCATCCATACTGTCTGTTATAAGAATCGCTAACGTTTTAAGCATTGCTATCTCATCAAGCGTAGATGTTTTATTGACAAGTTGTGGAAAATTTAATGTGTATTTAATCTGTAGAATTAACAGGTAAGAGTGATTTTTTATTGGAGAGACGAACCTTTACTCCCCTCTTTTTTCTAGGCAGCATACAAAATAAATGTTCAGTTATATTTACATCAAAATCCTCTCTAAAATTTAGCGAAATCATCCATACTGACTATCACTCTCGTAAATTGCTTATTAGCGCTATGCTATTCATCACACATATAGAGGTGATAACACAATGAAATTATTTACAGCTCAACTTCAAGACGTTAAGAAAATCCTTCCGCTTTACTTAGGCTATCGTGCATTTTATCAAGTCCCTGAATCTGCTGAAAAAGCAGAGAAATTCCTGACTGACAGAATCACCAATCATGAATCCGTCATTTATTTTGTTGAAAAAGACGGCGTCCCTGTTGGATTCACACAGCTGTATCCGCTGTTTTGCTCATTAGAAATGAAGCGTATTTGGCTGCTTTATGACCTATTTGTTGCACCTGAAGCGAGGAAAGCAGGAGTGGCACAACAACTGATTGCACGTGCCGATCAGCTAGCAAAAGAGACCGACTCCGCCTTCATCATGTTAAGCACTGCAACGGATAACGCTAAAGCTCAGGCCTTGTATGAAAAAGAAGGCTACGTTAGAGATACCCAGTTCTTTGTTTACAACAAAATGCTGGGTTAACGAACGCTACACAAAACGCTGTCATGCACTAGACTTTCAGGATAAACAATAACTGACTAAGAATTGAGGTTCTTATGCGCAAGACTTTATCTGTTTTATTTATTCTGATGCTTGCTGGGTGCTCTGGTGGATATCATCATCAGAAAGCCACTGACGATCAAAATAGCGAACAAACTTGTCAAAACCCAGACGCTAATGCGGACAGCACCTGTGGTCACTCCATTGTTCCGAGCATGTATTAGTAGCATGTTTGAATACATAAATGATAAAGGCCACCGTTTGGTGGCCTTCTAACTAGAATAACGATTAATCACGTGTAAATTTCTCAGCCTCTTCTTCCGTTTCAATATAACTCGACCCAAACGCAATTGTTGCAAGCAGCCCGACAATAAACCCCACTAATCTACTGCGCATTATCTCTCTGAGTAGCCTCATCGCATCTCCAGTTCAGGAACGGAGTTAGACTATACAGAGTAATATGGGTGGAAAATGCCAATTAGCCAGCAAATTTTTTAGTTCTACTGGGAGATATATCAGCTTTCGACCATGCTAGTTTTCTGTTCAATGGCGATCATGATAGTTTTACGCACCAAAGAGATTGTATCCCTTGCCCGCATCTACATGCCTTAACTAAAAATATCGCCATTGAGCTTGGTGCAAATGGAATCCGTGTTAATGCAGTATCACCTGCGGTTGTGCAAACACCAATCTATGAGGGATTCATACCGAAAGACGAAGTAAACGGAGTCATGGACAGCTTCAACAGTTTTCATCCCATTGGTCGCGTGGGCACGCCGCGTGATATCGCTGAAACCGTCACGTTTCTGCTATCTGATAAAGCCTCTTGGGTAACGGGTGCCGTATGGAATATTGATGGCGGCGTCATGGCAGGCCGCAACGCAGGTTAAAACATCACAGGCTGCGAACATTTTGTCTTACGACTATAACGCTGGCTTTCTTCTTTGAGGCCAGCATTCGTATTCTAACCGATATCGTGTCACTCGCGAGCTCATAGCAAGTTACCCCCCTTTACTTGTATAAATCGCTCGTTAATAGCTAGCATGATTTTAATTTTAATGAAATTAATATCAGTGCAATAATTTAAACAACTCCCAAACAAATATTAAAAACATCCTATCTGAGCAATACATTTATATGACCAGTGATATCATCAGCGGGATTTTTACAACTACTCTAATTTTTCAATATTTGTTGGGACTCACCATGCTGAAAACAACGCTTCTTTCCGCTATTTTTATCTTATCAGGTTGTACTGCCAGCGACTGGATCAGCGCCGCCGGTGGCATTATGCAGGCAAAAGATGATCATAACCGCTCTACTATGGACTCAAGAATTAAAGCGGCGAATAAAGCAGCAGGATACTAGCGTCCATTAAGAACGAGTACTCGCTATCCAACACGTCTTCATTGTCCATCACTAATCCGCGTGATCCTTTGGCGTAGAAAATCAACTAATCGCTTGCTGTCTGGTGACAGGACAGCAGCCTTAGTATTCACAACACCAACATCCATATAGGTAATGCAGTCATCAATAGTTCGGCGTACAACCCGAAGACCATCTAAAGACCAAGGCCGATAAACCAGATCCGATAAAATAGTCACGCCTTTGCCTTGGGCGACGAGGCTGCGAATAGCTTCGAAAGAGTTAGTTCGAAAATGAACATCCGGAATACATCTCCGACTCTGCCAATAATCTTGAAATACTTCGGCATATTCGTCGGTCACTAATAGCAGAAATGGATATTTTTCCACATCAGAAAGAGTCAGCATCGACTGGCTTAGCAACGTGTGACCAATGGGTGTCCATAGTTTTCTCTGAGAACGTATAAACGTCTCGATCTGCAAATCAGCGTCATGATTGATATTAGAAGTCAGTAACAAACAGAAATCAAACTGCTTTTGGCGTAATGCACTAACAAGAACTGGAGAAGCCGCTTCTTCAAATATAATTTCCATCAGCGGAAAACGGTTTTTTATATCACTAAGAATATTAGGCAATAAATAGGCCGAAAGCGTTTCAGCAATGCCAATGCGTACTGTACCACTCGCTGTTTCCGGCTGGTTTTGTAGATCCTCTAATGCCACGTGGCTATTCATCACAATTTTGCGCGCGTGGATGAGAAATCGCTCTCCTGCCTGGGTTAGCTGAACGCCTTTCGGGTGACGGATAAACAGTTGGCTGTTCAGCGCCTCTTCGAGATTACGCATAGCTACTGTCATTGAGGACTGCGAAATATGACAACGGTTAGCCGCTTTTGATATTTGCAAAGTTTCAGCTAATGCAATGTAAAATTCAAGTTGCCTCAATGTAAAGTTCATAGTTTTAACCTATACCCAAGGATGAAAACTTTATATTAGCATCCTAGCATTTATTGGCAGTAATCTTGATCTAACAAATAAGCCAATACTTTTACTGGAGCATTTATGCCCTATCTCCTACTTAGCCTTGCAGCATGCTTTTGGGGTGGAAACTATGTTGTAGGCCATGTATTAGTCGCTACCGCAAATCCTATTATTCTTTCTGCCGCTCGCTGGATTTTTACTGCTCTCATACTAATGGCAATATATTTTAGACAAATTCGAGAACAATGGTCTGTCATGAAGAAATCAGCCGGTGTTATCGCATTTCTTGCCCTTTGTGGTCAGGTTTTATTTCCATTAACGCTTTATATTGGCCTGCAATACACTTCATCACTTAATGCCGCTATATACTTATCAACAACGCCAGCAATGGTGTTATTGATTAATCACTTTATCTTTAAAGAGAGAATATCATCACGAAATATCAGCGGAGTCATACTCAGTTCTTTGGGAGTAGTGTGGTTAATCCTGCAAGGAGATATCGCCCATGCGAACCTATTTAACCAACTTAATAGAGGCGACCTTTGGACCATGGGGTCAGCCGTTAGTTGGGCGGTATACTGCGCATTTTTACGTACAAAACCGAAAGAAGTTAAAGGGAATGCCTTTGTGGCGGTGAGCGCTGCATTAGGTGCAGTGGTATTGCTTCCTATATTAGCGCTAACCATTATTGAAAACGGAGTTCCGAACATAACCCCCTATGTTCAGCCTGGATTTTTAATGGGTCTCGCATATCTGATCATATTCCCTTCTTGGCTCTCATATCTTCTTTGGAATAAGGGTATTGCAGCTATTGGGGCGACGCGTGGAGAAATATTCTCCCACATCATTCCGCTCAGCGGCGGTGTATTTAGTATTTTGTTTTTGCATGCACAACTCCATGCATACCATGGGGTAAGCGCCCTATTCATTGTGTCGGGTATCGCGTTATGTTCTCATTCAGGCAGTCTAAAAATGACAATGAAAGAAAGTGACAGAGGAAGGGATGAAATAGAGGACTAACAATGCCCCCCTGCATCCGGTACATCGAGCGTATCTGCGTGCTTAGCTACTGCAGATACGCATATCAGATCAGATACTGACAAATTGGCTCACTCACTTAGCTCCACGATAAGGCATTGGATGTTGTAATAATGGGTGGTCCAAATTTACATTGTGGGCACCCTCGATTTTAGCAATAACGACCTGAAAGCCAGAAATCCACTTGCTGCTTTGCTCTTTGGCACGTAAATGCTCAACGTTGCTCATAAGTAATTCGAGTCCTTCCCGATTATCCCAGTAGTAATTGTTTATTAGACGACCACTCTGAGCATCAGTAAATGACTCCATTCCAATAAATCCAGCAATGCCTTTTGAGAAATCTTCAATTTTTTTATCCAACTTATAAAAATCTTCATCATATTGTTTTTTGTCAAAGATAAAACTGGTTAGAAACATTGCATATTCCTCTGATAATTCCTGATGTTAGAACTTGCTGGCATTTTCTATCAACACCATCAACATGCTCCCAATATCACACTATACCGGTATAGCCTCAGTAAAGGCGGCCACCTTGCATTTCCTGAAGGGTGTATCACCGCAATCATTACCAGTCATCCTACGCCACATCGAGAAAGAAACGAACAGATGGAATATTAAATGGCGCCCCTGAGTCGATCCTTACTAAAACACCTATGTGTTAAAAGTATTATTAAGTATTTTCAGCATAAAATAATGTTACAACCTGTCGCTTATTTGACCAAAAAACAAAAGAATATCGCAAATTGGCAGCAATATAATTCATTTTCTTTGTATTGAAATAAGGTGTTTTTTTGAGCACTAATGAGAAACAGAATGGGGAGTGTTTGAAACGAAATTTAAGTGGTGCTAAAGTAGAGACTCTCTGGACAGTATTGGCTTTGCAAATCCACTGCCCAGAGATTTTTCCCTGGTGTTGGCTGAATTAGCTACCTGACTCTCGTGGTCAGGTTTTTTTTACCTTCAGCTTACCGGGGCATTATAAGTCATTGGCTAAGTTCTGTAAGTTGTACTTAAGTACTTTGCGCCCTGTACTTAAGTGCATGTTGTCACTCAGACATGGGAAATTGAACGTCTAGGAGCCCAAATGTTTTCTGTTTTCAATGAAAATCCGATACTAACGGAAACGCTCCGAGATTATATCGATAGAAAACTATCGCATTTAGGCAGTCCAGAGTACGCCTACACGGTCATCAATAAAAAAAACCCTTCAAAACTGCTTATCATTTCAAGCTACCCCGATGAGTGGGTTAACCTCTACCGTACTAATAATTTGCAGCATATCGATCCGGTCATCTTAACCGGCTTCAAACGTACCTCGCCCTTCGCGTGGGACGAAAACATCACATTGATGTCAGACCTCAAGATTTCAAAGATTTTTTCGTTATCAAAACAATACAATATTGCCAATGGCTTCACCTTCGTACTGCACGATCATTTGAATAATCTAGCGCTTTTATCTTTAATCATTGATAGCAATATGAAGGAAAATTTAGAGAAAAAGCTGGCCGCTGAGCGTGGCAATATTCAGATGCACCTCATTGAAATTAATGAGCAAATGTATCATCTCGTTCAGTCGATATCTTTTGGCAATGAAGACAGTGAGATTGATTCGGACAAACCGATTTTCACCCTGCGTGAAAATGAAGTGCTTTATTGGGCAAGTATGGGGAAAACCTATGCCGAAATTGCCACCATCGTGGGTATTTCAGTGCGCACCGTTAAGTTTCATATGGGCAACGTCGTGAGCAAGCTTGGAGTAAGCAACGCCCGACAAGCAATAAGGTTGGGCGTTGAACTTGATCTTATTACACCAATGCAGGCGTAACGGCTATCGACATTGGCCAATTAACCAGCTGGGACTGAATACCACCGACTGAAGCGGTTATTTTGGCTGCCATTTTATTCTGGCTGACAGAGTCTGTCGGGAGATAAACCAGATAAATTCGCTCATCCTCACTCAGATATGCTTCCTTAAGCGGTTTAATTTGCCAACCTGAACGTTTCAATATTGTCAGCATTGCTCGGCTGACGATAGTGTAAATACCGTTGCAACCATAGTGCCTAGCATAATTTATCATCGCTAAAAATAGTACTTGGCTTAGCGGATATCGCTCGCCTAACAAATCCCTCGCGCGTGATTTATCAACAAAAAATCGGCTTGATTCTGTTTCACCGGCAGGCAAAGGCACATCCGAAAAACAAGCCTGAAACGTGTGAGTAATCATATTAGGCTCATCCAATGGAACAAAGCGCACGCTGCAGACCAGCTGTCCCTCATATAAACCTAGGATGTAACGTGTATTAGGATTATCAAACTCGTCAAACTCCATGTCTTTGTTGCAGACAACATCCCATCCCAACCGGTCACTGAACGTTTTTTTTCTCAGTCGATAGAGTTCATCAGAACGGACCCCATTCAGTTCTTCGTAACTGACATCAAATAGCTCAAGCATTCCATCACCTTGATTACATTTTAGTTACTATCCATATTATCTATGGCTGGTGTTTTTCGCGTCCTGCTATTGTACAGTTTTTTTTAAGAATATTTGAAGATAGGTTATAAAAGTCTGGGATCAAAGCCGCAACTCATTTTCAGCGCACGCAGGTAACCTGAGCAGATATAGGCGTTCATGGAGGGATATTCGGTATGACTTTAGGATTATTCAAACATGTTGTTGAACGTAAAAACGCACTCATCTTCGCTGTTAAAAAAATAAAATGAGCTAATGTGTAGAAAATCCGAGTGTAATAAATTGATTACCAGACATGATTTCAGCAGGCTTGCTCGTAATCGCGAGGGCCGTTATGTAAAAAGGCTACTATAAAGTAGCCTTTTATTCATTTTATTTATTTAAAAACTTCAGCTACCGCTTCAAAGTTTGGGCCATGCTCACGGGCTGCAATAATCACGTAGTATTTCCCACCCTTTTCATCAGCCAGTTTTGATAACCGTTTATGTAGGTCGGAAGGAGAACCCACTTCACCGTTAGTCGCGCCTACAGAAACATTTCCAATATACTCATATTTGAAATGATGGGCTTCATCCTTAGAAATCAAATCTGCCGCAGCGGCACTGAATGCCGTCATTGAGAAAGCAAGGGCAGTAGCTAAAATAACTTTTTTCATATAACACTCCATGCTCATTATGAATCCTTACCGTAACATACAATCAACAAATATGAATGATCTACATCAAATTATTCACATTATGTATGTTTTAATGCACGGTGGAGCGCTGCCCAATTGAGCCAATATCAAGGCATTGTGTTGATATTAGACCTCCCACGGAACAGCGACTTTTCTAATGTGCCATCACAATCGGCAATTCGCTAAACCGTGTGGTATACGCTGGAGACAGCATGTTGCGTTTCATCTGCCAATCCCTTTTTATTCCCTGCCCAGCAAACCACACCTTGCTACGTCCTTTATTATTTATTTCGTCGAGCACTTTCATCAGAGCCTCACTATTAGGCTTAGGGTTAAACTCATCGAACAGATTCAGTTGCGAAATGCCGTGATCGTAGAAATCCCCGAGCATAACGCCGCCCTTTTGGTAGCGTTTTTCAGGCTTCCAAATGTGATCTAAGCAAATCAATGCGTGTTTAATGATGTCTCGAGTATCATTAGTGGGTATTTCTAACCGAGCCGACGCTAAATTGTTGTAATGCATTTCATGCGCAGCAAATGGCGACGTTTTAATAAAAGTACTCACATGTTTACAAAACTGCCTTTCGCCCCGTAGTTTCTCTGCGGCCCTTTCTGCATAGCTGCAGATAGCTTCCTTCAGATCTTGATATTCTGTAATACGCTCGCCAAAACTACGGCTACATACAATCTGCTGTTTCGCCGATACAGCATCTTCAATATTTAAGCATGATTCACCACGCAGCTCCCGCACGGTTCTTTCAAGAACGACGGTGTAGTTACGGCGAACATAGGCCAAATCCATCTCAGCCAACTTTAGCGCCGTATCAATACCCTGTGTTCTAAGCGATTTTGATATCTGCCGACCAACGCCCCACACCTCTTCAACAGGCATCAGTGCCATCAACTTGCGTTGCCTAAGCTTGTTAGACAAATCTACAACGCCCGCAGTTTGCGGCCACTGTTTTGCCGCATGGTTAGCCAATTTAGCCAACGTTTTTGTTGGGGCAATACCTATGCCCACATCCAGGTGAGTCCCCCGCTTAATTTGTTCACGAACTTCGTGCCCAAACGCTTCAAGGTTATGGCAATGGCTGACGCCACGCAGATCCATAAATGCCTCATCGATGGAATACACTTCAACACGCGGAACCATAGCCTCAAGCAATAACATCACTCTCTGGCTCATATCGCCATAAAGTGAATAATTACTGCTAAAAACATGTACGCCATATTGCTCAAATAGCCTCCGCTGCTTGAAATAAGGTGCCCCCATGGTCACTCCGAGTTGTTTAGCCTCCGCAGAACGCGCAATGACACAACCATCGTTATTTGAAAGAACAACTATCGGCTTACCATGCAAATCGGGGCGAAATACCGCCTCGCAGCTGGCATAAAAACTATTCACATCAACAAGGGCGAACATTAGCGCGCCTCGTTGATCACAAACTTAACGACCCCGAATGTCTCAAGCACTTCGCCCTCACTGAATTCGATCGCTGAATACTCTGGATTTTCGGCAAGCAGCATGACCCTAGGACGGGTTACATAACGCTTTACCGTGAACTCACCGCTGAGGCACGCAATGATAATGTCGTTATGCTGAGGCCTCATGCTTGAATCCACCAGCAGCAGTGAGCCATCAAAGATCCCCGCCCCCGTCATTGAGTCACCAGAAACACGCACAAAATAGGTTGATGCCGGATGAGCAATAAGTAGCTCATTTAAATTGATCGGTTTATCAATGTAGTCAGCCGCGGGACTTGGAAAACCCGCGGGCACGCAGTCTACGTACAACGGAAGTGGTGCCGAAGGCTCGCTCAAACAAGCAGGATAGAATTTCATAACATTAAACCGGTAACTGTATATATATACAGTATAGTGCGTAATTTTAAGAATAAAAAGTGCCTACTATCCAGATCGGCAGTTCTATACGGGAAACTTCTGATTTGGAAAGAATTATATTTTTCTGACTTAATTTTTATTCTTAGCCGGCTTAATCTGAAAATATACGGCCATTAAACCAAAAGATAATATGAGCTCCCTATTCAGGTATCTAGCATACGATCTGCTTAATAACGTGATGTGGTTTAATCAATATTGAGGAATACATTGGTAAATTTGCGAAAAGTAAACCAAGCTATTTTGGAAAATCGCAACATGTTACCAGTAAAATTATTAGGATGGAAACCATCTAGCTATGAGATTTATTGCCAAGCTTATCGTGAGTTTGGCGGGAGCGTATGCAATCATCCTTTAGTATTAAAAATATTGGAAGATAGAGCCCCCAATCAAATTCAGTTTTTTCATAAAGAAGCGAATGGGAAAATCGTTGGTGCATTCTTCATTGATAAGTGTGGGGAGATTATCCATCCGCACAAGAAAATCCCAGTTATATTTGAGAATATTATTCTGCCAATCTCACCAGATTTAGGCAGTTGCTATCTACCTGCAAAATCGAAAGAACTCTCTATTAGACATAAAAAACAATTCATTAACTTCACCTATGGCGTATTAAACCGGCGATCAATATGTCTTGTTAAAGATTCATTTTCTAAGAAAACGAATAAGAAAAGACAATCTGATATGAACAAGTTTCTCAAAAATGGCGGAGAAGTCGTTTCCGCTTCCTCCTTTAGCAGCGAGCAACTCAGTGCAATTTACCTCAAATTATCTGGTATGCGTTGGGGGAGTCAACATAATCACAGCGATATCACAGAACTTGCTGAATTTATAGAGTCAATCCGAACAATGATTTTTGGTAACGTTTTATTCTATAAGGGCGAACCCTGTGCTTACGACTTAATTTATCAGGCAGAATGCAACAACTGGATTTATTTTGACGATCACAATGGTGGGATTGATACAACGATAAAAGATTTTAGTGTCGGGAGCCTTTTGCTTTTCGCTAATATCAGTGAAGCACGTAATCTTTGCCAGCAGAAAAATAAAGAGTTTATTTTTAGCATCGGCAGATCAAACGATAAGTGGGCCTATAAAAAACTATGGTCAAATGAAATAAAATTAGGGAAATCTATTTTTTAAGCTCACAACTGCCATCCGAATATGATTTTATACTTCGTATAACCATATAAACGCCGGAGTTTCAAATTTACTCCGGCGTATAGTCAGTCAATAACGATCGCTACGCGACATAGCCGAATACCAACAGCACAAATAGCGCATACCCTACACTGACAATGATTAATGTACGTCCATCAGCAATACCTCGACGAAAAACTTGCCAGAGATAAACAATAGCCAAGGCGGTCACTATTCCAGCGACTAACAACGGACCATCAAACAACCACGGTGTGAAAAATAAGCCTAGAGCGCTGGGAATGGTTGCTTGAATCATCATCGCCCCCGAAATATTAGCCAGAGCTAAACGCTCTTTGCCCTGACGCACCCAAATCAGCGCATTCATTATTTCGGGTAGTTCGGTCGCTACGGGGCTCAGAAATAAAGCGACTAAGTGCGGGGGCCAATGCATGATAGTTCCTATATTCTCAAGCTGGCTGATAAAAATATGAGAAGCTGCCGCGATAACGATCAGTGATAAAACAATTTGCAGCACAATCCAACCCATTGGCGGCTCAATTGCTGAGGGCCGAATTTTGAGCGGTTCAATCATTTCTTCTTCAGGTGCAGTATCGCTATTCCTGATTTCCCGCCAAACATAGAGCGCATAGGCCACGAGGAATAAAACGCCCAACCATGGCTTCAAAGTAAAAACAATCAGGCCTAAGGCAACTTTAACAAAAAATACGGCGAGAAATGCAGCCTGATCATGGCTCATACGCGCATAATCGACCCGAATTTTGGCGCTCTTTCGATTGGAACGCCGATGATGGCAAATCAGCGCTAATCCAACCACAGCATAGGCCAGAGTCGCTAACACCAGTGGCCCTCCCATCGCTGCGCCGACCCCAATATTTTTTTGTTCTGGCGTACTACCAAAGACCACGGCCATAAAGGTCACCGTGCTTTCAGGCAGTGCGGTGCCAAAAGCGGCAAGCACAGAACCAACGGCTGTAGCGCCAATATTTAGCCGCCGTCCGAACCATTCGATCCCATTGACAAAACACTCACAGGCTAAATAAATAGCGATCGCAGAAAGGAAAAAGAAGGTGATTGTTTGATACATAATAATGATGTGGCCGGGCGAGTCGGATCCCAATGGTGCAACAACACGACTCGCCCGGCTGGGAAAGTGTATTGCGACCAAAAGTCTCGCCTGGCTATGCTTTCGCAATGGCTGACCACGCCATGAGGAAATAAACCTCAAGTTTGTTGACGTGGACTCCCTAGCAGTACTCCCAGTACGGCTGAAGGATGGCTACTCCCCAATGATAGTGTCGGCATGCTACCAGAACTGAATACACGCGTCTCGGGAGTTCAAATGAAGTCATCAGTCTGTTTTTGTTCTGTTTAGGATCGAAGGACTACGAGAAAGAAAACTGGCATAATGATGATAATATTCATGTGATAAGAATTAAGTTCAAGACTGGATCAATGCAAATCCCCTGCATTCACTCCTCACGGCCTACGCATCGGAATATTATTATGCTAACCATAGAACCCGCTGACTCTTCTGTATTTGAACGCCTCGTTAGTATCTGGGAAACCTCAGTTCGAGAAACTCACTTTTTCCTAACCGAAAGCGACATCACGGAATTACGCCCTTTATTACTTAATACCTATTTGCCAAACCTACCCGTTTTTATTACCCGAGATGCAACGGGTACAATCCACGGATTTATAGGCGTTGATGAAAATCGTATTGAAATGCTGTTTGTTGATGCAGCGAGCAGAGGGAAAGGTGTCGGAAAGCAACTTCTTACTTATGCCATTGAGAAATTACACGCAAATGAAGTGGATGTTAATGAGCAAAACCCTCAAGGCGTCGCTTTTTATAAACACATGGGATTTATGCAAACAGGCCGCTCAGAAGTAGACGGTCAGGGAAAGCCGTTTCCGTTATTGCATATGAGATATTCTTGCTGAGACGGCAATGTGGGCCGATGACAATCAGACTCTCCTATTTTATCGAACCCACACCAGTATGATTACTGCTCTTTATTTGCTTTAGAATGAAATGAAAGACGAGTCTTGAAATAGGCTTTTACGCTCTCTCCCATCGCGTGAATTTTGGCGTCGATATCCTGACATAAAAACTCATCGCTGTTCATTGCTCTGACTCTCTGTAACGCGAACTCGTCTATTTCTTCTTTTTGCTGTTCAGTTAGCTCATGGTCATTTTGTTGTTTCATTGGGAGTGAGTCCTCTTGTTTAGTGGTTAAAATACGCATTGTGGGCATCACCTTCAAAGTCAGACACATTAATGCCAGACGTGACGGTTCTATCCCTTAATTATACGAGTAATGACACTATAGTTTATAAATGCACGCTACACGGCTTGTGTCATATGGCAATAATGAACAATAAATAGGCATTTTAGGGCTATTGCTGAGCTTTCAGTGTATGGTGATCTCCCATGTACTCAGAGAAAGCCTTATGTCATTTTTTGATGGTTTAAAGCTATATAGTACTCGTTCTATACAGATCACCTGCCCCAAATGCTCTCATGTATCAGAGCAAAGTGTTTCGAAAATTCGCAAGAACACAACACTGATTTGTACAAGGTGCGGTGAGTATTTCTTACCTAATGAGATTAAAACCAAAGAGTAGCACTTAGTGTTTCTAAACAAGGCTGCTTTAGGCAGCCTTTAAGCCATATATCAAGCATGGTTCTACACTCTGGCATAGTCTTAAAAATTACAGGTATAATCCCACCTATTATTCAACTGGTTTAGAAACGAAGATGACAAAACTCACCTTACAAGAGCAGATGCTTAAAGCTGGACTCGTCACCAGCAAAAAAATGGCCAAAGTGCAAAGAACGGCTAAAAAATCACGCGTTCAGGCTCGCGAGGCGAGAGAAGCCGTGGAAGAAAATAAAAAAGCGCAGCTTGAGCGAGACAAACAGTTAAGCGAACAACAAAAGCAAGCCGCTTTATCGAAAGAATACAAAGCCCAAGTGAAGCAACTGATTGAAATGAATAGAATTGACATTTCAAAAGGCGACATCGGATTTAATTTCACTGATAATAATTTAATTAAGAAACTCTATGTCGATAAGCTGACCCAATCTCAGTTGATTAATGGTCGTCTCGCGATTGCTCGCTTAGTTGTCGATGGCAGCAATGAGGCCGGATACGCAATTATTCCCGCAAGCGTGGCCGATAAGATTGCGCAGCGTGACGCGGACAGTATCGTATTAAATAGTGCGCTGAGTCAGGAAGAGCAAGATGAAGAAGATCCGTACGCCGACTTTAAAGTTCCTGATGATTTGATGTGGTAATGAGTGTCGAAGCTTAAAAAGCCCAAATAGGCTTTTACTCTCGTCACGATTTTATGTTCACCCCGATCATGGAAAGACGTAGGCTACGCAGACATTGTGCTTTACACTGCGCGCTGCAAAAACTGAGTAGATAAACAATTTAAGTAGGCGGTAATGGCGATGAATGGAACGATCACAACGTGGTTTGAAGATAAAGGTTTTGGATTTATCAAAGATGAAAACGGTGATAACCGCTATTTTCATGTGATTAAAGTCGCCAACCCTGAGCTGATTAAAAAAGATGCGGCGGTCACATTCGAACCCACCACGAATAACAAGGGCCTATCGGCTTATTCTGTAAAAGTTATTCCAGACAGCAAATATATCTACATCGCAGGCGAGCGTATTAAGCTGACGTCGATTAAGTCTTACCTCGTTTACAGCGAAGAAGTGCCAGCCGATACCCGTATTGATAAAGAAAATACCGTGCTATCGGTCGGCATATTGATGAACAGCATCAGACCAAAAGCATCGACTCAATCAGATGAAATGCGATCGCTGAAAAAACTGGCGATCACCACTTTTCAGGAAACGACGCTAATCTTCACTGAAGATGAAATCGACATAGATGCGACGGTGAAACTGCTCAAGGTCTAAGTGATTCCAATGCTGGACTCTTGTCCGATGCAAAAACAGAGTTTCAGCCCATAAAAGAGGCCACCTAAGGTGGCCTTTTCAATTTTTCAAAACCGCTAAAAATACGTTAGTTTTGCGTTTCGATCTGTGACCAGCCCTTGCTGTACATGCAATCTTTAATCAGCACTTTGCGCTTTGACTCATTTGCGTCAGAAACCGAATAGCTCGTATCGGACGTTTTATTTTTCTTATCTTTTGTCGTATATGTCGAACTAACAACATTATCTGGAGGTAGGTCTCTTAGGGCCTGAGCTTCACATTTGGTTTCAGCGATGGAGGCATCATTTGCATTAGAACCCGGTTTCACCCATTGATAGCTGCTACATCCAGAAAGGAGTAGCACCACTGAAAGAGTAATAAACTTATTCATTATTAATCACTTATAATTAAAGCTTAGTGAATATCAATATAAAAAAGAATTACTTATAGAATTCGAATCCATAAATCCCCTTCCCTGATCCATAGATATTCACTCAAAAGATAAATCCGCTGTTACCAGCTGGGATAGTGGTTTGTTGCCGCAGCAGTGCGCCAACTTAAGTTGTTCATGGCAACCCCCCTTTTCCATAAGCTGGGTTAAAACATGCAACGCTCTCAGCGTAGCCGAATGAAATAACATAAACAATAACTGCACGTTATTTGTTTATGATCTATTAATTGCGAAAGTGGTTGGGAGATGATGGAGTATTGAGCCGAATGATGAGTTGCTGAGATTAAGCAGCCCGTTCGCCTGCAATTGGCGTCGCTAATTGCCAACGAATAGCGAAATGTGCCTCATACTGACGGATTAAATCAGGCGCATGTTTAACCACGATTAAATTTTCACTGTTCGCTTTTTCGGCAAGAACGGTGTAATTGAATGAACCCGTTTCAAGCGTGCTACCGTCAATTATCATCACCTTGTCATGCTGAATGTGGTAATGACTGTCAATGCGCATATGAACACCATGACTTAGCGCCGACTGTATGGCGGCCAGCGCTTTGGCATTTTTACGATTACAGCGTGAATCAATGACAACATCAACGCGAACACCACGCTCCGCAGCATTATCAAGCGCCGCCACAACATCTGGAGCCTGGAACTCATAGGCCATCATATCAATACTGGAATGAGCCTGATTGATTGAACGCAGAACGAGCGCCTGCGCTGAACCTTCAGGAGAAAACCCCACCTCAATCGAGGGGGCGGCTGAAACCACACCAGCAAAACTCATCACTGCAAGAAAAAGTTGTTTTCTCATATTAAACACTCACGAACTCTACACGGGCGCAATGTGAAGCCGCTAGCATCTTACGGACAGAGAAGAGTGATGTTGACCATGATCATGCCTATATTGCGTTCAGACGTGAATTAATGCGCCGTTTAGCTCGCATTGATAATCGTGGTGGACCTAACAACACGCGATGAGTGCCTAATTCAAAACAAATTAATAATGAGCTACTCATTACCCCATCGATTGAGAAACTCGGCAATATCATCAATCCGTTGCTCGTCAATACCCGCCTCGCCGGCCATCTGTTTCTGCGTATCTTCACTCACTTCTTCGTTGTTCATTAAGCGGGTAATCAGTAGCTGGAAGTAATGTGCTAAAGAATCACGTTCCGACTCGCCCACTGGTTTTGCTGATTCCGTCGAATATTCATCCAGAATGTCATAATATTTCAGGGATACGTCATGATTCATAGTTGGTCTCCAATCTTTAGCCTAAGCCAGTTGCGGTCTATATCGTCTGGTTTCGATAATATCATTTTTGCGGTATTTTCTGGCGTGTGATCATCAGGCCTGAACCTGCGACAGTAATTTACCCCATCAAAATGCTATATTTCCCAGGTGAAAAACCCGTTTTGCGTTTAAACATATTTCCGAAAGACTCCGCAGAAGCATAGCCTAGCCGGTGGGCGATTTTAATAACAGAATATCCCTCTTCAAGAAGTGACGCCGCACGAATGACATGCATTTGCTGAATCCAGTTGCGAAACGTCAATCCAGTTTCTTTAACGAAAAGCCGCATCAGCGTACGATTACTGACGCTGATTTTATCTGCCAGACTATCTAAGGTTGGCAGATACCCTTGATGATTCAGCAATTCCTCACATAAAGATTGCATGCGTTCATCGCTCGGCCAAGGGAGTTCCAGCGAGTTTTTTCCTCCAGATTTTATTTCCTGCAGTATCAAGGTTTCTAGAGCAGAAAAACGGATTTGCAGCTGTTTATTCGCCATATCCTGCTGATGTGTCAGCTGGTTTATTGCAATAAGTAACTCTCTCAGTAGCGAGGAGATCCCAGTCATAAAGCAAACACTGCCCAACGTTTTGCTGTGCACCTCGGATACCAGTACGGTTTTCAGAAGAACATTGCCCGTCGCAACGAATTTGTGCGGCATTTGCGGAGGTAGCCATAATGCACTGCTAGCATGCACCATCCACACGCTTCCCCCCGCCCACACTCGGACACTCCCTTCCGCTGGATATAACAACTGGGCATAGATGTGTTTATGCCACGGAACCGTGCCACCGTTCATATGCTCTGAATCCAGCCCGATTATATGGTGTCCTGGGAGCGTTTCTGGCTGCAGCGTAATTGTCATTTAGAGTAAGCTTATTGGCATTAATCATCAAAAGAGACATGTTAAGTTTTCTGTATTGGTTGTGCAACCTCATCAGGATGCACAGTAAGAAGACAACCTGAGCTACAGAAAATAATGATGATTTTTTCTAAACGACACCTTGTCAGTATTGCAGGAATTATTTCCCTGCTGGCTGGCGCTATTCTTTTCGGATGGTGGATAACACATGGACGATTTATACAGTCAACGGATGATGCCTATGTCGGCGGGGATATTACTGTCGTGGCAAGCAAAGTGCCGGGATATATTGCCCAGATAGCCGTTCGCGATAACCAGTCAGTTAAAAAAGGCGATGTTATCCTGCGCCTCGATAACAGGGACTATTGCGCAATAGTCGCCCAGCTACGAGCAAAAGTAGCAAGAAGTAAAGCCCAACTCGAAAATATCCATGCCAGCCTAGCGATGCAACAATCGATTATTAAGAGTGTCAGTGAAACAGGGCAAGCGGTAAAACTCGAGGCTCAGAAAAGCCTAAGAGACAGCCAACGTTATGAACAACTCGCAAAATCGGCGGCGATTTCTCGGCAAATTAAGGATAACGCCCAGCTTGATTACCAAGGGATGATCGCTAAAGAACGCAAAGCGGCAAATGATTACCAAGCGGAGAAACAACGGCTAGTCGTATTATCAGCCCAAGAAAAAGCCGAGCGTGCCAGCATTGAAGAAGCAGAGTCGATGCTAACGCAGGCGTTACTGAATTTGGAGTATACCGTCGTTCGCGCGCCAATAGATGGCATTGTGGCGAACCGTAGTGCTCGCACTGGAAGTTGGGTAGCCGGTGGGACACAGTTAGTTTCTCTAGTACCGGTCAGCGGACTGTGGATCGACGCTAATTTTAAAGAAAGTCAGATTGCGAGAATGAAGCCCGGTATGAAAGCGGAGATACGTGCAGACGTTCTCCGCGGTAAGGTTTTCCATGGTTATATCGAGAGCCTTGCTCCGGCAACGGGAGCCAGCTTCAGCCTGATACCCGTTGAGAATGCGACCGGTAACTTCACTAAAATTGTGCAGCGAGTGCCTGTGCGGATTGTTCTCGATAAAGCCGATGAGTTGATGCACATTCTTCGCCCGGGGTTATCCGTGACCGTTAACGTCAATGAGAAACGCTGATGAATACGGCGATGCGAAAACATATTGCCTTTGCCAGCATGTGTATCGGGCTATTTATTGCTCAACTTGATATTCAGATTGTCTCGGCATCACTCAATGAAATAGGCGGCGGCCTCTCAGCAGGCAAAGATGAGATGGCTTGGATTCAGACCAGCTATCTGATTGCGGAGATCATTATTATCCCTCTTTCCGGCTGGTTATCACGTGTATTTTCCACCCGCTGGCTTTTTACCGTGTCGGCTGGGGCGTTTACCGTCATGAGTGTTGCCTGTGGTCTTGCATGGAATATCCAAAGCATGATTTTCTTCCGTACCCTACAGGGCGCGGCAGGGGCATCCATGATCCCCTTAGTCTTTACGACAGCCTTTATTTATTATGAGGGAAAAGAGTTGGGGTTGGCTGCCGCTGTAGTGAGTGCACTGGCGTCTCTGTCTCCCACGCTTGGGCCCACTTTCGGTGGATGGATTACCGATAACCTTGAATGGCGCTGGCTGTTCTACATCAATATATTGCCTGGTTTATATCTGGTAATGAGCATTCCCTTCCTCGTTGATATCGATAAACCAAATCTGTCACTCCTCAAGGGTGCTGATTATCTAGGCATTACCCTGCTCGCAGTTGCGCTGGGATGTTTGGAATATTCTCTAGAGGAAGGTGCGCGGTGGGGATGGCTTGACGACGATACTATCAAGATAACATCTGCCATGGCATTGATCAGTGCCATATTGTTTACAGTACGCACTCTGATGATATCGAATCCAATAATGGATCTTTATGCTTTCAAAGATAAAAACTTCTCTTTGGGGTGCTTTTTCTCCTTTGCAGGAGGCGCTGGGATCTTCTCAACGGTTTATCTGACCCCCGTATTTTTAGGGCAAGTGCGAGGATTCAGCGCGATAGATATTGGGCTAGCGGTATGCACTACCGGTATTTTTCAAATACTGTCGGTGCCTCTTTACTCGTATTTGAGTAAAAAAATAAGCCTACAATGGTTGCTTATGGCGGGACTGGGGGGATTTGCGTTTTCAATGTACCTTTTCACCCCAATAACCCATCAATGGGGATGGCAAGAGTTACTATTACCTCAGGCTATCAGGGGCGTTTCACAGCAGTTTGCGATGGCCCCCATCGTCACATTAACTCTGGGCGGTATTCCAAAAGAACGGCTGAAGCTAGCATCTGGCGTATTCAATCTAACACGTAATCTCGGGGGGGCTATCGGAATTGCCCTGTGTGGCACCATTCTTAATAACAGGACTAATTTTCATTACCTGAGAATAGGTGAAAAGATGGTGTCTGTACCACAAACGGTGAATGAATTTATTGCCAGCAACGCCTCAATATTTGTTGAAGGGGGGAGTAACCATGCCACAGGATTACTGGCAGCGACAAAATTACTCAGCCAAATAATGATGCGAGAAGCGCAAACAATGGCATTTTCCGATGCATTTTTGCTGATTAGTATCTTACTGGGTATCGCATTTATGCTAGTTCCTATTATGGATAAAAAACGGTAATAGCACACTGATGGCACAAAGAGCGAGACTAACGCATTGACGTGCAAAGTTTTACTACCGCTTATTCATAGGTTTTGATAGCTATTTCAAATGAAATAATAACAAACTAGGAGCACTAACCCCCCCGTTGCTATGTTTAGACATGGCTCGATTACATGCGAGCTTCTGCTACTCAACGAGCTGTGGGTCAAACCTGCTTAAGCGGTTACGGCCTTGCCACTCTTACTCCCCCTCAGATACAATCTTCTGCAACAAGCATCTCAATAAGCTCATGAAATGACTGTCACATATTATCTAAAAAACTGTTTCTGGGGTTTATTTGGCCCCGGCTTTCTTGCTTACAATATTCTGAACGACTTACAAGATGGATTGATCTTTCCTGCATACATACCCTATATGCCGTATGTTGCTATCTATTTAGCAATAGGCGCAGTTATTTATCCTTTTTCTTTCTTTGTTTTAGAGCAGTTAGCAATGAAAATAATGAAAAAAGAAACGTGGCGATATTATTTTACTTTGGATGGCCCGTCACGGGGACTTTTTATTTTTTCATATATGCTTTGTGCGTTGTTATCAATACCATTGTTCATGCTTTATCCAGTTATAAATAAAAAACGTTAATATCACACTAGACTCAAAAGCGATAAAGATTAAGAGCGACAGAACTTTCGGCGGTCTGCTGGTGATTTTTGGCGTGAGCCAGCCGGACGCGTTAAGGCCGGCATGGCCGTAACATAATGGTCAAGACATAAGGTAAGGATTAAAGATGGAAATAAGCTGGAAGGCATTGCGGGGCAACAGCCTCAGCGCACGGCAGTTACATGATATTCTGGCACTGCGCATCGCGGTTTTTGTCGTGGAGCAGGCCTGCCCTTTTCAGGATATTGACGGGCAGGATCTGCCTGAGAGTACCCTCCACATTGTTGGCTACAGCAACGAAAAGCTTGTCGCCTACGCGAGGGTGCTGCATGTGGATGACTCACCGGATGCGGCCAAAATCACGCGGGTAATTGTTGATGACACATTCAGGGGGCAGAGGCTGGGCGTCAGGCTGATGGAAAAAACGATGTCCCTTATCCACGATAATGAGCCAGGCAAGCCGATAAAGCTCTCGGCGCAGTCTCACCTCGTCAGATTCTATGTGGGATTCGGGTTTAAAACGGTGTCCGATGAATACCTGGATGACGGCATCCCCCATCAGGATATGGTGTATGCGGACGCCTGAGTCTTACCGCGCCTGACGGCTTGGCGTCGCCTGCGGGCATTGTTGCTGGCAGCCCTGCGTCTGAATTACCCACGAAGCCATGGGGTTATTGTAAGCCCAGTGAGCAACCCTTCAGGGCTAAGCAGGCGAGTCACTGTTTGCCCCCAAGGCTCCATGCGGTTAGCCACCAACAAGCGATAACCCTTCTCGCTCAAGATACGGGTAGCTGAATCGAGATCCTGTACCTCATATTCAATCCATCCCTGCGGTATTGGATATTCGGTTGGCCACTGGTCAGCACCAAAACATGAATTTGCGGCCTGTGATAACGGCCAGACGGCAAAATGCTTAACGCCCTTCAGCATACACTCTTCCGAAAGCAGGTAATCACTGTTACCTTCCATTGGCTTAAGCGGTAGACCTAGTACCTGCACATAAAATTCGGAGCTGGATTCAGTATTCTGCGAGATTGGGCCAAACCCTGCGACAAACAAAACTTCAATTCCCTGTAAATTCTGCAACATGCCGGCTTCCCTAATTGTCTGAATTTGAATTCTAAATTTATACTACGACTCACTAAACCGCCACGTCTAATATTGACATCTCAGTGCCATATGAGCGGAATCCATTGCATCTACGCCTCGCTCATAAGAGATTTAGCAAGACACGGCACCAGCATATATGAGTACTCCAATACGAAGTAAGCGGCAGTGAGCATTAAATATAAAAGATTGTAGCGGGAATAACTTCAATTCATTCCAAAGCAATAATATTAAACTTCCCACTCAATAACGGTTTGCATAATATTTTGTATCCGTCCCTATCGAAGCAATCTGCCGTAGTGTTGATTGATTTGGCCTCTTGCAAGCTTCCGACTGTCCCTAAGTAAAACCAGTTATTAATAATATGATACTGAGTGAGAGTCTCGCTGCTTTCCTCAACAGCAACTTTGCCATCATATGGCCAGCACTGCACACGCATGCTCTCCATCGCTTGCACCAAACGCAGCTGATGCTCTTCGAGCGATTCCTTACCGCAGCAAGCGCCGGCACACCGTTTAAGAGCATAACGAAAGCAAGAACGTCCTTGAACCAAACGCTCCAAACCTAATACGCCATAACAGAGTCTTTGCTGATCAGCTACCGCTCTTAATGCATCTAATGCTGACGATTTATTGGGAAATAAACCGAATAATTGGTCTTCGTGCCAAAAGCCACGATCTCCAGCATAAACAACCTCAACGCCGCTATGCTTTAGCGATAGCGAGCAAAGCTGCTTAGCATGTCTCAGCCTTTTGTTGAACAATGGTTTTTGTGCCTTTATCAACTGAGCTTCTATCAGCAGAGCCCCTAGCTCGCCAGCCATTTCGATATACTCAATATGGGTGGTTAAATGAAGCAGTTTTGCTTCATTCTTATTCCTGAAGTGCGACATAACTCTAGAGCGAATATTGACACTTTTACCAATATAAAGCGGCATTGTCTTACTTGTACCATGAAAAATATATACCCCTGGTCGCGAAGGGAGGGCCGCGAGTTCGTTCTTCAGATGCTCTGGATATTTATACATATCCTCATCTAATATTGACACTTATTGCCTCCTTTCAGCCAGAGATGGGCTCGCTCAAGAGTGGTCTTTAGAGGAAGTTGTTAACAGACGCCTAATTAGTACTGCGGATGCCTAATTCATAGACTAGACATGGTACATCGTAATGTTTTTCTATTGCCTTGTAAGTCATGCCTAACCGCTGCATTACACGCTGCGAAAGGATGTTTTCAGGATCGGCAACAGCAACAAGATAAGTTGCGCCCTTAATAACCCGCCTTGATAACCGTTAGCGTTCTAACAAAAGAAAACGGGCGTGTTATACGCCCGTTACAAGATTTAACAAATGCAATGATTACATATGCTTAATAATCGCGTCGCCAAACTCTGAACATTTCAGTAGCTTAGCGCCTTCTAACTGACGTTCGAAGTCATAGGTCACAGTCTTGGCAGCGATTGCGCCTTCCATGCCTTTAACAATTAAATCAGCCGCTTCGAACCATTCCATGTGACGCAGCATCATTTCAGCGGACAAGATAATAGAACCAGGGTTTACTTTATCCTGACCCGCATACTTAGGTGCGGTGCCATGAGTCGCTTCAAACAGAGCGCATTCATCACCGATGTTAGCGCCCGGTGCAATACCGATACCACCCACCTGTGCCGCCAGCGCATCAGAAATGTAGTCACCGTTCAGGTTCATACAGGCGATAACGTCATATTCAGCAGGACGCAGCAGGATCTGTTGCAGGAACGCATCCGCGATCACATCTTTAACGATGATGTCTTTGCCGGTTTTAGGGTTCTTGATTTTAACCCATGGGCCACCGTCAATCAGTTCGCCGCCGAATTCTTCACGCGCCAACTGGTATCCCCAGTCTTTGAATGCGCCTTCGGTGAACTTCATGATGTTGCCTTTGTGAACCAGCGTCAGAGAGTCACGGTCGTTGGTGATCGCGTACTCAATCGCAGCACGAACCAAACGCTTAGTGCCCTCTTCCGAGCAAGGCTTGATACCGATGCCGCAATGTTCAGGGAAGCGAATTTTCTTCACGCCCATTTCATCACGCAGGAACTTGATCACTTTATCAGCTTCAGCGCTGTCTGCTTTCCATTCGATACCGGCATAGATGTCTTCTGAGTTTTCGCGGAAGATCACCATATCGGTCAGCTCTGGCTGTTTCACTGGGCTTGGCGTGCCCTGATAGTAACGGACTGGGCGCAGGCAAACGTAGAGATCGAGCTGCTGGCGCAATGCAACGTTAAGAGAACGAATACCGCCGCCAACCGGGGTGGTCAGTGGGCCTTTGATAGCCACGCGGTAGTCACGAATAAGGTCCAGCGTCTCTTCAGGCAGCCATACATCTTTGCCGTAGACCTGAGTCGATTTTTCGCCGGTGTAGATTTCCATCCAAGAAATTTTGCGTTCGCCTTTGTAGGCTTTGTTAACGGCTGCATCAACGACTTTGATCATCGCAGGAGTCACGTCAACACCGATACCGTCACCTTCAATGAACGGAATCACCGGGTTATGCGGAACAACCAGTTTCCCCTGAGCATCAACCGTAATTTTCTTACCTTCAGCCGGAACAACAACTTTGCTTTCCATTAACCTCTCCTTCAGCGCACGTACTTATAAAATACCGTTTATAAATATTACTACCCATTAACCTGGGTCATTCGTTTTTGTACAGTAACTGCTTGATTTCGCTAAGGCATGAATTTTTAAAAATGCAGCCTTTTGTTAATGCATTGTAAGATACCTGTCAATATTACTTGAAATATTGTCCGTCGCCAATCGGAATACGATTTCAGTTATAATGTTGTGACCATCTGCTATCATAACCACTATGTCAAAATTCCCTGTTAAAAATCACAACGTTAACCGATTCAGCTCGCGTCCTACTGCGGCTGTGAAGCGTCCACGTGGGCCACGAAAAGTGGTCATATTCAACAAACCTTTCGACGTTTTGCCTCAATTCACCGATGAAGCAGGACGCTCTACATTAAAAGATTTCATCCCGTTGACCGATGTTTACGCGGCTGGCCGTCTCGATCGGGACAGCGAAGGCCTGCTGGTGCTAACCAACGACGGCAAACTTCAGGCTCAGTTGACTCAGCCTGGGCAAAAAACAGGTAAGGTCTACTATGTTCAGGTTGAAGGTGCACCAGACGAAGCCGCTCTGGAGCAATTCCGCCGTGGCCTTCAGCTAAAAGATGGTATGACACTCCCTGCTGGGATTGAAATCGTTGCGGAACCAGAATGGCTCTGGCCGCGCAATCCGCCGATCCGTGAACGTAAATCCATCCCTACCACATGGATGAAAGTAACGCTTTATGAAGGCCGTAACCGGCAGGTACGCCGAATGACAGCGCATATTGGTTTCCCCACCCTGCGCCTGATCCGCTACAGCATGGGAGATATTACGTTGCAAGATCTCCCCCTCGGCGCTTGGCAAGAAATCCAATATCCATAGCCAGAAAGCATGGCTAAATAACGAAATGGTTAATCAGTCATGAATAGCTAACTCATAGAAGAAGGAAATCTGATGCTAAAACCTCATGTGACCGTTGCCTGCGTCGTGCAGTCTCAGGATCGTTTTTTGATCGTAGAAGAAACCGTACACGGAAAATCAACGTGGAATCAGCCTGCGGGTCATTTGGAGGCCGACGAAACCCTGCTAGAAGCTGCGGTGCGTGAGCTATGGGAAGAGACGGGCATACACGCCCAACCTCAGCACCTCTTGCAGATGTATCAGTGGGTTGCACCAGACAATACGCCTTTCTTGCGTTTTACCTTCTCGATTGATTTACCCGAACAGCCGGAAACGCAGCCGCACGATGACGACATCGATCGTTGTCTGTGGCTCACCGCCGATGAAATTATCCACAGTGACCGCCTGCGGTCGCCGTTGGTACGCGAGAGTATCCTGCGCTATCAACGCCCTGAGCGGTATCCGCTGGAAATTCTCGCCACCTTCGGTGAGCTAAAAAGAAGCTAATTAAGCTATAAGCCCCGCATCGGCGGGGTTTTTCTTGTCCTCTCGATACAGCGTGCTTGCGATCACACTTTTTACCTTTGATATTCTTATTCGTCACAATTGACGTTTTTTTAACTCATAAAAATGACGACCCCCGCTCAAATCACCTTATTTAATTCTTCCTAAAAACGTTACCTATTCTTTTTATTAGAGAAATTTTTCAGGCCCCTATTTGGCACAGATCGTGCTCATGCATTGAGCATGCTAGTCACCGTTGTGATCTGAACCAGAGGACCGAACATGAATCGCTTTGTGATTGCAGACCCTTTGCGATGCATTGGCTGTAATACTTGTCTGGCTGCCTGCGCCCAGACGCACAAGGAACAGGGTTTGCAGCAGCATCCCCGCCTTGCGATGACGCGTACTGGCGACCAAACGGCGCCCATCCTGTGCAAACAGTGTGAGGACGCGCCGTGTAAAAGGGTATGCCCTGTTAACGCCATCAGCCAAGGCACCGACGCCATTGAGCTAAACGAAAGCCTGTGCATCGGCTGCAAACTATGTGGTCTGGTCTGCCCCTTCGGCGCGATTACGCCTTTCGGCAGTCACCCTCTCGATCTTCCTGACCAATTTCAATATCACGTCAGCGCGGCTGAACTGGCCGATGTGCCCGTCAGCCCACCGACGATGGAGCCCTTTCTAGCGTGGAATGCAGGCGTACGCAGCATTGCCGTCAAATGTGATCTGTGTGCTTTCTCACCGTCTGGCCCCGCCTGTATCCAAGTTTGCCCTACTGATGCGCTGCACTTGGTCGATGAAAAACTGATCGCACAGCAGCTGTTGCAACGCCGCTTGGAGGCCTCTTCTGAGTTAGCGTCTGACCTTCTGGCGCTCGCCATCCCACCGCAGGAGCACCTCTAATATGGATTCTCTTCACTTGTTGTTCTGGTCTGTTGGTCTCTACGTGATTGGCGCCGTGCTCTCGCTACTCTTCGCAAAGCAAGAGCGTATCGCGATTTGGGCCACCGGCATCAGCGCTATTCTTGGCGGTATTATCGGACTGTGCAGCGCGTTTCCCGTATTGATACAGACCGCAACGCTCACATTTTCTGCCGCAGGCCCCTTCCCTTTTGCCGAGTTCGTGGTTCGCATGGACCCATTGGCGGCGTTTATGGTGCTGGTCATTTCGTTGCTGGTCACCCTGTGCGGGCTCTATTCGCTTTCTTATGTCGAGGAGTATCGCGGGCGCGGCGCGTGGAGCATGGGGTTCTTCATGAACCTGTTCATCGCCTCCATGGTGGCGCTGGTCGTGATGGACAATGCTTTTTACTTCATCATTCTGTTCGAGATGATGTCGCTCGCTTCGTGGTTTTTGGTTATCGCCGATCAGGACGACGAATCTATTCACGCAGGCCTGCTCTATTTCTTTATTGCCCACGCAGGTTCCGTGCTCATCATGATTGCGTTCTTCTTGATGTGGCAGCAAAGCGGCAGCCTCAATTTTGCCTCCTTCCGCAGCCTCTCTCTTTCTCCTGGGCTGGCCTCGGCCGTTTTTCTGCTGGGCTTTTTTGGCTTTGGTGCCAAGGCAGGGATGCTGCCGTTACATAGCTGGCTGCCTCGTGCTCACCCTGCGGCACCTTCTCACGCATCGGCGTTAATGTCTGGCGTCATGGTCAAAATCGGAATTTTCGGCATCATCAAGATCGGTATCGACCTTTTGGGTGCCACCGAACTGTGGTGGGGGATCGTGGTGCTAGGATTTGGCGCCGTATCTTCCGTGTTAGGCGTGCTGTATGCGCTTGCCGAGCACGATATCAAGCGGCTCCTCGCATGGCATACGGTTGAGAATATCGGCATCATTTTGATGGGCGTGGGCGTTGGCATGGTTGGAATGGCCACTCAGCATCCGGTTCTCGCCGCGCTAGGCTTGCTCGGTGCGCTCTATCACCTGTTGAATCACGCCGTATTTAAAGGGCTGTTGTTCCTCGGCGCGGGCGCGGTTATTCATCGGGTGCATACCCGCGACATGGAAAAAATGGGCGGCCTCGGCAAACTGATGCCGTGGACAGGGCTCGCGTTCCTCATCGGCTGTATGTCCATTTCAGCGCTCCCTCCGCTCAACGGCTTCATCAGTGAGTGGTACACCTATCAATCGCTGTTCTCAATGAGTCATTCCGGTGATTTCATCATGCGGCTAAGTGCGCCAATTGCCATTGTGATGCTAGCCATCACCGGCGCACTCGCAGCGATGTGCTTCGTTAAAGTGTACGGCATTAGCTTTTGCGGTGGTGCGCGCAGCGAGCGGGCCGCTCAGGCTCGTGAAGTGCCTTGGCCGATGACGCTATCCATGTTGCTTTTAGCGTTACTGTGCATATTGCTTGGCGCAGGTGCCAGCGTCGTTGCGCCCATCATCTCTAGCGTAGCCACAACGCTCGTCAACACTCACCCCATCACCGTATCTGAAGGATTGCTGTTGGTTCCCGCGCAAGCATCCCAAGCCATGCTTTCCCCGGCGGTTATGTTCATCTTATTACTCGCCTTACCGCTGCTGCCGCTGCTGGTTTATCTGGCATTGCGCGGAAAACAGCAGAAATTTCGCCGCCATGGCGATCCTTGGGCCTGCGGCTACGGCTGGGAAGATGCCATGTCCGCCTCCGCGGGCAGTTTTACGCAACCACTGCGCGTGATGTTTATGTCGCTTTATCGACTGCGTAAACAGCTTGATCCATCCCCACTTTTAGCGCGCGCGTTGGATAGCACCACACGCGGAGCCGCACGAGCAGAACCGTTTTGGGATGAAGGCATCATTTATCCACTGGTGCGTGGCGTGCGCCGTTTTGGTTCACGCGTTCAAAATTTGCAGGGCGGCGATTTCAGGCTGTATTGCCTCTATATCGTGGCCGCATTGGTGATCCTACTTTTGATTATTGCGGTGTGAGGAGAAAATCATGTTGATGCAAGAAACGCCCTCGCTGGCAATGGGGATCTTCGCGCTAGTGCAAGCGATTATCCTATTAGCCATGACTCCGCTGATGACCGGTATCTCACGTCAAATCCGCGCCAGAATGCAATCTCGGCGCGGGCCGGGGATTTGGCAGGATTATCGCGACCTTGGCAAACTGTTTAAGCGCCAAGAAGTCGGCCCAGCACAATCCGGTATTATCTTTCGCCTAATGCCCTACGTTTTGCTCGGCAGCATGCTGCTGGTGGCGATGTCTCTTCCCGTTTTCACACAGACTGCGCCCTTCGGCGGCGCGGGTGACTTAATCGCTCTGCTATATCTTTTCGCGCTATTCCGCTTTTTCTTCTCGCTTTCCGGTTTAGATACCGGCAGCACTTTCGCCGGTATTGGTGCCAGCCGTGAACTCACCCTAGGGATCTTAGTTGAACCAACGTTGATTCTGGCTCTGTTAGTCGTAGCGCTTATCGCGGGATCGACCAACATCGGCACTATTAGTGCCACCTTAACTCAAGGATGGAGCTCACCAACGGCAACATTTTTGGCGCTGCTGGCCTGTGGATTTACCGCTTTCATCGAAATGGGAAAAATCCCCTTCGACGTCGCCGAAGCCGAACAAGAATTGCAGGAGGGGCCGCTGACCGAGTATTCAGGCTCGGGACTAGCCTTGGTGAAGTGGGGAATCGGCCTTAAGCAAGTGGTGGTCGCAGAACTGTTTTTGGCGGTGTTTATTCCCTTTGGCAAGGCCGCCACGCTCAGCGCATCCGCGCTCTTCTTCGCACTGATCCTCATGCTGATCAAACTTCTGGTGGTATTCGTGCTGGCCTCACTGGTCGAAAACAGTTTGGCTCGCGGTCGCTTCCTGATGACTCATCGTGTGACATGGCTTGGCTTTGGCGTCGCAGCGCTAGCCTTCGTGTTCTACCTAACCGGTCTATAAGGAGCTACCACCATGATGGAAAATATCGCTCTAACGACCCTTTTGCTACCGTTTATCGGCGCACTTATCACCGCCTGCGCGCCCAAACGTTATGCTAAATGGCTATGTACATTCTTCGCCCTAATCGCAACCTTAGGCACGCTGGCTCTAGGTTGGCAATATTGGCTGCACGATAAAGCCGACGTTACCTATACCCTGCACAGCTACGGCACGGTCGAGCTATTTGGTTTTACCATTGACCGAATCAGCACGCTTATCGTTTTTGCTGTCGTGTTTCTTGGCTTCTTGGTCAGCCTTTATTCCACCGGCTATCTCACCGTTGGTAATAAAGAGCATCCGCATGAGGGGAGCAATCGCTATTACGCATTTCTGCTGATCTTCATAGGTGCCATGGTTGGGCTGGTTCTTTCATCCACCATTCTGGGGCAACTGCTGTTTTTCGAAATCACGGGCGGCTGTTCCTGGGCATTGATTGGCTATTACCAAACGCCAAAATCTCAGCGTTCCGCCATGAAAGCGCTGCTTATCACTCATGTGGCCTCGATTGGTCTGTATCTCGCTGCCGCCACGCTGTTCCTTAATACCGGCACGTTTGCCCTCAGCGCTCTCGCCAATTTGCACGGCAGCGCCAGCTATATCGTGTTCGGCGGTATCTTGTTTGCCGCATGGGGGAAATCGGCCCAGCTACCGCTACAGGCGTGGTTACCTGATGCCATGGAAGCGCCAACGCCTATCAGTGCCTATTTACATGCGGCATCAATGGTTAAAGTCGGTGTTTATATCTTTGCACGTGCCATCCTCTCTGCCGGAGAAGTGCCGCATATTATCGGCTGGATAGGCATCGTCATGGCCACCATCACGCTGATTTATGGCTTCCTGATGTATCTGCCGCAAAAGGATATGAAACGCCTGTTAGCGTGGTCGACCATCACTCAGCTTTCTTATATTTTCCTCGCCCTCTCGCTATCGATATTCGGCTCTAAGCTGGCCTTTGAAGGCGGTGTGGCCTACATCTTCAACCACGCTTTTGCCAAGAGCCTGTTCTTTTTGATTGCCGGAGCACTCAGCTACAGCTGCGGCACCCGAATGCTGCCGCGTTTGAAGGGCGTGCTGAAAAAAATGCCGCTGCTGGGCATCGGATTCTGCGTGGCCGCCTTAGCCATTACCGGCGTACCCCCGTTTAACGGCTTCTTTAGCAAATTCCCTATTTTCGCCGCAGGTTTTGCGCTTTCACATGAGTTTTGGGTCATGACGCCATTAATGGTGTTGGTGCTCATCGAGTCTGTCGCCAGCTTTGCATGGTTTATTTACTGGTTCGGTCGCGTCATTCCCGGCACGCCGAGCGAAGAGGTCGCCCAAGCGGCACCGGTTCCTCTGGCCATGCGTATCGTGCTGGTGGTGCTGATCGCGATGTCGGTGTTCTCAAGTTTTATCGCCGTTGCCTGGCTTGGATAAGGGAGTCAACTATGACCGGATCATTAATCGTTAATAACCTAGCAGGGCTGATGATGCTCACATCGCTGCTGGTCATTGGAGCCAAACGCCCTACCGCTTCCTGCTGGCTCTATGCCTTGCAGTCGCTGGTTCTGGTGCTGATATTCTTCACGTTATCGCAAACCCTTGAGGCTCACCAGTTAGCCCTTTGGGCCATCAGCGCTTTCATCACCAAAGTGGTGATGGTGCCGCTCATTATGGGCTATGCCTTCCGCAAACTGTCAGACCCCTGCGCCAATGGCAGCATTATCAGTATGTCGATGCTGATGCTGTCTGCTGCCGTTATCGTTGTGCTGTGTTGGTTCGTGGTGGCACCGGTTCAACTCCCGTTATTAGCGACGCTGAAACCCGCGCTGGCGGTCTCTCTTGGGCACTTCCTATTGGGGCTGCTGTGTATCGTGACCCAACGCAATATTTTAAAACAGGTATTTGGCTACTGCCTGATGGAAAACGGCTCTCACCTCACTCTCGCACTGCTGGCATTCCGTGCACCAGAGTTAGTTGAAATCGGTATTGCTACCGATGCCATTTTTGCCGTGATCGTAATGGCGGTGCTAGCGCGCAAAATTTATCGCACGCTCAACACGCTGGACGTTGAACAACTCACGGCGCTGAAGGGGTAACGCGATGAATCAAGAATCGATTTTATTTCTCCTACTGGCGACGCCGTTAATTGCCTCGTTGTTAACCTTTGCCAGCCGCCTGCTGGGTGATTCAGCCCGCATCGTGGTCACGGCGCTACACAGTATTGGCATCCTCGCGCTGTTAATCGTCGCCCTATGGGTGGTCGCGATGACCGCCGAACACGGCGAACTCTTATCGGCTAACCACTGGCTGCATATCGACAGTCTCAGCGCCCTATTCTTGGCAATTCTGGGCGTGATTGGCTTTTTAACCGGGCTTTACTCGATTGGCTACATGCGCCATGAAGTCGACGAAGGAGAAATTTCCGTCCCGACGCTGTGCAATTACTATGGTTTCTTCCACCTGTTTCTCTTCACCATGCTACTAGTGGTCACCAGTAATAACCTCATCTTAATGTGGGCCGCCATTGAAGCCACTACCTTAAGTTCGGCGTTTCTGGTGGGAATTTACGGACAGCGATCGTCGCTGGAAGCCGCATGGAAATACATCATCATTTGTACCGTCGGCGTCGCCTTCGGCCTGTTTGGCACCATTTTGGTTTATGCCAATGCGGCCAGCTTTATGCCCGATGCCAACAACGCTATTTTCTGGACGGAAGTCCTTAAGCATGCGAGCGAACTAGACCCAACGCTGATGCATTTAGCCTTTGTATTTATCCTGATTGGCTTCGGAACCAAAACCGGGCTATTTCCGATGCACGCATGGTTACCAGATGCCCATAGCGAAGCGCCCAGCCCCACCAGCGCCCTGCTTTCTGCGGTGCTGCTGAACTGCGCGCTGCTCGTTATCATCCGTTACTACATCATTATCAGCGCCGCTATCGGACCCGTTTTCCCAAGCCGATTACTGATCGTATTTGGTTTGCTGTCTGTGGCTGTTGCTGCGTTCTTTATTCTGGTTCAGCGCGACATCAAGCGCCTACTGGCCTACTCCAGCGTCGAAAACATGGGGCTGATTGCGGTCGCTATCGGCATCGGTGGCCCGCTAGGGGTGCTGGCGGCCTTGCTGCACACGCTTAATCATAGCCTCGCCAAAACCCTGCTGTTCTGCGGTTCTGGCAACGTGTTATTGAAATACGGCACGCGCGATCTACACGCGGTGAAAGGCATGCTCAAAATCATGCCGTTCAGTGCCGTACTCTTCGCGGGAGGCGCATTAGCGCTCGGAGGTATGCCTCCATTTAACGTCTTTATCAGTGAGTTTATGACCGTTGTTGCCGGTTTGGCGGCGGGGCATGTTTGGCTCACCGTGTTTATCTTGCTGCTGCTGACCATCGTACTCGGTGGCTTAGTTCGCATGGTGGCGTGCATTCTGTTTGGCGACGCCCCCGAAGCCGTCAGCAAAGGCGAGCTGGGGCTGTTCACCACCTTACCGATGGCGATCCTGATCGTGCTGATGCTGGTCATGGGGACACACATTCCCCAGCCGGTAACGCGTCTCCTGGAAAACGCCGCCACCATCGTCATGAATCCATCATCAACGCAGACCCCGACCTTCAACTGGCCGTGGGTCGCTGCACAACGTGTGCCGTCCGCGCAATGCGCATCAACATCCTGCATGGAGAAGTAATGTGAGCTACCTAAATGTGGTGAATAGCAATCAACAGGGTGAAAAGCGCGGTGCGGGTTATTTAAAAAAACTGCGCGAAAAATTTCCCAACAGCGTACTGGACGAAGAGTGGCAAACCGCCGATCAGCTCACCGTTACGGTGAAAACCAACGAATTGCCAGAGATTGTGGAATATTTGTACTATCAGCTCGGCGGCTGGCTGCCGGTGTTATTTGGCAACGATGAACGTTCACTAAATGGTTATTTTGCGGTTTATTACGTGCTGTCGATGGAGGAAGGCGAGAAGTGTTGGGTCACGGTGAAAGCCTTGGTCAGCGCGACCACGCTGGAGTTCCCTTCGGTCACCCCTCGTGTTCCGGCTGCGGTATGGGGTGAGCGTGAAATCCGCGATATGTACGGTTTGATACCGGTGGGTTTGCCCGATGAGCGGCGCTTAGTGCTACCTGATGACTGGCCTGACGGCATGTATCCGTTGCGCAAAGATGCGATGGATTATCGCCAACGCCCAATGCCGACCACCGATGCCGAAACCTATGAATTCATCAATGAACTCGGCGGCAAAGATAACCGTATTGTGCCGATTGGCCCGATGCACATTACCTCGGATGAACCTGGACATTTCCGCTTGTTTGTCGACGGCGAGCAGATTATCGATGCTGACTATCGGCTTTTCTACGTGCACCGCGGGATGGAAAAGCTGGCTGAAACCCGCATGGGTTACAACGAAGTCACCTTCCTCTCCGATCGGGTATGTGGAATTTGTGGCTTCACCCACAGCGTGGCCTACACGACCTCGGTTGAAAATGCGCTCGGTATTGTGGTTCCGCCTCGAGCCCATACCATTCGCAGTATTTTGTTAGAAGTCGAACGTCTGCACAGCCACCTACTTAACCTCGGCCTATCGAGCCACTTTGTCGGCTTTGATACCGGATTCATGCAGTTTTTCCGCGTACGTGAAAAATCCATGATGATGGCTGAGTTGCTCACCGGTGCACGCAAAACCTACGGCTTAAACCTCATTGGCGGCATTCGTCGTGACATTCTCAAAGCCCAGCAGATGAAAACCCTGCAATTAGTGCACGAGATGCGCGATGACGTCACTCAGCTAGTCGATATGCTGATGGATACGCCGAACATTGAGCAGCGCACACAGGGCGTAGGTATTTTAGATCGTAAAATCGCGCGTGATTTCAGCCCCGTTGGGCCACTGATCCGCGGCAGCGGTTTCAAACGGGACATGCGTTTCGACCACCCGTATGCCGATTACGGCAACCTACCTAAAACGTTATTTACCTTCGACGGCGGCGATGTGTTCTCGCGCGTGATGGTACGCGTGAAGGAGGTTTTCGATTCTTTAGCCATGATCGAATATGGTTTAGATAACCTGCCCGAAGGCAATCTGCTGGTCGAAGGCTTTACCTATCAACCACACAAATTTGCTCTAGGGTATGCCGAGGCACCACGCGGTGAAGACGTGCATTGGAGCATGCTGGGCGACAACCAAAAATTGTTCCGCTGGCGCTGTCGCGCAGCAACCTACGCCAACTGGCCGGTGTTACGCTACATGCTGCGCGGAAACACCATTTCCGATGCGCCGCTTATCATTGGCAGCCTTGACCCCTGCTACTCCTGTACCGATCGGGTAACCCTAGTTGACGTGCGTAAGAAAAAATCCAAAACCGTCTCCTATCGGGAAATTGAACGCTATAGCGTTGAACGTAACCATTCACCGCTGAAATGAGGGGTAAACAATGCTGAAACTGTTTAAGACCATCCTCAAAGCCGGTGAGCCAACGGTGAAATATCCGTTCAAGCCGCTGGACGTTTGTCCCGGCTTTCGTGGCAAACCGGAATACGATCCCGAACAATGCATCGCCTGTGGAGCCTGCACCGTCGCCTGCCCTGCTAACGCATTAACGATGGAAACGCATCTCCAGAGCGGCGAGCGAATTTGGCAATTGTTTATTGGTCGCTGTATTTTTTGTGGCCGGTGTGAAGAAGTATGCCCAACGCGAGCGATTGTGCTGTCACCTGAGTTTGAAATGGCGGTCACCCGCAAGCCCGATTTATACGTAAAGGCAACGTTTCAACTCCAGAGCTGCCGCAGCTGTCATCGTCCTTTTACGCCGGTGAAATCGGTGGAATATGCCATGGCGCTGCTGATCCAGTCTGGCGTCGATGCCGCCAGCGTTGAGGAAATGCGCCCCAAGTTTGAAACCTGCCCTCGCTGCCGACGTAGAGATGACCTAAGCCATCATGAGCATCAGAACCTGAGCTATCACGTTGGGGAGAAAAATCAATGAGCCACACACCGAGTCAGATAGGTCACACAGCCAGCCAACCGATTCAATTGGATGAGTCGGCAACGGCGCTCAAACAAACCCTGCTCAGGGATATTAAACGTTCAGCCTATGTCTATCGCGTCGACTGCGGCGGCTGCAACGGATGCGAAATAGAAATATTCGCCGCAATCACCCCCCTGTTTGACGCCGAGCGTTTTGGTATCAAAGTGGTTCCTTCACCGCGCCATGCCGACATTCTTCTGTTTACCGGCGCCGTCACGCGGGCGATGCGCGTTCCGGCATTACGTGCTTATGAAGCAGCGCCCGATCCTAAAATCTGTATTTCTTACGGTGCCTGCGGCTGCGGCGGAGGTATTTTCCACGATCTGTACTGCGTATGGGGCGGCAGCGATACGATTGTTCCAATTGATGTTTGGATCCCCGGTTGCCCGCCAACACCTGCCGCAACAATTTACGGTTTTGCCGTCGCACTCGGCCTGCTCGATCAAAAACTTAAAGGCGTTAACCACCAGCAGCAAGCGAATGAGAAAGCCTCGTTATTGCTGCCAGAAACACTGCCTGAACTCAGAATACTCATTGAACGTGAAGCACGGCGTTTGGCCGGTTATCGGCAAGGACGCGAGATCAGCGATCATTTCCTCGGGCTACTACAAAATGGCGATGCCAACACCGTGGCAGGCAATATTGCACAATGGTTACAAAGTGCTGACGATCCACGTCTAAACGAAATCGTGCATCGGCTACAAAGCCTGCTGGCAACGGGAGGTCGGTAATGACTGGAGAGGAAAAACCAAATAAGAACAATGTGGTCTTTTGGTCACTGCGGCAAAAATTTCTTGATAGCGGCGATGTTCCCGAACAGGCACAGCAGGTGATGTATTACTCCTTGGCGATTGGTCATCATGTGGGCGTTATTGACTGTCTGAATACCGAACTCACCTGCTCTTTAGAAGCTTACCAGAACTGGATTTCACTCTTACCTGAGAGTGAAGCATTGCGTAAAATGCGTGGTTTACTCACTTTTGGCGAGATAACGATTGATATTACGCACACTCAAATGCTCGCCAACGCGTTTGCGCCGCTATGTGAGTCAGCAGCGGCACCTTTTGCCGAATGGAGTTCAACCTTAATCCGCTTGTTAACCGAGATAGTTCGCGAGCCCGCCATCTATCTGATGGTGAAAAAAACACCGGCCAAAACCTAACTGCCTGAGCGCAAAATGAATAGGAAGCACAGCAATGTGCTTCCCAAACAATATATTATTAGCGATCTCCAAATTTACACTTCGCGGGCAGAAATGCCTAAACGCTGCATCCGCGAGAGCAACGTGGTGCGTTTGATGCCCAGTTTAACCGCCGCACCGCGTGGCCCCGCCACAATGCCGTTAGTTTCACGCAGCACCTGAACAATACGCTCTCTTTCTTCTTCATCATTTTCTGGTGCTTTGGTTTGCAGGATCTGCGCCATTTTAGAGATTTTGTCTGCCACATGGCTTTTGGTTGTAGGGATGCGCAAATCATTAAGCTGCAAATTAAGCGGCCCGCGACGGGTCAAAATCACCGCCCTTTCAATTACGTTTTCCAGCTCACGCACGTTGCCTGGCCAAGGATATCGGCTCAAATGCTCCAAGGCTTCGGCGGGAATACTGTCAATATCACGATTCATGCGGCGAGCCAGTTTTTGAGTGAAAAATTTAGCCAATAAGGGAATGTCGTCTGGCCTTTCACGCAACGGAGGCAACAAAATCGGAAACACATTTAGCCGGTAATAAAGATCGCCACGAAACTCACGTTCAGCCGCCATGTGTTGCAAATCACGGTTGGTCGCTGCAATCACACGTACGTTAACAGGAATTACGCGATTTCCCCCTAAACGCTCAATCTCCCGCTCTTGTAAAACTCGCAGCAGTTTAGGTTGCAGTTCAAGCGGCATATCGCCGATCTCATCTAAAAATAACGTTCCGCCCTCGGCCATTTCGAAGCGCCCAAGATGGGTATTGGTAGCACCGGTAAATGCCCCTTTATCATGACCAAACAAATCGCTCTCCAGCAGACTGGAAGGCACCGCCGCACAGTTCATTTTTATCATGGGGTTATTATGTCTGGCGCTAAGCTTATGAATGGCGCGAGCCACCATCTCTTTGCCGGTTCCCGTTTCCCCCAAAATTAATACGGTGCTATCGCTTTCAGCGACCATTTCCATTTGCTCAACCACATCACTCATCGCTTGGCTTTGGTAAATAATATCGCTGAACCCGTCGCTATTTTGGATCTGTTCATTGAGCCAGATATTTTCATGCGCCAGACTATCTTTACTGCGGGTGATCTGCCCATAAGCGTCGGCGTTTTCCACCGCAATGCCGATACGGGCCGCGATCTGAGCCAAAAGCTGGCAGCTATCGCGGGTAAAAATAGCGGGATCGGGGTGTGCTAAAATCAGAACGCCAAGAGGCTTGTGATTAAACGATAGCGGCAAAAAAAATGCCGCCTGCATGCCTTCTTGAGCCAATGTCTGAAGGAGTGGATCTTGGCGCCAATCGGCTAAATGCTTATGGGTTTGCACCAGAATAGACTGATTCTCATGCAGTGAACGCGCCACTATGCTGCCATCCAGCTCAAGAGAAAATTGGCGGCAGGTAACAGATTGATGAGGCAAATAGTCACTGGCGTATACCACCAAACTTTGCTGCTTACCGGCGTCGCGTAACGCCATGCCAATCGATGCAATACCAAAAAAGCGATGGATCTCTTTCGACACTTCAGCCACCAGCGCATCCGTTTCAAGATGTGATAGCACAGAATTGGTGGTATCCACCAAAATCTGACACTGATCGCGTTCATGGCTTAAATTCACGCACTCTTCCCGCAGGCGTTCTTGCTCCAGTAGGCCTTCAATAACCGGCGTGACTAACCGCGCGAGCCAGGAGAAAAGCACTTTATCGTCGGCGGTAAACAGCCCTCCGTCATTACGCACAAATCTGAGCTCAACCAACGTACTGCCCGCAAGCTTGACCACGTGCAAATTGGTGTCGCTCACACTCCCCGAAAAAGCCGTTGCCGAGCGCTCAACGCTACCATCGTCAAAACAGCGATAATAAACACCATCGTTGAGATGAAGTTCGATAAATTGCACAGGGCTAAAGGGGGGCGGTAGAGGGATAAATGCTTTGAGCGCAGAAATGCTGTCGGTTTGGCCAAGCAACTGCTGCGTAACCAGAGAGACAACCTCCTGCCACGGTAAATTTTGCGGAGTAACAACGCTAGTAAGAATACTCGTTTCGCTCGGCTTCATAATATCGCAACGTTATCATTCTGATTATTGAACCCCCAGTGTAATACGTTTTTAAATTAATATAACAAGTGACACATTATTCTTTGATCAGAACAGGATATTTTTTATTGTCTATCATCCGCATATATCCGCGTCATCTTTAATAATCAATTTTTGTGATCTCGATAGTTATTCCACATTCGCCATAAAGTTTTTTGGTACGCAACGTGCATGTTTTAACGTGAATATAGAATCACACTTTCAATTCGTTCCTTTTTTATATCAGATGATATGACAGGAGTTAGCTATGAGCACAGGCAATCCATTTGATTTACGCTTGCCGGATGAAATGGCAAAAGTCGCTGAACAAGCAGGATTATATAAAGCAACGAAAAAGAAAGAGCTCTCATTCTTTCTCGCATTAACCGCTGGCGTATTTATTTCCCTCGCCTTTGTCTTCTACATCACCGTGACAATGGGCCCTGCGCCCGCAACAGGAGTCACCAAGCTGGCGGGCGGGTTATGCTTTGCCTTAGGACTGATTCTGGTTGTCGTTTGTGGCGCCGATCTCTTTACTTCTTCGGTGCTTACCGTGATGGCTAAGGCCAGTGGTCTCATCAACTGGCGTCAATTAATAACCAACTGGATCATTGTGTACATCGGAAATTTTGTCGGCGCTATGCTGCTGGTTGCGCTTATCTGGTTCGCAGGTCAAGCGATGAATAGTAACGCCCAGTGGGGGCTCAACGTTTTACAGACCGCCGATCACAAAATGCATCATACGTTTATTGAAGCGGTATGCCTCGGCATATTGTGCAACCTAATGGTTTGCCTTGCCGTATGGCTCAGTTACTCTGGGCGTACTTTGGTCGACAAAATTGCCGCCCTCTTATTACCTATCGGCATGTTCGTCGCCAGCGGTTTTGAGCACAGCATTGCCAATATGTTTCTTATCCCACTGGCGATCGTTATTCGCAATTTTTCACCCGATATATTCTGGCAAACACTGAATACCACACCGGATCGGTTTTCTGCTCTGACCGTAAATAATTTTATTACAGACAATCTTATCCCCGTTACTATTGGTAATATTATCGGCGGTGGCGTATTAGTGGGCATTACCTATTGGATGATTTACTTACGGCATCCTAAAAATGAACGGTAATATCATCGTCATTAATGACGATATGAATCACTCATTATCATAATGGCGCACTGCCATTGTGATAGACATGAAAAAAAAGTTACGCGTAATATCTGAACCGATGAGTTTTATTTGAATTCGTCAGATTTGACGATTTAAAAACATCATTTTTAACTGCCAATATACCAAGATAAATAGGCACATTTTATATGCCAAAGAAGCAGGTTAATCTTATTCAACATGACATGATAGAGGACCTTTCGGTCTGTTTTATCGCGTATTTTGAACGTTACGGCAAACCGAAAAAAACCTGCTTCTTGGCACATTTACAAACGTTATATCAGATGCACACTGGCGTAAACCTTCCCATAAGCGGAGAGCATTCTCATCATCTTGAAAGATTACTCAGCCAAGCAACAAAGGCATGGCATATCTACCGCTACCACACTTTTGACCGACCCACGAACAGAAATCAAAACCATCTACAAGCGGGACGCGTATTTCGCGTGAATAACTGGAGCGTTCGCGACCTTTATCAGTGGTCGAAGAAGAATAGCTTTGACCTCTTTAATCATCTCAAGATGCGGGGGGCGAAAAAGCTGCAGTGTGTTTACCTCTACGATGAAGAACAACCCTATTACATTCGTTGGCGCTCTGCCGCCGCAGGCATTCATCCCTATGACATTATTGATTTTTCCTGGCGGGAGATTTCCACCTATCGGCTGATTCTCTCTGAATCATTGATCGTACACAACCGCTGCACTGGCACCGAAAATGGCATCTGCGTTCATGGAAATAGCTACCGTTCCATTCGCGATGCCTATGAAAGTTTGATACCAAATAAATCTTACAGTGCCATTTGTCGTTTACTGCGTCATGGGGCGACTCCAGATGAAGCATTTGATGATGGCGAGTGGGATCGAAAGAAAAGCTAAAATATTTTCATTTTTCTGCATCCAATCCGCCTGCCCGTCCGTATATGAGTATGTGAGGCACAGAGCCTGACTTTTCCTCTACTCATAAGGAACGCATCATGAATATGTTTACCCGTACCTTACTTTGCTCATCTCTGCTGGTGTGTGGCGCTTCTGCATTTGCACAAAACATGTCTGAAGCCTCCATGATGTCTGGTGGTACTACCATGGTCGGTGGTGCAACAATGTATCCACAAAAAAATATCGTCGAAAACGCAGTGAACTCTAAAGATCACACCACCTTGGTTGCGGCAGTCAAAGCCGCCGGTTTAGTCGATACCCTGCAGGGGAAAGGCCCTTACACCGTTTTTGCGCCAACCAATGAAGCGTTTGCCGCCCTACCCGCTGGCACGGTGGATACCCTGTTAAAGCCAGAAAACAAAGCCAAACTGGTGTCTGTACTCACATATCATGTGGTCCCCGGCTCTCTGGATATGAAAGCGCTGGAGAAAAAAATCCATCAAGGTAATGGCAAAGCCATGCTTAAAACGGTGAACGGGCAAGATATTTGGCTATTACAAAACGGCCCGCACAATATTCAGATTAAAGATGCGAACGGCGGCGTCGCTAATATCAGCACGTATGATGTTCATCAGAAAAATGGCGTCATCGATGTCATTGACAAGGTGCTCCTTCCTAAATAAAGCCGTCTATACTTGCTGCAGGTGATTTCTGTAGATTATTCCTGCACAAGGTAGAACGATGAATAACGGCGATATTGAGCCTCTAACACGATTAATCCAAGAGGCTGCTCGGGGAAACCGAGCGGCCTTTGAAGATCTTTATCGCCAAACGTCGCCGAGGCTTTATTCGGTTGCCGTGCAAATATTGCGTAATCCGGCATGGGCGCAGGATATTCTGCAAGAGAGTTTTATTACCATTTGGCACAAAGCGGCTACCTATCAGCCAGGGCTTAGCAGCCCGCAAACCTGGCTAACCCATATCGTGCGCAATCGTGCCATCGATGGTTTACGTAGCGGTAGCGCACGCTATGAAATACCGACCGATGACGAATTTGACACGGAGATGGGCGACAACGGCATTAATGACGATCCGCTACAGCACATCCAAGACAGCGTGCAAAATTTACGGCTTAAAGAGTGCTTAGCGGGGCTGCCTTCCGATCAGCAGCAAACTGTCGTATTGGCTTATTATCAAGGGCTGTCACATGGCGAAGTTTCTGCCTTTCTCCACCAGCCATTGGGGACCATAAAAAGCTGGATACGCCGTGGACTAGAACAACTTAAAGGATGCTTAGGCTTATGATCCCTCGCACTGAACACCTCGAACAACTGGCTGGCGAATACGTGCTGGGCACGTTACGCGGTTTGCCTCGAGCACGGTTCGAGCGTTGGCTAGAGCAAACGCCTGAGCTGCAAGTTCACGTACTACGTTGGCAAAATGGCCTCGCACCGCTTGACGAACTCTATCAGCCAATTCAGCCTCCGGCTCACGTTTGGCAAAATATTGTACGCCAGTTAGACAGCGAACGTGACAACGTCACAAGCATCAAATCGCATTGGATTAAACGCCATGGTTGGATAGGCGTAGCTGCACTAGCGGCGGCCTGCTTGTTATTAGTCTTGCTCCCAAGAACGTTGGTGAAACCTTTTGCCCCGCCGTCTGAAGTCGCGGTACTTGCCACACAAGACAATAATATGCGCTGGCAGGTTAGCTTAAATCCAGACAGCCATGCGTTAACACTAACACCTCCACGTGGGTTGAATATTCCTAGCGATCGGAGCTTAGAACTGTGGGCGATACCAAAAGGTGGCAAGCCTATTTCACTCGGTATTATCAGCAATACCGCATTGAGTGCCGTTTCGGCATTAGGCAAACCGATTATTAATGGCAGCCTATTGGCCATAAGCCTTGAGCCGCGTGGCGGTTCCCCAACCGGACAGCCAACAGGTAAGGTTCTGTTTACAGGCAGTATTCAACTGTAAAATACGTATTGTGCTCTATACGCCCATCGCTTCAGCCTGCGCCGCTAGACCAGTCGTCTAGAAAATACGGCGCAGTGCTTTTTCCACGCCCTGCTTTCGTGCTAAAATCCGCCCCTTAAATTTGTGTTCCACTCAGACTGTGAGAGTCTCATGTCAGATAACAGCCAGAAAAAAGTGATCGTCGGGATGTCCGGCGGCGTTGATTCCTCCGTATCCGCCTACCTATTACAACAACAGGGATATCAGGTTGCTGGCCTGTTCATGAAGAACTGGGAAGAGGACGACAATGAAGAGTACTGCTCAGCGGCGACCGATTTGGCCGATGCTCAAGCAGTCTGCGACAAGTTAGGTATCGAACTGCATACCGTTAACTTTGCGGCAGAATATTGGGATAACGTATTTGAGCTGTTCTTAGCTGAATACAAAGCTGGCCGCACGCCTAATCCTGATATCCTGTGTAACAAAGAGATCAAATTCAAAGCATTCTTAGAGTTCGCCGCCGAAGATTTAGGCGCTGACTACATTGCAACAGGCCACTATGTGCGCCGTCGCGATATCAACGGCACAACGCAGCTACTGCGCGGCGTTGATACCAACAAAGATCAGAGCTACTTCCTGTACACACTGAGCCATGAGCAAGTGGCACAGAGCCTGTTCCCTGTGGGTGAACTCGAAAAGCCAGAAGTTCGCAAAATCGCCGAACAGTTAGACCTTGCGACCGCGAAGAAGAAAGATTCAACCGGTATCTGTTTTATCGGTGAACGTAAATTCCGTGATTTCCTTGGCCGCTATTTGCCTGCGCAGCCGGGCAAAATCATGACCGTTGACGGTGAAGAGATTGGCCAACATCAAGGCCTGATGTACCACACGCTCGGACAGCGTAAGGGGCTCGGTATCGGCGGCACTAAAGACGGCGGTGAAGATCCTTGGTATGTGGTCGAGAAAGATCTTGAAAACAACGTGTTGCTCGTTGCTCAAGGCCACGACCACCCAAGCCTGTACTCGAATGGTTTAATTGCCCAGCAGCTGCATTGGGTCGATCGTAAAACCGTGCGTGAACCGTTCCGTTGCGTGGTGAAAACTCGCTATCGCCAGCCGGATATCGCTTGTACCGTCACGCCAATTGATGATGAGCGCATTGAAGTTCGCTTCGACGAACCTGTTGCGGCGGTGACGCCAGGGCAGTCTGCCGTGTTTTACATCGACGAAGTCTGCTTAGGCGGCGGTGTTATCGAACAACGCATCATTGACTAAGTTTTCAGCACCTTACTTAAGCCGGAGCACATTCTTTGTTCTCCGGCTTTCTTATTTACAAAATTCAGACAGTTATAAATAAATCCTTTCTTAAATTACGGTTGAAAGTCGCGTGCTAGACTGAGAATATTCTGACGAATACTAATCAGAGATAAACGATGAATCCGTTACAGTCGCTCGATGTTCTCTACATAAATGCTTGTGTCACCTACGCATCGCTGTCGGTGAGTTATTTTGTGCTTAGCAAACACAACGCATTAAATTCACATTCATCGTTAAGTCGCCGCATTTTATTTGGCGTGATCGCGGGACTCATCTCGCTCTATCTCACGCGCAGTAAAATGTACTTCACGCAGGAGGTTTACTACAGCTTCGAAATTGTACCGATGCTGTTAGTCACTTTCTTTGGTGGCGGTATTGCTGGGATCACCGCATGGCTAGTAAACTTCGCAACCACCGGCGGTTTCGTTCTCGATAATCTGCTACTGGCGGTGATGCTAGTGCCAGTGCTCATCGCGAAAGTCTGGGAGCGTAATACCTTCCGCACCTATCTCAAAACGATCGTTTTTATCACGCTTTATCGCGTCGTAATTGTGCTACCGTTTTTGCATACCAAAGACCACGTTTTAGATATTTTACTCTACCAAACCGTCTCTTTTATTTGTTTACTCGTCTGCTACCAAACGCTTTCTATCAAGCGCCGCAGCGTCGATGCCTTCTTTAAAGTCCGCGCGGCCTCCCTGCTTGATCCCATGACGAAAGTGCATAACCGACAGGCACTCGAGCAACAAATGCAGGCGTTGTCGAAGTCACGTTCGCCTTGCTGTTTAGTGATGATCGATATTGATAACTTTAAATCCGTTAATGATACCTATGGGCATTTGGCGGGCGATCAGGTTCTGATTGAAGTGGCCGAACTGATTCGATTGATCACCCGCTCAAGTGATTTTGTGGCACGCTTTGGCGGTGAAGAATTTGCTCTCATTATCAATTATGACGATCTTAATCGCGCCTATCACATCTGTGAGCGTATCCGGTTAGCCATCAGCAACCGTAAGTTCTTCCTCTCGCATGGGCCAAAAATTCATGTCACGGCTTCATTTGGTATTAGCCTGTTTGACGGGAAAACCGCAACCTTAGAAGAAACGCTCAATCGCGCCGATAACGCGCTTTATACGGCAAAACACAGCGGAAAAAACAAGGTCGTTATCGAGTAAAGTTTGCCCCATCGGCATGGGAATCGAGCAGACGTCAGCCAAATATCAGCAAGGGACTCGATTGCCTCTGTGTTTAAGCCCTGCTTTGTGGCATGATCTGCGCTTGAATTTCTACGCGGGTTCCTAAACCTGTGTTAATTTTTCCTTGTCCGCGCATACAGGAGTCTCCGTGGCGAAGAACTACTATGACATCACCTTGGCATTAGCCGGTATCTGTCAATCAGCCCGACTGGTTCAACAGCTGGCACATGAAGGTCAGTGCGATAACGCCGCAATGAGAACGTCGCTGAACAGTATTCTTCAAACGAACCCGCCATCAACGCTGGCCGTATTTGGCGATCATGAGCGCGACCTTAAGTTAGGCCTCGAAACGCTGTTAAACGTGCTGAATGCCAATCGCCAAGGGCCTGGCGCGGAGTTAACGCGTTATTGTCTGAGTCTAATGGTGTTAGAACGCAAGTTATTTGGCAACAATGCTGCCATGCAAACGCTGTCTGACCGTATCAATGTTCTAGACCGCCAACTGGCACATTTTGATCTTGAATCCGAAACGATTGTTAGCTCTTTGGCCTCAATTTACGTTGACGTCGTAAGCCCATTGGGCCCACGTATTCAGGTCACAGGTTCCCCAACTATCCTGCAAAATCCGCTAATTCAAGCCAAAGTACGCGCTGCATTATTAGCGGGTATTCGCTCTGGGATCTTGTGGCAACAGGTTGGCGGTGGGCGCTTGCAGCTGATGTTCTCGCGTAATCGTTTATTCCAGATGGCCCAAAATTTACTTACGCATTGTTAATCCAACGTCTTGTCAGTTCTAAAGACAAGATGTTGTTGGTTCAAAAGAATTTTTTAGATTCTAAAGAATAGTTAGCCCAGCGATCGCTCGCTGGAAGATTTACCGATTGGTTACGTTTTTCAATATCCACCACAATCCCTCAGGAGTTGCTACCGATGGAATTATCCTCTCTGACCGCTGTGTCACCGATTGACGGCCGCTATGGCGATAAAGTCACCGCGCTGCGTCCGATTTTCAGTGAATATGGTCTGCTGAAGTTCCGTGTGCAGGTAGAAGTACGTTGGTTGCAGAAATTAGCAGCCTGTGCAGAAATCCGCGAAGTTCCGGCTTTTGACGCCGACGCAAACGCTTACCTTGACAAAATTGTCGCCGAATTCAGCGAACAAGACGCTCAGCGCATCAAAACCATCGAGCGCACCACCAATCATGACGTTAAAGCCGTAGAATACTTCCTGAAAGAAAAAGTCGCCGAAGTTCCTGCGCTGCACGCGGTATCCGAGTTCATCCATTTTGCTTGTACCTCTGAAGACATTAACAACCTGTCTCATGCGCTGATGCTGAACACCGCGCGTGAAGAAGTGATCAAGCCGCAGTGGCGTAAAATCATCGATGCTATTGCCGGCCTGTCCCAGGAATACCGCGATATTCCCCTCCTCTCTCGCACCCACGGTCAGCCAGCAACGCCTTCAACCGTAGGCAAAGAATTTGCCAACGTGGCTTACCGTATGGAACGCCAGTTCCGCCAGTTGGGTAATGTTGATATCCTCGGCAAAATCAACGGCGCGGTAGGTAACTATAACGCCCACGTGGTGGCATACCCTGAAGTTAACTGGCATCAGTTTAGCGAAGAGTTCGTCACGTCTCTGGGTATCCAATGGAACCCATACACCACGCAAATTGAACCGCATGACTATATTGCAGAACTGTTCGATTGCGTCGCACGCTTCAACACCATTTTGCTCGATTTTGACCGCGACATTTGGGGCTATATCGCTCTTAGCCATTTCAAACAGAAAACCATCGCAGGTGAAATCGGCTCCTCAACCATGCCGCACAAAGTCAACCCAATCGACTTCGAAAACTCTGAAGGCAATTTGGGTCTATCGAATGCAGTTCTGGGACATTTGGCCGCTAAATTGCCGGTTTCACGTTGGCAGCGCGATCTGACGGATTCCACCGTACTGCGCAACTTAGGCGTTGGACTGGGCTATGCGTTAATTGCTTATCAGTCCACCCTGAAAGGAATTAGCAAACTGGAAGTGAATCGCGATCATCTTCTGGATGAGCTGGATCACAACTGGGAAGTATTGGCCGAGCCAATTCAGACCGTGATGCGCCGTTACGGCATCGAAAAGCCGTATGAAAAACTGAAAGAGTTAACTCGCGGTAAACGTGTTGATGCGGCGGGTATGCAGGCATTTATCGATGGACTGGCTCTGCCAGACGACGAGAAAACGCGCCTGAAAGCCATGACACCAGCCAATTATATTGGTGAAGCCATTACTCTCGTTGATAAGCTGAAATAATTAGCATTTCCGCTTCAAGCTGCCCGCGATTGCGGGCAGTTTTCATTCAACCGGTTGTATTTTGTGCTTCGATATAAACCCCTGCCACGAAATCACGCATTTTTCCTTCTGCAATCTGAAATCACGGTCTACACTGAGGATCTCATCCGTCTTAATCAATACAAATAATCCGGACGTTCAACGCTATGAGCGCAGAAAATAGCCTGCAGTTATTAAATAAATTACAGCAAGATATTGCCCAAACTGGCTCGATGCCAATCTATCTTCGATTTAATGAATCTCTCCGTGAAGCCATTGATCAAGGGATCGTCAAACCAGGCGATTTTCTGCCAAGCGAACGCGCTTTCACCGACGCATTAAAAATATCCAGAATTACGGTGCGTAAGGCGCTGGCATGCCTTGAGCAAGACGATATTATCGGCCGTGGCCGTGGCTTTGGTACCATGGTGAAAAATACCCCTACGCCGCCGCTGGCTTACTCCCTCGCGACCATTAAAGGGTTTTCCGGTGAGGTGAATTTACAAGGCCGAACGCCTGGCTCAGTGTGGATCAAGCGTGAGCGCGTGACTGCCTCAGTCAACGTTGCTGAAAAGCTGAATATTCCACAAAACAGTTCAGTTTTCCGCCTAGAGCGTATTCGTACCGTGGATCACAGCCCCGTTTCCGTCGCTATTTCATACGTGGTTGAAAATGCCATTGATGACGTCGAGCAAATTGGTAATTCACTATACGACTACCTGCGCAGCCGCCAGATTCAGTTTGGCAAGCTTTATAGCCAAATTAGCGCCTGTCTGGCAAATAATGAACTGCGTGAAAAACTGTTGATCAAAGAACCTTCGGCGATGTTGGTGATCCGTCAGACCTTACTCGATCACGAACTGCGGCCGTTGGAGTACAGCATCAACTATTGCCGTGGCGATATGTATGAGTACTCCACCGAAGACTGAGTTCTAACGCCTCATCATCAAAGCGCAACTCACCAATCGAGTGGCGCTTTTTTATTTCCTTCTTTGCGAATCTCTCCGCAAGTTTATTTAGCCATTCCCTTTCGCGCTTTACCGCGCTGTGCACACCCTCGCACACTTTTATCACCAATGAATTTTCCCCAAGCAATTAAATTTACTCAGGATTACTCTTTTCCCGGACCACCTCATGCCGAATTATGTTGGTGTGCATCTGAAAATACTGCTTGCAAAGCATACAAACAGGTATAAAATTTTATACACAAAAGGATCGACACCATGTGTGATCAAAAAAGGACTTTCATTGCCATAACGGTTTCTGGTTTAAAACTAACGCCTAGTGTTAAACCTATCGACTGGAGGGGAACATCTAAGAAGGTGCTGCTCTCCTTCTGCGATGAAGTTAAAAAAACGGCGGGGTTTGAGCTTCATCGTGTTCAATATGGCCTTGAACCTCGGCACTGGAAGCCGAGAAACGATCTTGGCTCCGGCATCGTTGAAATCCGAATAGATAACGATAATAACCAATACAGAATCATGTATGTCGCAACATTTGTCGAATCAGTCTATGTGCTGCATTGCTTTACGAAGAAAACGCAAAAGACCTCGCGCATAGACAATGAAATCGTCATGTTGCGGTATAAAGAAATCGTCAAAGAAAGGAGTCTTAAACATGAGTAATCACAACGTAAACAACCACGTAAATAACCACATTGATACTCAGTCTCGCCATTTCACCGAAGCTGATGGCAATATTTTTGCAGACCTTGGTTTTTCTGACAGCCAAGCTCAGCAATTGCATGCGGAATCTCTCACCCAGATAAACGCCGAGTTAGAGATGAAGATCACCCTGATGGTAGAAATTACCCAGTGGATTGCGTCTAACAACCTTAAACAAAGCGCCGCCGCGGAAATATTGAATATTTCGCGCCCAAGAGTTTCTGACGTGGTGAACCAAAAAACCGAGAAGTTTACTATCGACTCACTTGTCGGCATGCTGAGCATGACCGGCAAGCGAGCACGTTTAGTGATCGAATAGCGCGTAGGGTTAGAAAAATTCAGCTAACTCTTCCGTGGTTGGTGCGCAATCACCGCCGCGGAAAGAGACCACATAGGCAGCGATATGGTTGGCTAGCGTCAACGCATCCTTGGCTGACAAGTTGCTGGCTAGCCCCGCCAGCAACCCAGCACAATGGCTATCACCAGCGCCAATTGTATCAACTACGTTGACGCGACAAGCATCAACCCAGCCTTTTTCATCATCCGCTTGGTGATAGTAGCAGCCAGCATCGCCCATTCTGACCACCACCAGCTCTTTGGTTTGTTGATGAAGCTGCTGACAAAACGCCTCCATGCCATCCTTTTTCATACCAAGGATCTGGGCTTCACGCTCATTGAGCGTGAGAATAACGCCGGGACGCAATAGCTGTTGAACTATCTGAGATGAAATACGATCCAGCCTTGGGCCAAAATCCACCACCACTTTCACATCAGTTGGCAAACCATTAATCCAATTCAGTAAAACATCACCGCGCGGAACGCTAAGCTGGTAGCCGGAAATAGACACAAAGCCCGACGTGGGTGTCAGCGGTTCTAACCACTGTGCCTGCCACTGATTTTCAATGCCGTCAAATGAGATAAAGGTTCGCTCACCATCCGGTTCAACCAGCGCCAAACACCAGCCATTGTCGCCCCCGCTCACGTTAAGCTGGCTGTAAATGCCTTTGCTCGCCATGGCCGACCGCAGCCGATCTGCCCACACACCTTCGCCTATCGGCATCATTGGTACACAGCTAACGTTTAAACGATGTAACGCCAGCGCAATGTTTAACGCACACCCTCCCAGATGAACGCCGCGTTCAAAGGCCGGTTGATCGCCGCCCCTTTCCGGTAAACGATCGGTATCCGCCACCACGTCCATGACCGAAGCGCCGAGCACCATGACGGGCTTCGCCTGTTTTCGTTGATGCAAAAATTGGTTCAGCCACGGTTTCATTATTTTGCTTCCTGCCATTGAGCACGGAATTTTTCGAACGCGGTGCTATAACGCGTCATATCGATAGGATTGGTTTGTTGCAACGTGGCAAGCCACTCTGGCTTAATTGCATTAACACCTTTCAATGCGCCACAGATAGCCGTTGCCATAGCACCAATGGTATCGGTGTCTCCGCCAAGATTGGCACACAGCACCGCACACTGGTTAGGACACCCCTGAGCCAAATCAACCATCGCGATCGCCGCAGGAACAGATTCAATGGTGCTCACACCCGCACCCACCAATTGGTAAACGCGCTCGCTGGCGTCTTCTATGCCATCAGAACCAGAAACGACAGAAAGCGCCAGTTCAATACGCGCAGCCAAGGAGGCGCTGAACGTTGACGGGCGAAACTCCTGCGCATAGCTCGCTACGGCAGGCAGCGCCATTTTAATCTCTTCCCACGAAGCACCTTCAACAGCTTTAGAGACTGCCCATGCGATCACCACGGCACCGGCTACCGCAATATCCGATTTATGCGTTGGGCTAGAGGCTTCCCATACTTGATCAACAAAAGTACGTAACGGAGCCGACGGAAGCACACATCCCAAAGGAGAAACACGCATTGCCGCGCCGTTAGTCACCCCGTTATTTTCTAAACTACTGATTGGCTTACCTTCTTTCTGCTCACGCAGGGCAACTTTTGAACTTGGGCCTAAAATATTTTTATTAAACGCATCAAAACTATCTACCCAGCGAATGACGTTTCTCGCAATCAGCTCAGGGACTACTTTTCCATTAGCCTCTAACAGCGCGTCAGCCAATGCCAGCGCCATCGAAGTGTCATCGGTAAATTGCCCGGCGGTGAAATAACACGCGGCGTTGTTTTCCTGAGGGCCATCTAAAAAGCGGTCGATCCAACCAAAATGGCTACGCACGCGCGAACGTGGCCAAAGCTCGGAAGGCATCCCGAGTGAATCGCCTAGCATTTGGCCATAAAGCGCACCAAGGATACGCTGTTGGAGAGTCACTTCTGCCTGTGAAGATACGTGTAAGTCCATAACAAACAACCTCAATATTTCATCGGCGACTGAGTCAATATGCTGCCAAGCCGCCGCAAGTTTAAATAAAAACGATATTAATTTCCGATGGCAACCTGCGTGATTTCACGGTTCTTTTCGCGGAAAAAAAGGATAAAGAGCAGCATCACGGCAAAGACCATTGCCGCACCCACGCCCCACACGGTAAACCAGTCGAAGGTCATGCCGTTGTGCGCTTCAGGTAATTGGAAGGCGGTCATTGCTCGGCCCCCCAGCCAGTTGCCGATAAAACTGCCGAAACCTTGGCAAATAAGCGTGATCAAACCCTGCGCCGCTGTTCGCATATGCGCAGGCGCTTTTTTATCCACGTAGATATAGCCGGTCACAAAGTAGAAGTCGTAGCTAACGCCGTGTAGCAAAATGCCGATAAACAACATGCTATACATCAGCACATCCGCCGTGCCGCCATAGATAAACAGCACATAGCGAATACCTGCGGTGACAAAGCCCAGCAGTAGCACTTTTTTGATGCCGTAACGCTTTAACAAGAACGGCAACGCCAGCATGGCGAAGATCTCGGACACCTGTCCAAGCGTCATCCAGCCGGTGGCATTTTCTAAGCCCACCTGCGTGAGGTAACCATTGGCAAATTGATAGTAGAAGGCCAGAGGCATACAGAAGAGAAATGAGCACAGCGCAAAGATCGCAAAAGATCGGTCACGCAGCAGGCCCAGCGCATTCAGTCCGAGCAAATCTTTAATATCGGTGCGTTGACCCACTTTCGGCGGCGTATGTGGCAGCATAAAGCTGTACAAGCCTAACAATACGGAAGCCAGCGCCGTGACAATCAGCGGCATATTGGTATCCGAAACGTTATCCATCCCCAGCAATGGCGGCAGCATAAAACCAACGACCAATCCTGAAGCAATCCAACCTAAGGTGCCTAATACGCGGATTCGGGGAAAGTCTTTTTCAGTATCACGAATATTGGCAAAGGCGATACTGTTAGTCAGCGCTACGGTTGGCATATACGTCAAAGCATAAACCACCAGCAGAGGGAAAAACGTTGAGAACTGTGTCTGCCACGCCAGCAGCAACATGAGCGCGCCGCCCACCAAATGCAGCCACCCCAGCACCTTTTGTGCCGCAAAATAGCGATCGGCAATAACCCCTACGAGCACTGGAGACAATATTGCCGCAATCGCCGTGCTGCTATATGACCATGCAATCTCTGAAGGCGAAAAACCGAGTTTATTCAGATACTGCCAAAGCGGCACAAACCATGCGCCCCAAATAAACCACTCCACGAACATCATCACGGATAGTTTAGTATTGTTATTATTAACTGTTTGCATTTGATTTCCTTGCACACGAATGGACTAAGAACCCTTTCATTGCGTAGTACCTTAATAATACCATTGAAATAAAACCGAGAGCTGAATCGAACAATCATATTTACTCTCTCGATCTAGGCAAACGTTTTCTTCTCACTCCTTAACCCCCTTTCTAGCCAAGCACCCCCTGTTCGTTATTCTACTGAGTGCTTTAGGTAAAAAAATTGTATGGAAATATTTTCTTAATTGTTTTTTATTCCCATATCTTTACAATGGGAATTATGATTAGCAAGCTAAGAATACGAAAAGCAAATGCTTATCATAATGTCTTCATCATCCTTCTCTGCCTCTCACTCAACCTGAAGCTGGATCAAAACAAACAGCATTTCTTGGATGACAGGTATCTCTTAAAGCAAGGTGCAGTTATGTCGAAGCCTCATGAAGCAATTCCAGCCAGAAGGCTGTTCTTAAAAAAATCGTTAACGCTGATCCCACTTGCCGCAGCGGCGGGAACCGGTGTGGTATCACTCACCACAACTGCCCAAGCATCACCAGCAAAGTCCCCCGGAGTGAGCCAGCACTACGTTCCTGTTTATTTTAATAATGAGGAGTGGGCCTTCCTGCTAGCAGCCTGTGAACGGCTGATCCCTACCGATGCAAATGGCCCTGGCGCGGTATCGCAGGGAGTCCCAGTTTTTATTGATAAACAGATGGAAGCCCCCTTCGGGCATGGTGGCCTGTGGTATATGCATCCCCCTTTTGTTTCCGCGGTGCCAGAACTGGGATATCAGTCCAAATTGGTTCCTCGCGAGGTTTATCGTTTAGGCATTGGCGCAGTGAACGATTATTGCCAGCAAAAGTTTCAACATCGTTTTGCCGAGTTAAAGCCGGAGCAACAGGATCAAGTGCTATCTGACCTAGAAAAAGACCAACCGGCATTCGATGCTGTACCCGCCAAGATGCTGTTCGATTTGCTGCTACAAAACACCAAAGAGGGATATTTTGCGGATCCCATCCACGGTGGCAACCAGACGCTCGCATCGTGGCAACTGATCGGATTCCCCGGTGCTCGCGCCGACTTCACCGACTGGGTCGATCATCCCAATGAGCCTTACCCACAGGGCCCTGTCAGTATTTCCAGCAAGAGGACTGCATAAATGACAACCATAAAAAAAGACCCCGTTGACGTCGTCATTGTGGGCTTCGGCTGGACCGGAGCCATTATGGGAATGGAAATGACCGATGCGGGTTTGAGCGTCGTTGCGTTAGAGCGCGGGGAAAAACGAGATACCTATCCTGACTTTGCCTATCCACGAATTGCCGATGAACTGACCTATGGCATTCGCCTTAAACTTTTTCAGGAAACAGCCAAAGAAACGGTAACCGTGCGCCATAATCCCGGTGATTACGCCGTGCCCTACCGTCAGTTTGGGTCATTCTTGCCGGGCAACGGCGTCGGTGGAGCTGGGGTTCACTGGAACGGCATGCATTGGCGTGCATTGCCGAGCGATTTGAAGTTACACACGACGATAAGCGAACGCTATGGAAAGGCATTTATTCCTGAAGGCATGTTGTTACAAGACTATCCTGTTGATTATGCCGACTTAGAGCCTTTCTTTGATAAATTCGAAAAAGTCTGTGGAACTGCGGGTAAATCAGGCAACCTGCGGGGACAAATTATCGAAGGCGGTAATCCTTTTGAAGGCCCAAGAGCCTCCGAATATCCTACTCCGCCGCTTAAATCGCTCTATTCCGGTACCTTATTTAGCCAGGCCGCCAAAGAGCTGGGTTACCATCCTTTTGCTATCCCTGCGGCAAACTGCTCGCAACCGTATACCAACCCCTATGGCGTACAGCTAGGCCCATGCAACTACTGCGGCTACTGCGAACGCTTTGGGTGTTTCATGTACTCCAAAGGATCGCCACAAAGTACCATCTTGCCCGTACTCACCCAGCGCAAAAACTTTGAACTACGCACCAACTCAATGGTTATCAAAGTAAACCTCGATAGCAGCGGCAAAAAAGCCACCGGCGTGACTTACATTGACATCCAAGGCCGCGAAATTGAGCAACCCGCCAATATGGTTATCTTGAGCGCCTATCAACTGCATAACGTTCGCTTGCTGTTACTTTCCGGCATTGGTAAGCCTTACAACCCACAAACCGGTGAAGGGATGGTGGGTAGAAACTACGCGTATCAAATGAACAGCGGTATTTCGCTTTTCTTTGATAAAGACACCCATTTCAATCCATTTATCGGCGCGGGTGCTGCAGGTGCCGTCATTGATGATTTCAACAGCGATAACTTCGATCATACCGACCTTGGATTTATCGGCGGTGCTTATATCTCCGCCGTGCGTACCGGCGGACGTCCGATCCAGCAAATGACACTTCCTGCCGATACGCCAACGTGGGGCGCAGGCTGGAAACAAGGGATCAAAGATAACTATCTACATTCGATGAGCATCGGTTCCGAAGGCTCTGTCATGCCTTACAAAGAGTGCTATTTAGATCTCGATCCAAACTATAAAGATGCTTTCGGCCAGCCACTGCTACGCATGACCTTTGATTGGAAGCCCAATGAAGTGAAAATGACGCAGCACATCACCAGTAAAATGCAGGGTATCGCCACCGCGATGAATCCTAAGCAAATGAAAGTCTCGGTGATGGATATGAATAGTCATTATGACGTGCGGCCTTATCAGTCCACTCATACCACCGGTGGCGCAATTATGGGCGATAGCCCATCCAACAGCGTGGTGAATAAATACCTGCAAAGCTGGGACGTCCCTAACGTCTTCGTACAGGGTGCAAGCGCCTTCCCACAAAATATGGCCTATAACCCAACCGGATTGGTTGGCGCATTAGCCTATTGGTCAGCACATGCTATTCGCACCCAATACTTAGCCAATCCGGGCCCATTGGTTCAGGCCTGACAGGGAGAGTAATCATGAAAATAATCAGACAAACGCAGCTGGCCATATTGTTACTGAGCGCATCCGGACTTTACGCTCAAGCCGCTCCAGTTCCACTTGAACAACGGATCGCCCATGGCGAATATCTTTCCCGTGCTGGCGACTGTACCGCATGCCATACCGCCGTGGGTGGTCAGCCCTTTGCTGGCGGGTTGAAAATGACGACGCCGGTCGGGGCAATTTATTCAACCAACATCACCCCAGATAAAGAACAAGGGATTGGTGATTACAGTTTTACCGAGTTTTCCGACGCGGTGCGTAAAGGCATTCGCAAGGATGGCACCCATCTTTATCCGGCCATGCCCTATCCATCCTTCGTTAAAATCAACGAAGACGACATGCAGGATCTCTATCTCTACTTTCAGCATGGCGTGAAACCCGTGGCGCAAGCCAACAAAGACAGCGACATTCCTTGGCCGCTGAATATGCGCTGGCCGCTTGCTGGCTGGAACCTTCTGTTCCGTCATGACGGCGTATTCCAACCAGATACTCAGCAAACAACCGCGTGGAACCGAGGCGCGTATTTAGTTCAAGGGCTTGGTCACTGTGGTTCTTGCCATACTCCACGCGGGATCGGTTTCCAAGAAAAAGCGCTAGACCAGTCTGAGCCTGAATATCTCAGCGGGGGTACGCTAGAAGGTTGGCACGCAGCCAACTTACGCGGTGATAAAGCCACAGGTCTGGGCTATTGGAATGAGCAACAAATTGCCCAATTCTTGAAATCCGGTCATACGGAAAAGTCCGCCGCGTTTGGCTCCATGACCGACGTGGTGCAAGACAGCACGCAATATCTAAATGCAGAAGATTTGCAGGCTATTGCTGTCTACTTAAAATCGTTGCAGCCGATGGGCGATAACGCCAAAGAACCGGTGAAGGATTCAGCGACCTATCAGGCACTCGCCAACGGTAAGGTAACACAGCCCGGCGCACAGCTGTATCTTGATAACTGTGCGGCCTGCCACCGTTCAGACGGTATGGGCTATGAAAACACCTTCCCTGCGCTGGCGCATAATCCTGTGCTGCTGAGCAAAGATCCCTCCTCGCTCATCAGCATTGTATTGAAAGGATCTCATATGCCGATCACGCAAACGGCACCAACAGGACTCACCATGCCAGATTTCGGCTGGCGTCTCAGTGACGACGATGTCGCTCAACTGCTGTCATTTGTTCGCACTGGCTGGGGAAACCAAGCAGAACCCGTCAGCGCATCACAGGTGAAAGATATACGTGCCGAGTTGCCTAAGCCTCAAGGCAAGTAATCGTTTTTCTACTCTCAATAAAAACCTCCGGCATAGTCGGAGGTTTTTCATATGCACCTTTTCTAGGCGCCAAAAGGTAAACCCGATGGGATCAAAATTGTGCCGCGCACCTCTCCAGATGATGGGCGTCGTCCCCAATAGCACCAGCGGTTTTGGTGACATCGTCAAAGCGGCTCAGTTTTTTGTACGTAATGAGCTACCGAAAACAAGTAACGGACGGACACCCTAAATAGCACCACGCCGATGTTGAGGCGGCAAGATAAAAATAATATTTAACTTTGCATGCGCACTGATGCACACTCATATAAGAATCAACAGCAATGCAAAGGTATTATATGAGAATGGATTCCTACGCGTTTTTAATCCCTTGTATCCTTGGGTTCTTGCTTGCAGCCTTTTTTTTCGTGTTATGGCAAACGGAAATTGCGCGCGTTACTTTTCTAAACAGAGATGCCGTGTCATTGATGCTAATAGCAGCATCAATAGTTGTCGTATTATCGTCAGTTTTGATTCTATTCGTTGCGAGGAATCGCATTAAAAAGCCGTTAGATTATTTAAGATTACCTTTAGGTCTTTTTATCCTAGCTATCATAGCAAGTTATATTGGAACTTCGTGTTTTGTTTACTATTTCCCCGGAGCGGAAACTCAGTATATTACAAGCTATAAAATTGCCTATTCGAGTAGAAACAGTTGCTCAGGGGTTTTTATCTATGATCCTGAATTACAGGACGAAATTAGAGTTTGTTACCCCAGCGGCGATGTGGAAACTAATCATCGTGTATTTATTATGAAAAAAAGTAATCGCTATGGGATTGTAGTAAAAGCAGCAGCCACATTTTAATATCTGCCACATGCCAGCCACGACACCTACTGTTTTCTTTTAATCAACATATGTGAGATTCATCATGATAAAAATATTTCTATTGGTGCTGATGACAACTGTTTTAGTTGGTTGTACCCCTCTAGCCCCAAAAGATTGTCTGAAAGCACATGCGCTTGATTCATGCCATTACGACCGCTCAGGTAAAGTATCTGACAATGATATCTATGGTGAGCAAGCGTCAGGAATTAAAAAAAATCTGGATGCTGCACTTACCTCTCCCCATGCTTGGGACGGTAAACGATGTAATGTACATATAGATCTCAAAATTGACGGTACACTACAAAATTTCATCATAAAGGGCGGCGACAAGGACTATTGTCATGCTCTAGCCGAAGCAGCTAAACGCGCCAAATTTCCCGCATTTACTGACCAGCATGTTTACGACGTGATGGGATCTGCACGATGGGATTTGCATGGGCAACCATAAATCGAAGATCTCCGCCACGTCTGCCCGCTTTAGATGTCTCGCGAGTTTTGTAGATGCGGCTCTCACCAAGATACGGGGCAAAGATGCCGACAACCTTCGGGTCTTCTTCGTCGTATTTTGTTGTTTCCATACTCCACACCACTATCTTCGTTCTAGATTGATGCCCCATTCGAGGCCTTTTATTTCCCGTTTAGTTTTCGTTTAAGTTTGATGGCGCATGGTTGAGGAAGGGTTTAGGCGATAGTTTCGATACTGGTTGTCGCAACACTGCAACAATGAATATTGAGGGAGTCACCTATGTTAAAACAATCCTTATGCGCAATGACCATCATCAGTGCGATGACCGGTATGGCACAGGCCGATGATTACACCTATGTCGCTGGCGGCCTTCAGGTTGGTGGTATCACAAGCAAAAGTGATTTTGATAAATTAGTGCATCAAAACCGTTCAGATCAAAGCAAAACCACCATGGGTGGCTTTTACCTGCGCGGTGGCTACGGATTTGAAAATAATCTGTTCATTGATGCGCGCTTGAACGGAATGGGAAATAGCCAACGTAGCAGCGGCGATAGCCTGCTGGGTCTTGGCTATCATTTCCCTATTAATCCAAACACCGATATGTATGCACTCATCGGTGCCAGTGGTCACGCCATTTCAACCAATTTTGATTGGGACAAGAAGCGTGATAAAAGCTGGGGCAGCGCAACTGGCGAAATTGGTGTGAAAAGCCACATTACCGATAAAATCGGTATGAATGTCGCCTATCGTTATGCTGAATATGACAGCCGTGGTTTTAACGAAGCGCGAATTGGGGCAGATTATGCCTTAACATCAAATCTTGCGGCCGAAATTGGTTATACCTACCATAATTGGAAAGTGGACGATCAGATCGGTGAGATCGGGCTTCGTTATACTTTCTAGTAAGATAACGCGAATATTAATCTTGCCAAGAGACACTTTCTCTTGGCCCCCACCTTAGGGAGAAGTCATTCATGCGAATTCTGGTCGTTGAAGATAATGGTTTGCTTCGTCATCACCTGTCTGTGCAAATGCGCGATATGGGCCATCAGGTCGATGCTGCGGAAGATGCCAAAGAGGCTGATTTTTTTGTTAATGAACAAACACCAGACATTGCGATTGTTGATTTAGGTTTACCGGGAGAAGATGGCTTAAGCCTGATCCGCCGTTGGCGTTCAGAGCAAATTAAGCTGCCTATCTTGGTGCTGACCGCGCGTGAAAGCTGGCAGGACAAAGTTGCCGTGCTTGAAGCGGGTGCAGATGACTACGTCACGAAACCCTTCCATCTCGAAGAGGTGATTGCACGTATGCAGGCGCTGATGCGTCGTAACAGCGGATTGGCCTCGCAGGTGATTACCCTACCTCCGTTCCAGATTGATCTTTCGCGTCGTGAGCTCACGGTTAACGACAATCTGATCAAACTGACCGCGTTTGAATACACCATCATCGAAACGTTAATCCGTAACCACGCCAAAGTGGTTAGCAAAGACGCTCTGATGTTGCAGCTTTATCCTGATGCTGAGCTGCGTGAAAGCCATACTATCGATGTCTTGATGGGCCGTCTGCGTAAAAAACTGCAGAACGAGTACCCACATGAAGTGATTACAACCGTGCGTGGTCAAGGCTACAGGTTTGATATCAACGAATGAATCTTTCGCGCTGGAACCGCTTTAAAGCACAGCCGTTCTCGTTAAGAACGCGCTTTCTACTTGCCACTGCAGCCGTCGTTTTCATGCTGTCATTAGCCTATGGCGTGGTTGCAGTAGTGGGTTACGTGGTCAGTTTTGATAAAACCACGTTCCGCTTATTGCGCGGCGAAAGTAATCTGTTTTTCAGTCTGGCGCACTGGGAGAACAATAAGCTCACCATCACCTCTCCACCTAACTTCGATCTCAATGCACCGACGTTGGTGATGATTTACGATGACAAAGGCAAACTGCTTTGGTCACAGCGTAAAGTTCCTGAGCTTGAAAAACGTATTGAAAAATCTTGGCTAGAAAAGCCGGGATTCTATGAGTTGGACTCCAGCACCGTGTTCAGTAGCGCCGTGCTGGGAGACAACCCAAAGGTTCAAGACCAGCTCAAAGATTACGATGACGACGATGACGATGCGATGACCCACTCCGTGGCGGTCAATCAATACGCCGCAACGGCGCGTCTACCAGCGTTGACCATCGTCGTTGTCGATACTATCCCTCAGGAGTTACAAAATTCCGATATGGTGTGGGGCTGGTTTACCTATGTCCTAATCGCCAATATTCTATTAGTGGTACCGCTCCTGTGGTTGGCAGCATACTGGAGCTTACAGCCGATAAAAGCGGTGCTAATACAGGTACGGGAGCTTGAAAGCGGTCAACGAGAACAGCTGAGTGAAAATCCACCGCGCGAACTCCGTGGGCTGGTACGTAACCTGAATATTTTGCTCAACAATGAACGCCAGCGTTATACCCGTTATCGCACCACGTTAACCGATTTAACCCATAGCCTGAAAACGCCGTTAGCTGTGCTGCAAAGCACTCTGCGCTCATTGCGTAATGGCAAAGACTTAAAAATTGAACAAGCTGAACCCATTATGTTGGAGCAAATTAGTCGAATCTCACAGCAGATTGGTTACTATTTGCACCGCGCCAGCATGCAGTCTGAACACAATATGCTAAACCGTGAGTTGCATTCAGTTCCACCTTTATTGGACAGCCTGTGTTCGGCGCTCAATAAGGTTTATCAGCGTAAAGGCGTGGATATTACGCTTGATATTTCTCCTGAACTCACTTTTGTCGGTGAAAAGAACGACTTTATGGAAGTGATGGGAAATGTGCTGGATAATGCCTGCAAATATTGTCTAGAGTTCGTAGAAATTACTGCACGGCAAACAGACAAAGAACTGATTATCATGATTGACGACGATGGGCCAGGTATTCCAGAGAGCAAACGTGAGCTAATCTTCCGTCGTGGACAACGCATTGATACTCTGCGTCCAGGACAAGGTCTTGGCTTAGCGTTAGTCGATGAGTTATTACAACAGTATGACGGTGAAGCCATCATTACCGATAGCCATTTAGGTGGAGCACGAATGAGTATTCATTTCGGCCGCCAACAGGTTTCGCACGCCGTCGATTAAATAATCCTCTCCTTTCTCTCAATACGGCGTGTTACCTGCGCCGTATCAGCAAAACATTACGCTTAAAAGTACAAGTTGTGACAAACAGGCAGAGGAATCCCTGCGCGCTTCCGTTATAATCCCAACAGATACATACACAGGGAATTAACAATGGATTATCAACTTGATCTCGACTGGAATGATTTTTTGCAACGCTACTGGCAAAAACGCCCGGTCATCCTAAAGCGTGGGTTCAAGAATTTTGTTGATCCCATTTCGCCCGACGAATTAGCAGGTCTTGCGATGGAAAACGAGGTTGATAGTCGCCTTGTAAGCCATCAGGACGGTCGCTGGCAGGTTGCTCACGGCCCGTTTGAAAGCTATGACCATCTGAGTGAAAATAACTGGTCTATTCTGGTACAGGCGGTCGATCATTGGCACGTGCCCTCCAGCGCGTTAATGCGCCCATTCCGTAAGCTTCCTGACTGGCGAACTGACGATCTCATGATTTCGTTCTCGGTGCCGGGCGGCGGCGTAGGGCCTCATTTAGATCAGTACGACGTCTTTATCATCCAAGGTACCGGTCGTCGTCGGTGGCGTGTCGGTGAAAAACATCCGCTAAGGCAACATAGCCCGCATCCCGATTTACTTCAGGTTGAGCCTTTCGACGCCATCATTGATGAAGAGATGGAACCAGGCGACATTCTGTATATTCCACCAGGATTCCCACATGAAGGCTATGCGCTAGAGAACTCGCTGAACTATTCGGTGGGCTTCCGTGCCCCTAATAGCCGTGAGCTCATCAGCGGCTTTGCCGATTTTGTTCTGGCTAACGAATTAGGCAGCGAGCGCTACAGCGATCCCGATCTCGCCCTTCGCGAAAATCCTTCGGAAGTGCAAAACGCTGAATTGGAAAAGCTGCGTGGCATGATGATGAGCCAATTGCAGAATCAGGATAATTTCAATCTTTGGTTTGGTGAATTTGTCAGCCAGTCTCGTCATGAATTGGATATTGCACCACCAGAGCCGCCTTATCAGGCTGGTGAGATTTACGAATTACTCCAATCCGGAGAATCTCTGGAACGACTGGGCGGGCTACGTGTTATCAACGTCGCAGGCAGCTGTTATGTCAACGGTGAGATTATCGTCACCGAACACAGTGCTGCGGCACAGGCCCTAGCGCGCGAATACGTGGTTAACGCTGCAATGTTGGGAGAAGCGCTCGACGATCCAAGCTTCCTCGTGACATTGGCAGCTTTAGTTAATAGCGGTTATTGGTTCTTCCGCGATTAAGAATATCTACATTTATAAAACCCAACATCTGGAAAATTAAATAAATTTTCCAGATGTTTTTTTATTTAAAATATAAAATAGTTATTTATTAAAACATTTTTAATTTAGAGTTAATCAATATATGTGCCCCACCTCTCTACCAAACTAATAACTTACGTATTATTCTCTTCCTTATCCTTTCAATAGAACCAATTTTTTAGAAAACCACTTTCTATGGATGCGCTGTCTAATAAGAAAATATCTCTACGCATTAGCGTATTAAAAGCGGCAAGAACACGTATTGAATGGACATTCAATACCTTCAGCCGAATTTGCATTTCTTTTTCAGGAGGAAAAGATTCAACGACATTGCTTCATTTAGCGGCAGAACACGCCAGAAAAAATGGGAAAAAATTCGATATTATCTTTATCGATTGGGAGGCGCAGTTTAGCCACACCATCAATCATATTGAAAAGATGCGAAGCTTATATCAGGACGTCATCGGTCATTTTTATTGGGTGGCATTACCTATCACCACGGAGAATTCTGTTTCACAGTTTCAGCCTGAATGGCAATGTTGGACGCCCAATACAAATTGGATCCGTAAACCACCCGCCGATGCCATTACCGATCCTAATTTTTTTCCTTTTTATCATGATGGCATTACCTTCGAATCATTTATGCCTGCCTTTTCTGACTGGTATTCCAACCAGCAGCCCTGCGCCATGATGATCGGAATTCGAACCGATGAGTCCTACACACGTTTTTGGGCCATTGCGTCTAAGCGTAAACACCGCTTTGCCGATGACAAGCCATGGACAACAGGAACAATTTCAGGCCATACCTACAATATCTACCCTATCTATGATTGGAAAACGGACGATATTTGGACCTACTTCTCCTCCACTAAAAAAATCTACAATCCCTTGTATGACCTGATGTTTCAGGCTGGGGTGGGATTACATGCCATGCGGATCTGTGAACCCTTTGGGCCGGAACAGCGACAAGGTTTGTGGCTCTACCATGTTCTTGAGCCTGAATGCTGGGAGCATGTCTGCGAGCGAGTCTCGGGGGCTAATACCGGCAGCATTTATGCCAATAGCCGAGGTGATTTCTATGCTCGCCGTCAGGTACATAAACCCAACAATCACACTTGGCGCAGCTATGCCCTATTCTTACTCGATAGTATGCCGCGACAAACCGCCGAGCATTATCGAAATAAGATCGCAATTTATTTACGCTGGTATCAAACTCATGGTTTCCCTCGCGATATACCCGATGAACAAGAAAAAGATATCGGTTCTAAAGATATTCCGTCGTGGCGGCGCATTTGCAAAGTACTTTTACGCAATGATTATTGGTGCCGATCATTATCATTTAGCCCAAATAAGCCAACCAGCTATGAGCGTTACACCAAAAGAATTCAAGCGAAAAGAAAATGCTGGAGCATCATATGAAGATTGATTTATTAATTAACGAGCTAAAAATAGAATTAGGGACGATGTCCGAAACCGTCCAAATTGAGACTCTAAATAAGATCCGATTGGCACTGCATAAGGTCAGTCCCTTTTCCAATGAACCCATTGATTGCGTGCTTTGGAAACCCATTGAGCGCGTTGTCTCAAATGATTACAACCCCAATTCCGTAGCACCACCAGAGAAACGGTTACTCTATACGTCATTATTACGCGATGGCTATACGCAGCCCATAGTCACCAGCCAACAATCCCCCGATGATGAAACGCACGTTATTGTTGATGGTTTCCATCGTCGTGAGCTCGCATCCAAGCGCCCTCTTTTACGCACCCGAGTGCTTGGTTATCTCCCCGTAGTAATGCTTAACGAAAGTGCACAGGAGAAAACGCATCTAATTGCGGCAACTATTCGTCATAATCGTGCCCGAGGCAAACACCAGATCAGCGCCATGTCCGACATCGTTCGTGAGCTTTATCATTTAGGTTGGGATGACGAAAGGATCAGTGAAGAATTAGGCATGGACGCTGATGAGGTTTTACGCTTAAAACAGATTAGTGGCCTAATGGAACTGTTCCAAGACCGTGAATTTTCAGAAGCATGGACGGTGAAATAGCAAAAAAATCGCCATCCTTACTCGGTAAGAATGGCGAACAATACAGTTCAAACAGGTAAGCCACAAACGACTATTTATAAATTTCTTCTAACAGCTCGCGGACATACTCAGGCACCACCTGACTCGCTGCGCCGTAATGCTTCTCGTCAAACTGGCTTTCAACTTGGCTAGGTTCAAGATTGAGTTCAACAGTATGAGCGCCATTTAAATGAGCCTCATGCACAAAACCTGCCGCAGGATAAACATGCCCCGATGTGCCAATCGCAATAAAATAATCGGCTTTTGCCAGAGCATCATAAATTTCATCCATGCCGATTGGCATTTCACCAAACCAAACAATATGCGGACGCAGCGGTGCAGGAAACTGACAGCAATGACAGCGGTCATCGATGGTTAAATCGCCTTTCCATTCAATAACCTGCCCAGACTGAGTACAACGAACTTTTAACAATTCCCCGTGCATATGGATAATGCGGGAATTTCCTGCTCGTTCGTGTAAGTTATCGATGTTTTGCGTCACTAGCACAAAGTTGTCGCCCAGCTGCCGCTCTAATTCTGCCAGCGCCAAATGGGCCGCATTTGGCTGAATTTCTGGCTGCTGTAGCTGCTGACGGCGTGCATTATAGAAACTCTGCACCAATTCTGGATCGCGATGGTAACCTTCTGGCGTAGCCACATCTTCAACCCGATGCTCTTCCCACAGCCCATCAGCGGCACGAAACGTTCTGATCCCCGATTCGGCAGAAATCCCCGCGCCGGTGAGTACCACGACATATGGCTTAGTCATACACCCCCCTGCCTGATTATTCGCATGACACAGCGTGTCACGGTGGAAAATTCGTGAACGAAAACGCTGGTGTCGTAGTCGTTTATTTTTCCTAAACCGGCATATACGATGACGGGTACGCATAACCACAGCTCCTCATTGGTTTCATTACCACAGCAAAAAAATAATCGTCGTTAGTCGGTCAAATTCAAAAACGCAGCACCGCGCACGCCACCCGCGTCGCCATAGCGAGCAGGTTCAATACGTGGCGCTTTAGCAACGCGCAGTAAAGCACGTGGGACACGTTCATTGAGCAGCGGATACAGCTCAGTGAAGTTCGACAATCCACCGCCGAGCACCACCAGATGCGGGTCGACCACGGTAAATAGGTTGCCCAAACACATCGCTAGCACATCGGCAAAGCAATCCACATGCGCTAGCGCTTTATCATCACCTGCGCGGTAGCGCTCAATAATCTCTTTGGCACCGAGATTTTCACCGGTGCGGTGCTGATACAACCATTCAAAACCACGACCAGAAATATATTTTTCGATACAGCCCTGCTGCCCACAGCCACAGGCAACACGCGGTGTATCTGCTCCCATTCGATCCAAGGCGTCAACCGGTAAACGAAAATGGCCAAACTCACCGGCAATATAATTACGGCCAGTCAAGGTTTTACCATTAATCACTAATCCACCGCCTACGCCGGTACCAAGGATGATCCCCAGCACGATGGGATAAGCGCGGAACTCTTCGTCCCACGCTTCCGAAAGGGCAAAACAGTTGGCATCGTTATCCACTCGAACTGGACGCCCAATGAGCTGCGAGAGATCGCGCGGGAGCGGTTTCCCCATTGCGGCAGGCACGTTCGAGGTAAAGAGCTCGCCCGTATCGGCGTTGGGTAATCCTGGGATGCCGATCCCCACTTTTCCCTGAGTACCGGTGAATTCATCGGCCTCAAAGGTTAACGACGCTAGCGTATTGAGTAATTCACGGTAATCGTCACGAGGCGTAGGCACACGCTTACGCCAAATCTGATTCAGCTCGGCGTCAAATACGCCCAGCTCTATTTTGGTGCCGCCCATGTCAAAACCGTAATACATTAACTCTCCTTGTTGCGCGTCGTTGATTGTAGTCGTTATTTATTATTGCCTACCGCGTTACTGACCGCCGCTTAGCACTCGTGCAGGATCAATGCGGCTTGCGCGGCGAGCGGGATACCAGCTAGCCACTAAACTTAACACAATCGCCGTGGCCAGCACTTCCACCACGTCAATCCAATGCAACTCGGTTGGCAAGAAATCAATCGGATAAATATCGCCCGACAACAATCGGTGTCCGATCACCTTTTCGATAACTTTAGATATATTCGTCAGTTCGAGTGATGCCACTACGCCGATCACTACGCCACAAACGCTGCCGACCATCCCCGCGAGCAAACCATACCAGATGAAAATCGCGCGAATCAGCCGGTCTTTTGCACCTAGCGTTCTGAGCACCGCGATATCACTACTTTTATCTTTCACCGCCATAACCAGCGTAGACACGATGTTGAAACACGCCACGCCGATCACCAGAACCATCGCCAGATACATGATGGCGCGGATCATCTGGATGTCGCGGAACATATAGCCGTAGGTGCCTTTCCAACTGCGAATATAAACATACGCATTGGTGACCTCACCCGCATCGCGCACCAGTTTGTCAGCGTTGAAGACATCATCAACTTTAATGGAAATACCGGTGACGCTGTTGCCAAGGTCTTGATACTGCTGAGCATCAGCCAGCGGCACCATCGCTAAACTGTGATCGAGCATACCGCTCAATTGCAGAATGCCGCTTACGTGCAGACGAATGCGTTTTGGCTGCAAGAGTTTCATCTGTGGATCGTTGTTTGGCACCATCACGGTCACCCAATCACCAACCTTTACATGCAGTGCATCAGCCACGCCTTTACCGAGAATAACCTGCTGCTCCCCTGCTTTAAACGTTGACCACGCATCACCTTGCACATATTGCGACAGCGAGCTTACGCGGCTTTCTTGCTCTGGATTGACGCCGCGAAGTTGTACCGCCACCAGCTGAGTGCCGCTCTCAATGAGGCCTGTAAATTCCACATAAGGCGCTGCGGCAACGATACCTTTCACTTTTTCAACGCGTTCTAGCACCTGTGGCCAGCCGTTAAACGGCTGCTCTACCGGATAAATTTCGCCGTGAGGTACAACGGAAAGAATGCGATGATCCAGCTCACGCTCAAAACCGTTCATGGCACTCAGGCCGACGATCAAAACAGCTACACCCAGCGCGATACCAACGGTAGAAATCACAGAAATCAGAGACACCATGCCGCCACGGCGTCGTCCACGGCTAAAACGCAGACCGATCAGCAGAGATAATGGTGAAGCCGACATTATTGCGCCCCCATCAGGGTCACATTTTGTTGAAGTTGACCATCGCGCATTTCAAGCTGACGATTCAAACGTTTCGCCAACGCCAAATCATGGGTCACCACCAAGAAAGCCGTTCCTTGACGCACGTTTAGCTCGCCTAACAGATCGAAAATACTGTCGGCGGTGCGCATATCCAGGTTACCGGTCGGTTCATCCGCCAAGACCAGCGAGGGGTTGTTGACCAACGCTCGCGCAATCGCCACGCGCTGACGTTCGCCGCCCGACAGTTCCGATGGACGGTGATGGCTACGCTTAGCCAATCCAACGGCGGTGAGCATGTCCATCGCTTTACCTTGGGCGTCGTCACCTTTTTTGCCGCCAATTAACAGCGGCATCATCACGTTTTCTAACGCGCTGAAATCCGGTAGCAAATGGTGGAATTGGTAGATGAAGCCCAGCTCTCGATTGCGTAGTTCAGCCTTAGCGGTTGAAGACATATCGTTGAGCGATTGACCTTTAAAAATTACTTCGCCGGAAGTTGGAGAATCCAGACCGCCGAGCAGATGCAGCAACGTACTTTTACCTGAACCTGAGCTGCCCACAATGGCCATCATTTCGCCGGGCTGCATGTCAAAGGTCACATTACGCAATACGTCCGTGTGCAATTTACCTTCGTGATAGGTTTTGCACAGGTCTTTGCACTGCAACAGTTCTTTATACAAAGACGGAGAATTACTCATAACGTAAAGCCTCAGCAGGATTCACCGCGGCGGCACGCCACGACGGATATAACGTAGAAAGCAGCGCGAGCAGCATTGCCACAACGGCAATCAGCACCACCTGCGGAATATTGATATCAACCGGTAGACTACCACCGGCCAACATTTCGCCTAACCCTGGAATAACATTGATTTGGCTGGCAAACACCACGCCCAAGACGGCGCCAAGCAAAGCGCCGATAATACCGGCACTGGCGCCCTGCACCATGAACACCGACATGATCTGTGCACGGGTTAATCCTTGGGTTTGCAGAATCGCGACCTCGCCCTGCTTCTCCATGACCAGTAGGCTCAACGAGGTAATAATATTAAACGCGGCGACGGCGATAATCAGGCTGAGCAGCAGCCCCATCATATTTTTTTCCATCTTAACGGCTTGGAATAACTCCCCTTTCCGCTCGCGCCAATCTTTCCATACCAAGCCTTTCGCTAGCGGTTGGCTGACCAGCGCATCAATCGCCAGCGGCTTATCCATATAAATACGCCAGCCGGTGATATTGCCCAGCGGGTAGCGCATCAGGCGGGAAGCATCCTGCTGATTCATCAGCATTTGATACTGATCGACTTCGCTATTGGCAGAGAATGTGCCCACCACGTTAAACACGCGCTGGCTAGGAATGCGTCCCATTGGCGTAAACTGGCTGGCGCTAGGCACCATAATGCGCAGCTTTTCACCGCGCTTCACGCCCAGTTGCCCCGCCAGTTGGTCACCTAAAATCACATTGTATTGGCCCGGCTGCAAAGCCTGCTGAGTCGCGCCATTAAGATATGGCGACAACGGATCTTTTTCGTCAGGGTTTACGCCAATAATCACGCCCACCGCCACGCTATGCGCGCTTTGCAGCACCGCATTACCGGTCGTCAGTGGTGTAACACTTTTAACACCGGCCAGATGTTCAAACTGGGTGGCTGGAACCTGTTGAGGATTAATCGACCCTTGCGTCGACGTCACTAATGCCTGCGGCATCAGCCCAAGAATATTATTTTCTAGATCTCGCTCAAAACCGTTCATCACCGAAAGAACGGTGACTAACGCCATAACGCCGAGCGTGATGCCTATAGTAGAAAGCCAAGAAACAAACCGGCCAAAGCGGTCTGAGGCTCGTCCGCGCATGTAACGCAGACCGATGAATAACGCGACAGGTTGATACATGAAATCCGTTCGGTTGCTGTTGGTAAGGCAAAATGAGTGTGGATGATAACATTTAGGAAACCCAAAAAAACTACGTAATGCATTTTCACTTCATTTTGTCGCTATTTCAGCGCCCTAGACACCATGGATTCCCCCCTAGGAGCTTGCGTTTCAACCACAAGGCATTCACTCAGCAGTTGCTAAAGTGAAGTGATAAAGGATAATAAAGCTCAGAACTGCGGTGCCTGATCGGGCTACGCGCCAAAAGAGCGACAGAGACTGACTAACGATTTATGCCTGAACAATACCAATACACGTTACCTGAGCGTTATACGCTCCCGGCCAAAGCTGGCGATGTACGGCTTTTAGGTCAGCTCACTGGATCTGCGTGTGCGCTAGAATGCGCGCAGATTGCCGAAAAACATGCGGGTCCGGTGGTGCTGATCACCTCGGATATTCAATCAGCGCTGCGACTACGCGACGAAATCCAACAGTTCACGACGCGTATGGTGACCACCCTGTCTGACTGGGAAACTCTGCCGTACGACAGCTTCTCACCGCATCAGGACATCATCTCCGCTCGCCTGTCTAGCCTATATCAACTCCCGACGATGAAACGCGGCGTCTTTATTCTGCCGGTCAACACGCTGATGCAGCGCGTATGCCCGCATGAATTCCTACATGGTCATGCGTTGGTGATGCAGAAAGGCCAGTTGTTGTCTCGCGATAAACTTCGCAGCCAATTAGAACAGGCAGGCTATCGCAGCGTCGATCAGGTGATGGAACACGGTGAATTTGCCACCCGTGGTGCGTTGCTCGATCTCTATCCGATGGGTAGCGACGAGCCTTATCGTATTGATTTCTTCGACGATGAAATCGACAGCCTGCGCGTGTTTGACGTGGATTCACAGCGCACGCTTAATGAAGTTGAGTCCATCAACTTACTCCCGGCGCACGAGTTCCCAACCGATCAAACCGCCATCGAACTGTTTCGTAGCCAATGGCGCGAGCATTTTGAGGTGCGTCGCGATCCCGAACATATCTACCAGCAGGTCAGTAAAGGCATCTGGCCTGCGGGGATAGAATATTGGCAGCCGCTGTTCTTCAGCCAAGCGCTACCGCCGCTGTTTAGCTATTTCCCAAGCAACACGCTATTAGTCAACACCGGCGAATTAGAGGCCTCGGCAGATCGATTTTGGTTGGATGTGAATCAGCGCTACGAGAACCGCCGCGTTGACCCGATGCGCCCGCTGCTCATGCCAGACAAGCTCTGGCTGCGCGTTGATGAACTGTTTTCCTCGCTCAAACAGTGGCCACGTGTTCAGCTCAAAACAGACAAACTTGATAAAAAAGCGGCGAACACCAACCTCAGCTACCAGCCGTTGCCAGAGCTCACTGTTCAGGCGCAGAACAAAAATCCGCTCGATCTTCTGCGGCGCTTCATTGAACAAACCAAAGATGCCATTGTTTTCTCGGTAGAAAGTGAAGGTCGCCGCGAAACCATGCTGGAACTGCTGGCGCGCATCAAAATAAATCCGAAGCTGATTACCCGTATAGAAGACGCGGAAGCAGGCAAAATTTATATTATGCAGGGCTCGTGCGAGCATGGATTTATCAATCCAGAGCTTAAGCTTGCACTGATCTGTGAAAGCGACCTGTTAGGTGAACGTGTAAGCCGTCGTCGCCAAGACAACCGCCGAACGATTAATACCGATACGCTGATCCGTAACCTAGCCGAGCTGAGCATCGGCCAGCCGGTCGTTCATCTGGAGCACGGCGTAGGCCGCTATGGCGGTATGACAACGCTGGAAGCCGGCGGAATCAAGGGCGAATACCTGATCCTGACCTATGCCGGTGACGCCAAACTGTACGTTCCGGTTTCCTCGCTGTATCTGCTCAGCCGTTACTCCGGTGGCGCAGATGAAAGTGCTCCGCTGCATAAATTAGGCAGCGACGCGTGGACCCGAGCCCGCCAAAAAGCCGCTGAAAAAGTCCGCGACGTCGCGGCTGAGCTGCTGGATATCTATGCCATGCGGGCGGCAAAACCCGGCTTTGCGTTCAAACAGGATCGCGAAGCCTATCAAATGTTCTGCCAAACCTTCCCGTTTGAAACCACGCCCGATCAGAGCATGGCGATCAACGCCGTACTCAGCGATATGTGTCAACCGCTGGCGATGGACCGTTTAGTGTGCGGCGACGTGGGCTTCGGTAAAACAGAAGTGGCGATGCGTGCCGCGTTCCTCGCGGTGCACAACAATAAACAGGTGGCGGTATTAGTACCAACCACCCTGCTGGCTCAACAGCATTACGACAACTTCCGTGACCGTTTCGCCAACTGGCCGGTTCGCATCGAAATGATTTCTCGCTTCCGTAGCGCGAAAGAGCAAACGCAGGTGCTGCAAGATGCCGCGGATGGCAAAGTCGATATTTTAATCGGCACCCATAAACTTTTGCAGGCTGACGTACAGTGGCGTGATTTAGGTCTTCTGATCGTCGATGAAGAGCACCGCTTTGGCGTTCGACAGAAAGAACGTATCAAAGCCATGCGCGCCGACGTGGATATTCTCACGCTGACCGCGACGCCGATCCCACGAACGCTCAACATGGCGATGAGTGGAATGCGCGATCTGTCGATTATTGCCACGCCACCAGCGCGTCGTTTAGCCGTAAAAACTTTTGTGCGCGAATATGACAGCTTAGTGGTGCGCGAAGCCATCCTGCGTGAAGTCACGCGCGGCGGTCAGGTTTATTATCTGTACAACGACGTTGAAAACATTGAAAAAGCAGCACAGAAGCTGAGCGAACTGGTGCCTGAGGCGCGTATTGCCATCGGCCATGGGCAGATGCGCGAACGCGAGCTTGAACGCGTGATGAATGATTTCCATCACCAACGCTTCAACGTTCTGGTGTGCACCACCATTATTGAAACCGGTATCGATATTCCAAGCGCGAATACCATCATTATTGAACGTGCCGATCATTTTGGTTTGGCACAGCTGCATCAGCTGCGCGGGCGCGTAGGCCGTTCTTTCCATCAGGCCTATGCTTATCTACTTACGCCGCCGCCAAAAGCAATGTCGACCGATGCGCAAAAACGCTTAGAAGCCATCGCATCGCTGGAAGACTTGGGCGCGGGCTTTGCTCTAGCCACCCACGATCTAGAAATTCGCGGTGCAGGTGAGCTGTTGGGCGATGACCAAAGCGGTCAGATGACCACCATCGGTTTCTCTCTGTATATGGAGCTGCTTGAAAGCGCGGTTGATGCGCTTAAAGAGGGACGCGAGCCTTCGTTAGAAGATCTCACCAGCAATCAGACCGACGTCGAGCTCCGCATGCCGGTATTGCTACCGGATGATTATATTCCGGACGTCAGTACCCGTTTGTCATTCTATAAACGTATTGCCAGCGCCAAGAATGACGATCAGCTTGAAGAGCTAAAAGTAGAATTGATCGATCGCTTCGGCCTGCTGCCTGATGCGGCGCGCAATTTACTGCAAAGTGCCAAGCTGCGTCTGGATGCGATGGAACTCGGTATTCGTCGTATTGAAGGCAATGATAAAGGCGGATTCATTGAGTTTGGCGATAAAAACCACGTTGACCCCATGTTCCTCATTGGCCTGTTGCAGAAACAACCACACATCTTCCGTTTGGATGGGCCAACCAAGCTGAAGTTTATTATCGACCTCAGCGAACGTAAGGCACGCCTTGAGTTCATTTCCGATCTTCTCAGCCAGTTTGCTGAACATCGGGTTTAAATCATAAACGGGGTATATGAATATATGCCCCGTGTTTTATTGAAAATAAATACACTTTATCTATACGTCCATTATTTACCTACGCGCCTATTGCTATTTATAAATACCCCACGAATTATCACAGCGACATTTTAAAAAATATTCTTTACTCAGTTTCAAAAACAAGTTATAGCTGCCATGCTTTAAAGCACAGTTCCTTCTACTGTAACTCGAACTATTTTTGACGCATTATTGAATACGGATATCATATTGAGGTAACAAAATGTCAAGTGACCTGATAGCGAAATGGAAAGCCTGTGGACAGAATAAATCAGATTTAAATTACGAAAATAAACTTGCTGATTTTTACAACGTATTTCGCAATAGCTTATTTTTCCTCGAGATCGTTCCTATCCCAGAAGAAGGTGCAGGAGAGTGCCTGCGGTTTATCCCTATACCAGAGGATGCTGATAACCCTGTTATATTACCGGCCTATAGCACAGCGAACGAGAATCAATTTCCTGCAAATATTCTTGGGATGATGCAAGGAACTGAAAGGGATTTCACTCCCGCTAACGGAGATTTCATTTTATCTATCGTTGATAAATATAGTTTTAGTCTTTCAATAATTAATGCAAATAATGAGTCTGTACTTATTTCTAAAGATTTCGTCGTTCGGCTTGCTGAAATAAGCAAAAAGATAAAAAATAGTGAGAAAGAGCTTAAGAAAAAAGCGGCTAAAAAATTCGCCTTTATCACTCTACCTTTAATTGTACTTATGATGATTATTGCAGGCATATTCTTCATTCACTGATCCTGAAATACTCCTGAGATGAGTCAATGATTCGGATATTCCATTCAGCTAACTATTTCATTTCTACCAACAAAGCGTAGCTCAATGCATGACTAATAGTCAGAGGTAAATAAGACTGCTATGTTGGCAGTATAGGGAGGCATAGCCTCCCTTACTGGTTTCGTGCTATCAAACTCTTACACGCTTTGGTTCAATACCAATTGGCCGTTACGGTCAACGGGGATCTGGGTGCCAGGATCTTTATCCATGCGCACGCGCCCTTGCTGATCGCCAATTTTGTAGGTTACGTCGTAGCCCAGCAGTTTCTGCGATTTGTCATAAACGGTAGAACAGCGCTGCTGGGTGCTGGTATAGGTGTCATTGTTTTGCATTGCGCCTTGAACCTGGTTACCGGCATAGCCGCCACCTAACGCTCCGACCACGGTCGCCACATCTTTGCCGCGCCCGTTACCGATCTGATGGCCTAATACCCCACCCGCTACCGCGCCTAATACAGAACCTGTGATTCGGTTCTCGTCTTGTACCGGACGGCGATGCGTTACCGTGACGTTGCGGCACTGCTGTCGTGGGGTCTTCACTGACTCATGAATCGGCGTTGCTGAGAGTACCTGCGCATAGCGCGGACCAGTACTAAACACGTCTAAACTTGCTACGGCGGCAACGCTTAACGCTGCGGCTACGCCGATACCAACACCTGCCAACATTGATTTATTCACAGGGCACTCCTCCTGAATAGACTCACGCAATAGTAATGAACACGATGTTTATGAACGTCACGGGTTCATCGCGATGCGAAAGTCTTTTGCATCCTTTCGCTCGGTGTGCGTGCTTCACCTAAGTTATAGGAGATAGTGTGCATAGGAATATTCCCTGCAACAATCAGACAACATAACCAAATACGTTGGCCGCCCTTGTTTGGGAAAGTTCCTATCGTGGCAGTGTTATATCTAAGCAAAACAGCCTCTATTGCAGCCAAAAAAAACGGCTCTAATCAGAGCCGTTTCAATTTCTACAATATGCTTACCAACGCATTAGTGCAGTTTCAAGCGCGGGCGAATGACGCGGTTGATGCCCCCCACCAGCATCATAAGCCCAGTCTTGATATAGCCATGCAGCGCGATTTGGTGCATGCGGTACAGCGAGATATAAACCATACGCGCAATACGTCCTTCCACCATCATTGAACCGCGCATCAGGTTACCCATCAGGCTGCCAACGGTGCTGAATTTAGACAGAGAAACCAGTGAGCCGTGGTCTTTATACACGTAAGGCTTCATGTTGCCACCCTTGAGCTGCGCCAAAATGTTGGCATAGCAGCGGGAAGCCATCTGATGCGCAGCCTGAGCACGCGGAGGAACAAACCCACCGGATGGCTGCGGGCATGACGCACAGTCGCCAATCGCGAAAATATTCGGGTCACGCGTGGTTTGCAGCGTTGGCTCAACCACTAATTGGTTGATACGGTTAGTTTCTAAACCGCCGATGTCTTTCATGAAATCAGGCGCTTTGATGCCCGCCGCCCACACCATCAGATCGGCAGGAATAAATTCGCCATCTTTGGTGTTGAGGCCATTTTGATCTGCGCTGGTCACCATGGTTTTGGTTAGAACACGCACGCCTAATTTGGTCAGTTCGCTGTGCGCCGCGCCAGAGATTCGTGGTGGCAGCGCAGGCAGAATGCGTTCGCCGGCTTCCACCAACGTTACGTTTAACGCTTCGCTGCTCAGGCCTTCAAAGCCATAGCTGTGCAGCTGCTTAACCGCATTGTGTAGCTCCGCAGACAACTCAACGCCGGTTGCGCCGCCGCCCACAATCGCGATATTCACCTTCGCCGCTTTATCTTTTTGCGCCGAGAACTTCAGGAACAGATTCAGCATTTCGTTGTGGAAACGGCGCGCCTGATGCGGGTTATCTAAGAAAATGCAGTTATCTTTCACGCCCGGCGTACCGAAATCATTCGAGGTACTGCCCAGCGCCATCACCAGAATGTCGTACGACAGTTCACGCTGTGGTACAAGAATTTCTCCCTGCTCGTCGCGAATGTCTGCCAGCGTCAGCTGCTGCGCAGCGCGATCGATGTTGGTCAACGACCCCAGTTGGAAGGTGAAGTGATGATTACGCGCATGAGCCAGATAGCTCAGCGCATCCACGCCGTCATCCAACGATCCGGTAGCAACTTCATGCAGCAATGGTTTCCACAAGTGGCTATGGTTGCGGTCAATCAGAATGATTTCCGCTTTGTCTTTGCGACCGAGTTTATGGCCCAGACTGGTTGCCAGCTCGAGACCGCCCGCACCACCGCCGACAATCACGATTTTTTTCTTAGATGCGCTCAAAGCTTTCTCCCTTGGTAAAAAATGTAAACCAATAGTTAATTAACGGTAAATATTCAATACCCTTATTTTACGTATGGTTCACTCAGGTTAATTCAATTTTCTAAGGAAAGAATAACACGACAGGTCATTTGGTCATACCAAAATTGATGCACATCAATTTTTATGTTTATTACTTGGACGATATGTATCACTCCCTCACAAATTTGAGTTGTTTTTCAACGTAATCATTACAAATCAGACGCTCTTCACACTTCTATCGCCTACTCCAGTCATCAACATGACAAAGCCCAGTTTTTAACCTTTATTTAACCATGCGAGCCTAGTCTCCAAACCTCTCTTACAACAAGAAATCGATACCTCTCCCCCTATACGAAGGAGCCGTACAATGAAGAACGTCCGATCCGGCCTGATTTGGCTATTGGTGGCGTTAATCGGCGCTTATGCTTTTGGCATGCTAGCGCTGAGCCGTGGTGAACATATTAATGCGGTGTGGCTGGTGATAGCCGCTATTGCCTGTTACAGCATCGCTTATCGTTTTTACAGTCTTTTCATCGCTGAAAAAGTGTTTGAGCTCGATGACCGTCGGTTAACGCCCGCCGAGCGCCACAACGATGGTTTGGACTACGTGCCAACCAACAAGTGGGTGCTGTTTGGGCATCACTTTGCGGCGATAGCCGGAGCCGGTCCGCTAGTCGGTCCCATTTTGGCAGCACAAATGGGCTTTTTACCCGGCACCATTTGGATTTTGGTTGGCGTTATGCTGGCCGGTGCGGTACAGGACTTTTTAGTCCTCTTTATTTCAACTCGCCGTGATGGCCGCTCGCTGGGCGAAATGGCAAAACAAGAGTTGGGCTCTTTTGCAGGCGTCATCACCATGCTGGGCGCATTAGGCGTGATGATTATCATCCTGTCCGCTCTGGCTCTGGTGGTCGTTAAGGCCTTAGCGGACAGTCCATGGGGGCTGTTTACCATTGCCGCCACGATCCCTATCGCTCTGTTTATGGGCGTGTATATGCGTTATCTGCGTCCGGGGAAAATTGCGGAAGTTTCGATTATTGGCTTTGTTCTGATGATGGCGGCGATTATCTACGGCGGTGATATCGCTATGCATCCGTACTGGGGCCCGTTCTTCACGCTGCACGGCACCACGCTGACGTGGGTATTGGTCATTTACGGTTTCATTGCCTCTGTGCTGCCGGTTTGGTTGCTGCTAGCGCCGCGCGATTATTTATCGACCTTCCTGAAAATTGGGGTAATTGCCGGTTTAGCTGTGGGAATTGTCTTTGCTGCACCAGAAATGAAAATGCCAGCGGTAACGCGATTTATTGACGGCACTGGCCCAGTATTCTCCGGTAGCCTATTCCCATTCTTGTTTATTACTATCGCCTGCGGTGCCATTTCTGGTTTCCATGCGCTGGTTTCCAGCGGTACAACGCCTAAGCTTATCGAGCGTGAAAGCCATATTCGCTTTATCGGCTATGGCGCCATGTTGATGGAATCATTCGTGGCCATCATGGCCTTGATCTGTGCGTCGGTCATCGACCCTGGCGTCTATTTTGCCATGAACTCCCCTGCGGCGCTGATTGGCACTACGGTTGAAAACGCCTCACAGGTGATTAATAGTTGGGGCTTTGTCGTTACCCCTGAAACGCTTGCCATGATAGCCAAAGACGTGGGTGAGAATTCTATTCTGTCACGCGCCGGTGGTGCACCGACCTTTGCCGTTGGTATGGCGCATATCATCACGGAAGTCTTCAACAGCCGCGCCATGATGGCGTTCTGGTATCACTTTGCCATTCTGTTTGAAGCATTGTTCATCCTGACCGCCGTGGATGCCGGTACGCGCGCCTGTCGTTTTATGGTGCAAGATCTGGTGGGTGTCGCTATTCCAAGCTTAGCCAATAACCGTTCTTGGTTTGGTAATTTAGCAGGCACCACGGTGGCCGTTGCTGGCTGGGGCTTCTTCGTTTATCAAGGCGTGGTTGATCCGCTCGGAGGGATCAACACGCTCTGGCCGCTGTTTGGTATCGGTAACCAAATGCTAGCCTCGATGGCGTTAATTCTTGGCACGGTCGTGCTGTTCAAGATGAAAAAACAACGCTACGCATGGGTGACTATTCTGCCAACGGTCTGGTTATTCGTCACCTCAATGACCGCGGGCTGGCAGAAGATTTTCCATGAAAAACCAAGTATTGGTTTCTTGGCGCAGGCCAAACGATTCTCCGCGGGCATCGATTCAGGCACCCTGATTGCGCCAGCCAAAACCATCAAAGATATGGAAACCATTGTGATGAACAACTACATCAACGCCGCGCTGTGTGGCTTCTTTATGTTGGTTGCCGTCACCATGCTCATCTCTGCTTTCTTTGTTATTCGCCGTGCGCTCAATGCCAACCAGCCGACGGTGCATGAGACCACGCCGGCACTGCGTGAGGAAAAATCACATGGCTGATGAACTTGATATCAAAGCGAACATGATGATCAAAACCGGTTTGCCGTGGAAAAGGCAGGCACAGCCAAACATGGTTATCCTTCGTTGCTTGCCGCTGTCGCTGGGTGAGTCACACCCAACGTCGGCGTGGCAGTGGGTAAAACTGATGTATCGGCGAGCCGCACAAAGCTTTCGGTTGATGGTTGGCGTGCAGGATTACCAGAACTATGTACGCCACCAGCGGCTGCATCATCCCGAAAATACGCCCATGACCGAGCGTGAATTCCATCGCTATTGCTTAGAGGCACGTTTCCCAAGCAAGGGCGGGAAATTGGGCAAATGCCCATGCTGAAGTTCACACGCTAGTCAACGTCAAAACCGGCCAGTTGGCCGGTTTTTTATGGCGGTTTATTCTATTTTATCGCTTGAGGTATGCTCTTCATTGCCAACAAACTTTTTGCTCGTTTTGACCACATTGCCGTCAGGATCGGAACCAGTATTGAGGTGACGATAACCGAAGTTGCCACCAGCGCCGTCGCCGCTGGGGCAATAGGTTTGAACGCTGGCACCATCTCAGCAATAAGCACCGGGGTTGCTACCGACGCGCCTGCCGAACTGGATGCAGCAACACCGGCCGTACCATCACCGCCTCCGATTAATTTATCGGCAAAGATAAGCGGTATACCGGTGATGATAATAACGGCCACGCCGAGCAGAATGCCCAGTAATCCCGTTTGCGCGATCACGCCTAAATCAATGGTATTGCCCAATGCAAAAGCAAAGAACGGGATCAGCGTTTGAACCGCTTTACTGAAGAAATCACGCAGTTCAGGATCGATATTACCCAGACCAAAACCGATCAAGAAAGGCAAGACCGCACCCACGAAAACGTGAGGCTCAAACGACGCGATCCCTGCGGTACCTAAAATCACCATCGTCATCAACGGCCCAGACTCCAGGGACATTAAGACAAAGGCACCTGATTCTTCTTTGGTTCCGTATTGCTGCATGATCGATGCGTATAACCCACCGTTCGTCATATCCATGGCGGCAACCAGCGCCAGCGTGGATAAACCAGCGAAGAAACCAATTTCGACACCGTTTTCTGGGAGAACGCGTGAAGCTATCGCAGCAACCACCCAAGCCACCGCTATCTTAGTCACCACCAAGGTGCCAGACTTACGCAGAACGGTGCCCGTTGCACTGAGCTTAATTGAGGCTCCCATACAGAAAAACCATACCGCCAGAATAGGCACGGTTCCGGTTATCAGACCATTGGTGAACGAACCAAAATATTTGCCCGCATCGGGCGCAAAAGTATGGCAAATCGCCCCAATAAATAACGGAACCAGCATCATACCGCCAGGTACTTTTTCTATTGCGCGCTTTATATGCATGTGAACCCCACCCTGTCATTAAATAAGAAAAACTGACACCTCAGTAACACTGGATGACATCAGCCAATAACGTCGTGGGCAGGACAATACGCATTTATGAAGATGATAAATGTGATCGAAAACCTACAAATAAAACGCTGTTTTATTTTTAACGGTCTTTAGTTTTAAATTAAGATCATAATCACATTATTCTCACTGAGCCAAATAGCAGGCATAAAAAAACGGCATCCGTAGACGCCGTTCTTTGTAGGCAACACACATTACCCCAACAGATTAGTACCAAACGCACCCTGCCAATCTTGCTCAAATTTCTCAACCGCAGACTGCACCGCTGGGCTTAGCAGCATTTGTTCTGCAATATCCACCGGCAGCGTGATCGCTTCACACCCCGCCAGCATGCAGTCGAGTGCCTGACGCGGCGTTTTAAAGCTGGCCGCTAGCACGCGAGAGTTTGGCGCATGCATCTTCAGCAATTGGTGTAATTCTCGCACCATGCCAATACCATCACCGCCCTGCGCATCGACCCGATTAACGTAAGGAGCAACGTAGGCAGCACCGGCCATAGCCGCCAGCAAACCTTGGCCTGCACCATATACCGCGGTGCCAAGCGTGGCGATATTCATTGTATTCAGCTGTTTGATGGCTGCGAGTCCCTCTGCCGTGGTCGGGATTTTCACGATCACGCCAGAAATTCGCTCTGTCAGCATAACGGCTTCTGTCACCATTCGTTCCGAATCATTAGCCATCACCTGCGCAAAAAGTTTACCCGATCCGCCTAGCGCATCCCGCAAGGCTGGTAACACTTCCCAGACAGATTTGCCCTCTTTAGCAATAATGCTTGGGTTGGTTGTCACCCCTTGTAAGGGTAAAACGCGCGCTAATCTCTTCACCGCAATGACATCGGCCGTATCCAGATACAGTTCCATTCACTTCCCCCTATCGAAAATGTGCTCAACGTCTGATTGTGCCCACTATAAAGCATTAAACCTGATTGCAGTTGATCAATATCAATTCCACTTTCATTCGAAAGTGCATTAATCTTCGTTAGAAGAAAGTGAGCATAAATTATACCCTTCGGAGTTCATATGCTATTTAACCTGCAGCGCTATTCGACCCATGATGGGCCAGGGATCCGTACCGTAGTATTTCTGAAAGGGTGCTCTTTAGGATGTCGTTGGTGTCAAAACCCAGAGAGCCGCGCACGTACCCGTGAAGTGCTGTATGACGCAAGATTATGCTTGGAAGGATGTGAGCTATGCGCACAGTGTACACCGCACGCCATACAACGCGTGAATAGCGGCATAACGATCGATCGTCATGCGATCGCTGATTCCGATTTAGATCGTCTGGAAACATGTTGCCCAACGGGCGCACTATCCGTGTGCGGTTCAGCGCTGGATCTAGATGAGGTGATGGATACGGTGTTGCGGGATTTGCCTTTTTATCAGCGTACTGGCGGCGGAATCACTCTTTCAGGCGGCGAGCCTTTCATGCAGCCCGAAGCCTGTGCAGCATTGTTGCAGCGTAGCCATCACCACCAAATTCATACCGCCGTTGAATCCTGCCTGCATGTGCCTTGGCATAACATCGAGCCCAGCCTTGAGTTTTTGGATCTTTTGCTAGCCGATTTAAAGCACGTTAACGCCAATATCTTTAAACAGTGGACTGACGGTTCTGCCAAACGCGTGATGGACAATTTCTGTCGCCTCGCCGCACACGGCGTCAATATGACGATTCGTGTTCCACTCATTCCCGATTTTAACGCCGATGAAATGTCCATTCGCGCAATCACCGATTTCGCCGCCGACGATCTCGGCGCTAAAGAAATTCATTTTCTGCCCTACCACACGCTCGGCATCAATAAATACCGCCTACTGGATATGCCTTATTTAGCGGCGGATAAACCATTGGATAACCCAGAGTTACTGGACTTTGCGCAGCAATATGCCCGCGGCAAAGGCCTTACCGCTCTGCTACGAGGATAATGCCATGACCCAACTCGATCTGACTTCGCTGTCGCCACGTATTCGCGCACATAAAGAGGCGCTGATCCATATTGTTAAGCCACCGGTATGTACTGAACGTGCGCAACACTACACCGAGATGTACCAACAGCATCAGGATAAACCTCTGCCCGTACGTAGAGCGCTGGCGTTATCCCATCATCTTCAGCAACGCACCATTTGGATTAAACATGATGAGCTGATCATCGGCAATCAAGCCAGTGAAGTGCGCGCTGCGCCGATATTTCCAGAATATACGGTCAGTTGGATTGAGCAGGAAATCGACGAACTGGCGGATCGCCCCGGCGCTGGATTCTCTGTCTCAGAAGAGAATAAAGCGGTATTACATAAAATCTGCCCGTGGTGGCGAGGGCAAACCGTTCAAGATCGCTGCTACGGCATGTTTACCGACGAGCAAAAAGCCCTGCTCTCAACCGGTATCATTAAAGCAGAAGGCAATATGACCTCCGGTGATGCCCATCTGGCAGTCAATTTTCCCCTGCTGCTAGAAAAAGGATTAGACGGGCTGCGTGATAAAGTCGACGAGCGCCGTAGCCGTTTACAGCTCACCGACTGGGAAGATTTACACAAGGAACAATTCCTAAAATCGATTGATATCGCCCTAAGCGCCCTTAGCGACCATATTTTACGATACGCGGAGCTGGCCAAAAGTATGGCTGAGCAGGAAACTCGACCTGAACGTCAGGCTGAACTGCGCCATATTGCTGAAAACTGCGAGTTAATTGCACATCAGCCGCCGCAAACCTTCTGGCAAGCGCTGCAGCTCTGCTATTTCATGCAGCTAGTGCTACAGATCGAATCCAACGGACATTCGGTTTCATTCGGTCGCCTCGATCAATATCTTTACCCATGGTATCGCCGTGATGTGGAACTACAGCAAAGCATCAGCCGTGAATTTGCCATTGAGTTATTGCACGGTTGCTGGCTGAAATTGTTGGAAGTGAATAAAATTCGCTCAGGGTCACATTCCAAAGCCTCTGCCGGTAGCCCACTCTACCAAAACGTCACCATCGGCGGCCAAACGCTGCTCAATGGCCAGCCACAAGATGCCGTCAATCCCTTGTCCTACACCGTTTTAGAATCCTGCGGACGTTTACGCTCTACGCAGCCAAACCTCAGCGTTCGATACCATGCGGGAATAAGCAATGATTTCCTCGACGCCTGCGTACAGGTAATTCGGTGTGGCTTTGGCATGCCCGCGTTTAATAACGATGAAATTGTGATCCCAGAATTTATTAAACTGGGCGTTGAACCGCAGGATGCCTATGACTATGCAGCGATTGGTTGTATCGAAACCGCCGTCGGCGGAAAATGGGGATATCGCTGCACCGGTATGAGCTTCATCAACTTTGCCCGAGTGATGCTCGCGGCATTAGAACAAGGCCGCGATGCCACCAGCCAAAAGATATTTCTACCGCAAGAGTTAGCGCTGTCTAAAGGTAACTTTGAAACGTTCGATCAGGTTATGAACGCGTGGGATGAGCAAATCCGTTACTACACCCGCAAATCAATCGAGATTGAATGCGTGGTGGATACCGTGCTTGAAGAAAACGCCCATGACATTATCTGCTCTGCGCTAGTTGATGATTGCATCGAAAGAGGCAAAAGCGTGAAGCAAGGCGGTGCCAAATATGACTGGGTTTCTGGCCTACAGGTCGGTATCGCCAACCTCGGTAACAGCTTAGCCGCAGTACGTAAATTAGTCTTCGAACAAGGCGTTATCGGCCAGCAACAGCTTGCCGCAGCGCTAGAAAATGATTTTGATGGCTTAGACGGTGAACTGTTACGCCAGCGGCTGATGAACAATGCGCCGAAATATGGCAACGACGAAGATGACGTCGATAACTTGCTGGTTCGTGCCTATCAGACCTATATTGATGAACTGAAACAGTACCATAATACGCGTTTTGGTCGTGGTCCGATTGGCGGCACCTATTATGCGGGAACCTCGTCCATTTCGGCCAACGTGCCTTTTGGTGCAGCCACGCAGGCTACGCCGGATGGACGTAAAGCCAAAACGCCGCTGGCGGAAGGCGCAAGCCCAGCATCGGGAACCGATCATCTTGGGCCCACGGCGGTATTTAACTCTTTAGGCAAACTCCCCACCGCCGCAATTCTAGGTGGCGTATTGCTGAATCAGAAACTCAATCCGGCTACGCTGGAAAATACGCGCGATCGAGAAAAACTGATGCTGATGCTACGCACCTTCTTTGAAGTGCATAAAGGCTGGCACGTGCAGTACAACATCGTTTCACGCGAAACACTGCTGGAAGCCAAAGCCCACCCAGAGCGATATCGCGATCTTGTGGTGCGCGTGGCGGGCTACTCAGCGTTCTTTACAGCCTTATCTCCTGACGCTCAGGATGATATTATCGCGCGTACCGAACATACGCTTTGATGTAGGCGATTAAGCACAAAACTATCGGTGGTTTCGGCCACCGATATATTAGGTCGTTAAGCCAAGGAACTCATGAATTCAAGACAGCAAGCTATTCTCCAATATGTCAATGATATACGCCGCGTTAGCGTGGCCGATCTAGCACGTAATACCGGAGTTTCAGAGGTGACGATCCGTCAGGATCTGAATCTATTGGAAAAGCGTAACTACCTAAAGCGCATCCACGGATACGCCGTGGCGCTAGAAAGCGACGATGTAGATGCTCGAATGATGATTCATTTTACGTTAAAACAAAAATTGGCGGCCTATGCCGCCTCTTTGGTAAACGATGGAGAAACGATTTTCATCGAAAACGGCAGTACCAACGCCCTTCTCGCCCGTTATCTGGCGGAACGTAAACGCGTTACGTTGGTGACCGTGAGCACCTACATAGCACACCTGCTGAAAGAAACGGATTGTGACGTCATTTTGATGGGTGGGCTGTACCAAAAACGTAGCGAAACGATGGTAGGCCCGCTAACTCGCCAGTGCATTCAGCAAGTTTATTTCAACAAAGCCTTCCTCGGTATTGATGGTTTTCATCCTGAAACAGGCTTCACCGGTCGCGATATGATGCGCGCCGACATTGCCAATACAGTATTAGCTAAAGGCGTTGAAAACATCGTGCTGACGGATTCATCAAAGTTCGGCCAAATTAACCCTAACCCGTTGCAGCCTACTCACGCAATTAATCGAGTCATCACCGACTACCGTTTAAGCGACGAATACAGAAACCATCTCAAAAAGATGAATATTCAACTTGATATCGTGTATGAAGAGCAGGGAACGCTATGAGTGACATCACCTTCAGCCGTGAACAGACCTCGCAGATGGTCCACAAATTACAAAAATATCTACAGGCTGAATTAGACGTTGAGATTGGTGATTTTGATGCAGAGTTCTTGCTGGATTTCTTTGCCAAAGAGCTCGGCGCGCATTTCTATAATCAAGGGATGGCTGACGCACTGCGCGTGGTGGAAGAAAAAACGGAAGATCTTGTCGATACGCTGACTTGGCTGCAAAAACCTGTCGATTAAACAGCTCGACGCGGGGCAACAAATACGGGGTATTACTCATGCTCGATTTTAGGGGGAGCACACCGATGGGGTCGTAGCGGCGAAAGCCGCCGGAGCGCCCCGCGGTGTGGTAGACCCGTGTATCTCGATTTCTTTATACCCCGTATCTATTTTGCTGTTCTATTCAGTATTAATATTCAGAATTAACAATAACCTCTTCACCCAGCGCCCCGGCTTTTGGCAACGGCTGATAGCTTGAGTTGGATGCGCGCAATACGCGAATACCCCGGATCCCAACATCGCGAGCCGCCGTGATATCCCCATCCGAATCGCCGTAATAAACCTTAATCTGCTTTTCCTTGATCCAGTTTATCTTGGTGTTTTGCCCCGGTTGGTCACCTGCGAAAATCACGCTGTTCATGCTAGCTGCCGGTATCGAGAAATCTTCTTGCAAGGTATTCGTAACGGTTTCTGTTTTAGTCGGGCTGCGACCGGTAATAAAATAGATGCTGTCGCCGCGCTTAAGATGCATGGCAATCAGATCTTTCCCCACCTGCTTGGGCATACTGAAACTATCCCAGCCGTTGTTCATTTTCTCCCAAAATGCGGGATCTTTCAGATAGCTTTGATCTTGCGGAGAGAACTCTTTCTGCCCACGATAAAACCCTGGGCTCGAAAATAGCACCGTATCATCAATATCAAAACCGACTGCGATAGGAGGAATGCCCTGTAGGCTATTCTCAATCTGTGTCACCGAAACCCAGTGAATGGGCGCTTGGTGTGCCAGCTGTGCAACGGTAACTCCGGCGTTAAGAGGCGTATCTGTAGAAACTTTTGCCTGTGTCGATGGGCTTAAACTGATAACAAGAGCTAAGGCACTGAGTGCAACCGCAATCTTTCGCATGGATATTCCTTTTATTTGTTATTTCTCACATTCACATCTGTGGGATATCGGATTAGGGTTTTGTCACATTCGCGCTTCATAGTATGCAGCAAATACATCAGAAAACGTGCTCTGGTTCAAAATTGATGGGCGTAATAAACCGACAAATTGGGAGAACTTCGCATATTGCGAGAAAAGTGACTGGCTGAAGCACAAAGAAAATAAAAATAGTGCTTGTACAGTATTGCGTTAACAGAATCTCGACTGTATAAATATACAGTATATTGTGAATGCGGAGGCGACCATGCGCATTGAATTGACATTGGATAAACGTAACAAGCTGCCAGACGGTGCTCTGGAAGCATTAAACCACGAATTTTCAAAACGAGTAAATCATATCTACCCTGATACTGCGGTGCAGGTGCGAATGACTAACTCAAATACGCTAACCGTTATGGGCGGGCTGAAATCCGACAAAGAGCGCATCGAGGAAGTCCTGCAAGAAACGTGGGAAAGTGCCGATGACTGGTTCGATAACGGATTTAGCGAATAACACGAATTCGCGGTGTAAACACACATTTTTACGCCGCAATAATAAGCCTAATTCATTGAATGATAATAGGCGATGAGTTCCATCTCCGTTAGCCATCGGCAATTCCTACGGATAGTAAAATACGTAGGCCGGGAGTCGCTTCCCGGCTTTTTTTTACCTATCAATCCACACAACATTTTTCCTGCACCCATTATTTCGTTCGCGATGTGCAGCAAGGTCTTTCCACCGTAGGGATCAGCCTTTTTTGCACCAGCAGAATCACCGTTTTAACCATCAGCAAAGCAATCACGACGTTAGTGAAAACGAACATCGGAACCGCTAACGCCGCAAACAATCCATCTTGCTCGCCCACGCTTAAATGCAGAGCGGTGGTTGCGAGTGCTGAAATTCCGAATGAAAAGCTCCAAAAAGAAGCATTGAAAGGCTGTCTCATATACCAAGGCATTAGCCGCAACATAAAAATAAGCTGCAACAGTCCATAGCCAAACAGCATCTTGGCAACAAAGTCTGTATGTCCGCCATTAACGCTGAGATAAGCACTGCATGCCACCAACGCCGGCGCAAGTTGAATACCCAGCGAAGTTCGTACCGGCTTAGCCATTTCGCCATGGCTACGCAGTCGATGTAGGATCGCGGGCTCCAAGCTCAGCCATGAAAATACCCCCGCGCCGAAGAACATAATACCCAGATCGTGAAAGCCTAATGCACCACATGCCATGGCACTGATAAAGTTATTGGCCACCGTGGGCAAGTATAAGCCTGGTGTCGTGGCCTCGGCCGGATGCTCTCCTTTCCACAGCCCTGCGCTTTGCCACGCGGCATAGCACAGTTGGACACAGGCACCGATCCCAAACATGATTTCAGCCAGAAGATGCGTTGGCGAATAATGTGCAAAGCCAATTGAAACCAACATTGTGGTGGCTGGGAATAAGCTAACGAAGCTTCCGGTCAGCGGATGACGCATTTCGGCTATCACTAACTGGGGATAACGCACAAGGCGATATATAAAAGCCAGCGCTAAACTGAGCCAAATCAACGTTGCTAGCCCAACTAAGCCTTCACCAATGAAAGGAGAAATGGGCCAAATGGTCGCCGCATAGCGCCAAGCAAAACCCATCCCGATGATGCCCAGCACCATTCCAAAATATCCTGCAGGGATATTGACCACCTGAGGCTCAGTGCGCTCAGCGGCACTTTCTATAGAACTATTCATGAGAACTTTTACACAACTAAAACAAGACGCAGATTATAGCGGATGATCCCCTCGGTGTTTTCACTTTCATCCTACAAAACTGACAAAGTGTCATTTTTAATACGCTTTTCATCACCTCGCGCTGGATTTAGGTTATTTATCTGATTGTATTGGCATAAAAGGATGGACTAGGCTTAACTTAAACCCGTGGTTTAACTCGTCTTAATACTCTAGGACACATGCCGTAGGAGAACAGTAAATGAACAATGACAACCCAGAACATGCGATGACGTTTGGCGAGCTACTGGAACTGATTCACGATCAGCAACGTAGAATTAATGTGCTGGAAACCGCATTTTCCTATTTAGCATTTGGACTCGAGGGAAAAAGCTGTCAATTATTGATCCACAGCTTGAAATTGGAGGCCAACAACCAAACATACGATACTAAGACGCAAGAATACTTCGCCAAGCTTGCAGAGCAGTTTGAGGTACGTAATTCCGGCGTCAGCGAGACAACAGCAATCCCAAACAATGACAATATCTAGTCAGTTCTACGTTTGATAAATCACCAGAAAACATTTTTTTAACAAAACACACAAAAAATGCGTCATTTAAACAGTTAGATGCGTATACTGAAAATGCTCATCTAATGAGACACATTGATCCTGGTTAGTAGCTCACGACAGTCACTACGTTTTAGGGGGTCTTTATGAACGGAAAAGATGAAGTAATTCAGACACACCCAGTGGTTGGTTGGGATATCAGTACTGTTGATAGCTATGATGCTCTTATGATCCGCCTGCATTATCTTTCTTCACGCGATCAAGATCCTGAGAAAGCGGAAGTCGATCGCACTCTGTGGTTAACCACCGATGTTGCACGGCAGCTCATTGACATCCTCGAAGCCGGAATTGAAAAGATAGAATCCTCGGAATACCAAGACATTGATTATCTTAAACATTAGTACATTAACGCACCGCTAAAGCACCGCCCCTTACAAGGCGGTGTTTTTTTATGTATCGATTTTCCTCTGCCCCCCCTGCAAAGGTTATCATCAGGTTGTAAAATAGATCGTAAATGTTGTTTAACCAGGCTGATTGCGCTGAATTCGTTTATTGCAATAAAGCTGGTGTACTCATGGAAAAACCATGACACGGAGGATCCCCTTATGAAATACGATTTAGCGATTGTCGGCTGCGGCTCTGTTGGTGCGGCCGCCGGTTATTATGCTGCGCTTTCAGGCTTAAAGGTTCTGATGCTAGATAGCCATACACCGCCCCATCGGCATGGCAGTCATCATGGCGACACCAGAATTATTCGCCATGCCTATGGCGAAGGTGAGAAATATGTTCCCTTAGTGCTACGCGCACAGGAACTGTGGACCAAGTTAGAAGAAGTTTCAGCCGTACAGCTCTTTCATCGCAGCGGCGTACTCAACATTGGGCCATCCAGTTCTGAATTCATGCATAATGCCGAAAACAGCGCTACTCAGTTTGGGCTGAGCGTAGAGAAAATGGATACCGAACAACTGCAAAAACGCTGGCCTGAATGGTCCGTGCCTGATGACTATGTCGGCCTATTCGAACCCAACGCCGGTTATTTAAAAGCTGAGCTCGCCGTTGGTATTCTCAATGAGAAAGCCGCAGAGGCTGGTGCTGATCTGCACTTTAACTGTCAGGTGAATGCCATTACGCCTGAGGATAAGGGGGTAAAAATCACCACAGCTGAGGGCGAGTTTAATGCACATCGAGTTGCCGTTACTGCCGGAACATGGGCAAAAGCGTTGCTGCCGGAATTGCCAATAACTCCAGTACGTAAAGTATTCTCTTGGTATCAAGCCGATGGCCGCTATAGCGAAAACAATAACTTCCCTGCTTTTACGGTTGAAACGCCTGAAGGCGATCAGTTTTATGGCTTCCCATATAACAATGATGGTCTAAAATTGGGTAAACATAATGGAGGACAGCCCATTACCGTGCCCGAACAGCGCCGCCCATTTGGCACTAATCCACAAGATGGTAGTGAAGTATTTGGCTTTTTACGCCAATTTCTGCCTGGCGTCGGCGTCTGTCTGCATGGTGAGGTTTGCACCTATGATGTCTCTCCAGATGAAGATTTCATTCTAGACTCACTTCCAGACTCGCCACAGATCAGTGTCGTGACAGGCTTAAGCGGGCATGGTTTCAAATTTGCTACCGTATTAGGTGAGATTATTGCGCTTCAGGCTGCTGGCCAACCCGTTCCATTCGATTTATCTCCTTTCAAAATAAGTCGATTTTAATTGCTCGCCCGCAAAAATTGCGGGCCAATAATTTAATCGCACAAACCATCAACTGTAATGGTTATTTTAGAATTGACAACTACATATTAAAAACACTAACTTATAGAGGTTAAATTTATATAAACCATATCACAAAACATAAGACGTTATTTTCAAGGATGATGAATGAACGTATTAGTTGTAGACAAGTGTCTCTATACACGACTAGGTATATCCTGTTATTTTTCCGAAGAAACAGGTATAAATATTCACCATGTGAATTCAGTGAATCAAGCTTTAGAGAAAAAAGATATACCTAATCCTGATATTATTTTAGTCAATCTAACTGATTATTGCCGTATCAATGAGCAAGACACCTCTCTGATAAGATTTTTCTCTCAGTATTCACACGTTAAAATATTCGTTTACCTCGATGCAGACTATCCGAATGGCACTAGACCTATCATATTAAACAGCCATGTATATATTATTAATAAACAAAAACTTACGTCACTTCTTGCTGTTTTTACTGATTTACATCAAAAACCAGACCTACATAAAAGCATACAGCAATACTTTGGCAACTACCCCGCATTGACAGACCGCGAAGCTTCCATCACCCAATATTGGATGGAAGAAATGCCGAACCACAAAATTGCACGTAAGTTAAATATCTGTGGACGAACTGTATATGTACATAAACAACACATCACCGAGAAAATGCATGTAAGGAATCGGCTCGAATTCTGCTATCTCTATAATGTCATTAAGTATGTCGTCTGCCCTGCCCCTTGCTTTATAAAATAAATACTGCGGTATGAAAAAGCCCGCGAATGCGTCGCGGGCTTTTTTTTAAAAGAAAATGCTTTTCATAAAATAATTCACAAAACAATAGTTTTATATTTACATCATAATTAATTAATAAGCATCTTTAATTTACAGTACTCTGGTTATTTTGTAAGACCAGCTCTTGTTCTTTTTTCTGGCGGCGTAAACGTAATTTGTTTATCAAGGCTTTCGCTTCAGCTTTGGTCGCTACCGCAGGTGCTGAACCACGCAGTGGCTTCCTCGCTGTTTCTCGCATAAACAGCACAGTGACTACGCCAATCACACCTGCCCCCATCAAATAATAAGCCGGAACCATTTGATTGCCCGTTGACGAAACCAGCCATGAAGTCATCAACGGAGTCGTTCCGCCAAATAATGAAACCGAAATATTAAAGCCTACCGCCAAAGCACTGTAGCGGGTTTGCGTGGTAAATAACGCAGGCAATGCTGATGGCATGGTGCCGCTAAAGCAGGTATGCAGCACACCCAAAATCATCAAACCTGCAAATACTGCCCACATATTCCCTGTACCTATCAGCATCAGGGATGGGATCGCCAAGACGATTAAACCCAGCGCACCAAACATGATGACGGGCTTACGACCTAAACGGTCATTCCAATGGCCCCACAGCAGCGTCATTGGCATCATGATAAACATGACCACCATGATCAGCATTAAGCCACTGAGCTCGCTCAGACCCAGCACACCGGTCAAATAGCTCGGCATGTATGAGGTCAGCATATAATTAGATACGTTGAACAGCAGGACGAGGCCAATACACTTCAACATCTGCTGCCAATAGGTGCCCATCATTTCGAACAAGCCCATCTTCGGCTTACTTTCTTCAATGGCTTCCTGTTTTTCTATATGCTTTTGGAAAGCAGGTGTTTCTTCAAGTTTCAAACGGATGTAGAGACCAAATAATCCTAGCGGCGCAGCGATAAAGAACGGAATACGCCAACCCCATGCAAGCAATGTTTCTTCAGGCATGATCGCCGTCAGCCCCGTCACCAGCATCGCACCTAACAAATAGCCGCCGAATGTACCGAACTCTAACCAGCTCCCCATGAAACCACGGCGCTTATCCGTTGAATACTCAGCAATAAAGGTAGCAGCGCCACCGTACTCACCACCGGTGGAAAATCCCTGAACCAAACGAGCGACCAGAAGCAAAATGGGAGCCGCAATACCAATACTTTCATAGCTTGGGATCAGACCAATACAGAATGTTCCCACCGCCATCATGATCATGGTAAACGCCAATACCTTTTGGCGACCAATGCGATCGCCGAGCGGGCCAAACACCATGCCTCCGAGTGGTCGGACCAAAAATGCTGCCGCAAAGGCGGCGAAGGTAGCAATCAACTGGGCTGCAGGACTGCCGCTGGGGAAGAAGACTTTACCAATGGTCACAGCTAAAAAACTGTAAACACCAAAGTCAAACCACTCCATGGCGTTACCCAACGCCGCAGCGCCTACTGCACGCTTGAGCATGCTGCGGTCGACGATAGTAATATCATCAACGGTCATTTCTGGTTTTTGATTTTTCTTTTGACTCTTGCGCCAAAACGCAAGATGGGATGAATGTGGCTGTGCGTTAGCCACGCGCGTTTCTGACGCGAGAGTCTCTTTAGGATCGGTCATAGTTACCCTTGATGTGCATTGAATTAATTCTCAGCAGCACCATAGATTTCGCGTCCCCGTAATTACGGCTTAATCCCATTTTCGGATCGCAGCGTGAGGCGAGATCTATGCAGCAGCATTAACGAGAAATCGTTAAAAGTTACCTATTTTTTGTCGTGTTATTTTCTGCTCCCTTAGCAGTTTTTTTATTTTCCATGACGCCTTTACATATCTTTAATTTACACATTTTAGTGACTTCGGTCAAGTTTTTGACTTTTTGTCTAACACATCATCTCGGTAATTTACCGACGTCATCACATGCGGTTATTATTTAAAAATAGCTTACTATTCATGTGATTAGATTAATTTTTTTTATTCATGTTCGCTGTAAACCGGGTAAAACCGCCGCTAAAACTGATGCTGAATAAGGCTTTATCACACACCGTTTTTAGCTAGGAAATTGACAAAAAAAGACAGACAATTAAGCCAGGTTTTCAAGGGGAATATATGTGGTAAATCCGGCAGAAATATCATCTGCTGATTGTAGTTTGAGATATAAAAAATTATACTTTTTTCAATCTGCACTTTTGAGCTGCACGCATGTTTGACAAAATAATTCAGATGATTATTAACAACGTTCGAAATCATCTGATCTTTTATCTGGCCATTTCGTTATTACTCCTTCTGTTAGATATTTATCTTCTTTACTTCTAAAATCGCCTTCCCCCTCTTCTCACGAAGAGAGGGCTTCGTCACAGGCTATTTCTCTTCCACGCCCTCACCTAAAAGAACCGCAAAACGCGATCCCACAGGGGTAAGCTCTAGCAAGATTTTCACGACGATAGTTAATGGAACCGACAACAACATACCGATAGGGCCAAGCAGCCATCCCCAAAATATCAGCGACAAGAACACCACCAGCGTTGAAAGCCCTAAACCACGCCCCATAACTCGGGGTTCGAGAATGTTGCCAAACACCATATTAATGACGATATAGCCCGACGCCACCATGACGGCATCGCCAAAACTATTGAACAACAGTGCCTGAATCACCGGTGGAACAGCGGCAATCACTGAACCAATATTCGGGATATAGTTCAACACAAAAGCCAATACGCCCCACATCATGGCAAAGCGAATCCCCATCAGGTGCAGCATTAGCCAAACCACCACGCCAGTAATAACGCTGATACCGGTTTTCAACGCCAAATATTGGGTTACACCATCCAACGCCCGCTGAATACTTCCCATGCCCGCATCAGCATTGGAGAGTGACTTTCGTAGTTTGTAAGGAAGATGGGGAACTTCCATCAACATAAAAACGACCGTCATCAGCAGCAGGAATAAACTCGACATTGCCCCTGATAATTGAGTGACGATCCGCGTGGCCATATTCATCACCACTCCGGGGTCAAAATGATTAGCCAGCTCGATAGGTGAAAAATTCAGATTCAAGCGCTCGGCAATATGCTGTACCACCGCAAGCTTGTTGGCTAACATGCCGCGATACTGCGGCAACGTTCTGCTGAAATCGTTGAGCGAGGAGCCCAGCATACCAATCATCAGCGTCAGCAGCAGAATAATAATAACCAGTACCAGACCAACTGCAGCTGCGCGTGGCAAGCGTAACCGCATAAGCCCCGTCACTAACGGGTTTAGAATAATGGCCAGAAACAGGGCCAGTAAAAACGGTACAATAATGTCAGACGCTGCTCTTACACCGGCTAACACGATAACCAGAGCCGCGGCCATAATCGCAATTCGAATACCCTGCGCGCTTAATACGGTTCGGGACATGGTGATTCCTTGTTGTCAGATATCCTGATCGGTGCTTTCCGATCCTGTTGTTCGCATAATTCCTATCCAAGCCCTTGCTCACCCATCATTCTTCAGATGCTGTCTCTAGCCAGATACGGTCATTCTCTATAGATTATCGCAAGATTTTTTTGATCACTACCCACCCACTAAATTCAGAATATCAATAGGAATGAGGCTACTGGTAGTGGTAATTAAATAATTGATTGTAATATATTTTACGTCAACATATTGATGGATACTCCATCCCATTGGCTAGAATCACGTATACTGGCGTTTTATTCTCTTTGATCCGGATCCCGAATGCTGTCGTTTAACCTCGATCGCCACGACTCTCTGTCGCTGCAAAAACAGATTTATCAGCAAATCCATACGGCGCTGCACAACGGAGTGTTAACGAACGGCGAACGCCTGCCTTCCATTCGTGAGCTCGGAGAAAAGCTACAGGTTTCTCGCAATACGATTACCGCCGTTTATGAAAAACTGGTTCTGGAAGGCTTTATTGTCAGTCGTCCCGGCGTGGGATACAACGTCATCCTTTCATCCCGGGTAGAGCTCCCCGAGTCTAAAACACCGCAAAGCGATTTAGACCATCCGCCCAGCGTTTTGCAGACTCAGGCTCCAGACACCTACGTTGACGTAGATAGCCCTATGTTTTTCAGCCTGGGTAATCCAGATGAATCCTCGTTTCCTTGGCAGCGCTGGCGCAGTTGGAATAACAAAGCCTCACGCAGTAAACATCTGTTGATGACGCGTTATCACCCACCGGCAGGTCTGATGTCGCTGCGACAAGAGTTGGTCAAATACTTGGCGAATGCACGCGGCATTCATACCGATGCAGAGCACATCATCATCACCAACGGCGTCCAAGAAGGTTTAGCCCTGATTGCGCGCACGCTATTAACGCCGCAAGAGCATATAGCCGTGGAGTCCCCCTGCTATTCCGGCGCGTGGAATTTATTTAGTAGCTGCACCCCGCATATTCACGCTATTCCGGTAGATGATTTTGGGTTGCAAACCCAAGGCCTTCCAGACCAGCAGTGTGCGCTAGCCTACGTGACACCATCACATCAGTATCCTGTAGGTGGAACATTGCCGCTAGAACGACGCAAAATGCTGTTGGACTGGTCGCGGCGCTCAAACGCCTACGTGATTGAAGATGATTACGATACGACGTTTCTCTACGGCACACAGCCGCTTCCGGCGTTGAAGTCATTGGAAAATGCGAACAACGTTATTTATCTCAGCAGTTTTTCGAAAACGCTGGGACCCGGCATGCGCATTGGTTTTATGGTATGTCCAGAGCGATTAGTGGCGCCAATTCTTAATCTAAAAGCGCTGTGGAATCACGGTGCCAGCTGGCTGTATCAGCAATTCCTCGCCGACTTTATGCACGATCAGGGTTATCACCGCCATTTGCGCAAGCTGGAAATCGAATATGGCGCACGCCAAAAATTATTACGTGAAGGCCTAATGACACTATTCCCCAGTGCCACGCTGCTTGGCACTTCGTCAGGCCTGCACATCACGTTAAAAACATCGCTATCGGCCCAGACCGTTAGTCAACTGCGTGAATGCTGCCTGCGAGAAGGTGTACGTTTTGATACCTTAGGTAGCATGTGCAATGGCTCAGAGAACGCCTATTTGGCAGAAAATCAGGATACGCTGATGCTGTTTGGCTTTAGCGCGTTGTCGCAGGGACATATTCGGTTAGCATTAGAGATTATTGGCAAAGCCTGCCGGGAACTGCGTATCTCATCCACCGGCAAAGCTTAACTGCGGCTATTTGTGCGGGTTATTCGTCGTGGCCAGGAATGCGCAAGCGAAGCGGCTTGCTGCGCGACTTATTGAAAATCATATTGCCATTCTCACGGCCAGCGCGGCGAGCCCGCTGCTCTTCAACCGGCAATGCCCGCTCTTCTTGGCATTCAGAACTACAGCAACCGCTGAATTTTTCTGCGCAGGACGGGCATTGAATAAATAGCAGATGGCAACCGTCATTTAGACAGTTGGTGTGCGTATCGCAAGACGTCCCGCACTGGTGGCATTGGGAGATGACATCCTCGGTGATACGTTCGCCCATGCGTTCATCAAAGACAAAATTTTTGCCGATAAACTTCAGCGGTAATCCCTGCTCTCGAGCACGACGTGTATATTCAATGATGCCACCTTCCACGTGATAAACGTTGTTAAACCCGTTATGCAGCATATAGGCGCTGGCTTTTTCACAGCGTATCCCACCGGTGCAATACATCACGATTTTCTTATCTTTATCCTGCTGTAACATATCTACCGCCATCGGCAGCTGATCGCGGAAAGTATCCGAAGGCACTTCTAACGCATCGGTGAAATGCCCAACCTCATACTCATAGTGATTGCGCATATCCACAAACACCGCATCAGGATCATCCAACATCGCGTTCACTTCAGCCGCTTTTAGATATTGACCTACGTTGGCAGGATTAAAGCTAGGGTCATCAATACCATCGGCAACTATTCGCTCGCGCACTTTCATACGCAAAACCCAGAACGATTTTCCATCATCGTCGAGCGCCACGTTCATTCTTAACCCGTCGAAATCAGGGTGCGCCTGATACAACGCGCTTTTCATCGCTTCGTAGCGGCTTGCAGGAACGGAAATCTGTGCGTTAATCCCTTCATGAGCGATGTAGATACGTCCGAACACACCGAGATCGCGAAACGCAATGTAGAGAGCGTCACGAAACAGCTGTGGCTCTTCGATTCGGCAGTATTTGTAGAATGAAACCGTGGTGCGCGGCTCAGTTTCGGCCAGCATCTTGGCTTTTAATTCTTGGTTGGATATTTGGTTATGTAACACTGGCATGGTGTTCATTTCCTCAATGTTAGTTTTTCAGATTCTCACAGGCTCATCGGGCATATAACCCGAGGCAGCACCCTATAGGGCGGCGATTATGGATATTCATTGATGAATAATCCACCGACAGACCGTGTGGTTATTTAAAAAATAGCTAACAAAAAGATAAATAAATGTTGCTGGGTGCTTATTCATCCCCACGCGATTGGGGATAATGAACAATATTGTAGAATTTAGCGGCTTGATTGCTCGTATTGCGATAGCTGTGTATTTGGTCAGCTACAAAGCGCAATGGCTTGCTGGTGGTCACCGCCTGCCATATGCCTTTCACCTGCACTTCGATTTCGCCATCGATCATGAGAATGTCTTCAATAACCCCTTGCTCGTGCGCATAGGAGTTGTGAATGCATCCCGCATGCAAGGTGATAAGAAGCACTTCATAGCCCAACTGGGCATCAAAACTGAGTTGAGTCTGAGCAGTAATTGCCTCATCTTCATGATGCAAACTTAGCATAGGCTCTTCATCCACCAGCTGCGGAGGTAAAAATTCACTGAAGGAAGCCTGTAGCCCGCTAGAGATCCGCCACAGGGTGACCACGGTTGGGCTCGATTCGCCACGCTCTATTTGCCCAAGCATGGCCTTGCTCACCCCCGTGGCCTGCGCCGTTTTATCTAGACTCCATCCGCGCCGTTGACGCAGTTCACGCAACGTTTTTCCAATATGAAGAGCAAGATCGGTCATGATTAATTCTCATTGGTGTTGTGCGTTATAACGCACAATGCTAATCTTGTTTCGTGCGCTATAACGCACAAGGCGGTGAAAAGTTTATCCTACTACAAGCCATTCACCAATCCTGATACATAAAAAACTCGGACTTACCCATGCAGGCTATTGTCTACGGCGTGATCTCATCCCTTTTCTTCGCCTTCACTTTTATTTTCAATCGTTCTATGGAAATTGGCGGCGGCGACTGGATGTGGAGTGCCAGTTTACGATTTTGGTTTATGGCACCAATGCTATTGGTGCTTGTCGCCCTGCGCGGCCAGCTACGCCAAAGCCTTGCTCATCTGCGACAGAATATCCGCCCCTATTTGCTGTGGAGCACGCTGGGCTTTGGGCTGTTTTATGCGCTTGTTACGTTGGCGAGCGCCTATGGTCCCGGCTGGTTAGTGGCAGGGACGTGGCAAATTACCATTATTGCAGGATCGTTGCTGGTGCCTTGGCTGGGCGCAAGCGGTGAGCCTAAGCATAAAATCCCGTGGTTTGGACTACGTTGGTCACTGCTGATCTTACTCGGTATTGCGCTGATGCTGTGGCAACAAGCTGAACATATCAGCCTGTTTCAGGCGCTGGCGGGGCTCATCCCTGTGGTTATCGCCGCGTTTTTGTATCCTCTTGGCAACCGCAAGATGATGAATATTTGCCACCATAATGTGGATACGCTGCAACGCGTATTAAACATGACCCTCGCCAGTCTGCCATTTTGGTTGGTGATTTCGTTAGTGGCTTGGTCACGTGTTGGCCTTCCTTCCGTGCCACAGGTCGAGCAATCCGTATTGGTGGCGCTGTTTTCTGGCGTTATTGGCACCCTGCTTTTCTTTGCTGCAACCAACCGCGTGCGTAATGATCCCTCGCAGCTTGCCGCCGTGGAGGCCACACAATCAGGCGAAGTATTGTTTACGCTGCTGGGCGAGATGTTTTTCCTCGGTGCTGCGCTGCCTTCCCCCGTTTCTCTGCTCGGTATTACCTTAGTTATTTTAGGTATGATTGCGCACAGCATGGCTTCTAAGCAAATAAGAGGCTCAGGCAAAACGCGGATCCGACGCAAAGCGAGCCACCAAGAAATCGAGAAACGCGCGTAGGGAGACGGGCAGAAACTGGCGCGACGTGTAAACACCATATATTCCCAGATCTTCTGGCTGATATTCAGGCAGGATCTCAACTAATTGCCCATCTGCGAGCAATTGATTCACCAAATAACGCGGCAACAAGCTGATGCCAAAACCACGCAGCGTTGCCGCCGTTAACACCGTTGCACAATTAGCACTTAAATTGCCGCTTATCGGCACCGTGATGGATTCCCCTTGATAGACAAAGCCCCAATGGTGATGAGCGTAGTATTCATGCGTCAAGCAGTTATGTTCACTTAAATCCGTAATTGTTTGCGGTAACGCATGGTGTTCGAAATAGCGAGGAGCCGCACACAATACCGAATGACAGGTTCCCAAGCGGCGAGCAATCAGGTTGTGATCCAGCTGATTCGTAATGCGGATTGCCAGGTCGATACGTTCATCCACTAGGTTAAGCGTTTTTTCTTGGCGGCAAATATCAATCTGAGCAACCGGATTGAACGTTAAATAGTCACACACCGCATCGGTGAGAAAGGCCTGTATCAGCGACTGGCTGCTCGTGATACGTAACAAGCCTCTCGGTTGCTGCTGACTATTATCAACCACCTGCTCAATCTCTTCACTCAACAGCAGTAACGCTTTACAGCGCACAAGAACCTCTTCGCCGGCGCTGGTTAGGCTTTGGCTGCGCGTAGTTCGATGCAACAGGCGGCCACCAATCCACTGTTCTAAGTCTGCCAAATAGCGTGAAACCATGGCTCGCGAAAGATTCAGCTTCTCTGCGGCGCGACTCAAACTCCCCTGCTCAACGACGCAAACAAAAACCCGCATCGCACTGAGTCGATCCATATGTTCTCTCCTACGATTTGCTCGATTTGGTAAACAGTATGTCTACTATTCTGGCCTATTTCTTTCAACGATTGCTGAATATACTTCCAAACAGTAATAATTCACATTAATAATAAAGGCCTGTCTCATGCAACCATCCATCGCGGTTAAACCTCTGATTTTGTCGTTAGTTCTCTCCACCAGCGCCTTTGCAGCACAGGCTAAAGCGCTTGAGCTACAAACCTATAACCCGGGTGCGACCAGTCTGTTTCCGGTCTCTTCTGAATTAATTGTTGGCGATAAAGAAGCTGTGCTAATTGATGCACAATTTGAGAAAAAAGACGCTAATGCGCTGATCGACATGATCAAAAAGAGTGGCAAAACCCTGACCACAATTTATATCAGCCACGGCGATCCTGACTTCTATTTTGGCTTACAAACGCTAGCAGCGGCCTATCCGCAGGCTAAGATTGTGGCAACTCAACCTACCGTTGACCATATCAAAGCGACTCAAAACGCCAAGCTTCAGTATTGGGGCCCATTGATGAAAGATCAGGCGCCAACAAAAATCATTACGCCAGAAGTCCTTCAGGGCAATGAAATCACGCTTGAAGGCCAAAAACTGATTATTGAAGATCTCGATAGTGCCTCACCAGACCGTACCTATGTCTGGATCCCTTCACTCAAAGCCGTGGTGGGTGGCGTATTAGTTTCAGCCAATCAACATATTTGGACTGCCGACACCCAAACAAAGGCCTCACGTGAAAACTGGATTAAAGCGTTAGATCGCATGCAGGCGTTACACCCTCAAACGGTGGTTCCTGGCCATTATTTAGGAACACCTCCGAAAGGTGACGCCGCGATTGTATTTAGCCGTGACTATCTGAAAAAGTTTGAACAGGTTTTAGATACTCATAAAACCTCTGCGGGTGTGATCGACGCTATGCAAAAGGCTTACCCTAGCTTGAAAGATGGTGAAAGCCTTAATTTAAGCGCGAAAGTGAATACCGGCGAAATGAAGTGGTAATATTTCAATTATTTTGATGTTGTTTATCAATGTTATCCGGTTACTTGTGGGGGCAAATCGCCGGATAATACCCATACAGTTTAGCCAAGAAATTTTACTTTTCCGGTGCTCGTTGGCACCACCTCTACAAAGGATGTAAGTATGCTCACCTCGCTGAATCAGGCTTTCACACGTTTAACCGATCACCCAGACGGTGGAAAACTATTGCTGCGTCTCACCTTTGGCCTATTGATGCTGTTTCATGGCGTTGCCAAAATTGAACACGGCGTTGGCTGGATTTCTGAGATGCTACAGGCACAGGGTCTGCCTGGGTTTGTCGCCTATGGCGTATTTATTGGCGAAATCGTTACCCCAGTGCTGATGGTTTTGGGCATTTTCACCCGCCCTGCGGCCCTGATTTACGCCGTTAACCTGCTGGTCGCCACCCTGATGGTCGGTACCGGCAAGTTCTTTACCCTGACCGACGTCGGTGCTTGGGGACTGGAAAATGAAATGCTGTATTTCATGGGTGGCATCATCATCATGTTGCTAGGCAGTGGACGTTACTCTGTCGTCAGTAATCAGGCCCTGCGTTAATACTGCAATTACTCCCCTTACCGCTCGCTTAATCTGCCCTATCAAAAAGAGCTATTTGAAACCTTCAAATAGCTCTTTTGAAAACATCCCTTCTTAAAACCATTTGTCGTCAAAAGCCCCGTGCCATAGAGATTCACAGCGGAAAAACCGTACCATTAACGATGTTTACCCTGCTTTACACCTCATTTTCGTTACAAAAACCCAAATAACTGTTCACAAAACAACGATTTTGATGATAAAAAGATGACCACGCCTATAAATCTATGTTAGTTTCCAAATCCCGTATTATTAATGAATACTCGAATAACATGGCAAAAGCCAAACTGTTCATTAATAAATACTATAAATACAATGAGTTAAATATTAAGTTTTTAAGTTATCAATCATACGCTCTCGTTCTTTGCGTATAGTTAATGGGAATACAACATGCAATCCTCTGATAAAACACAGCAAGGCCGTACTTTCCTCGGTCATCCCTATCCACTCGGGTCATTGTTCTTTACCGAGATGTGGGAACGCTTCTCCTTTTACGGGATCCGCCCGCTGCTTATCCTGTTTATGGCCGCCAGTGTTTATGAAGGCGGAATGGGCATTCCACGTGAGCAAGCCTCGGCTATCGTCGGTATTTTCGCCGGTAGTATGTATCTGGCAGCGCTGCCGGGGGGCTGGTTAGCCGACAACTGGTTAGGTCAACGTCGCGCTGTTTGGTATGGTTCGATTCTGATTGCGCTGGGTCACCTAGCCATCGCGCTTTCTGCGCTGTGGGGCAATACCCTATTCTTCGTGGGTCTGCTGCTTATCGTTCTAGGAACCGGTTTATTTAAAACCTGTATTTCGGTCATGGTGGGCACCCTCTACAAAGACGGTGACACGCGCCGCGATGGCGGATTCTCGCTATTTTATATGGGGATTAACCTCGGTTCATTCATTGCGCCGCTGGTAACCGGTTTACTCGTGGGTGAAAAAGGCTGGCATTGGGGCTTCGGCATTGGCGGCCTAGGCATGCTAGTTGCGTTGCTGATTTTCCGCTTCTTCGCTGTTCCTTCCATGCGCCGCTACGATCGTGAAGTCGGTTTGGGATCGAGTTGGAACCATGCCGTTGTTGAACGCAAAAACGTTGGTCGCTGGATTTCTGTCTTAGCCGTGATTGCCATCGTTTTGATTGGCCTGCTGGCAAACGATGTCATTCCCATTAACCCGGTCTTGATTGCCAGCGTGATGGTATACGTCATCGCCGCCTCCGTAACACTGTACTTTGTCTACCTATTTGCCTTTGCGGGATTAGCATCGGAAGAGCGAGTTCGTTTGCTGGTCTGCTTTATTTTGCTAGTTTCTGCGGCCTTCTTCTGGTCTGCATTTGAGCAGAAGCCGACCTCATTCAACCTGTTTGCCAATGATTATACTCAACGCCAGTTTGGTAATTTTGAAATCCCAACGGTATGGTTCCAGTCACTGAACGCCCTGTTTATCATCATCCTTGCGCCGCTGTTCAGCTGGTTATGGCCTGCGCTGGGCCGTCGCCAAATGCAACCAAGCAGTATGGTGAAATTTGTTATCGGTATTCTTTTTGCCGCCGCAGGTTTTGGCATCATGATTTTGGCCGCGCAGGATGTATTGGCCACCAGCCAATCTGTATCGCCGTTCTGGCTTGTGGGAAGTATTCTGCTACTCACGCTGGGTGAACTTTGCCTAAGCCCAATCGGGCTGGCGACCATGACATTACTGGCTCCCGATCGGATGCGCGGTCAGGTGATGGGGCTATGGTTCTGTGCGAGCTCCCTGGGTAACCTTGCTGCGGGCTTGATCGGCGGTCAGGTTAAAGCTGACCAGCTTGATATGCTGCCAGACCTATTTGCGCGTTGCTCTATCGCACTGGTTATTTGCGCCGCTGTGCTAACGCTGCTTATTTACCCAGTGCGCCGCATGATGAAAAACGTCGAAATCTAGTATCGACCATTTCTCAATCAGTTCATATTCCAAGGCACCCTTTCAGGGTGCCTTGCTGTATCTGCGACCACGATCGCAGTCACATCCCGACACCCTATTTCCACAGATTTACATTTGTCATACTAAAAACATGGTAAAATGCGCCTGCATTAGGGGTTGAGCATTCCTAAGCGGTATTTAAAAAAGAATCTCTTTGTCAGTATGAACATCAATAAGCGATAAATTGATGTGCGGTATCTCCGAAACTTCATGCCATTTAGCTTACAATGAATAGACTTGGGCTGAGCGTTTTAGAGCGGATAGCATACGCAGTTATTAAGGTAGAGTAATGGAAGTAATCAAAGAGATCCTACACGCACTGTGGGAACAAGATTTCAGTGTGCTAAGCGATCCCAAAATGATTTGGGCAATTTACGGTATTTTGTTCACTACGCTGCTACTGGAAAATGGGCTTCTTCCTGCCGCATTTTTACCGGGTGATAGCCTGCTGTTACTGGCTGGTGCGTTAATTGCCAAAGGTGTACTACCCTTTTTCCCCACCCTAAGTGTGTTAGTCATCGCATCGAGTCTCGGATGTTGGATGAGCTATATCCAAGGCCGTTGGCTTGGCGATACTAAACTGGTTCAGGGATGGCTTGTACAACTTCCCGCGCATTATCACCAGCGTGCTTACCATATGTTCCATAAGCACGGATTAGTCGCTCTACTCGTCGGCCGATTTTTAGCATTTGTGCGTACCATTTTGCCTACCATTGCAGGTATTTCTGGCTTGAAAAATGCGCGATTCCAAGTGTTCAACTGGCTCAGTGCGCTGTTGTGGGTTTGTTCTGTCACCGGCGTGGGATTAGCCATCAGCTATATTCCGTTTGTTAAGCGCCATGAAGATCAGGTGATGACCTGCTTAATGATTTTACCGATTGTGCTGCTAGTGAGTGGATTGGTGGGTACGATCGTGGTGGTAGTACGCAAAAAACGCCAAACGCCCGCTCAATAAATTCCGCCAATTGTCCTGTAAGGCATCGTTGCAACTGCCTTACAGGACAGCATATCTTTTAGAAACCTTCGTAACGCAGCAGCTCCGCTTTTAACTCCGCGTAGGGTGCGAAGAGTTTTGCTGCCGGTATTAGCCGCTGGCCCTGCTCTCCTACGACGATCAATGCAGGAACTCCGTTAATATTGTGCCTATCTAACAATGTTTGCGTGTCACGCAGGCTATGTTCGTAATGGCGCAACAGCTCTTCGGTGGGGCGAGCCACCGCTAATGCTTCGCTCTCAAAACCTTCCCGCTCCAGAATCTCAACCACGCTTTTACTGCTAGTGTTATCAAGTCCGTCAACATACCGTGCTTTTTGCAACGTTTTAAGCACATCACCAGCGCGCTCTGGCTCAAGGGTGTTGGCAGCAATCACCGCTAACGTCGAGGCAAAGGAATCAAACACGCCGCCCTGATGTAATACGTTTTCTCGATACGCCTCGCTAAATACCTGCCCTGTCGATGATTCAATACGTATGTCATTTTGCCAAGCATATTGGGCAAACTCCGGCGTCATATCACGTGCGCCTTCACGGGCAAAAAGCCCAGTGGGACGAAACGTTACGTTAAAATCGCTATCCTTAACCAGTTGGCTAATTTTCGGTGAAGCACCGTAGCACCAGCCACAAAGCGGATCAAAAAGATAAACGAGTTCTCGGATCTTCATCAGCACTCCTTGGTGTTGTTCAGCTCGTAGCGCTATTGATACAATGAAAAGCATAATTTGCGATCGTTGTTCTGCCAAACGAGGGCAGAACGACATAAACTAAGTTTGGCTCAAAATCAGAGACTTGCCACTTTGCCGCACACAACCATTAGCGTACCAACCTTAGAGAGTTTTAAAGCTCAATGCTGCGAATGCTTTTATTACGACGAGATTTTTTAGGTTTGATATCCGGATCTGAGTAGTATGACCACAAGAACAGCAATATCCCGCCAGCCGCTAAACCTGCGCCAACCCAACCGGTAGACGACCATCCAAACCCTGCGGCAATGCTTACACCACCGAGCCAAGCACCCAAAGCATTTGCGATATTGAAAGCGGAATGATTTAAAGCCGCCGCCAAGGTTTGTGCATCTTCAGCAACGTCCATCAGGCGGGTTTGTAAGGCAGGAACCAAAGCAAAACTACCGCCGGTGAGCAACACGACCAATACGGTGGCCCATGCAATATCCGCCACCAAATAGAACGTTGTAAGCATAACCACGTTCCAAATTAATACACCAACAATCGTGCCCATCAAGGAACGATCTGCCAAACGAGAGCCAAAGATATTCCCTAAAATCATACCCACGCCAAACACAATCAGCACCAGAGGCACACTCGCCGGTGACATCCCTGTTTGATGAATAAGCGTGGGTGCAATGTAGCTAAACACAGCAAATAGGCCACCAGAGCCCACCGCGGCGATACCGAGCGTGAGCCAAACCTGCTTGCGCTTGAGCGCACCCAACTCACGCAGCGGGCTAGCGCCTTCCTCAACCTTATCTTTTGGCAGCCATAACATGACGAGCAACGCCGTTAGCGCCCCAATCACACCCACCATCACAAACGCCGCACGCCAGCCCATCAACTGACCAATCCACGTTGCCAGAGGTGAACCTAACAGCGTAGCCAACGTCAGGCCTAGCATCACGCGTCCCACCGCTTTCGCGCGTTGCCCAACACCCGCCATCGATGCGGCCACCAGCGATGCCACACCAAAATAAGCCCCGTGAGGCAATCCACTGATAAAGCGAAACACCATCAGATTTCCATAGCTAGAACTCAATGCGCTCGCAATATTGCCAACCGCAAACAGCACCATCAAAAGCAGCAATAAGGTGCGGCGAGAAAGTCGCGCGGCCAAAGTCGCAATCACCGGTGCTCCAATCACCACGCCCAGCGCATAAATACTGATCACGTGCCCTGCCTGCGGAATAGAGATCGCCAAATCCTTTGCGACATTCGGCAGCAAGCCCATAATGGCAAACTCGCCGGTACCAATACCAAAACCACCGACAGCGAGCGCGAGTTCTGCCCCGCGTCGATGAGCAATGGGTGATGGTGCCGCTGACGGCGTTGATGTAGACATAGCTACCTCTAATATCTGAAAAATTTCTGACGCTAAATGCGCAAGAAAGCGTGATTTGAATCACATAATTAAGTGAGGAGAGCAGGATACCGAAGCTCACATTCAGCAGCCACTACTTTGTTAATTTTTCGTTGAATTTAGAATGAGCACTGTCAGGATAGAATAAATGTCGGCGTAGCCGCGATGGTTCAAAATACAAAACACCATGACGTGCTCATCTGCACAGGTTAATATTCCCGCAACTTAACCCATGAATTTTGGACAGGACGTTCGTGCCGCGACTCTATCAGTTCGATCAACATCTCATGCGCGATCATCATGCGCCAGAGCTTACGGGAATACGCCGCTTTATTATTGAATTCTTCTATTTTGGAATAAAAGAAGCGCGTGCTTGTCTCTTCGTTGGCCTGTTCTTTATCGCTGTCTTCTGTGTGCCTCGCGGTGGTTTTTTGCATATAGCCCGCTATGACCTTTTATTCATCATCGCGATCTTAATTCAGCTATGGATGGTGATGAATCATCTTGAAACATGGGATGAACTTAAAGCGATTACCCTTTTTCACGTAGTCGGCTTTGCTCTTGAAGTGTTTAAAACCTCAGGCAGCATTCAATCTTGGAGCTATCCTGATTTTGCCTATACAAAACTGCTTGGCGTACCACTTTTCGCCGGGTTTATGTACGCCGCGGTAGGCAGTTTTATTATTCAATCATGGCGACTATTCGACCTCAAAATTCGCCATCATCCCCCTTATTTTCTCAGCACCACAGTCGCCCTGCTGATATATATCAACTTTTTTACCCATCACTATATTGGTGACTATCGTTGGTATATCACTGCCTTTGTTATCGGCATCTATGCGCGGAGCATAGTGGTTTTCACTCCTTACGATCGCGAACGAAAAATGCCATTACTGTTGGCCTTTGTCCTTATCGGCTTCTTTATCTGGCTCGCCGAGAATATCAGCACCTTTTTTGGTATTTGGAAATACCCTAATCAGCTTGGAGCGTGGTCTGCGGTGCACGTTGGAAAGTGGAGTTCATGGGCTCTGCTGGTCATCATGACATTCACGATTACCACCTATCTTAAAGATATCAAACGACGGATCCATATTGCGCAGTAGCGCAAACGCTCTTTGATTAAGTAAAAATCCACCTCTTGAAGAGGTGGCTTTAAATGGGGCCCCCTAAAAGGGGGCCTTGTTCGTTTTAATCCTGTAATAACGCCATTTGCTGTTCGTATTCTTGGTCTTTCTTATCCTGATGCCTCACGTAGCGCCTGATAATTTCTTCGTTCACTCCAACTGTGTCTGCAAAGTATCCCCTCGCCCAAAAATGATTACCCCACAGCTTCTTTCGTATATGAGGAAACTTGTTGTAGAGACGAATAGCTGTGCGCCCTTTCAGGACGCCCATCAGCGTTGAGATCGAGAGTTTCGGTGGGATCATCACGACAAGATGAACATGGTCTGGCTGAACATTCAGTTCAAGTACCTCATAATCTTTCATATTGCAAAGTATATAAACTGAGCGATAAAGCTCTTTACCTACCGCCCCTGTTAAAACCTTGTAGCGATACTTTGGCGTCCACACCAAGTGATATTTGCAACGCCAGAATACATGTGCTGAACTTCTATAACTGCTCATGTCAGTGATTTCCTTCTTACTTGTGGTGAGTAAGCTGGAATTTTCTGGCATGGGCTTCCTTCAGGCTATAGCCTCACAGGGACAATCACCACCTCCCGAGGAGGTGGTTTAAAGCTGACAATAAAAAAAGCCCACGGAATCAATCCCGTGGGCTTTTTCATCACATCACGCTTAGAACAACGTGAATGCAATCATTCCGACGACGCCACCCACGGTGCCCAGAATAGTTTCCATTACGGTCCACGTTTTCAACGTTTGCAGTTCGTTAGCGCCGGTAAATTTACCGAACAGCCAGAAGCCCGCATCGTTCACGTGGCTCAATACAATCGAACCACCTGCAATACAGATAGCCAGCGCCGCGAGTTGACCACCGTTCAGACCAAGCTGAGTGGTAACCGGTAAGACTAAGCCTACCGTCGTTAAGCATGCAACGGTCGCAGAACCTTGGATCACACGCACTGCGGCCGACAATACAAAACACGCAACCGCAATCGGTAAACCGGCACCAATCAATGCATCACCCAGCGCAGGGCCAACGCCTGAATCGACGAGAATTTGTTTAAATACGCCGCCCGCACCGGTCATCAGCAGGATAATCCCCGCTGGTTGAATCGCCGCAGAACAAATAGACATGATCTGCTCTTTGCTCATGCCGCGTGGTTTTGCCAAGCCGTAGATAACCACCAGACAGGCGATCAGGATCGCGGTAAATGGATGACCGATAAACTCTAACCAATCATATAAATTTGTATTTGGTGTTACGAAGCGGGCACCAATGGTTTTCATCCCTACCAACACCAGCGGGCAAAGCACCAACGCCAAGCTCAGGCCAAATGACGGCATGTTTGATTTATCTAATACCGGTGCATTTTCTTCTTCTGGCATTGGCCAGCTAACACGTTTGCTGATGAAGTTACCAAACAGAGGACCCGCCAACAGCATCCCCAGAATCGCCGCCACCAGACCAATCGCAATCATCCAGCCAAAATCTGCATTCATCTGTGCAGCTAACAACATCGGTACCGGCCCTGGCAACAAGAATGCAGCCGCGCTCGCAACACCGGCGAACAGCGGGATCGCCATTTTTACCACGTTGCCGTTAGTACGACGCGCTACGGCAAAAACCACACCAATCAACAGCACAATCGCCACGTCAAAGAATAGCGGCAGCGCACACACCAAACCGGCAATACCCAGCGCATAATGAGCGCGTTTCTCACCAAAGCTTTTCAGCAAATGGGCTGCAATCTGGTCTAACGCCCCTGTCTCATGCAGGATTTTACCAAACATCGCACCAAGAGCCACAACGATAGTCAGGAAGCCCAGTGTGCCGCCCATACCATCCTGCATGGCCTGAGTAATTTTACTCAGCGGCATGCCAGAAAAAATACCTGCGCCAATCGACACCAGCATCAGCGCGACAAAAGCATGCAAACGCGCTTTCATCACTAAAAAAAGGAGAAGCAGTACAGAGCCGACAGCGGTGCCGACAAGAGTCATGGTATCCACAGAATTATCCCTGATTAGAACGTTGTTGGATGTGTTTCAACGTGTCAGCAATGACGGCGTCGAGCGGTTGATTAATATCAATGGCACAAACATCCTGTTCGTCTGAATCAGGCACTTCCAGCGCCTCAAATTGGGAAACCAACATCTGAGGTTTAAAGAAATGCCCTTTACGTGCTTTCATACGGGATTCGATAAGATCAAAATCGCCATCCATATACACAAAAGAGAGATTTCCATTACCTTCACGTAAACGGTCGCGGTAGCGTTTTTTCAGTGCGGAGCACACGATGATTGAAACATCGTTGGTGCGTTGCATGGCAAATGCGGCATCGTTCAACGCACTCAGCCAAGGAGCACGATCTTCGTCGTTCAACGCATGTCCTTCTGACATTTTGTTAATGTTGCTGCGTGGGTGCAAAAAATCGCCATCTAAAAAGCCACACGATAATTTTTGGGACACCGCACTCGCAACGGCCGATTTGCCGCTGCCCGATACGCCCATAACCACATACACGTAATGGGGCTTTTGTGTGTTTTTCATTGACTGGCTCCAGACATTTAGTGTTTTGTTGACGCTGGCATGCAAACCCCACGTCAATGTTACCGGTAATTGTTATCGGTAACATTGTCAGCCCCTTTACATAAACTTGCAATGTGAGCCAGCGCACAAAACTTTCTTGTGTGATCTATCTCGCAATTTTAATTAGCGTCAGAACAATCACCATGAGAAGAAATAACAGGAATGCAACAGATGTAGGGGTAAAAACAATTTCATTAATGTTATTATTCAGTCATGAAATCAGTTAATTAGCGCGAAGAATCGGAGATTAAAAGAGCGCCAAAGCGCTCATTTTGAAGGGGGATGTGGGATGAAAATCAGAAATAGCTACTGCCCGTAATAGGCATTTTCGCCATGCTTACGTAAATAGTGTTTATCCAGCAACGTTTGCTGCATATCAGGTAACTGAGGGCTTAGTTGCTGCGAGAAAATCCCCATATAGGCAACCTCCTCTAGCACAACGGCGTTATGCACCGCATCAATGGGATCTTTGCCCCAAGCAAATGGCCCATGAGAATGCACCAAAACCGCAGGCATCTGTTCAGCATCAATATGACGCTCTTGAAACGTCTTAACAATCACCTGCCCTGTTTCCCATTCATAGCTATGCAGAATCTCTTCAGGCATCATTAGCCGCGTGCAGGGAATGTTTCCGTAATAATAATCAGCATGGGTTGTGCCCCACGCAGGGATGTCCCGCCCCGCCTGAGACCAAATCGTTGCATGGCGTGAGTGCGTATGCACAATTCCGCCAATATTCTGAAAAGCTAAATACAGACCACGGTGGGTTTCAGTATCCGAAGATGGCTTCCACTTTCCCTCAACAACCGCGCCTGAGACCACATCGACTACCACCATATCTTCAGCGTTCATACCTGCGTATTCGACACCAGAAGGCTTAATCACCATCAGCCCCGTAGCACGATCGATGCCGCTGACGTTTCCCCAAGTAAATGTGACCAACCCATGTTTTGGCAGCGCCAAATTTGCGGCCAGTACCTGCTGTTTCAGTTCTTCGAGCATAGCTTCTCTCCCCACGTTGATAGCCTATTGTCCAGAACATGGCTCATCGCGGGTATGGGAAAACTGGCTACAAATCACTGGGGAATTGGCTAAATAAGAGGAATTGAGAGTATGCGCAACCGCATCGATAGCACTATTCGTTCATAGGAATAATTCAAAATAAGAATATTTACCTATTTTGAATTTAGCAAATAAATATACTAAGCCACATAGATATCACGGCAGTCAGCAGAATTATATTTCACTGATACGGCCAATACTAAGCATTACATTCTGGATTAACAATAACCAACAGCTACTTTTCTGCACGAAGCATGTCCTATACTTATATGGAAATATAATCGTCAGAAGCTTAAAAGGAGTAAGTGATGAATACAACAATGAAACGTTTTGCAGCGGCAGCACTGGCAGTGACGCTGGTTGCCTCTCTAAGTGCTTGTTCAAACTGGTCTAAACGCGACCGTAACACCGCGATTGGTGCTGGTGCTGGGGCCTTAGGTGGCGCCGTTCTTACCGATGGCAGTGCGTTAGGTACCGTGGGTGGTGCCGCTGTTGGTGGGATCATCGGCCATCAGGTTGGCAAATAATACGACTTCTATGATTTAACTGTGGGCTGATTTTTATATCAGCCCATTTTTTATTCAAAGAACAAAAACGGCTAATCAGCCACCGGCTAACTTTACCTTGTGACCTTTGGCCTCAAGTAGTTGCTTCAGCAAATCCCTCTTGTCACCTTGAATTTCAATCACGCCATCTTTCACTGCACCACCGCAACCGCACTTCTTTTTCAGCTCAGCAGCTAGGGTCTGCAAAGCTGTATCGTCAAGATCCAAACCGCTAATCAGGCAAACACCTTTGCCTTTACGACCGTTGGTCTGGCGCTGGATACGCACGATGCCGTCGCCTTTTGGGCGCGCGACAACAGCCTTCTCTTCATCAATTCGCCCGGTTTCCGTTGAATAAACCAGTCTGCTGTTCTTGTCTTGCATGGTTGGAATCTGTCCTGCTTAAGCTAGAGATTTTAATATTTCGCGCAACGTTTCTGCGGGCTCTGGAGATTGGGTGATCGGGCGACCAATAACCATATAATCCACGCCTGCTTGAGCGGCTTCAACCGGAGTCATGATCCTACGCTGATCGCCAACTGAACTTCCTGCTGGTCTAATGCCCGGCGTGACCAGTTTAAACGCCTGCCCGCAGCTCGCTTTCAAACGAGTTGCTTCATGCGCTGAGCAAACCACGCCGTCTAGGCCACACTCTTTCGTCAACAGTGCCAAGCGCTCGGCGTAATCAGCTGGTGATAATTCAATGCCAATACCGCGCAGATCTTCCGCTTCCATGCTGGTTAGCACCGTCACTGCAATCAGCAGCGGTGCCTCTTTTCCAAACGGTAGCAGCGCCTCACGGGCCGCCGTCATCATGCGCGCTCCACCGCTGGCATGCACGTTGACCATCCAAACCCCGAGTTCTGCCGCTGCCGCCACGGCATGAGCGGCCGTATTTGGAATATCGTGGAATTTCAAATCGAGGAAAATTTCAAACTGACGCTGCTGTAATTCACGCACAAACTGCGGGCCAAACAGGGTAAACATTTCCTTGCCGACTTTAAGGCGACAGTCACGCGGATCGATATTATCGACAAATGCTAAAGCAGCATTTTTATCGGCATAATCGAGAGCGACTAGGATCGGTGACGTAATAGCGTTTGCCTGAGATGGCGTAGAAATGGACATTGCGACTCCCTGAAGCTGGCGGTAAGTGAAATAAGGCCTTTATCAGGGAGGGCATTGTACACAGCGTTAGACAATGTGCCTAGCGCAGAGAGATATGAACGAAAAAGAATTACTGACCATCGAGCCCACGAATCGGCTTAATAGTTGACCACGCACGACACGATGGGCAATGCCAATACATGGTGTGTGCGGTAAAACCGCATTTCATGCAACGGTAGCGAGGCTTAGTGCGAATTTGCTCACCCACCATATCACGCAGTAGCTGCAAGCTTTCTTTCGCCCTACCGTCTTCGGCTTCTGCCAGATGGTAATCCATCAACCGATGGAAGGTTCGCATCGTTGGATGACGTTGTATTTGGCGCCCCACATATACCTGAGCGACCTCGATACCTTCGTTTTGTTCCAAGACTTCGGCCAGCATCAGCTCTGCGGTTGCGCCGGTATTCTCTTCTACACAACGGCGTAAAAATGAAACCCATTGATCCGGCTGGTTAAGCTGCTGGTAACACTCTTGCATCATTGGTAAGACTTCGCTGACCAGCTCTTTGTCTTGCTCTAAGACCTGAGACAACGCCTCAACTGCCTTTGCTGGTTCATTTTTGGCGATATAAATACGGCCAAACATCACCGACGCGCGAGCACAATTTTTATCCGCAGAGGCCGCTTTTTTTAACAGCGCCATAGCTCGGTCTAAATCATCGCTGCCCATTGCCTGCAATGATAGTTCACAATAGAAATGCGCAATTTCAGTGCGTTGCTGATCTTTACCTAGTTTCACTAATTTCTCAGCAACATCGATGGCTTTTTGCCAATCGCTGGTCGCTTGATGGATGATCAACAGCTGTTGCAACGCAGAGACTTTAAAATCCTGTTCATCAATAAGCTGATTAAACATTTCCTCAGCGCGATCGTACAAACCGGCAGCCATATAGTCACGACCAAGCTGCTGTACGGCCAGCAGCCGCTGATCAAAAGTCAGAGAAGCACTCTCCATCAAAGACTGATGGATACGGATAGCGCGGTCGACTTCGCCACGCGAGCGGAATAAGTTACCTAACGTAAGATGCGCTTCGACCGTATTACTGTCCTCTTTAAGCATATCAAGGAACAGGTCGACCGCTTTGTCCTGCTGGTTAGAAAGCAGGAAGTTCACCCCGGCCACATATTCACGTGAAAGACGGCTCGCTTCCTGTTGCTTATCCTGCTGAGCACTTCTGCGTCCCATATACCAACCATAGGCGGCAGCAACGGGAAGAAGCAGAAACAGCAGCTCTAACATAGTCTCTATTCCTTCGGTGTCGCAGAAGGTGCGAGGTTTTCTGGCTCAGTCGGCACAGCCTGCTGTTCCAGTCGACGGATTTTCCGTTCAGCGCGCACTAAACCCAAGCGCACTCGGACATAAAACAGACCGCAGATAACCCAACCCAAAATGAATCCGGCTGCAAACAATGTGGCAAGCAACGTCGACAGGCGGTATTCGCCCTGAGCAATTAAATAGTTGAACGCAACAACCTGATCGTTATGCGCACCCAATGTGACAGAAAGCACAAAGATGGCTAAAACGACCAAAAAAATCAGCAGATATTTCACATTTCTTCCTGTAAATCAGGTTAACCGGATGAATTATGCCAAAGAAAACAGCACCCGAATGGTTAAATTATCATTTAGTTATATTGTAGGGAAACCCCACGTAGCACTAAAACCCTGTTTTAACAGCGTGCTCACCCTAACAACATCATGCCATTCTCCAATGAGATCCCCAAGTACCACACGGAAGAATAGATAAATATTAGGATCATATGGGGCCAAATGCCTAAAACTTCAAGCGTTCTTCTGCCTTACTCTTCTGTGCGTGCACGGATTTCCTGAGATTCAGGCACGCTGATGCCAAGAGAACCGCACCATCGCTGTACCAGCACGCAAGAAAGCGTGACAAGCGCCCAGCTTATCCCGCTGGCGACAATTAAATCCACGGGCCAGTGCATTCCTAATACCAGACGGCTTCCCATCACGCCTATTGCCCAGAGGGTGATTAGCGCCGTTGAAACATAATGGCGGCGCGGCAACAGCAGGCCAAACGCGAGCAATGCCCACGTTGCAGCAAACATTGTGTGCCCAGAAGGAAAAGCAAAACCCGTTTCAAACGCCCAATGACTTTTCAGCCACTGTGGAATTCGTGTTTCATGCAGCAATTGTTCTGTGACAAGAGTGCTGCGCTCTGCACGTTTGAGCGCATAAAACGCCTGAGCATCAACGCTATGTTCGCTTTCGAGCCATAAAACAAAAGGCCGCGGTTCTTGCACCCAGCCTTTTATCGTCGATTTAATCGTTTGCCCCACCAACACCGTTGCCATCAGTATAATAAATAGGATTATCGTTGCTTTGATCCGAAAGCGTAAACACCATAAAAACCAACAGCCAAGGATCAAACACGTAAGGATGCCCCACGGCGCTGTCACTGTTTCAGTCATTGCAAAGAGGGCTTTGAGCACATTGTCTGAGCCATCAGGCTGCCATTTCCAGCCGCAAAGCCAAACGCTCACCGGCATCGCCAGCAGCACAATCAGGCCCAAAGTAGTACGTTTTGCAATCTGTAACATCAATTAATCCTTTCTTTCTATTGATTATTCAGTGTAGCAACACCATATCAATGAAGCCTATCAGGAATTGCCGAGCGGTGTTTTATTGACCGGTTGAAACAAATAATACGTGTCCTACAGCGAAAACTGCTGTATCGCCGCGACTTGTGGCAAAATAGGATCCCTATTAACGATTCGGTTTTACCGGATTTACTTCGGTTGTGCCTGCACTCACCTGCATCGGCGGCGCACAATAACCGATGTCCGTTATGGACAGTATCTAAAAGATGTAGTTGTGGAGATCAACATGCAGCTTAAACGAGTGGCTGAAGCAAAACTGCCGACACCTTGGGGTGATTTTTTGATGGTCGGCTTTGAAGAGATTGCCACCGGTCATGACCATCTGGCATTAGTTTATGGTGATGTGTCTGGCTCAACGCCCGTGCTTTCACGCGTGCACTCCGAGTGTTTAACCGGCGATGCCCTATTCAGCCTACGCTGCGACTGTGGTTTTCAGCTAGAAGCGGCGCTTGAGCACATCGCTGAAGAAGGTCGAGGGATCTTGCTTTATCACCGTCAAGAAGGTCGCAATATTGGCCTACTCAACAAAATTCGCGCTTACGCCTTACAAGATAAAGGTGCGGATACGGTTGAAGCTAACCACCAACTAGGCTTTGCCGCTGACGAACGAGATTTCACCCTCTGCGCAGATATGTTCAAGCTATTGGGCGTAGACCAAGTACGTTTGCTGACGAACAATCCAAAGAAAGTAGAAATTCTGACTGAGGCAGGTATCAACATTACCGAACGCGTACCTCTAATCGTGGGTCGTAACCCTAAGAATGAACGCTATCTGTCGACGAAAGCCGCAAAGATGGGTCACCTGCTCGATTAAAAAATCGTATTGCTGATATAACGCAGATACAACAAAGGAGGCCAATGGCCTCCTTTTTAATATGCACTTAACGATATCGCGCAGGATTAGTGACTACGGATGTACTCATCCATATCGGTTTTCAGGTTATCGGATTTAGTACCGAAGATCGCCTGAACGCCAGAACCCGCAACCACCACACCCGCAGCACCCAGTTTCTTCAGGCCAGCCTGATCCACTTTGGCTACATCGGCCACGCTCACGCGCAGACGAGTGATACACGCATCGAGGTTTGTGATGTTGTCTTTACCACCGAAGGCAGCGACCAACGCGGCAGACATTCCCTCATTACCCTGAGCGCTTTGTTCGGAAGATGAATCCTCACGACCAGGCGTTTTCAGGTTCAGTTTGGTGATCAACACACGGAAAATCGTGTAATACACCAGACCGTAGATTATCCCCACAATCGGGAACAGCCAGATTTTGCTGCTGTTTCCGCTCAGAACGATAAAGTCGATCAGACCATGTGAGAAGCTTGTCCCGTCACGCATGCCCAACAGAATACAAATTGGGAAAGCCAGACCCGCCAGAATCGCGTGAATCGCATACAAAATTGGCGCTACAAACATGAAGGAGAATTCAATCGGCTCGGTGATACCCGTCAAGAACGAGGTCAACGCAGCAGAGATCATAATCCCACCCACTTTGGCACGGTTTTCAGGCTTAGCGGAATGCCAAATAGCAATCGCTGCCGCTGGCAGACCGTACATTTTAAACAAGAAGCCACCCGACAGTTTACCTGCGGTTGGATCGCCTGCCATATAGCGAGGGATGTCACCGTGGAATACCTGCCCTGCCGCATTGGTGAACTCACCGATCTGCATTTGGAAAGGTACGTTCCAAATATGATGCAAACCAAATGGTACCAGAGAACGCTCAACCAGCCCGTAGATGCCAAAGGCAACAACAGGGTTTTGATAAGCCGCCCACTGCGAGAAGGTTTGAATTGCGGTGCCGACCGGAGGCCAAATAAAGGACAGCACAATGCCCAAGAAAATGGCAGCCAGACCAGAAATGATCGGAACAAAACGTTTACCGGCAAAGAAACCCAGATATTCAGGGAGTTTAATGCGGTAGAAACGGTTGAACATATAGGCCGCAATAGAACCCGCGATGATCCCACCCAGCACACCAGTATCGGCTAAGTGCTTCGCGACGATCTCTTCGGCAGGCATGTGCAGTACCAACGGCGCGACAACAGCCATGGTTTTCACCATAATGCCGTAAGCGACCACCGCTGCCAGCGCAGATACGCCGTCATTGTTAGTAAAGCCGAGTGCAACACCAATAGCAAAAATCAGCGGCATGTTTGCGAAAACTGAGCCACCGGCTTCAGCCATCACATGAGAAACTACCGCAGGTAACCAGCTAAAGTTGGCAGAACCGACACCCAGCAGAATACCTGCGATGGGCAATACGGAAACTGGCAGCATTAGCGACTTACCCACTTTCTGCAGGTTTGCGAATGCGTTTTTGAACATAGTTGGGAGTGCTCCTGAATAAATAGTGCTCTTTTATTAGCCTGCCCCCGTATGCCCGAGAGTCACGCCGCGAACAGGAAGAGAACCTGGACGCCTAGAAGTGTCTTAGCACTCCTTTAATTTTTACGCAGGGTAAAATAAATAGCCTGCAATATGTTTGATGGCTGTCACGTTTCCATAATTACAGAGATCTAAATAACATTTTTGACAAAAAAATGTTAAAAAAATCACCGAAATGGTTTCATAAAACAGCCATGTAAACATTTTCGAACAGCAAGATACCTGCTTGAACGATTAATTACGAGTAATAAAATAAATAGCCATTACCCATGTATCGGCAATGTCACACCAAATAAACGGCTGAAATTGTCTGTCGTTTGCTGAGCTAAGTCATTAGGGGTCATCCCCTTCAATACCGCAAGATACTCAGCAACATCGCGTACATAGGCAGGTTGGTTCTCTTTACCACGGTGAGGCACGGGAGCAAGATAAGGCGAGTCGGTTTCCACCAGCATACGATCGACAGGAACATAGCGAGCAACTTCACGCAGCGCATCCGCATTGCGGAAAGTCACGATGCCAGAAAATGAAATATAGAAGCCCATATCGAGCAGTTGACGCGCTGTTTCCTGATCTTCAGTAAAGCAGTGCAGCACGCCGCCGCATTCGCTCACCTGCTCTTCACGCAAGATATCTAACGTATCCTGACGCGCATCACGGGTATGCACGATCACGGGCTTATGCAGCTCGCGACCAATGCGGATGTGCTGACGAAAAGACTCCTGCTGCAAGGGAATATTGTCTTTCTGATAGAAATAATCGAGACCAGTTTCCCCCATCGCAACCACTTCTGGAACGTTCGCTAACTGGCGTAGTTCATCATAGTCATAGCCCCCCTCCAGATTCAGCGGATGGACGCCACAGGAAAAGGCTACATTGTCGCGCTGTCCGATTTGTTCACGCATCGCGCGATAGCCCGGCAACGTCGTCGCCACCGCTAGAACAAAACCGACATCGCGCGCCTTGGCATCAGCTAAAACGCTATCGACACTTTTGTGCAGTTTTTCATAATCCAGACCATCTAAATGGCAATGGGAGTCAACTAAGTACATAAATTTTGACCTGATATTAATAACGGTACGCGTATATCACCCGAAGGTATGGTTACGCGTTAGGAGGAAAGGAGTCACTCCACAGGCAAAGCTGACGAGTGAGCATTAGCTCGCGATTAAGCCCGGTGGTAGTGAGAAGCTGATGACGGCAGAAAATCCATTGTTCTAGCTGTTGCTGCAAAATCGTCGTTGCCTGAGTCGACGCCAATTGAAAAACCAACGGCTGTTGATCCAAGTTGGCAATAGCCGTCGTGGCAACCTGTTGCAGCTTCATCGCATCAAGCAGCAACGCACATAACCATGTTAGTCGATCATGCACATTATCGTGGTTTAACAGCGGTAATAACTGCATCCACTGGCGTTGAGGGATCGCTTGCTGCAACCCCTGACACAGCTGAAGACGCTGTTTCCAGCTATTTGGCTCAAGCAAACTCATGGCGGCCACCGGCGCACCGCCGTTTAAGCGTAATGCGGTACGCATAGCCAGCTCATCACCCGGCCGTTGGCTTTGAAGCCAACGTAAGCTTAATGATTCGTCAGGCACAGCAAGATGCATATAAAAACAGCGGCTACGTAATGTGGCTAGCAAATTGGCCGGCTCACGCGTCCCCAATAGGAAATAGGTCTTCTCTGGTGGCTCTTCAAGCGTTTTCAACAACGCATTAGCTGCCGCTTCCGTCAGCGTTTCAGCGCGCGGCAACAGAACAACCTTAGCGCCGCCTTGTTGAGCATGACCATAAAGATGCTCGATAATCTGGCGAACAGGCTCAATGCCGAGGCTCGTTTTCCCTTTTTCCGGCTGTAAGTCGTACCAGTCAGGATGGTTACCCGCCAGCATCAAGCGACAGCTATGGCACTCACCACAGCTTTTGTCACCGTTTGGTCGCTGACACATCAGCCAGCGCCCCAATGCATACATCAGCGAATCATCACCGCAGCCCGCAATCGCGTGCACCAATAAAGCATGGTGCCCTCGCCCACTCTGGTGCTGAGCAACCAGTTGACGGTAAGGTGCGGTCAGCCAAGGATACCAATTCACGCGTGTTGCTCCTGATCCTTAAACCACGCCTGAAGCGCAGTGCGAATAGAGGCCGTCACTTCAGGTAAAGTTTGCGCAGCATCAACGGTGATAATGCTGTCATCCTGTTCGGCTAATGCCAGATAACGCGCTCTGGTGCGTTCGAAAAAAGCCAACGATTCTTGTTCGATACGATCTAATGCCCCACGGCTACGCGCTCGCTCTAAACCTATCGCCGGAGGTAAATCTAGATATAGCGTTAAGTCAGGTTTGAAGTCACCAAGTACCGTATCGCGTAGCGACTGCATCAGGCGAGAGTCAATCCCTCTTCCGCCACCTTGGTATGCCTGAGAAGAGAGATCGTGGCGATCGCCAACCACCCACGCTCCGCGAGCCAACGCCGGTTTGATCACATTATCCACCAACTGAACGCGGGCAGCGTAAAGCATCAACACTTCGGCTTTGTCAGTCAGCTTTTCGTTTTCAACACCTTGCTTAACCAAATCACGCAACTTTTCAGCCAACGGAGTTCCACCTGGTTCACGGGTGAAAACGATATCCTCAATACCCTGCTGACGAAGCTCATCTACTACGGTATCGCGGGCAGTCGTTTTACCGGCCCCTTCCAGACCCTCAATCACGATGAACTTACTTTTCATTCTTTTCCCTTAGCACCTGCAAATAGTTGCGTACGGCTTGATTATGGCTCTGTAAATTAGTGGTAAATACGTGTCCACCTTTCCCATCTGCAACAAAGTACAAATAAGAGGTTTTATCCGGATGCGCTGCGGCCTCTAACGAGGCTCGGCTCGGCATGGCAATCGGCGTTGGCGGCAAACCGGAGATTACGTAAGTATTGTATGCGGTTGGCTGCTGTAAGTCGCGCCGCGTCAAATTACCATTATAGTTTTTGCCAAGGCCATAAATTACCGTAGGATCGGTTTGCAAGCGCATGCCAATGCGAAGGCGGTTGATAAATACCGATGCCACTTTCCCGCGCTCTTCGCCAACGCCAGTTTCTTTTTCAATGATTGACGCCATGGTCACCAGATCTTCAGGTGTCTTATAAGGCAGATTTTTCTCGCGATCTTGCCATATCTCGTCAACTTCTTTGCTCATGCGACTATACGCCCGCTTAAGTATCATCTCATCGCTATTACCGGCTGTGTAATGATACGTGTCGGGATAAAGCCAGCCTTCGATTGGACGACCTTCAGGTATGCCCAAGACTTTGGCTATCAGGCTTTCATCTTTATTCGCCAACGCATGTTTCAGGTTTGGCGAAGCCGCTAAGACCTGCATCCAATCTTGAAAACGCGTTCCTTCAATGAAGCGTACGGTGAACTGTGCTTCTTTGCCGCTTTTAAGCAGTTCAAGAAATTCACGCACGGTCATACCGGGTGTAATGCGATATGTACCCGCTTTAAAATTAGCCAATTCAGGCTCAAGTTGCAGTAGCCACGGAAAATAGCGGGGATGCGCAATAAGCTTGTCCCTTACTAGCAGGCCTTCTAACGCCACGCGTCCGGTGCCCGCAGGCAGTTTAAACAGCGTTTCTTGAGTAATCGCCAAAGGCGTTCGGGCAAACTTCTGCACTTGTTGATAGCTCCAAAATAGCGCCACTAACAAAACAACAATGCAGACAACAAGAAGTCCAAACAGTTTTTTCTTCATTCAACCGCCAAATCATGACTCATACACAGGAAGTAAACACTGTGGTAATAAATATTCCGCCAATTGCCGTGAACTGAAGCGATACTCCCCCGCTTCATTCACCGGCAACAGCGGCATTAAAGAGTTGCATATAAAAACTTCTTCCGCGTCTCGCAGCACGTCTAAAGGTGCGGAAACAATGCTTAATTCATACTCGCTTTCAGCCAATAAACGAATAATGCGCTGACGCATTAGCCCCTCTACGCCTGCGTTGGCAAGCGTTGGCGCAAATACCCGCTTTCCAATACGCCAGAATAAATTAGCCGCACAGCATTCCACTAGCCTTGCATTGCTGTCAAGCACCAGCGCCTCATGGGCGTTCGTCTGCTCAAGCTTTGCCTTAATCAGCACCTGCTCTAGGCGGTTAAGATGTTTAATGCCAGCAAGAGAAGGGTTGATGCCTAAGCGAATAGGGCTTACGGCCAGCGTGATGCCATCCTCCTGCCACTGAGCATACTGAGCTGGGATTGCGCTATTTGAAAATATACGACACGGGTTTTCAGCACCGGAAATGGAATAGCCACGCCCACCACTGCCACGCGTTATCATCGCTTTAACCACGCCATTCCCTGTCTCAGTCGCCGCTTGACGGAATTCTGTAAGCCAAGCCGTCCAATCAACCGATTCAATCAGTAACCGCGAACAGGCAAACTGCATCCGGCTAAAGTGAGCATGAATATCATCGATTCGCCCATGAACAGCACGAGCCGTGGTGAAACAACCATCGCCATAGTGCAAGCCACGGTCGCTGAGCGAAATAACCCCTGCGGGTGTTCCATTAAGCCAAAACATCACCAACTCCCGACGATGGCCAAGGCGTTCTGCCTCGATCCGGTATTCATATTTTAGCGTTTTGAGAGACGCAGGTAAAAAAAATGGCCCCATAAGGGCCAATTGATTTTTGCAGATAACATCTCGAAACTTAAGCGACTTAGATCTTGCGAAAAATCACAGAACCGTTAGTGCCACCAAAGCCGAAGGAGTTACACAGTGCATATTCCAAACCTTTCACCTGACGAGCTTCGCCTGGTACAAAGTCAAGATCACAACCATCATCTGGGTTATCCAAGTTGATGGTTGGCGCAACAATTTGGTCGCGCAGCGTCAGAATAGTAAAGATAGATTCAACTGCACCTGCGGCCCCCAGAAGGTGGCCCGTCATAGACTTGGTGGAGCTGACCATTACTTTAGCGGCATCTGCGCCGTAAACACTTTTCACTGCCTGAGTTTCTGCTTTGTCGCCCGCCGGAGTAGACGTTCCGTGAGCGTTGATGTAGCCAACCTGAGATGGGTTCAAGCCTGCATCACGCAGTGCATTCACCATCGCCAGCGCTGCACCTTCACCGTTTTCCGGTGGAGAAGTCATGTGGTAAGCATCGCTACTCATACCGAAACCAACGATTTCAGCATAAATTTTTGCACCACGCGCTTTCGCATGCTCGTATTCTTCAAGAACCAGAATACCAGCACCGTCACCGAGAACGAAACCGTCACGATCTTTATCCCACGGGCGGCTTGCCGCTTGCGGGTTATCGTTACGCGTTGACAGTGCGCGTGCGGCACCAAAGCCACCGACACCCAGAGGTGTACTCGCTTTTTCTGCACCACCTGCCAGCATGACGTCTGCGTCGTTATACGCGATCATACGAGCTGCATGTCCGATGTTATGCACACCAGAAGTACATGCCGTAGCAATAGAAATGCTTGGGCCACGCAGACCTAACATGATAGTCAGATGACCCGCTACCATGTTCACAATGGTTGAAGGCACGAAGAATGGGCTGATTTTACGCGGTCCGCCTTTAACAAGCGCACTGTGATTTTCTTCAATCAGGCCAAGCCCACCGATACCAGAACCAATCGCGGCACCGATACGTGGAGCATTTTCTTCAGTTACTTCAATCCCAGAATCTTTAAATGCCTGAATACCGGCAGCGATTCCATACTGAATGAAGGCATCCATCTTGCGTGCATCTTTACGCGAGATGTAGTCTTCACTATTAAAATCCTTTACTAAGCCAGCAAAACGCGTTGCATAGGCGCTAGTATCGAAATGGTCGATTAAGCTGATGCCACTCTGCCCGGCTACGATAGCATCCCATGTGGAATCTACGGTATTACCGACAGGAGACAACATGCCCAGTCCGGTCACAACAACTCGACGCTTAGACACGCTTGTCCTCCAGGGAGGGAATTTAATTTGAAACTCTATGAGAGCAGGAAAAAACGTAGGCGGTCGAGTGACCGCCTAGATGTGTTCGATTACTTGTTCGCAGATTCGATGTAGTCGATTGCTGCTTGAACAGTAGTGATCTTTTCTGCTTCTTCGTCCGGAATCTCAGTATCAAACTCTTCTTCCAGAGCCATAACCAGTTCAACGGTGTCAAGAGAATCAGCACCCAGATCGTCAACGAAGGAAGCAGCATTCACGACTTCGTCTTCTTTAACACCCAGCTGTTCGATAATGATTTTCTTAACGCGTTCTTCGATAGTGCTCATACTCTTAAATTTCCTATCAAAACTCGCTTTCGCGATGGTTTTCGTAGTGTATTGAAAGTTGAAAAAGATGCAACTAAATCCCGGCTGGTCAAACCACGATTTTGCGTTATTTTGCGGCCATTCCCTCAAAAAACGCAAATTATTTTCGTGATTTTTAGATCATATACATGCCGCCATTGACATGTAAGGTCTCACCGGTGATATAGCTAGCCTCATCTGAGGCTAAAAATGCAACAGCGTTAGCGATTTCTTTTGCTTCACCCAAGCGGTTCGCTGGGACCTGCGCCAGAATGTCTTTACGCTGCTCTTCCGTTAGCGAACGTGTCATATCGGTCTCAATGAAACCAGGAGCCACGACGTTAACGGTAATGCCACGAGAAGCAACTTCTCGTGCTAGAGACTTACTAAAGCCAATCAAACCTGCTTTAGCGGCCGCGTAGTTTGCTTGTCCAGCATTGCCCATTGTACCCACAACAGAGCCAATGGTGATAATGCGGCCACAGCGTTTTTTCATCATAGCTCGTAAAACCGCTTTTGACAGGCGGAATACCGAAGTCAGATTCGTGTCGAGGATATCCTGCCACTCATCGTCCTTCATACGCATCAATAGGTTATCACGAGTAATGCCGGCATTATTGACCAAAATGTCAATTTCGCCAAATTCAGCACGGATAGTGCTCAATACTGCATCAATAGAAGCCGGATCAACAACGTTCAGGTTTAAACCTTTGCCGTTTTCGCCCAGATAAGCGCTAATATCTTCTGCGCCTTTATCACTAGTTGCGGTGCCAATAACGCGGGCACCACGGGCAACTAAAGTCTCAGCAATAGCGCGGCCAATACCACGGCTTGCGCCGGTGACCAGTGCAATTTTTCCTTCGAAGCTCATCATTTTCCTCTTCTTATTGTGCAAGCGCTGCAGATACAGACGCAGCGTCGTTAATCGCAGCTGCCGTCATAGTATCGACAATACGCTTGGTCAGACCGGTCAGAACTTTACCCGGGCCAACCTCCAGCAGGTGCTCAATGCCCTCACCTGCCATAAATTCAACTGATTCACTCCAGCGTACTGGGCTATACAGCTGACGCACTAAGGCGTCGCGGATAGCGTCTGGCGAGGTTTCAGCTTTAACATCCACATTGTTCACTACGGGGAACTGAGGCGCATTGAAAGCAATACCCTGCAGTGCAATTGCAAGCTTATCCGCCGCGGGCTTCATCAGTGCACAGTGCGATGGCACGCTAACAGGCAACGGCAGCGCACGTTTTGCACCGGCCGCTTTACACGCAGCACCAGCACGCTCAACAGCGTCTTTATTACCCGCAATAACAACCTGTCCTGGCGAGTTAAAGTTCACAGGGGAAACAACTTCACCCTGAGCAGACTCTTCACACGCTTTGGCAATGGCATCGTTATCCAAACCGATAATGGCAGACATCGCGCCAGTACCCGCAGGTACTGCTTCCTGCATCAGCTTACCGCGCAGTTCAACTAAGCGAATAGCCTGTTTGAAATCTAGAACACCGGCACAGACCAACGCAGAATACTCACCGAGGCTATGGCCAGCCATCATTGCAGGCTGAGCACCATTTTCCTGCTGCCATACGCGATAAATCGCGACAGAAGCCGCCAGCAACGCAGGCTGTGTTTGCCACGTTTTGTTCAACTCTTCAGCAGGGCCTTCCTGAACTAGTTTCCACAGGTCGTAACCCAATGCGTCAGATGCCTCAGCAAAAGTCTGCTCTACAATCGGAAATTGTGCCGCAAGATCGGCCAGCATACCTACGGTTTGCGAGCCCTGACCTGGAAACACCATTGCGAATTTAGACATGTTTGTTTTCCTGATATTCTTTTTATAACCAACGAGTTAAATATTGTTACCCTGTAACTTATGCAACAATACTCATGCCAACGTCAGAAAATCTTAACGATTAAAAACGAACCAAAGCAGAGCCCCAGGTGAAACCACCACCAAAAGCTTCCAGCAGAATCAGTTGTCCACGCTGAATGCGACCATCACGTACGGCCTCATCCAACGCGCAAGGCACGGATGCCGCAGATGTGTTTCCGTGACGATCTAAAGTCACGATCACGTTTTCTAACGTCATGCCCAATTTTTTCGCGGTTGCGCTGATGATGCGCAGGTTAGCCTGATGCGGAACCAGCCAATCCAAATCGCTACGCTCAAGGTTATTCGCAGCAAGAGATTCGTCGACGATATGCGCGAGTTCAGTGACGGCCACCTTAAACACTTCGTTACCCGCCATAGTCAGATAAGCCTGATCTTCGGTGTAACGTTGGCGATTTGGCAGAGTCAGCAACTCGCCATAGTGACCGTCAGCATGGATATGAGTCGAAAGAATACCCGCTTCTTCAGATGCACCGAGTACAACAGCACCCGCGCCGTCACCAAAGAGGATCACGGTGCCACGATCGGTCGGATCGAGGGTACGGCTTAAGGTATCAGAGCCGATCACCAACGCGTGTTTGACCGCACCGTTTTTAACGTACTGGTCGGCAATGCTCAGCGCGTAGGTAAACCCTGCGCAGGCAGCGGCAACGTCAAAGGCCGCACAGCCTTTGATATCCAGCATCTGTTGAACCTGACACGCCGCGCTTGGGAACGCGTGCGTTGCCGATGTGGTAGCAACCACGATCAGGCCAATATCATTTTTGTCGAGGCCAGACATCTCAAGCGCATGTTTCGCCGCTTCAAATGCCATGGTTGATACGTTTTCATCCGGCGCAGCGATGCGACGTTCGCGAATGCCTGTACGGGAAACAATCCACTCATCAGACGTTTCAACCATACTTTCTAAATCGGCGTTGGTACGCACTTGTACGGGCAGGTAGCTCCCCGTACCGAGAATTCTTGTATACATGTACGATCAATCACTCTTGGGTAATATCGCCTCAAGGCGCAGGGCAATTCGCTGTGGAATTTGCCTTTGCACCGCCTGCACAGCCTGTTCGATAGCGACAGCGAACGCTTTTTCATTCGCCGCGCCGTGGCTTTTAATCACGGTGCCACGTAATCCTACCAGACAAGCGCCATTATACTGGTCGGGGTTCAAATCACCGAAACGCTTAGCAATTCTTTTTTGTATCAAGCGCCCCAATAATTTTAACCACCAAGAGCGCTTGCGCTTCTCTCCTGGTGATTTGAGAAGGGATAGAAACATACGTACCACCCCCTCCATCGTCTTTAACGTAACATTACCCACGAAGCCGTCACAAACCAACACATCTGTTTTGCCTGTCAGCAAATCATTACCTTCCAGATAGCCGATATAGTTAATCGCTGGCGTGCTTTTGAGCACAGCGGCGGCTTCGCGGATATTGTCTAAACCTTTAAACTCTTCTTCACCAATGTTCAGCAGGGCGATACGTGGCGAGGTTATGCCAACGATCTCTTCCGCCATTACCGCACCCATCACGGCAAACTGCACTAACATGGCACTACTGCTTTCAACGTTAGCGCCCAAATCTAGCACTACCGTCTTACTCTTTTGCTGATTCGGTAATACCGTCATCAGCGCTGGACGCTCAATACCATCTAGCGGTTTAAGCATCAATTTCGCCAGTCCCATCAGCGCGCCGGTATTCCCCGCACTGACAACGGCCTGAGCCTCACCATTCTTCACTAAATCAAGCGCGATACGCATCGATGTTCCTTTGCTGGTGCGGATAGCATGCGAAAGTTTAGCATCGTTGGGTATAACTGATTCAGCAGGGATCACACGCAAACGTTGTTGAAGCGCAGGTGCTGCTTTAGCAAGATAAGGTGCGATGGCGTCGGGTTGTCCGACAATTAGAAGGTATAGCGACGAAGTAGACGCCAGTGCCTGCAAAGCTGCAGGCACTGTGATGCAAGGACCGAAATCCCCGCTCATAGCATCTAACGCGAGGGTTAGACGAGTCAAAGTATCGCCTTGTAAATACTAAAAGTATTACTTAACGATAACCTTGCGACCGCGGTAGAAACCGTCCGCAGTGACATGGTGACGCAGGTGAGTTTCACCGGAAACCTTGTCAACAGAGACGGTAGTCGTGGTCAGCGCATCGTGTGAACGACGCATACCACGGCAAGAGCGGGTTTTTTTGTTCTGTTGTACGGCCATTGACCTTACTCCTTGATTACTTACGCTTTAAACTGGCTAATGCGGCAAATGGATTTGGTTTGTCTACCTCAGGAGGCAGTTTACCAAATACCATGTCCGCGTCGGACACTTCACAGTGTTCAGATTCATGCACCGGAACTACCGGCAGGGCGAGGATGATTTCATCTTCAACCATTGCCAGCAAATCGACTTCACCAAAATCGTTGACTTCGATCGGCTCGTAAGCTTCCGGCAATGCCTCAGCCTGCTCGTCATTGGCGACCGGGCTGAAACAATACGTTGTATGGACCTGCTGTTGGAACGTCTGATTACAGCGCTGACAACATAGCGTAACCGCTACATCGGCATGGCCGGTAATCACCGCTAACCGCTGGTTATCAATATTAAATGACAACGACACGGCAACATCGCTATCCACACTGACCACAGATTCAGCAACTCGCGTTACCTGCTCAGACGAATAGAAACCAACGTAATCTAATCGTTTCTGTGCAGTACGAACTGCATCAAGGGTCAAGGGTAATTTTACCTTTTGCATAGGGCGCGCATATTAACTTTGTAAAGACCGAGAGTCAAAGGAAAAGGCCTTGCAGGCACACTTTCCCTCCAATATTCGCTTCCTGAGCGGCGGACAGTTTAAAATGTCAGATTCAATTACGCCATGCTTTATGGAAAAAATATGTCACCTTTAATTTTAGCCTCTACTTCGCCCTACCGCCGAGCTTTACTTGAAAAGCTCGGTGTTGAATTCATTTGCGCCGCGCCCGACACGGATGAAACCCCAAAAGATGAAGAGTCAGCAACCGATCTCGTCCAGCGCTTAGCACAGGAAAAAGCACACTCTCTGAGCGAAAAATTCCCTAGTCATTTTATTATTGGCTCCGATCAGGTCTGCGTCATTGATGGGAAAATCGTCGGAAAACCGGGGTCGATTGAGAATGCGCATCAACAATTACGTGCCGCTAGTGGAAAAGTCATTACCTTTTATACCGGTCTCTGCGTGCTAAATAGCCATACAATGCAAAAGGAAATTATTTGTGAGCCTTTCCACGTTCACTTTCGCCGCTTAACCGATGACGAAATCCACGCCTATATTCAACTCGAGATGCCGCTGTACTGTGCAGGCAGTTTTATGTGCGAAGGTGCCGGTATATTGCTGTTTAGCCAGCTTGAAGGCCGCGATCCTAACGCATTAGTGGGTTTGCCTCTAATTGCTCTCAACGAAATTCTGCTTAAATTTGGCTATAACGCATTGCTTAAAGGTAAAAATAAAGCATAAAAAAAGCCGGAGTGATCCGGCTTAGTTAATTTATCAGCGACTAGCTGGCTTTGGTTTTACGCAACACATCGAGACAATGACGCAATTTCTTGTCCATAGGAGCTTCCACTCGCATGGTTTCGCCTGTGTTTGGATGTTCAAAGCGTAATGCGGCAGCATGCAAGAATAAGCGGTCTAGGCCAGTTCCCTTCAGCTCAGCATCAAAATCACGATCGCCATAGCGATCGTCAAAGGCAATCGGATGGCCAGCATGCAGTGCATGCACGCGGATTTGATGAGTTCGGCCCGTAACAGGACTCGCCTTCACCAAGGTCGCATGCTCAAAACGCTCTTCAACTTTAAAGCGCGTTTCAGACGGTTTACCTTCCGCATTAACGCGAACAATACGCTCGCCGCTTTGCAGAATATTTTTAAGTAGCGGCGCCTGCACAACTTTACAATGCGACTGCCACTGGCCACGAACCAGCGCCAAATAGTCTTTCTGCATCCCTTTCATGCGCAGTTGCTCATGCAACGCGCGCAGTGCAGAACGCTTCTTAGCGACCAATAATACACCGGAGGTTTCACGATCTAGGCGGTGCACCAGTTCAAGAAAACGCGCTTCAGGACGTAATGCGCGCAGTCCTTCGATAACACCAAAGCTTAAGCCACTGCCACCATGCACGGCGGTGCCCGACGGTTTATTCAGCACCAGTAAATGATCGTCTTCAAAGATGATGCAATCATTCAGCGCAGCCACTTTGTCCAGCTTCGCCGACACGGGAGCCTCGTCTCGCTCGGCAATTCGCACCGGTGGGATTCGAACTTCATCACCCGGCTGTAATTTATATTCTGGCTTGATGCGTTTTTTATTAACTCGCACCTCACCCTTACGCACGATGCGATAAATCATACTTTTTGGCACGCCTTTCAGCTGATTGCGCAAAAAATTATCAATACGCTGCCCTGCCTCATCGGCGGCAATCGTGACTAACTTTACTGAGGTGTTATTCATATTCATGGGCGCGATTTTAAAGAGGCATTCAACGGCATGCCACTTCTTTTTTGAGCTAACGGCAGATTATCGCGAAAGGTGAGAATGATGAGCGCTGGGAGAACGTTTGCGCCCGCATTCTGCCTAATATACGAGCAACCAGACAGACTTGTTGTGAAGTACCGCAAGAATCTTCTTGATAAGGGTAAAAGTCGTCTTGCTATACAGGCCGTTGCAGTGGAATAATGACAAAGATTTCCGCGTTAATTCTCATTAAGACAGGGAAAACGACGGGATTTGACGTTTACTTGATGCCACAGAAATGCAGCAATGGCGTAAGACGTAGTGTGAAATCAAGTAATTAGCGGGCTGTGGGTAGCAGTCTGACCTAAAACATGGAATCAGCAATGCTGCATATTTTTGCAATTATTGACTGATAAACAGTGCTGTGTTTCACAAAGCTGTATTTTCGCTAAGAAACATAGGCTTACCGAAATATGCGCCCCTATGCAGGCGACAACCGTGAGGTTGACGACTTTGCGATAAGACTCGGGGTCATCGGTCTTCCTCTCGGTCAGGACGTTATTTTGCCCGCAGCTTAGTTGCCAATGCAAAAAAAATGAGTAAGTTGAAGATGAAAAGAATGTTGATTAACGCAACTCAGCAGGAAGAGTTGCGTGTTGCCCTTGTAGATGGACAGCGTCTGTATGATCTGGATATTGAAAGCCCTGGTCACGAACAGAAAAAAGCTAACATTTACAAAGGGAAAATAACCCGTATTGAGCCAAGTCTGGAAGCTGCTTTTGTAGATTACGGTGCTGAACGACATGGTTTTCTCCCCCTCAAAGAAATTGCCCGCGAATATTTCCCAAACAATTACTCCTCACATGGCCGTCCAAACATCAAAGATGTTTTACGCGAAGGTCAGGAAGTTATTGTTCAGGTTGACAAAGAAGAGCGTGGCAACAAAGGCGCAGCACTGACCACGTTTATCAGCCTTGCTGGTAGCTACTTAGTACTGATGCCTAATAACCCACGCGCTGGCGGGATCTCTCGTCGCATCGAAGGTGATGACCGCACTGAATTGAAAGAAGCCCTTTCTTCTCTGCAGTTACCCGACGGCATGGGCCTTATCGTTCGTACCGCAGGCGTTGGCAAATCAGCCGAAGCGCTGCAATGGGATCTGTCATTCCGTTTGAAACATTGGGATGCCATTAAAAAAGCCGCTGAAGGCCGCCCTGCTCCGTTCCTTATCCATCAGGAAAGCAACGTTATTGTTCGCGCATTCCGCGACTACCTGCGCCCAGACATTGGCGAAATCCTGATTGATAATCCAAAAATTCTCGATCTGGCCAAACAGCATATCGCCGCGCTGGGACGCCCTGATTTCAGCAGCAAGATTAAACTCTATACCGGTGAAATCCCGCTGTTTAGTCACTATCAAATCGAATCTCAGATTGAGTCAGCGTTCCAACGTGAAGTTCGCCTGCCTTCCGGCGGCTCCATTGTTATTGACTCCACTGAAGCCCTAACAGCTATCGACATCAACTCCGCTCGCGCTACACGCGGTGGTGATATCGAAGAAACCGCATTCAACACCAATCTTGAAGCCGCTGATGAAATTGCTCGCCAGTTGCGTCTGCGTGACCTTGGTGGCCTGATTGTTATCGACTTCATCGATATGACGCCAGTTCGTCATCAGCGCGAAGTTGAAAACCGTCTGCGTGACGCTGTTCGCCAAGACCGCGCGCGTATTCAGATTGGTCGCATCTCTCGCTTTGGCCTGCTTGAAATGTCTCGTCAACGCCTCAGCCCATCATTGGGTGAGTCAAGCCACCACGTTTGCCCGCGCTGTAACGGCACCGGCACCGTACGTGATAACGAGTCACTTTCACTCTCTATCCTGCGTTTGATTGAAGAAGAAGCGCTGAAAGAGAACACCAATGAAGTTCACGCTATCGTTCCTGTACCGGTTGCCTCTTACCTGCTGAACGAAAAACGTGAATCTGTTAGCGCCATCGAAAAACGTCAGGACGGCGTTAAAGTTATCGTGGTTCCTAACGACCAGATGCAGACTCCGCACTACAACGTAGTTCGTGTACGCAAAGGTGAAGAAACCAGCACCCTCAGCTATCTGCTGCCTCAGTTGCATGAAGCGGAAACGCTGACCGCTGAGGAAGAACCAGTTCTGGAACGTAAACGTCCAGAACAGCCTGCGTTGGCGGCATTCTCACTGGATGTTGAAGCGCCACCGGCAGAAACAGCGACTCCGGTAGCTGCTGCGCCTGCGGCCAAAACAGTTGCTCAACCTGAAACACCTGCGCAACCTGGTTTAGTAAGCCGTTTCTTCTCCGCGCTGAAAAACATGTTTGCAGGTTCTGAGCCTGAGCAAAAACCAGTCGTAGAAGTTTCAGCGCCTGCTGAAGAACCTCGCCGTCAGAATCAAGACCGTCGTAACAACAACCGCCGTCAGCAAAATGGTCGCCGTGATCGTAACGATCGCTCTGACCGTAACAACGACCGTAACGAACGCAACAACGATCGTAACGACCGCGGTGAGCGTACTGAACGCAGCAACGAACGTAATAACGACCGCAACAGCAACCGTGAAGACCAGCGTCGTAACCGTCGTCAGTCAACACAACCGGCTAATGCTGATGTGAACGTTGAAACAGCGAACGTTGAACAACGTGATGAGCAGCAGCCTCGCCGTGAGCCACGCAATAACGATCGTCAACGTCGTCGCACTGAAGATAAGCGTCAGGCCCAGCAAGAAGTTAAAGCGCTGGAAAACAACGATGCCGCAGTAGCGAATGAGGCTGAAGAGAACAGCCGCGAAGAGAATCAGCACATGCCGCGCCGTCAGCGTCGCCAACTGACTCAGAAAGTTCGCTTTACGACTCAGGCTGAAGACGATGCCGCAGCAGCTCTGGCTAAAGCATCTGTTCCTGCCGTTGTCACAGTCCCCGTAGTTGCAGAAACTGCACCACAGGCTGAACCAGCACAGCAGCAAAACAATGATGACGAAGGGTTCCGTGATAACCGCCAAGGTGAAAACGGTATGCCACGTCGTTCACGTCGCTCTCCTCGCCATCTGCGTGTGAGTGGCCAACGTCGTCGTCGTTATCGTGATGAGCGCTATCCAACTCAGTCACCAATGCCGCTGGCATTCGCCGCAGCATCGCCTGAGATGGCTTCAGGTAAAGTGTGGATTAGCTACCCAGTCGCACAGCAGGCTATCTCTGAGGTTGAAGTTGAAACTCAGCCGATCGCAATCGAACAACCGATTGAACAAGCACCTGTTTCACCGGTTAACGAATCTGTGACTGAGCATGTTGCTGAGCAGCCTGTCATCGTTGAAGAATCTGTTGCTGAACCTGTAGTAGATGTTGAGCCTGTTGTTGAATCAAACGTTGTTGAGCCAGCCGTTTCTGCGCCAGTTGTCGAGAAACCGGTCGCATCCGCTCCGGTCGTTGCGACCTCAGCGGCAGCAGTTCCAGCTGCGTTTGACGCCATCGTGCCAGCACAAGCCATCAATGACGAGCCCGCTACTGTTGAAGAAACAGCACCAGTAGTTGAAGAATCGGTTGCCGATGACAAACCCGTTGTCGTTGAAGCCGCAGTGGTTGAAGAAACCATTTCTGAAGCGCCTGTCGTAACAGAAACTACAGTGGCAGAAACTGTCGTTGAAGAAAACGCGGCTGAAGAGACTCACGCTAAACCAACGACCATTGACGCAACTGCGGCTGAAACGCCAGTGGTTGAGGAAACGACAGTTGAAGAAACCGTTGCTCAGGTAGTTGTTGAAGAGCCTGTTGTTCAGCCAGTCGTAGCGGCGAAACCTGTCATTGTCGTCGCAGCTAAGGCTCAGCGCGTAGCATCAGCGCCGATGACCAAGGCTCCAGCGCCAGAGTATGTACCTTCTGCGCCAGTCGTCAGCAACTGGCAGCGCCCTACTCTGGATTTGCAGAGCAAAGGCGGTGCCGGTGGACATGCGGCGGTAAGCCAAGCAACGGCGCCAGCGACTAAGCCACCAGCGGTTACTGACTAATCAGCTAGTGCATTAAATAAAAAACCCGCCGATGGCGGGTTTTTTTATATCGATACATTGAGTAGGAATATATTTACCAAATAACAAAAATCATTCTCAGTTATTTAATAATACATATTATAATTAATTAGCGTAATAATTAATCATCGTTTGAGCTATGATAAGTTTCTTCCAGATGAAATTTAATTTGGCTAGAATTTCTGGTACCGCACTGTATTATGCCCGCACAGTCTCCGGCTGCATGATGCAATGGGCATTAAGGAAAACCTTAGCCCCCGGAGACTGGCTATACCCATGAAGTCTGTATCAAGAATGGGCACCTAATACACTCTATTTTGACATCTAATATAAATACGCCCAAATATATAGTTATTAACACACTAGCTTTATATATCAGGCTATCTGATGTAGTACTTTAATATCGAGTGTTTCCAGTTTTCCCTCAACTTCTTTTACGAAGTTCTGGAAATGAACGGTGTTATTATGACGATCAACCGCTTCCTGAGACGCCCATACTTCGAAGAAAACATAGGTTCCTTTATGTCCAATCTCCTCATGGAGGTCATATTGGATATTGCCCATTTCTTGTCTGCTTGGCTCGACGACACGCTCAACAGCGCTGTGAATAGCCGTTTTGTGTTCAGGTTTAGCTATTAAAGTTGCAACTATACGAACTTCACTCATCGTGGTGCTCCTTTTCATGTCCACTGAATTCATTCATGTAAAACCTACTGCCAGACTACGCTTTTTATCACACAAAATCTTGCTGGAATTATATGAATTATCAATAGATCACAACAAACGAGTGCATCTTAGTCCATTTGCCCTTATCCTTATCCCCCGCCACAAAAACACATTTCCATCCCCCTGTTGGAATGTGTCTCGCAAGATCTGTATCGTCAACATCACTCATGACAGCATTGTCAGACGGAGCCTTGTAATGACCGTAATGCAGCACGCCCTTAAGATCCGCCGCCCAGATGACTGGCATCTCCATCTTCGCGATGACGAAATGCTGAAAACCGTTTTACCACATACTAGCCAGCACTTTGCCCGTGCTATTGTGATGCCTAATCTGGTTCCGCCGATCACCAGCATTGCTCAGGCACAGGCCTATCGCCAACGTATTCTTGATGCTGTTCCAGCAGAGCATAACTTTACGCCACTGATGACCTGTTATTTAACCGATGGCTTAGATGCCAACGAGTTAATCTCTGGCCATGCCGATGGCGTATTTACCGCTGCCAAGCTTTATCCAGCAAATGCGACCACCAATTCCAAGCATGGCGTAACCTCCGTGCCAGGGCTTTACCCTCTATTTGAACAAATGCAGAAAAGCGGCATGCCGCTGCTTATTCATGGCGAAGTCACACTGCACGATGTTGATATTTTCGACCGCGAGGCGCGTTTCATTGACGAGGTGATGCTGCCATTACGTCAGAATTTCCCTGAGCTAAAAATTGTCTTCGAACATATTACCACCCGAGAAGCCGCCGAGTTTGTGACTGAAGGTGATGAGTATCTCGCGGCCACCATTACGCCACAGCATCTGATGTTTAACCGTAACCATATGCTGGTTGGTGGTATCCGCCCGCATTTATTCTGCTTACCAATATTGAAGCGCAGCACCCATCAAGAAGCCCTGCGTAAGGCCGCGACCAGCGGTAACACACGCTTCTTCCTTGGCACAGACTCAGCGCCTCATTCACGGCAGCGTAAAGAGTCTAGCTGTGGCTGTGCGGGGGTATTTAACGCACCGACAGCGCTCCAAGCCTACGCTGCGGTATTTGAACAAGAGAATGCGCTACAGCACCTCGAAGCATTCTGCTCTCTCAATGGCCCCGCGTTCTATAACTTGCCAGTTAACGACAGTTATATTGAGTTGGTACGTGAACCCGTTACTATCGAAGAATCTATTCCCTGCGGCGATGATACGTTAATCCCATTCTTGGCTGGTGAAACCGTTCAATGGACGGTAAAGGCCTAGACTCGCGCACAGAGTGATACCTAAAAGTTAAATTAACCCACTCCTCAGAGTGGGTTAATCAATTAAAATGGAAGATAAAATGAATAATACGGAGAACCTACTTGAGCTCCGAAACATTTGCTTTAGCGCAGACCAGCAGATCATTATCGATAATCTCTCACTTACGCTTCAGCCCAAAGAGCTTAAAGTTATCACTGGCCCTTCTGGCTGTGGTAAAAGCACCCTGCTAAAAATTATCGCCTCGCTGTTTCCTCCAACCTCGGGTGATATTTTTCTCAAAGGTAAAAATATCCTCACTCTGAAACCAGAGGCGTATCGCCAGCAAGTTTCATACTGCTTCCAAACCCCAATTTTGTTCGGCGATACGGTCAAAGATAATCTTCAGTTTCCCTATAAAATCCGCGGCGATAAAGTTGATTTAGAAAAAATAAAACGTGGATTATTACAGTTCGACCTTCCGCTACACACGCTAGATAAGAAAATCGACGATCTCTCTGGCGGAGAAAAACAGCGCGTTGCTTTGCTGCGCAACATTCAATACCTGCCAGAGATCTTATTGCTGGACGAAATAACCAGCGCGCTAGACGATAAAAATAAGCAAATCGTGCATCAGGTGATTGATGATTTAATTACCCACGCCGGCATTGCTGTTTTGTGGGTCACCCACAACAGCGACGAAATCAGCCAGTCTCATAACCTTCTGCGCATGACAAAATACGAAGCACCAGAGGCCAAACAATGAGCGAACATAACATCACCGACCAATCGTTACTCATGGCATTAGCCCTTGTAGCTATTGCCCTGCTTATCAGCGGTAAAGAAAAACTTGGGTTAGAGAAGGATATTATCTGGAGCGTTACCCGTGCGATTATTCAGCTCATTATCGTTGGCTACGTACTTAAATATATTTTCAATATCGACCACGCGCTGCTCACACTGTTGATGGTGCTTTTTATCTGCGTCAACGCGGCCTATAACGCTAAAAAACGTAGCAAAGGTTTAAGCCATGCTTTCGTTATTTCTCTTATTGCCATTGTGACCGGCACCGCGCTCACGTTAGCCGTTCTGATCGGCAGCGGCTCCATTACGTTCACCCCCATGCAGGTCATTCCCATCTCCGGCATGATTGCAGGTAATGCGATGGTTGCCGTCGGATTATGCTACAACAATCTGCGCCAGCGTTTTGCCGATGAAAAGCAGAAAGTCCAAGAGATGTTGAGCCTAGGAGCAACGCCAAAGCAATCATCTGCTTCCATTATTCGTGCCAGTATAAAAGCAGCGCTAATCCCCACCGTTGATTCCGCCAAAACCGTTGGCTTAGTCAGCCTGCCTGGAATGATGTCTGGTTTGATTTTTGCGGGCGTCGATCCGGTAAAAGCGATTCGCTACCAAATCATGGTGACATTCATGCTGCTTTCTACAGCAAGTCTTTCCACCATCATTGCGGGCTATCTTGCCTATAAGAAATTTTATTCCGATCGTTCACAGTTATTGTAAATCCGCATTTCAATAGCAAAAAGCCCTGCATCATCAGCAGGGCTTTTTATTAGACGCTATACCGGCAATCAGTTATTTCACGCAGCGCGTACACTGCTCTGATTGGATCACCTGGAAGAAGTCGTTACCTTTGTCATCAACTAAAATAAACGCAGGGAAATCTTCAACTTCAATTTTCCAAATAGCTTCCATACCCAGCTCTGGGTATTCCAGACACTCAAGGCTCTTAATACTCTGCTGAGCCAGCACCGCCGCTGGGCCACCAATACTGCCGAGGTAGAAACCACCGTGTTTTTTACACGCATCCGTGACTTGCTGGCTGCGATTGCCTTTTGCCAACATCACCATGCTGCCGCCGTTGGCCTGAAGCAGATCAACGTACGAGTCCATACGGCCAGCCGTTGTTGGCCCTAAAGAACCAGACGCATAACCTTCTGGAGTTTTAGCCGGGCCCGCATAATAAATAGGATGATCTTTAACGTATTGAGGCAGGTCTTCACCGTTATCTAAGCGCTCTTTCAGCTTCGCATGGGCAATATCACGACCAACAACAATAGTTCCGCTCAGCGACAGACGGGTAGAAACCGGATACTGAGAAAGCTGCTGCAATATTTCAGACATCGGACGGTTTAAATCAACCTTAACCGCTTCGCCCTCACCGGCTTTACGCAGGTGTTCAGGAATATATTTACCCGGATTGCTTTCCAATTTTTCAATCCAAATACCATCGCGGTTAATTTTCGCTTTAATATTTCGATCCGCAGAACAGGAAACGCCCATACCCACAGGACACGATGCGCCGTGGCGAGGTAAACGAATAACGCGCACGTCATGAGCGAAATATTTCCCGCCAAACTGTGCTCCCAGCCCCAGATTCTGCGCTTCTTTCAGCAGTTCTTGTTCCAGCTCGATATCACGGAAGGCCTGACCATGCTCATTACCTTCGGTTGGCAAGCCGTCATAATATTTCGTCGAGGCCAGCTTCACGGTTTTTAGCGTAGATTCAGCCGAGGTGCCGCCAACAACAAACGCAACGTGATAAGGAGGACAGGCTGCTGTACCCAAAGTACGCATTTTATCCACCAGATAGTTTTTGAGCTTGCCTGGCGTTAATAGCGCTTTGGTTTCCTGGTAGAGATAGGTTTTGTTCGCAGAACCGCCACCTTTAGCAATGCACAGGAATTTATACTCATCGCCATCGACGCTGTATAAATCAATTTGTGCAGGCAGGTTGCTGCCAGTATTCACTTCTTTATACATATCCATCGCCGCATTTTGCGAATAGCGCAGGTTATCTTCAATGTAAGTGTTGTAGACACCACGAGACAGTGCCGCTTCGTCACCGCCGCCGGTCCATACTCGCTGGCCTTTTTTGCCTACGATAATTGCCGTGCCCGTATCCTGACAGGTAGGCAGAATGCCTTTTGCCGCGATCTCTGAGTTGCGCAGAAATTGCAGGGCAACATACTTATCATTCTCGCTGGCTTCTGGATCGTCCAGAATTTGGGCGACTTGCTGCTGATGTGCAGGACGCAGCATGAAAGAAGCATCGTGGAAAGCATGCTGTGCAAGGAGAGTCAGCGCCTGCGGCTCAACCTTCAGGATTTCTTGCCCTTCAAACTCGGCAACGGACACATGATCTCGACTTAACAGATAGTATTCAGTCTCGTCTTTTTTCAGCGGGAACGGATCTTGGTAATGAAATGGCTTATTTGACATTTTTTTCTCACTTGCAACATCAGCTTCAGTAGATTCACACTCACGCGGCCTGTTCTTCGCCGGCTCACTGTGTAAAGAAAACACCACCACCTTACGTGTTTTTAGCCTGTTGATTCTTGAGCTAAATCCAAAATATACCCTCTAATTATAAAGGGGTAATTTTTGAATAGGTGCTTTCCGGTTTCACAGGGTGAGAACTGCGGGTACAGACTGTTTGTATCTATATTTATTATCCCGCAGTTAACACAATGATTACAATCACCACAACCCGATCGGCATCTCAATGTGGCACATTACTGATGTAATGCGCACAAAAAAGCGGCCCTGAGGCCGCTTCACACAAATAATCTTGGTTACGCGTTTTTGTAGCGCTCAGCCAGCGCGTTCGCGGCAACCATCGCTTCATAAACGTCATCCACCGTCAATTCCATCGGCATATTGCCCATGGTATCACCGTCTGCGCAGGCAATTTCTGCTACCTTGCGCCATTCGGCCTCAACAAATGTTTTCAGTCCCATGTCCTGCAGCGTCAGTGGCAAACCAGCAACTTTGATGATACGTACGACTTCGTCGATTTCTGCACGCGGTGCATTCTCCAGCACCAGCTGAGTGAGCAGGCCAAACACCACTTTTTCACCGTGCTGCGCGCGATGTAAATCAGGTACCGCTGACATACCATTGTTTACCGCGTGAGCCGCGGCTAAGCCACCGGCTTCTGCACCAACGCCGCTGAGGTAAATCGTCGCTTCAATGGTTTGTTCCAATGCGGGTGTGGAGACTTTATTTTTCACCGCATCCATGGCTGCATCGACGTTTTCACTTAGCAGTTGATAGCAAAGTTGCGCTAAACCCAGACCCGTGCGGGAAGGCTTTTTCAAGACTAAATTGACACCGTCAGCTGCATAGCAGGCGCGAGCTTCAAAGTAAGTGGCTAATGCATCGCCCACGCCGGCGGCAAAGAAACGCACCGGAGCGGCGGCAATAATGGATGTATCCGCAATAACGGCATCTGGATTTTGTGGCAGGAATAGATAGCGCTCAAACTCGCCTTGCTCGGTATAAATAACGGCCAATGCAGTGCACGGTGCGTCGGTAGAGGCAATTGTTGGGAACAAAATGACGGGAAGTTTATGGTAATAAGCAACGGCTTTTGCAGAGTCCAACGTTTTACCACCGCCAATACCGACGATAACATTGGCCTGCTGAGCCTCGGCTAAAGCACCTAAACGTTTGATCTCAACTTCGGTACACTCATAATTGAATTTCTCACTTACGCCCTTCAATCCGGCTTGTTTAAGCCCAGCGATAGCTTCGTCATTCACGCGCTGCAAAATAAATTCATCGCTGATAATAAACGCATTATCGCCAAAATCTTTCACGTAATCATGCATCTGCTGAAGAAGACCACGTCCAATGACAAATTTTTTCGGTGAAGTAACCGTGCGAGGTGTTTTATTCATGGTGACACTCCTAAAAATGGCAGCGTGATTTGCTGAAGGTGATTTTTGTTAGGAAAATATTTACCTTTTTTAAAGGATACGCTTTCCTAGGCCCCTAAACTACCTTCAGGAGAAATAAGCTAACCATTTAGGGTTATCATTTTATCAAGAGTGTATTTTCAGATAAAAAGAGAGGTTTCGATGAAAAAACAAACGCTGAAATAGTTAAATAGCCTCATAAAATACTGCTGTTTGTTTATGAGATTTTTCTATTTCTGGTTTTATTCTAAACAAAAATTAAAGAGTTTATTCATATTATAAATAGAGCTAAGCAACAACTTTATTTGCATAACTCCAAGAGTTACCATCTCAAGCATGGCTTACTTTTGATGGAGTATCTGTATGAATATTGCCTATGATAGAAACAGAAATCCTTTACGTGTTGGTGCTCATGTTATTGAAAATGGCACACGTAGAGTCATGGTGATCACAGCAATTAACGATGAAAAATTGGCAAGAGAAAAAGTTCGCGCGGCAAAATGTGTGCTTTGTCATGGTGACTCTAACGCTTATGCCCCTCAAGATCTCATCTTACTTGGACATTAATAAACATTGAGACCAGCCTTCACTCTTTTATATATGCAAAAAAGCCTGAACATTAATGCTCAGGCTTTTCTTTTGAGAAATAACTCAGATTAATCTTTTTTCTCAAGCAGGTGACGATAAATCAGACCACCAATAATCCCACCAATAATTGGCATTACCCAGAATACCCACAGCTGTTGCAGCGCCCAAGTACCTTGGAAGATAGCAACGGCAGTACTACGTGCTGGGTTTACCGAGGTATTTGTAACAGGAATACTGATCAAGTGAATCAAGGTTAACGCTAAACCAATCGCTAAAGGCGCAAAGCCAGCTGGAGCACGTTTATCAGTCACACCATGAATAACGATTAAAAAGAAAGCTGTCAGAACAATTTCAGCCACGATAGCGGCCTGCAGGGAGAACCCGCCAGGTGAATGCTCGCCAAAACCATTAGATGCAAAGCCGCTCGCCGTTGCATCAAAGCCCGCCTTACCACTTGCAATGACATACAGAATTGCGGCACCAACGATACCACCAATAACCTGAGCGACAATATATGGCACAACTTCTTTCGCACTAAAACGGCCGCCGGCCCACAGACCTAAAGTTACTGCTGGGTTAAAATGCCCACCAGAAATGTGGCCCACGGCATATGCCATAGTCAGAACGGTCAGGCCAAATGCCAATGCAACACCAGCAAAACCAATACCTAATTCAGGAAAACCTGCTGCTAATACGGCGCTACCACAGCCACCAAATACTAGCCAGAACGTACCAAAAAACTCTGCCGATAATTTTTTAAACATTACTACCTCAGCAATCAAAATAAGGGTTCATTGGCAGAGATATGTTTATCCCACTGCCAATACCGTATCTTTTATAGGCACTCTAATCAGGCATGTTCTATATAAAATAAAAATAAAAGATCGCTTGCTTAACTCTCTCCGCGTACAAACGATTATTACGTCCATGTCAAAATAAGCCTAACCCCCACACATCCCGTGTTGAGAAATAAGCTTTATTTAAATAGGTATCCAATTTTTTTATGTATTCTCCACAAGTTTCATTTTTTCTCAAGAAAAACTTGTTGAGATTATTCTGGGATAATCTTGAAAATCAGTCTATTAGTCTAATGTCCATTACATAAGCACCATTTATGCAACAACTCTCATAAACCGCTTAGTTAAATTCTATACGATCTTTGACTAATTGCCTTTTTTAGCAGAAAAATTTCACATTATTTTTTATGGATTGATATGCGGCTTAGAAATATCTGCTTTTTGGCAGACTTCAGTAAAAATCTGCATTCTTTCGCACGTTTTATCCACGGCAAAAACCATCATGTAGCAGAAGATAAGGAATCCAACGAGGCAGAATAGGATAAGCAGTAGTTTTGTTTTCATCGGCAGTTAGATAGAGGTATGTATCGCTGTTAATGTGGGCTAGGCCAACAATATCAGAAGAAACTTAAACTAAGGCTCTACAGACTTATGTCAGAACTATCAAACAGCACATAATGCTAACAGATGAAACGCACTCGGCACGAAAAGACACGCGCTACATGGAGGTGCCGAACACGTTTCTCTGTTACCACTTGTTCGTAGCCTCCAAGGATAGGATCGCTTGACGAAAGTTTCAAGCCTCTGCCGCCTCAACATATTGTAATCTAAGGATTAGGCAATAAAACCCTGCTGTTTAATCTGAGCAGTGTGAAGCGGTATCTCCCCTAACATACTGACGTATCTATAAAATAAAAAAGCCAGCCGTTCAGCTGGCTCCAAAAAGTATGCTATGACGCGATAGGAACAATCGTACTCTTATAGCGTTCAAGCACGGATGATTTAGCATCCTGCGGGTTTTTCAGCGTCCAAAGATTACGATTGATACCATCGTTCACTAAGTAGATAACACCTGTTTCTATCGCTGACATCACACAAAGCATAACGGGTTCATTAGTGGTGTAACCAATTTCGCCTTCAAGCAGACGCTGGTAATCTATATATCGAAACACGCCGGCCTGCACTTCATAAGACAAAATAGTTTTGCTGGTATTTACCGATGATAAAACCTGTCCTGTATTCACATCAACTACGCGCAGGTTAACCGCAATCTGATCAAGCTGATATTGCGTGCTAGCACCAATACCAAAGAATCTTGCCCCTGCTCCCCCAGATTTCACATTGCTTTCATAGCCAATAATCGATCCTTCAACCAACACATTCGCCGCAACTAAGGAGGAAAGCTGATGCTGGTTATTTACGGCGGCGGTGCCATTCTCTTGTGCTGCACGAATAATTTTTCGCTCATTTAGCAGGTTCTGTAATCCTTGGCGTTCTAAAGGAATAAACCACCCAGAATCCTTTAATGCGGAAACTAGCATAGCGGTTGCACTTTGTGGTACCGCGGTAGAAAAGTTACTGGCTGGATAAGGTTTAAACTGCCCCGTCTCATCTTGAATATTGTAAACCGATACAAATAACTTACCTGCTGGCTCCGGCAAATGCGTTAAATCTTGATAGCTTTGTGCTCGGGGCATTAACGTTGGTTTCGCGGCTTGTTTAGGTGGTGCCGTCAAACATCCGCTTAAAAAAAGCACCGAAATGATCAATAAATAGCTGCGCATGGCTCATCATCCCGTTCTAATTGGTTTTAATGCTGGAGAGTCCATCAACTTCGATGGTTGAGGATTTTCCCGTTGTGCGATCAAGAATATTCATCGTTAATCGCCCATCGGTATTTTTCACATCGACAATAAAATCCTTGGTCACTAACCGCCCCGGTTTCCCTTGGCTGATATTTCCCATCAGATTTCCTAGCAATTGAGATTGAATCACGGAAGTAAAATTATCTAACGGTGAAGGCGTCGAAGTATCAAAGTCATAGCCATTGGGATCTTTATATGAATTTTGCGCATTGGCTTCGTTTAATAGGAACGAGCCATTGTTTGGGTTTCCACCAAAGTTAGGGTTAACAAACTGAAAAACCATATTGCCCCCCCAGGACTGCGGAGATATAAGCAAAGCAATCAGAGCTGTATAGAAAATTCGCATGGGCACTCCTTAAAACTCATCAGCGGTTAAGTCACCCGTATTGAGCAGCGCTTTATCAATAGTTCGGCGCGATAAAGATTCACTTACGCTCTCAATGGCCACGGCGACGTCTTTGTCAAAGCTACGTTTGTTTGGGAATAAAAAGGTTTGATAGACTGTATCCTGTTCAATTTTAATCGTGATCCAACTTCCCCAGCGCGCACTGGGTCTTTCACTGATAGTGAGTGTTCCGGGATATTCCTTTTCCCAGTTGTCACTAAAATCTCGATAAAATGCATGGCCAACGGACGTTACCGTGTGGTCAGTAATTAAACCAGGAACTTCAATTTCAGCCGCAGTTACCTGCTTTGCCCCGCAGCTCAAAGAGGTAAAGAGAATAAAAATAAGTATTTTTTTCATCGTTCAACGCCTGAGATTATCGTTAGCCCATGAAACGGCCTGTGTTCGGTTTTTCACCGATATTTTTTTAAACAGATTGTAGAGATGTGTTTTGACCGTATTTTCACTAATAAACAATAGCCGCGCTATTTCCGTATTTGAGGCACCTACGCGCAATTTGTTGAGAATTTCTTTCTCTCTATTAGTTAACCCTGTTGATTCTTGGCTGTGATAACGATAATGCGAAGATTGACTAATAAGATAGCTCGCAACGCTCTGACTAAAATAACATTCTCCATTTATGACGCTTTTGATCCCCTCAACCAAAGATCGCTCATCCATAGACAAATAAAATACAGCACTAATATTTGGCCATGAGCCGATATCTTGGTATTGATAGTCATCCGGTGTATTTAATAGCAGCAATCTATTTTTTTCTCGGCAGCGGCTAAGCTCTGATTGCCACAGAACAGTCGTTCGTCTGTCGGCTTCCATCAAATCAAACAGGAATAGTGTATTTTCAGTTGAATCATTTAAATATTTGTTGATGTTATGTATTTTGGCATTTACATCTAATATGGACTTAATCTGGTGCAGTAGCGCAGTCGCCTGTAAAGACGGCCTAGTAATTAAAACTAATGAGTAGTTTTGATTTGCTGCTTCATTAAGCATAATAACAACCTACCTAGATGCGACGCGCAGCGCTCTCTGCTTTATAAAAACAGATTGATGACGCGCTACATTTCCGCTGCTGTGTAAAAGGCAGTGCACAAAATAATGAAAAATGCACAGAGTTAAATTGTATATACCATCGTTTTCTTCGGGCATATTACATGATTCAATCTAGACATTGGCGCATCCAGCGCAAGTGCTATTTGTGTTTCAAAATATTTCATTATATTTATAAATAATTCTTATAGTTAATTTAAATACCAGAAATTCTTAATAATCGTTTCACATTTTCGCACTAACAATAAAATCATCATTAGTCGACAAGCTACAACAAAAAACAAAAACCCTTATTAAATAGATAATTAAGAAAGAAACACAACATACATACTCCCTTTTAGTCAGCGGACTTGGTATATATTCATTTGTTTTTCTTAGGTAAGTGGTATCAAGATTGTATCTTTACAATGTCATTATTCATCAAGCTGGTCATCATGCTTCCGCATGAATTTGATATGGGTGCTTGCTGTGTTGACAACCCTTGCGATATCTCATGGACTATATGTGTGGGATCGACCATCCAATACAAGCAACGCTTGTTTCTTTACGTAAATCTATAGGTAGAAAAAGTAAAACTTTTATTTTCTTTTGCTAACAAGAAGTAAACGACAAAAATAATACTTTTTCATGACGCCTTCTTTTCAAAATACAACTTATAGGTGAGATATTTAATTTTTCTTCCGTACATACTCAAATCGTAAATCGGAATATTCCTGAAAAACACATCAGGAAATCAGGTGAGCGCTTTACAGGCTTGTTTTCTTACTGACCGAATTACGTTAGGACGGCAACATGAAAAAGTTAGTTTTAGCAACCGCTCTGCTACTTACGCCTTATTTGGCTATAGCGAATAGTGATTTGGCACGTTCTGAAATAATCACATGCTTTAGTGATATTAACAGTAATTACAGCCAAAGCACGGCAATTAATCAAATAGGAAGTGGTAATAGAGCATATTCAAATCAACAAGGGATCAATAACCACGCGGTTATTGTTCAGCAAGGAAACGGAAACCAAGGCAGAATCAATCAGTCAAGCAGCAATAACAATGCGTTAATTGCCCAGCGTGGCACGGGGAATTCTGCGGATATAACACAGCTTAGCAGTAATAACACCGCCGTTATTGCTCAGCTAGGCAGTGGGAATAATGACTCCATCATTCAAGACAGCTTTGGTAACTCTGCTTATATTTTTTCTATCGGGAAAAATAATATAACGCAAATTAACCAAACGGGTACGAACCGGTCCGCCGGTGTAGTACAAAATGCATCAGGCATGGCCATTAGAGTTACACAACATTAGTTATCGTTTATCTGATACACACATCTGATTCTATAACCAACGGGGTAACATCATGAATAAGTGGAAAATCATCGCCGCATCAAGCTTTGTCTTCGCCATGAGTAATGCTATGGCATTAACCAACCCGGCTTACGTATTTCAATTCACACCTCAAACAGGCGCATTAGGCGGAGAAGTTCAAGTTTACCAGCAAGGTAGTAATAACTACTCTAACGTCAACCAAGACTCCGCTATTTTATCCAAAACCTCAGTATCACAATCAGGTGGATTCCTTGGCGGTAGTAATAATAGCGCCACGGTCAATCAAAACGGGAATATCAGCTTGGTTGATATTAACCAGAGCGGCAATGGCCACTCTGCGACCTCGAGTCAAAATGGTGACTGGTCAGTCACCGAAATTTCACAAAGCGGCCTCGTCGGTAATTCAGCAACAACCAGTCAAAACGGTGACTTCTCTAAAACAGCCGTATCGCAGTCTGGCCTTGGTTTAAACAACGCCATCACTACGCAAAATGGTGATGCAGCCGTGATTGTCGTTCGCCAAAATGGTGCATCTAACTACGCCAGCAGCAGCCAGAATGCTAACTTCTCCTACTCTAACGTCAACCAGATTGGTCTTGGCAACGTTTCCTTTGTAAGCCAGAACTAGTTACGTCTCCATCCTATAAAACAGGGCTAAGCCCTGTTTTATTTTTTTATTCGGAGCCTGAAATGCATACGCTGCTTATCGCTTCCCTGCTATCTAACCAGCTTTGGTTTGATACTACACAAGACGGTCAATATTATGTTCTTACGCCCATGGCTTCTGTCACGACGTCGTGCCTGTGTAATATTGACGTTAACGTGATTCGCCGTGGTATCCATGGTGAAAGCAATTCTCGGCAAAAAGGGGCTATTCAGCTCATGGCAAATCAAAAGCAAGCTTTGGGTCAGATGAGTTTCCCCGTTCAACAAGGAGACTTGCTACAGGTCACTATCGTATTAAGCGACGGGGACAAAATGCGGATTGAAAAACAGGTTATTCTGCCGGATAAAGTTTAAGACAATATGCTTTGCTCAAAATAAAAAAGGAAATGCCTTTTCAAGCATTCCCTTTCGCTACCGCAGTTCTCAATAATTAAACGGTCTTAAATTCTGCTTCCGCATCAGCAAAGCGCGTTTGAATCGTTTGAGAAGGTGTTTTACCCATCAGGCTCACGACCACAATTGCAACGCTGGCAAAAATAAAGCCAGGAATAATTTCGTACAAATTAAACCAGCCATACTGTTTCCATATAATGACCGTCGCCGCACCGATAATCATTCCCACCAGCGCACCGTTGCGCGTCATTCTTGACCACATGACCGAAATCAGAACGACCGGACCAAACGCTGCACCAAAGCCCGCCCACGCATAGCTCACCAAGCCTAATACACGGTTTTCAGGATTTGCAGCCAGCGCAATAGCAATCAACGCCACCAACAGCACCATTAAGCGTCCCACCCAAACCAGCTCGTGCTGAGAGGCTTTTTTGCGGAAGAAAGCCTTATATAAGTCTTCGGTTATCGCACTAGAACACACTAGCAGCTGACAGCTTAGCGTACTCATTACCGCAGCAAGAATTGCCGACAGCAATATTCCCGCAATCCACGGGTTAAATAAGATCTTCGCTAGCTCGATAAAGACACGCTCGCCGTTTTCAGAAACGGTTCCCGCTTGGCTTGGGTTATTCTCAAAGTAGGCAATACCGAAGAAGCCCACCGCCACCGCGCCACCTAGGCACAAAATCATCCATGTCATGCTGATCCGGCGTGCTTTACGAATAGTATGGTGTGAATCAGCCGCCATGAAGCGCGCCAAGATATGTGGCTGACCAAAGTAGCCTAGACCCCATCCCATCAATGAGATAATCGCGATCAGATTTAACCCTTTGAACATATCGAGGTTTGCTGGGTTTTTAGCTTCAATAACCAGCATCGATGTATCAATGCCGCCCACGGCTAAAATGACAATAACCGGCGTTAAGATAAGCGCAAAAATCATCAGACTGGCTTGAACGGTGTCCGTCCAGCTTACCGCCAAGAAACCACCAATAAAGGTATAGATAATCGTTGCCGCCGCACCGGCCCACAACGCGGTCTCGTAACTCATTCCGAAAGTACTTTCAAACAGGCGAGCACCTGCCACAATGCCAGAAGCACAATAGATGGTGAAGAACACCAAAATGACTATCGCCGAGATCACCCGCAGCAGTTTGCTGGTGTCTTCGAAGCGACTCGTGAAATAATCCGGCAGCGTCAGTGCGTTATTATTGGCCTCGGTGTGAACACGCAAGCGCCCCGCCACCAGCTTCCAGTTCAGATACGCCCCCACGGTTAAGCCAATCGCGATCCAGCTTTCAGAGATCCCTGAAAGATAAATAGCGCCAGGCAGTCCCATTAACAGCCAGCCGCTCATATCTGAAGCCCCAGCCGACAGCGCAGTGACGACGCTACCTAAACTACGTCCGCCCAAAATATAGTCATCAAAATTATTCGTGGCGCGATAAGCCACTAAGCCAATGACGATCATTCCCAAGATGTAGACCAAAAAGGTCACCAACATCGGTGTACTTATCATGCAGGTGTCTCCGTATTTTATTTATGCCCAAGATTCAGGCTTTTTTATGCAGATTGTTTCGTTTTAAAAATCGGCCACATCGGAACGATGACATGGCCGAACCCCATCTCAAATAAAACCAATAAGGAAAATCTAAACGCGGCATCTTATGAACAGGCGAGTTTCATTAACAAGTTTTTTAACTTAAAAGTTACACAAAGTTTACCACCCATCACATTTTATGCGGCGACCGGTTGCAACTCAAATCCATTTGCATGCGCTAACGCAGATTGAGCAGAAAAATATCCCTTTAAATTATAATGAATTATTTATCTCATAGTGCAACCATCAAACTGACACCCCCTTATTGTTCGCATTCTATCCGTTAGAGCAAAACCTGCGCTATTTCACACATTGGACACTTAAGTCATTTAACAAGGTTGCACAAAGTTGCAACATTCATAATGAACGGGATATGCTCAGGCTCTACCTTAAAAAAATAAAACGGAGTAGGACGGCATGGGCACCACCACTATGGGTGTAAAACTTGATGAAGCGACTCGAGATCGTATTAAAGCCGCCGCACAGCAAATCGATCGCACACCGCATTGGGTCATCAAACAAGCCATTTTCAATTATCTTGAGCGAGTAGAGAGCGGTAGCGCCCTACCTGAGCTCCCCCTCCCTGCTGCAGATACTATTTCTAGCGACACCGAAGAAACCATCACGTCTCAGGAACAGCCTCTTCAGCCGTTCCTCGATTTTGCCGAGCAAATTCTGCCGCAGTCGGTTTCACGTTCAGCGATCACGGCGGCCTATCGTCGACCTGAAAATGAAGCCGTTTCCATGCTGCTAGAACAGGCTCGCATGGCACCGGAACTCGCGCAGTCAACGCACCAGATGGCATATAAAATTGCGGAAAAGCTGCGTAATCAGAAAAGCGCTAACGGTCGCGCCGGAATAGTACAAAACCTTTTGCAGGAATTTTCGCTCTCGTCACAAGAAGGTGTGGCGCTGATGTGTTTAGCCGAAGCTTTGCTGCGCATTCCCGATAAAGCCACGCGCGACGCGCTTATTCGCGACAAAATCAGCAACGGCAACTGGCATTCTCATCTTGGCCGCAGCCCATCGCTGTTTGTTAATGCCGCGACGTGGGGATTACTGCTAACCGGACGCTTAGTGGCAACTCACAACGAATCTAACCTATCGAACTCGCTCAACCGCATTATTGGCAAGAGCGGCGAACCGCTGATCCGCAAAGGCGTGGATATGGCGATGCGCTTGATGGGCGAACAATTTGTGACGGGCGAGACCATTGCTGAAGCGCTGGCAAACGCGCGCAAGCACGAAGATAAAGGCTTCCGTTACTCTTACGACATGCTGGGTGAGGCCGCGCTGACCGAAACCGATGCCCAGCGTTATATGATCTCATACCAACAAGCGATCCACGCCATCGGCAAAGCATCGAACGGGCGCGGCATCTATGAAGGCCCTGGGATTTCGATCAAGCTTTCCGCCTTACATCCACGCTACAGCCGTGCGCAATACGAACGCATGATGGACGAGCTTTACCCTCGCCTTCTCTCTCTGACCTTGCTGGCACGCAGCTACGATATTGGTATTAATATCGATGCTGAAGAAGCTGACCGCCTTGAAATCTCGCTCGATTTGCTTGAGCGCTTATGCTTTGAACCCGACCTCGCCGGTTGGAACGGCATTGGCTTCGTTATTCAGGCCTACCAAAAGCGCTGCCCTGCGGTGATTGACTATGTGATCGATTTAGCACAGCGCAGCCATCGCCGTTTGATGATCCGTCTGGTGAAGGGTGCATACTGGGATAGCGAAATTAAACGCGCTCAGGTTGATGGACTGGAAGGCTATCCGGTTTATAGCCGCAAGGTGTATACCGATGTCTCTTATTTGGCCTGCGCCCGTAAACTGCTCGGCGTACCTAACGCCATATACCCCCAGTTTGCTACGCATAACGCTCATACGTTGTCGGCCATTTATCATCTGGCAGGACAAAACTACTATCCGGGTCAGTACGAGTTCCAATGCCTGCATGGCATGGGTGAACCGCTGTACGATCAGGTCGTAGGGAAAATTGCCGACGGCAAATTCAACCGCCCTTGTCGTATTTATGCGCCGGTCGGCACGCATGAAACCCTGCTGGCCTATTTGGTTCGTCGTCTATTAGAAAACGGGGCGAATACCTCATTTGTTAATCGTATTGCCGATACCACGCTGCCGTTAGACGAGCTGGTTGCCGATCCAGTCTCTGCCGTTGAAGCCATGGCAAGCAAAGAAGGCGCGGTGGGTCTGCCACATCCACGCATTCCATCGCCTCGAGGTCTTTACGGTGAAGATCGTCGCAATTCACGCGGTTTAGACCTCTCCAACGAACAGCGCTTAGCGTCACTTTCCAGCGCACTGCTCAGCAGCGCCAGCACGCCTTGGGTCTGTACCCCCATCATTGAAGATAATGTCTCGAGCCAAGAACAGCCTCAAGCCGTGATTAACCCAGCAGAACCGCGTGACATCGTTGGGTATGTGACGCCGTCCAGCGAAGCTGATGTAGAAGCCGCGCTGACCAGCGCCGTCAGCGCCGGTCCAATCTGGTTCTCAACGCCTCCGGCACAGCGTGCCGTAGTCTTAGAGCGCGCCGCAGACTTAATGGAAGATCAGCTACAAAGCCTGTTAGGCCTATTGGCTCGTGAGGCCGGAAAGACATTCAACAACGCCATTGCCGAAGTGCGTGAGGCCGTTGATTTCCTGCGCTATTACGCTCAGCAGGTACGCAACGATTTCGCCAACGACACGCACCGCCCGCTCGGCCCTGTGGTCTGTATCAGCCCATGGAACTTCCCTCTGGCCATTTTCACCGGACAAGTGGCCGCGGCATTAGCTGCGGGTAACAGCGTATTGGCCAAACCCGCCGAGCAAACGCCGCTGGTTGCCGCACAGGCCGTTCGTATCCTGCTAGAAGCCGGTGTTCCCGCTGGCGTGCTACAGCTGCTGCCGGGTGAAGGTGAAACCGTGGGTGCCAAGCTGGTTGGTGATAGCCGCGTACGTGGCGTGATGTTTACCGGTTCTACCGCGGTTGCAGGCCTATTGCAGCGTAATATTTCAGGCCGTTTGGATCCTCAGGGACGCACCACGCCGCTGATTGCCGAAACCGGTGGTTTGAATGCGATGATCGTCGACTCATCGGCGCTTACTGAACAAGTCGTTACCGACGTGGTCGCCTCGGCCTTCGATAGCGCCGGTCAGCGTTGCTCTGCGCTGCGCATTCTGTGCGTCCAAGAAGACATTGCCGATCACACCCTGCAAATGCTGCGCGGTGCGATGGCAGAATGCCGAATGGGCAATCCTGAACGCCTCTCAACCGATATCGGCCCAGTGATTGACGCTGAAGCTAAAGAGAATATTGACCGCCATATTCAGGCGATGCGTGCCAAAGGACGCGAGGTTTATCAGGTCGCCTTTGACCATACACAGGATAGCCAAGAGTGGCAACGTGGCACCTTCGTTAAACCTACGCTGATTGAGCTTGAAAGCTTTGATGAACTCGAGCAGGAAGTGTTTGGGCCGGTACTCCACGTGGTTCGCTACAACCGCCAGAATCTCGACGCGCTGATTGAGCAAATCAATGCGGCAGGTTATGGCTTAACGTTGGGCATTCATACTCGTATCGATGAAACCATTATTAAAGTCACCGAGCAGGCTAAAGTCGGTAACCAGTACGTCAACCGTAATATGGTCGGCGCTGTAGTCGGTGTGCAACCTTTCGGCGGAGAAGGTCTCTCGGGCACAGGACCAAAAGCCGGTGGACCGCTGTATGTTTACCGCCTGCTGTCTAGCCGCCCTAACGACGCCGTATGCCGCACTCTAGCGCGTCACGACGGTGACCAAAACATCGACACCACGCAACGCCAACCGCTATTGGCCGCTCATCAGGCGCTCTTAACGTGGGCACAGCAAGAGAAAATGACCGACCTTGCCCAGCATTGCCAAGAGTTTGGTGATTGGTCGCAGGGTGGCACCGTTCGTCTGCTACAAGGCCCGACCGGCGAACGCAACACCTACGCCCTGCTCCCACGCGAACGCGTGCTGTGCCTATTCAGTAATGAACAAGATGCCTTGATTCAGTTAGCCGCCGTGCTCGCGGTCGGCAGCCGAGTTCAGTGGATAGACAGCGAGGTTCAACGCACCCTTTATCGTCGCTTGCCAGCAGCCATACAGCAGCAGATCAACGTGGCTAAATCATGGGATGCCGATGGTGTCGAGTTTGACGCGGTGATCTATCACGGTGACTCCGATCAGCTACGCAGCCTGTGTGAACAAATCGCTGAACGCCCGGGTGCGATTGTGTCCGTACAAGGCTTCTCACACGGTGAAACAGGCATTCTGCTTGAGCGTTTGCTGTTAGAACGTTCGCTGAGCGTGAATACCGCCGCTGCGGGGGGAAATGCGAGTTTAATGACTATAGGGTGAGATATTAAGGATTAGTTCGGTTTAAGGTTACGTCCAGTGTAAGGTTTCGTCCGCCGATTTATACCGAATTCCATTGATACATCAATGAAGGCGTCCGATGAGGGGCGCCAGCGCGCGCCCCTTCAATCCTCGCGCTTTTATCCGAGATGCCATCTCCGCTCCGGTTTGGTATCGCCCATCCAGGGCGCCCCAAACTCCGCCGGTACATCCCTGTACCGGCGGCTCTCCCTACCAAGACTTAAACTAAAAAACAGATAAAGTTTTTGCCTGTTGTCTTTTGAGTTTGACCTTTTACGGCACGTTGTTCTTCAGCCGAAGAGAGGAATGCAGGCTAGGATTCGCCGACAGGGACGTCGGCGAAAGAACGGAGGAGCCAGGATGGCGATTGCCGTTCGTTCCGTTAAAGCCGGAATGACGAAATGAGGGCACCTGCGAAGCAGGCTGAGGAACGGTGCCAAGCCGGGATGCAAGGCGGCGGCGATTGAGCCGCCTTGCTCGGACGCTGCCACGACGTAAATATAGTATGCAGTGTATTAAGCGGCCGAAACCTTCACCAAATCTAGACTAATCTAGCCCCCACTCAAATATAACTCAACGGCTCATCCACTAATTTTTCCCCTAAAAACTTCTCCAAAAACAGCTTAGTTCTTGGGTGTTGGGGATTGGCAAACAGCTCTTTTGCCACGCCTTGCTCTACGATCCGGCCTTCATCCATAAAGATAGCTCGGTTAGCCACATCTCGGGCAAAACTCATTTCGTGGGTCACGATCACCATAGTGCGATTTTCTTCTGCCAGCGCGCGGATAGTGCTTAACACTTCGCCCACCAGCTCAGGATCCAGCGCCGACGTTGGCTCGTCAAACAGGATAACTTCCGGCTGCATCGCTAACGCACGAGCTATCGCAACACGCTGCTGCTGCCCGCCCGACAAGCGCTTAGGAAACGCATCTTCTTTGCCCTTCAAACCAACTTTCGCCAGCAATTCACGCGCTCGCGCAATCACTACATCGCGCTTTTCCCCCTTCACCACCACCGGGCCTTCAATGATATTTTCCAATACCGTGCGGTGCGGGAACAGGTTGAAGTTTTGGAATACAAAGCCCACTTCTTGACGCAGTTTGCGAATCGCCGCTTTCTGCCGCCCCAGCGGCTGATCGCCATGAATAGTGACATCGCCCACTTGAATAGTGCCACCGTCAGGCTCTTCTAATAAATTAATGCTACGCAGCAGGGTCGTTTTGCCTGAGCCGCTTGGCCCAATAATCGCAACCACCTCACCCTTTTCAACCGTCAGATCAACGCCGTGCAGCACGGTGTTTCCGTTAAAGGATTTTGTCAGATTTTTTACTTCAATAGTGCTCACTGTAGCTCCTAAACGGATAGGCCTAAAATTAATACTTTACGGGAGGGATAAAACCAGACTTGCCGCATTCACCCGATATAACCGCAACTGTAGCAACTCATCGCGATGAATAAAAAATTTTGCCGGAATAAGGTTAGATTGATATGGAATAAAAAACAAAAAAGCCACCGCATAACGATGGCTTTTTTATTCTGACAACGAGGCTAGCAGACCGCTTCTTTTTGCCAGTTTAGATACTGATCGTACTTACGTAGCGCAATGCGATAGTTATTTTGATTCGCATCGGCAATATGTTCAATCATATCCCATTGTTTTTCACTGCCGCAGAATTTCTCTGCGGGAAAATCACTGGCACGAAGCATGTCGTCCAAGCGCCGCAAACGCACAATATACTCGCGAATTGAGCTGTGGCTCATTTCCGTTTGCTCAAACAAATATTGTTTAAAATCGAGAATATCAAAATAGTCTGCGTGGCAATGGCAATAGACATCGCTGCAGAAACGGCACAATGCGGTAAGTTCCTGCTCGAGTTCTTGCCAAACTCGGTCATCAATCAGTTGATCCATACCTGCAAGCACTTCACGATCGAGAATTTTTCCGCGAAATACTAAAGACATACGATCGAGCGATTTACCACAATGAGAGCAATCGCACTGACTATGTTTAAAATCTTTCAAATAGCGACTCAAAGGTCGTCTTTTTTGTAGGGATGCCGTCATGACAACATTTTCCATTTCTTTGAATAACTGTTGGCGTTGGCGTATTAGCTTTGGCTAGCCAGCTTAGTGCGCAAGCGTTTGATCGCCTGGCTGTGTAGCTGACTGACGCGAGACTCTCCGACCTCAAGCACCGCACCGATTTCCTTTAGGTTCAGCTCTTCTTGGTAGTAAAGCGTAAGAACCAATTTTTCACGTTCCGGCAAGGCTTCAATCGCAGTAATCACGCGCTGGCGCAGATCCCCTTCTAACAGCTGTTTGAGAGGATTAGCATCCTCATGCTGTTGGAAAACAGGTTCGGCGCTGTCGCCATGCTCTTCTCGCCACTCATCATAAGAAAAAAGATGGCTGGTGTTGGTATCCAACAAAATCTGCTGGTACTCCACCAAAGGCATATCCAATTCTTGCGCTATTTCGGTTTCTGTTGGTGCGCGATGCAGACGCTGCTCGGCACGCTGCATAGCCGCTGAAACTTCACGGGCATTTCGACGCACGCTGCGCGGAACCCAATCACGACTGCGAAGCTCATCGAGCATCGCACCGCGAATGCGCTGAACCGCATAGGTGGTAAAGGCCGTCCCCTGCATGGCATCGTAGCGTTCGACCGCGTGCAACAGCCCAATACCTCCGGCTTGAAGCAGGTCGTCCAGTTCAACGCTTGCGGGCAGGCGAACCTGCAAACGCAGCGCTTCATGGCGCACTAGCGGAGCGTAGCGCTGCCACAGGGAATTTTTGTCGATCACGCCGTCGGCGGTATACAATTCACTCACGTTGACAGAACCCGGGTTGATGGATGCCCGGCTATTATCTAACCCTCACGCGCAAGCCAATGGCGCGATTAGTCAGCAAAAATGCCCCCTTTTCTCACGTTGCCTTTCCGAGAAGACGAAATTGCTCAGTTATTCATCACGTCGTTGATGTGAAAAACCCCGCATACCGCGGGGTTGGATTTATTCAATGCTGGCGAATTATTAACGCAGCAGAGTCAGAACGTTCTGAGTAGACTGGTTAGCCTGAGCCAACACAGAAGTACCTGCCTGCTGCAGAATGTTTGCACGGCTCATGTTAGAAACTTCGGTCGCATAGTCAGCATCCTGAATACGAGACTGGGAAGCAGTCAGGTTGTTAACGGTGCTGTTCAGGTTGTTGATAACAGAATCGAAACGGTTCTGTACCGCACCCAGAGATGAACGCAGGGAGTCAACCTGAGACAGCGCCTGATCCAGAACAGCCAGAGGGTCAGCAGTAGTTGGTGTTGTAGACAGTTGGGCACCTTTGGTGACTTTGCCATCATCGCTCAAAGTTGCTTTAGAGTAGGTATCGTTGCCATCAGCATCTTTACCCATAATCACATAACCCGCTTTACCTTTCGCATCAGTGTATGCATGCAAGCTATCCCCAGCAGCAAGACCGGATACTGTTGTAGTACCTACTTTTGTGGAAGTCACAGCTGTACCCGCTGGATCTGCAGTTAATACATCACCTGCAGTGTCAGACTTAAAGGTAAATTCGCCAGTGTTAGCGTCCAGTGTGCCTTTTACCCACTCACTCGCACCTGTTTTAATGTAGGCTTGGCCGCCATCATTATAAACAACACCATCTGTAGATGTTTTCTTAGCACCAGCGCTAGTATCAGCAGCAATGGTTGGCGCCCCCATTTTGTCAATAGTAGCACCGACAGCTGCTTTAGTAACGCCAGCAACGTTGACGCTGCTTGCCACGCTGAACTTATCCAGACCCAACGTTTTAGAGTTGATATCTTTCAGATCGATTTGGATAGTTTCATTGTCGTTTGCGCCAACCTGAATGGTCAGTTTCTGGTCGCCACTCAGTACTTTAACGCCGTTAAAGTCGGTCTGCTGTGAAATACGGTCGATTTCAGACAGACGCTGAGTGATTTCGTCCTGAATGGATTTCAGGTCGCTATCAGAGTTAGAGCCGTTCTGAGACTGTACGGTCAGACGACGAATGTTTTGCAGGTTATCGTTCACTTCGTTCAGAGCACCTTCGGTGGTCTGCGCCAGAGAGATGCCGTCGTTAGCGTTACGAGAAGCCTGAGTCAGACCCTTGATGTTTGCAGTGAAGCGGTTAGAAATCGCCTGACCCGCGGCATCGTCTTTCGCGCTGTTGATACGCAGACCAGAAGACAGACGCTCAATAGCGGTACCCAGTGAAGACTGAGATTTGTTCAGGTTGTTCTGAGCCATCAAAGACAGGCTGTTGGTGTTAATTACTTGTGCCATAGTGAGCTTTCCTTACGAATCATCTGCGATAATCGCATCTTAGTTAATGGGTCGGGCCTGATTGCCCTACGGCGTCAGCCACCGTCCACTCAGGTATCGGCGCTCCCCCATTAACCTTTAGGAAATTTTTAAATTATTTTTCTGCGTAATTCCGCTGCTTCGACAATCGCTTAAATAAGGCCCACTTTTCGTCTTCTATCGTCCCATCACTTTTTCATATTATTTTGTAAACTTTTTTCCTACTGAGCCGATAACGCGTATAGCGCATGAAAATATATAAGGAAAATACTGATGGCTTCTATTTCTTCTTTAGGGATCGGCTCAGGTCTCGACTTAAACGGGCTGCTCGACAAACTGTCTACGGCAGAACAGCAACGCTTAACGCCCTATACCACGCAGCAAACCAGCTATAAAGCACAGTTGACGGCGTATGGCACGTTAAAAAGCTCGTTGGAAAAATTCGATAACCTAAGTAAGGATTTGGCTAAGGCCGACTTCTTTAATACGACTAAAGCATCGACTCACGATCAGTTTACCGTGACGACGAATCCTAAAGCGGTTGCCGGTAACTACAGCGTTGAAGTTAAACAGTTGGCTCAAGCACAAAGTTTAACGACACAAAAAGCAATCTCAGATCAGTCTGCAGAGTTAGGCACTACAGGTGCTAGTGGGCGTTCAATAACCCTGACTCAAGGTACTCCACCGAAAAGCACCACGATACCTTTAGCCGATGATCAAACATCATTATTAGAAATGCGTGATGCAATTAACGGTGCAAAAGCAGGCGTAACGGCGAGTATCGTGCGCGTAGGTGATAGTAGCTATCAATTAGCATTAACCTCTTCGTCTACCGGCTCAGCCAATCAGATGACGGTAAAAGTGAACGGCGACGACAAACTGGGTGAATACCTTGATTTTGATCCTAGCGCACCGTCAAGCTCAGCCACGGCCATGAAGCAAACGGTAGAAGCTAAAGACGCCATTATCACCATGAATGGCACTGAAATTGTGCGTAGCAGTAACACTATTACTGATGCCCCACAGGGCACCACGATTGAGTTAAAAGCCAAGACTAAAGACGGTGAGCCTCAAAACCTGATTTTGAGCGCTGATAACTCAGGTGCGATGGACAAAATTAAAAGCTGGGTAGATAGCTATAACTCCCTGCTGGATACTTTCACCTCGCTGACCAAATACACCCCGGTAAAAACGGGCGAAGCACAGTCAAAAACCAACGGTGCGTTATTGGGTGACAACACTTTACGTGGCGTGCAGGCAGCGATTAAAGGTGCTCTGAGTTCAGCTCAGGATAACCCTGAACTCAAAGGTCTCGGCAATTTGGGGATTACCACCGATGGTAAAACCGGCAAATTAACCGTAGACAGCGACAAACTCACCAAAGCCTTTACCGATCATCCAGACCAAGTGGCTAACTTCTTTGTTGGCAATGGTAAAGATAGCGGTATGGCAACCAATATTCACAACGAAATTCAAAGTTATATCAAGGCCGGCGGCGTGATCGAATCAACAACAAAAAGTATTAATACCAACTTAGATCGCCTGAGCGTTCGTATCGACAGCGTTAGCGACAGCATTCAGGAAACCATCGACCGCTATAAAGCCCAATTTGTCCAGCTGGATACCATGATGTCAAAACTCAACAGCACCAGCTCATATTTAACACAGCAGTTCACCGCCATGAACTCATAGCACAGGTAACAACACATGTATAAAGCGACGGGCTCACAAGCCTACGCTGAGATTGGTTTGGAGAGTGGCGTGATGAGCGCCAGTCCTCACCAGCTCATCGTAATGTTATTTGACGGGGCGCATAGCGCCCTAGTTCGCGCCCGCCTGCATATGCAGGCGGGACAAACGCAGCTCAAAGGTCAGTCAATCACCAAAGCCATCAACATCATTGATAATGGATTAAAAGCGGGACTTAATCTGGAAAAAGGCGGGGAGCTTGCAGAAAATTTATCAGCGCTGTATGACTATATGGTTAAACGCCTGTTACATGCTAATCTTCATAATGATGAAGTTACAATCCAACATGTCACGGACCTGTTAGATAACATTGCCGATGCGTGGCGTCAGATCGGCCCACAATCTCAACCTACTCAGCAGGACCACTTATAATGTACGGAATACAGCCTTTGTCACACGCGTACCGTCACATCCTTTCGCTCAGCGAAAGCATGCTGGAACTTGCTAAGCGTTCTGAGTGGGACTCGCTCGTTAAACTGGAGATGGAGTATCTGCAAGCGGTGGCAAAAACCACCGAGTTGATGCCAATTTCCGAAGTAGACTCCGCGATGCAGGCGGAGCTGCGCCGCATTTTAGCTAAAATTCTCGATAACGAAGCAGAAATTAAGCGCCTACTTCAGGCGCGCATGGATGAGTTGAGCCAGATAATAGGAAAAACTTCACGCCAACAAGCCGTCACCCACACCTATGGGCAATTTTCCGACAACGAAGGGTATCCTGGCGATTTGCTTTAATTTTTTTATTCAACACCAGTAATTTCCATACTCAGGCATAAATTTTAGTAAAACGCTTTAAACAATAATATTTCAATAAGAAAGACAGCAAATGATTATATCAGCCATATTGCTATGGCATTAATAATCAACATTAATTTTAGTAAAAAGCGAATACGCTTAACTACATTACTTTTAATAAAAATTATATTCCAGGTGAATTAATTAGGAATGGTCACGTCGGTATAGTGCCCATTCATCTATTCTCTCTCCCGTTGGTAATAAACAGTCCGTACTCACGCCAAGCTCTGTTGTTTTATTAATTTCTTTGCCTCCCAGTTTTAAACAATACACTGAGGCTGGATTTGGCATCCCGATCGCTCCCTTTGCAGGCGTTGCATCTGCAGGAGGAACCGTGTTACTTGACACACAACCCGCTAGCATAAGGCTGCTCATCCCAACAATTGCCAACATACGTACTTTCATCATTTTGTTAATCATCCTAAGAAAACAAAAAAACATTCTCGTTTTTCTCACCCGCACAAACAGGTAATTACTCCTGTTCATTATAGGGTTTATCAGCAAAAACGTTAACTTTTTATATAAAAAATAAATGAATTATATAATTACATTATTTGAAATAATTTATTGGTTAAAAATAGTGAAACTGACACCACAAAACTAATCAATTTATAGGTAAACCTATGAGATTCTGCTATATCTTAGCTTGCCGCTTCTCTCATTTGGAAAAGGATCTATGGCTACGCTTCGTAATCTTAAAACTGCGCTATTAATCGGCGCATTGGCTCTAACCGGCTGTGCAACCAAAACTGCAACCCCTGAACAGTATTCAGGTTTTTTAAAAGACTATTCAAACCTAACAGAAACTAAGTCATCTTCAGGTTTGCCCGTTATGCGCTGGGTTGATCCAAGCTTTAAATCCAGCCACTACGACAAACTGATTTACAACCCAGTGACCTATTATCCTGAGCCTAAACCTACCACGCAGATTGGTAAAAACGTGTTAGATGGCGTGCTTAACTATACTAATACCAAGCTAAAAGCGGCGGCAGCCCAGCGTTCTACGCTAGTGACACAGCCCGGTCCAAACACGTTGATTTTCCGCGGCGCTATCACCGCGGTTGATACCAGCAAAGAAGGATTGCAGTTCTATGAAGTGATCCCAATTGCAATGGTTGTAGCGGGTACACAAGCCGCAACCGGCCACCGCACCATGGATACGAACTTGTTCTTCGAGGGTGAGTTAATTGACTCTCAAACCAACAAAACAGTAATGAAAGTGGTACGTAAAGGTTCAGGCAAACAATTGTCTAATTCAAATCAGCTGCTGACCGTAGATGATCTGAAAACTGTCATTGATAACATGGCAACCGACGCCACCATGTTCGATGTGAAATAATTCAACACAGCGAGCAAAAAAGATATTTCATAGCCAGCCGTAAATCACGGCTGGCTTTTATTATGCCCTTTGCCGTTGGTAGAACATCGAGGCAAAAAAAATCCCGCACCAAACGGCACGGGAAACCATACTAGAAATTTGAAAACAAACGTTCTGAAGCAATGAGCCATGGGTTTGAGCAATCTGAACGATTCCCCATCGCTGTATACAAAATTATATAGCGATTGAGTTTAAAGTGCAAACACCCAATGCAAGCTCAATACGTTAGCGTTTTTTTACTGCGTAGGAGCAGGTGTAGGCCATGCGTTTCAGCGTTGGGACAGTGCTTGCTAGCGGAGGAATTTGTGTCGCATTATCAAAGCCATTTTCTTTGCAGTAGCTTAACGCATCGGCGTCCATCGCTGCTTTATTCACTTTTTCAGGATCGTAACGATAGATAACGGCCTGATTGGCTTCATGCTCATCTAATCTCACAAAACCATTTGGTGTACTTACACATCCTGCTAGAACGGCAGGTAGCAATACAGTTAACAACACGGGTAACGATACAGATAACGACGGAGGAAGGGTATATTTCTTCATAAGAATCTCACACAAGGTTTGTTCTTATGATAGCCGTAAGCGATTCAGCCATAAACCAGATAAATACGAATAACGCTCTTTCTGTAGGAAAAAGACCACTTTCGCAGTCTTTTCATCTAACGTGGTTACAGTTTAAACAAGCCTTTAATGACAATTTTGGCAATAGCCGGATTGTTTTCTTTGGCTCCTTTAATCAGGTATTGATTAATCGCCGCCAAAATTTCATGCGGTGATGGCTCTTCTTTTTCCGCGCTGACAAGATGCGAGCCATTTCCTTGAAAAATGACTTTGCCATCGACATCTAAACCTTCATAGTAACTAATGTAGCTAACCTTCATATCAAATCCCGTATATTATATCTGATTTATAAACCGCTGTTATATCTAACAGCACGTTAGGTCATTATTTTATCATCTAAAATCGGGTTAGATATGTAGACTCTCTTACAATTGAATTCAATTTTACAGCACAACAAATATCATATTTTGGCCAGCATAGGTACCGATACGCCAACCACAATATGATATTCTTCCAAACAGATATTGTTACCAACCACACACGTTAGTTTCTTCGTCGGAGTCATAGCCGCGAACGATATTGATGAGATCTTTAAGCGCATCAGATGACGTGGCAGGATCTTTTAAATCTTCAAACGTTGAAAAATGTTTATCCACTGACACGCCATTATTTTTATTAGTGACTGTCAGTGTAAAACCTGCACCATTATTATTTTTATCATCGAGATTATTAATAAGTTCAATAACCAATCCGGTCGCGACATCTGGAATGTATAATGCCATCGGTTTTAGATACGTTTTCTCTGCGCTATGCTGGCTACTCTCATTAGAGAGAGCAATGGCATAACCTTTATTCTCAACTGTATTTTCAACTGTCATTATACTGCCCTCTTACTCTTCTAATAAAATATTGGGATCAACGTAAAAATCTACGTTAAACACCGTATCTTCAGATAAGGCTTCAATCCGGTGCCATTTTTCAGGAGGAAACACGCCAAACTGCCCAGCCTCAATGGTAAGCGTTTCGATAGCTTCAGGGCTGGTTTCGTCTGCGTAGCCGTAATAACGAATAGTCCCCTGCATCACACACAGGCGAGGATAGACACCTTGACGTGTGCCCGCGTCTAGATGGCGTTTCCAAATTGAAGCGGGAGCCGTCTCTTTCGTCCACAAGGGCGTCGTGCGTGTATGAACATAGTTGGTTGGTATAATGATGCGTTGCATATTTAAACCTCATATTAACTACCGCTCATCAAGAATATGGGCAGTACATGTGAATATGATGCATATCATATACCTTTTATTGGGCGACGTTAAACGATTAACTTGAAGACATATATTTTTTCAAAAAAACAAAGCTCATCCTAATACCTCTTTCTATTTACACCAAGATATAGATATCACCCTCTTAAGGGTTATACGCAAGCGCATCACTATTTTTTAAATCAATAAATAAAATTAAAGTGAGGATGAGAATTATATATTTACAATACTCTGCGTGGACTTACACGAATTAAGAATATTCCGAGGTAAATAAGAATAAAACAGAATAGACCTATCGTTCTTTTTTCATACAAATAATCTGAGGAAAACTTTCCCACAGCATTAGCATGGTTTTAGAGCAGTCCATTGCGGATGAAGAATATCGACAGAAAGTGACATCTACGAACCGCTGTGTGCTGGGCGCGTATCGTCGTCTAAACAATTACAAGGAAGATAAACAGACACTAATCAATGCGATGGCGGATACACCAAAAAGTGAGCCGAGCGCTAATAGCAAATACATCTGTTTGATTTTATAACCCATATTGCCGCCTATGCTTATCTGAAATGAGGCCTACCTAATAGGTTCCGACCATTATCTTCAAATACTAGCCACGCAACGTACACCTTACAATCATACTAATCCGATAATGGTTCCGCTCCCTTTGTTCGGTATAACATTGCAACGCTGTTCATCATTCACACAATACTGACTCAAAGATAAACGCTGTTAACATCAAGTGTAGCTATCAACGGCACAACGCCACCTAAACAACTCGGTGAGTCGATATAAATAATAATCCCTAAGATTCAAATTACCGTATTAAATAATCTATACACCCAAAATAATTTAAGTTGCTTAAAGTATAAGGCGTATAAATCACCCAACTTCGCCGCCAGCGTCGCGCCACAACAAAGTTGAGTGGTTAATATTAAGCATTACAAGCAGATAACTAAGACGATTAAACCTGCATATTCATAATATCTTGATAGGCCGCAACTAAACGGTTACGCACCTGAATCCCCATCTGCAGCGAGATCCCTGACTTTTGCAAATCAACCATCACGTCGTTTAACGCTACGCCCGGCACGCCCATTTCAAAGTTTTGCGCCTGAATCTTGGCATTATTCTGCGTATCACTGATACGGTTCACTGCGGCTTTAAGTTCAGCGGCAAATGCCCCCTGTGGGGCCTCACTGTTTTGGCTACGGTTTGCAGCTGATACAGCCGTTGCCTGAAGCTGCTGAAGTACACCTTCAATACCCACTATCGCCACTACCGATACCCTCTTTGTCTGTGTTTACCAAATGGCTTTTACCCATAAGGCATCACCCTAACATAGAGATCAAAGAGTAAAGCCGCTAAATAGACGCAAAAATAGGGCCTTATTCTCCCATCAAATTCCCTCACTCCGCAGAATAATACCCTGCCTACTTTTGTAAGCCGCAGACCTTCCAAGAAAAGGCTCTGATTGAATACATTTCGCTGATAGCGCGTCAGGGAGTTCGTTTTGCAAGACATCAATTTATTCCGAGATTCTTTCTCGGCCCAACTGAAAGACAAGGTAAGCACATGAACGCTTCAGCCAACGGTAGCGCTGGCACCACAGCAAAAAGCGGGGATGGCGGTTTCGCTAGCATAGTGAATCGTCTGCGTGCTAACCCCAAAATTCCACTGCTCATTGCCGGTGCGATTGCTATCGCCGTTATTGCAGTACTGGCTCTGTGGGCTAAATCGCCTGATTATCGGGTTCTTTATAGCAACATCAGCGATCGGGACGGCGGTGCTATTGTCACCCAACTCACCCAGATGAACATTCCCTATCGCTTCACGGATAATGGCACTGCGCTGTTAATTCCGGCGGAAAAAGTTCACGAGACTCGCCTACGCCTCGCGCAGCAAGGCCTGCCGAAAGGAGGAGCCGTTGGATTTGAGCTTCTGGATCAAGAAAAATTCGGCATCAGCCAGTTCAGTGAGCAAATCAACTATCAACGCGCGCTGGAAGGCGAACTTTCTCGCACCATCGAAACATTAGGCCCCGTTCAGACAGCGCGCGTTCATTTGGCATTACCAAAACCTTCACTTTTTGTTCGAGAACAAAAGCAGCCTTCAGCATCCGTTACCTTAAATCTGCAACCAGGCCGCGCTTTAGATGAAGGACAAATCAACGCCATTGTCTATATGGTCTCCAGCAGCGTTGCAGGCTTACCCGCGGGGAATGTCACCGTGGTCGATCAAGGCGGACACTTGCTGACGCAGTCAGACGGTACTGGCCGCGATCTCAACGCCACGCAGTTGAAATACGCGAACGAGGTCGAAAGCCGAATTCAGCGCCGCATCGAGGCCATCTTGCAGCCGATGGTCGGCAACGGCAACGTGCATGCGCAGGTTACCGCGCAAATTGATAACGCGGTTCGTGAACAGACCGACGAAGAGTACAAACCGAATCAGGGCACTAATCAAGCTGCGGTTCGCAGCCAACAGCTGAGCGACAGCTCTCAGTCCGGCGGTCAACTCTCTGGCGGCGTTCCTGGGGCATTGACCAATCAGCCTGCCCCACCTCCGACGGGGAATATCACGAATCCTCCGCAGGCTGGCGCAAATGCCAACGCGGCCAATGCGGCGAATACTCAGCGCCCTGCTTCCACCATTGACACCAACGGTCGCCGGAGTAGCTCCGCATCCAATGCACGCCGTGATGAAACCATCAACTATGAAGTGGACCGGACGATTCGTCACACCCAGCAAAAAGCGGGCAACATCGATCGCCTGTCGGTGGCCGTCGTCGTTAACTATGGCACCAACGCTAGCGGTAAAAGCATTCCGTTAACGCCACAGCAAATTGAGCAGGTCACTTCGCTGGTTCGCGAAGCCATGGGCTTCTCCGCAACGCGCGGCGACACGTTAAACGTGGTCAATACGCCGTTTACCGCCGATGTTGAAGACAACAGTGCGGTTCCATTCTGGCAACAAGCAAGCTTCTTTGATCTGCTAATGACGATCGGGCGCTACCTGTTGGTACTGATTGTGGCCTTCATTCTGTGGCGCAAACTGGTGAAACCGCTGTTGAACAAACAGCTGGCTAACGCGCAGCCTGCTCGCCGAGTTGAGCCTACGCCAATTGTCACCACGCCGGTTCAACCGGCTAAACCAAGCAATGAAGAAGTGCAGAATCGTCGTAAAACACAGCAACGTGCCACGGCTGAACAGCAGGCACAGCGTGTCCGTGATATGGCTGAGCAAGACCCTCGCGTGGTTGCGCTGGTCATTCGCCAATGGATGAGTAACGAGCAATGACCATGACCCCAACTGAAAAAAGCGCCATTTTATTGATGACCATCGGTGAAGACCGCGCGGCAGAGGTGTTCAAGCACCTCTCTACCCGCGAGGTGCAGCATCTCAGCACCACGATGGCGACCATGAGTCAGGTTTCTCACCAGCAGTTAGGCGAAGTGCTCAACGAGTTTCAAGACGAAGCTGAGCAGTACGAAGCGCTCAGCGTCAACGCCAGCGACTATCTGCGTTCAGTATTGGTTAAAGCGTTAGGTGAAGAGCGTGCTTCTAGCCTGTTGGAAGACATTCTTGAATCGCGCGAAACCGCCAGCGGCATCGAAACGCTCAATTTTATGGAACCTCAGGCCGCAGCCGATATTATTCGCGATGAACATCCACAGATTATCGCCACTATTTTAGTGCATCTGAAACGCGCTCAGGCCGCTGATATTCTGGCTCAGTTTGACGAACGCCAGCGCAACGACGTGGTACTGCGTATCGCGACCTTCGGTGGCGTTCAGCCGACGGCGCTACAAGAACTGACCGAAGTACTAAACGGTTTGTTAGATGGTCAAAACCTCAAGCGCAGCAAAATGGGCGGTATCCGCACGGCGGCAGAGATCATCAACCTGATGAAAACCCAGCAGGAAGAGTCTGTTATTGAAGCCATGCGTATCTACGACGGTGAACTGGCGCAAAAAATTATCGACGAAATGTTCCTGTTCGAAAATCTGGTCGACGTCGACGATCGCAGCATTCAGCGCATCTTGCAGGAAGTGGAGTCCGAATCTCTGCTCATCGCCCTCAAAGGTGCCGACGAAGCGCTGCGCGAGAAATTTATGCGCAATATGTCGCAGCGTGCGGCCGATATTCTACGCGACGATCTCTCCACGCGCGGGCCAGTTCGTCTATCGCTGGTGGAAAGCGAACAAAAAGCGATTCTGCTGATCGTTCGCCGATTGGCGGAAAGCGGCGAAGTGGTGATCGGCGGCGGTGAGGATGCTTATGTCTAATCCTCCTAACCCGAAAGATGGATTCCGCAAAGCGGTATTCCCCAAAGCCACCATTGAAGAAACCAATCAGCAATGGCAGCGCTGGGAGATGCGTGATTTTTCAGCGCCGCGTAAGCCTAAAATGCCCGCGTTTAAAATGGAGTCCCTGCCTCCTGCTGCGGAGTCTACCCCCGCAGCCATTGCGCAGGCTGAGTTAGAACAGCTACGTGAAAATGCCCAAATGCAGGGTTACCAGCACGGATTACAGCAAGGTGAAAAACAGGGCTACGATGCAGGCTTTCAGCAAGGCCTCAACGAAGGTCGTTCTCAGGGATTGCAGCAGGCGCAAACTGAGCAACAACCCGTACTCGACCATTGGCGACAGCTTGCTCAAGAGTTCCAGCATTCATTGCAGGCCATGGACAATGTGATTGCCGCACGTCTGATGCAAATGGCGCTGACCGCCGCCAAGCAAATCATCGGTCAGTCGCCGGTGTGCGATGCCAGCGCGGTGCTGCAACAAATTCAGCATCTGATCAATCAAGAACCGCTGTTTAGCGGCAATTTACAGCTGCGGGTGAATCCGCAAGATTTGCCGATTATTCAGCAACAGCTCGGCGTACAGTTAGAACAGCAGGGCTGGCGTTTACTTGCCGATACCCAGCTACACCGCGGCGGCTGCAAAATCAGCGCCGAGGGCGGCGAGCTTGACGCCAGCATCGCCACCCGTTGGCAAGAATTATGCAAACTGGCGGCACCGGAGTTGCCACTATGACCCAACGCCTCAACACGTGGCTAGGCACCTTAGATGCCTTTGAAAAGCGCATCCCGCAGATCCCACCTGCGCGGCGCTACGGTCGTTTAACCCGAGCGACGGGGCTAGTTCTCGAGGCCAGTGGTTTACAGCTGCCTATCGGCGCAACGTGCCTGATTGAGCGCTATGACGGCGTGAAAATTCAGCAGGTTGAAGCTGAAGTCGTTGGCTTTAATGGGCAGCAGCTGTTTCTTATGCCGTTAGAAGAAGTTGATGGCATTGTGCCTGGAGCGCGAGTTTGCTCCCAAAGCGGTGGTTTACAGTCCGGTGGTAAACAGCTTCCGCTTGGCCCCATGTTACTAGGACGCGTGCTCGACGGCGGCGCAAAGCCCCTTGATGGACTTCCTCCACCAGAAGAGGCCGATCTCGGCGGGCTCACCACGCTGCCTTTTAACCCTTTGCAGCGCACGCCGATCGTTGACGTGCTCGACGTTGGCGTTCGTGCCATTAATGCCCTGCTGACCGTGGGACGTGGACAGCGTATGGGGCTTTTTGCCGGTTCCGGCGTGGGTAAAAGCGTGCTGCTCGGCATGATGGCGCGTTATACACAGGCCGATGTCATCGTCGTGGGGTTGATTGGTGAACGTGGCCGTGAAGTTAAAGACTTTATCGAGAATATTTTAGGCGACGAAGGACGTAAACGTTCGGTGGTTATCGCCGCTCCGGCCGATGTCTCTCCCCTGTTGCGTATGCAAGGGGCCTCTTACGCCACGCGCATTGCCGAAGACTTTCGCGATCGCGGCCAGCATGTATTGCTGATCATGGATTCCCTCACCCGCTATGCCATGGCGCAGCGTGAAATTGCACTGGCTATCGGTGAACCGCCAGCGACCAAAGGTTATCCACCGTCGGTATTTGCCAAACTACCGGCGCTGGTTGAACGTGCGGGTAATGGTACTCACGGTGGCGGTTCGATCACCGCGTTTTATACGGTACTCACCGAGGGTGACGATCAGCAAGACCCTATCGCCGACTCGGCGCGCGCTATTTTGGATGGACACATCGTTCTGTCACGCCGCCTAGCCGAAGCGGGACACTACCCGGCAATTGATATTGAAGCATCGATCAGCCGCGCGATGACGTCGCTTATCAGCGATGACCACTACGCCCGTGTCAGACGCTTTAAACAGCTCCTTTCGAGCTACCAGCGCAACCGCGATCTCATCAGCGTGGGCGCTTATGCCAAGGGCTCCGATCCGCTATTGGATCAGGCCATTACACTTTATCCGCATTTGGAAGCGTTTTTGCAACAAGGGATCTTCGAGCGCAGCGGCTATGCCGATGCCTGCTCAAGTCTTCAGGCTTTGTTCCCCGCATAGGGGTACTAAATAGGCATCTCTGTACGCTGGATAAATTCAGCGCACACGCAGAGATAGGAGGTAAAAATGTCTTCACCGATGGGCACGCTACGTGACCTTGCACAGCAAGATGTTGATGATGCCACCACCGCACTAGGCAAGTCGCAGCAAGCGTTTTTACATGCAGAACAGCAGCTAACTATGCTGCTCAATTATCAAGATGAATACCGTCAGCGTCTCAATCAGGGGATGAGCGGCGGAATGGATGCATCTAGCTGGCGAAACTATCAGCAGTTTATTCGCACACTGGATCAGGCGATTGACCAACATCGCCTACAGTTAAACCAGTGCAATATCAGGCTCGCGACCGCCACGCGTTGCTGGCAGGAAAAACAGCAACGCCTGAATGCTTTTTGTACGCTCCACGAGCGCCAAGAGCATCAGCTAAAAATGCAGCTCAATAAACAAGATCAAAAACGGATGGATGAGTACGCCCAGCGTGCCGCCATGAGGAGAGAAAAATCATGACGTCCCCACTGCTCGCTGCTGCGATAACAAATCCTACAGCAACCAATGCGAGTGCCTCGTCGGCCAAATCATCGAAGAAAGCGGCTGCGCCTTTCTCTGACGTGCTGTCTCAGGCACACTCACCGAGCAAAGAGAATCGGGCACCACAAGCTAAAGCCAATAAAACGACTTCAGGTTTAGCCGAAAAAACAGACCTTAAAACGTTGCAAGCAGCACTGACCAAAGCATTACAAAATCAGTCCGCTAAGGGTAAAGATGCCCAAAAACTAGTCGATCAATTAGCATCGCTAGATCCTAAACAGCAGCAGAAATTGCTAGCATCGCTAGACCCTAAACAGCAGCAGAAATTGCTGGCATCGCTCGGCGCCTCTCTCGCAGAGATAAAACCGGCTGGCAAAGGCGATCACCCGCCTGCGTTGACGGAGACAATAACAGACAAAGGCACCGAACAAGCGGGACAAGCCGCCATCAGCGCCCTGTTTGCTATGCTGCCCGATGCTTTGCCAAAAGTTGCCGCGTCTGACACCGCAAACAGCGCTGAAATCAACGATGCGCTGAATGCAGCCACATCCGATCGCGCATCTCCCCTTATGAATTTGCTTACGGGTGACGACAAAAAAGATGCCAAGCTAGATCTTGGCACATTATTGAAATCCGATAAGCCAACCGCCGACACGGACGTGGACGCCCAACCATGGGATCTCTCGTTAGCCACGGTGCCGGGTAAAAAGAGTGATCCATCAGCGCTTAAATCTAGCGTTGAAACCAGCGCCACACCGCTAAACACCGCTGAGATCCCGCTAAAGCTGGCCCCTCAAATAGAGGATGCTCGCCTGCCGCGCAACGATCTCAATCTTTCGCAGCAGCCAGCGCATACGCTAAGCCAAGCGATGCACAATATTGCGGTGAGTAGCCCAGTAGTTGCCCCACAAGCAGCCGCGGTTCCTGCCGCGCCGATGCCAACGCCGGTGCTGAATGCTCAGTTAGGCAGCAGTGAATGGCAGCAAGCATTGAGTCAGCAGATCCTCATGTTTAATCGCAGCGGCCAACACAGCGCCGAACTGCGCCTGCATCCACAGGATTTAGGATCGCTGCAAATCAGCTTACGCATCGATGATAACCAAGCGCAGCTGCACATGGCATCGGGTCACAGCCAGGTGCGCGCAGCGCTGGAAGCTGCCCTTCCCCAACTGCGCACCGCATTGGCGGACAGCGGTATTCAGCTAGGGCAAAGCAGCGTGGGCAGCGAAGCCCAACCGCAGTGGAACGGTGGCCAGCAAAACGCCTCTGACCGACAAGCCGCTTCCGGCGGATTTAGTGTGGATGGGAATAATGACGATAGGATCGTTACGGCCAGCGTTTTGGCTAAGTCGGTGAGAGTTGGGGGAGTGGATATCAGTGTTTAAATTTCATTTCATTAGATTGAGTGGAGTTGTGGGGTAAAGTTTCGTTCGTTTAGCTTACATGTGGTTGCGATGTAAAGTTTCGTACGCTTTTAAGCTCCGAGTTACTCTTCAATATGGTGCCAGCGTCCGAGCAAGGCGGCTCAATCGCCGCCGCCTTGCATCCCGGCTTGGCACCGTTTTTCAGCCTGCTTCGCAGGTTCCCTCATCTCGTCATTCCGGCTTTAACGGAACGAACGGCAATCGCCATCCTGGCTCCTCCGTTCTTTCGCCGACGTCCCTGTCGGCGAATCCTAGCCTTCATTCCTCTCTTCGGCAGAAAAACAACGTGCCGGAAAAGGTCAAACCCAAAAGATAACAGACAAAAACTTTGTCTGTTTTTTAGTTTAAGTATTGGGAGAAAGAGCAACGCTAACAGGATGTTAGCGTTAGGGGAGGAGGCGCCAAGGATGGCGCATGCCGACCCGGCGCGGAGATGGCATCTCGGATAAAAGCGCGCGAGTTGAGAGCCCCCGCGCAACGGGGCTCTCATCGGACGCCTTCGATTGGGCTACATATGAAAGCGGTTATTGATAGGCGGTCGAAACCTTACACCATATCTCATAAAGGACAGGCAGCCGAAACCTTACACCACACCTCCACCACCAACCAAACACCCAAGATTGCACAACAACTGCCCAAGGCATTAGCCATCCACCGCAATTAACCCCATTTTCACCCTCTATTCCCCCCATTGAACACCCGCGAGCCAAGGATAATAGACAGCACAAGTAAAATTCATGTGCGCTTCTTCGCACCGTAACAGGAATCATCCCCTTATGTCTGAAACCACACTCCCCAAGAACACTAAGCGGCGTGCCAAGTGGGTATGGATACTGTTAATTCTTATTGCTGCGGGTGCTGGTGGCGGTTTTTATGGCTGGAAATACTATCAGCATCAAGAATCCCTCGCCGAAAGCAAACCGGTTCCACCGCCGATGCCGGTATTTATGCCTCTCGATACCTTCACCGTTAACCTGATCAGCGACGGTGAAGATGCCGATCGTGTGCTTTATATCGGTTTAACCCTGCGTTTACCCGATGAAGCCACGCGTAAACGTATGAACGATTATCTGCCTGAAATGCGCAGCCGTTTATTGATGCTGCTTTCGCGCCAACACGCCGCCACGCTGGCCAGTGAACACGGTAAAACTCAGTTAATGACTGATATTAAAGCCGTGCTCATGCCGCCAATTGCTCCCGGTCAGCCAAAGCAGATCGTTAGCGACGTGTTGTTTACAGCCTTTATCCTGCGGTAATCACTATGTCTGATAGCATACTGTCACAGGCCGAAATTGACGCGTTGCTGAACGGCGATAGCGACAATGGAAAGCCTGACAACGAAATTCCGCTCGCGGGCAGCGAAAGCGACGTTCGCCCCTACGACCCGACCACTCAGCGTCGGGTGGTACGTGAACGTCTGCAAGCACTGGAAATCATCAACGAGCGCTTTGCCCGTCAGTTTCGTATGGGGCTATTTAACCTGCTGCGCCGTAGCCCTGATATCACGGTCGGCGCGGTTAAAATTCAGCCCTATCATGAGTTCGCCCGTAACCTTCCGGTGCCAACCAACCTCAACCTTATTCACCTCAATCCGTTACGCGGCACCGCGCTCATGGTGTTTGCGCCAAGCTTAGTGTTTATGGCGGTGGATAACCTGTTTGGTGGCGATGGTCGTTTCCCAACCAAAGTCGATGGACGTGAGTTCACCCATACCGAACAGCGCGTGATTAAACGTATGCTGCGGTTGGCGCTGGATGCCTATCGCGATGCGTGGAGCGCCATTTACAAGCTGGAAGTGGAATACGTTCGCTCCGAAATTCAGGTGAAATTCACCAACATCACCACTTCACCTAACGATATCGTGGTCACAACGCCTTTCACGATCGAAGTGGGGGCGCTGAGCGGCGAATTTAATATTTGTATTCCTTTCTCGATGATTGAGCCACTGCGCGAGCTGCTGGTTAATCCACCGTTAGAAAACTCCAAGCAGGAAGATCAGCACTGGCGCGATACGCTCAGCAAACAGGTTCAACACTCTGAGCTGGAGCTCGTCGCCAACTTTGTTGATATTCCTTTACGCCTGTCCGAAGTGCTTAAGCTTCAACCAGGCGATGTACTACCCATTGAAAAACCTGAAAAACTTATCGCCAATGTGGATGGCGTTCCCGTTTTAACCTGCCAATACGGCAGCCAAAACGGCCAATATGCACTGCGCGTAGAACGATTAATCAACCCTATTTTAAATGCTCTGAGCGAGGATCAGCCCAATGAGTGACGTCAACAAGCCGTCTGCCGAAGGTCATGACGACGCCGCCGACCTGTGGGCGGAAGCGATGAACGAACAGCAAACCACCGAAAATACCTCGGCGGGAAATGCTGCGGATGAGATTTTCCAAAATCTTGATAATCCATCACCGTTAGCCGGCAATCTGCACGATATTGATTTGATTTTAGATATTCCGGTCAAACTGACGGTGGAATTAGGTCGTACCAAGATGACGATCAAAGAGCTGCTGCGTTTGTCGCAGGGTTCGGTGGTTGCGCTTGACGGTTTGGCCGGCGAACCGTTGGATATTCTGATTAACGGTTATCTGATTGCCCAAGGTGAAGTGGTGGTGGTTGCCGATAAGTTTGGCGTCCGTATCACCGACATCATTACGCCATCTGAACGCATGCGTCGTCTGAGCCGCTAATGATCCCCGCCACTTCAACATCCACCAGCGCACCCGCGGTGCCAACGGGCAGCGTACTGACACAGGTTGGCAGCACGCTGGGCGCCATACTGCTGCTGATTTTGGTTATCGGCTGGCTGGTTAAACGCTTAGGCTTTGCGCCTAAGAGCAGCCGCAACAGCATGCTTAACGTGCGGGCCAGCTGTTCGCTTGGCGCACGTGAGCGCGTGGTGGTGGTTGAAGTGGACAATCAATGCTTGGTGCTCGGTGTAACCAGTCAGAACGTCACGCATCTGCATACTTTCACCGCTCCCCTTGCTGAAGATGAACCCGTTGAGAAAAAACAGGACTTCAGCCAGATTTTCAAGCAGGTGATACAGCAACAATTTGGTAAGCGCGGAGATAAGTCTTAATGCGCACTCAGCGTTTAATCCTTGGCCTTGGCGCCATAACATTACTTCTGGCTAGCCCATTGGCGCTAGCGCAACTGCCCGGCATTATTTCACAGCCGCTGGCAAACGGCGGACAAAACTGGTCGTTGCCGGTTCAAACGCTGGTTTTCCTCACCTCGTTAACGTTTTTGCCCGCCGCATTGCTGATGATGACCAGCTTTACCCGCATCATCATTGTGTTGGGATTATTACGCAGCGCATTAGGCACACCGTCTGCGCCACCCAATCAGGTGATGCTAGGGCTGGCGCTGTTTCTCACCTTTTTCGTGATGTCACCGGTGTTTGATAAAATTTATCAAGACGCTTATCAGCCTTTTAGCCAAGACAAAATCACCATGGACGTCGCCATGGATCGCGGTGCCCAGCCGCTGCGCGAATTCATGCTGCGCCAAACTCGAGAAACCGATCTGGCGCTGTACGCCAAATTAGCTAATCTGCCGCAGATGTCAGGCCCAGAAGACGTACCGATGCGTATCCTGCTGCCCGCTTACGTCACCAGCGAGTTAAAAACGGCCTTCCAAATTGGCTTCACCATTTTCATTCCCTTTTTGATTATCGACCTGGTAGTTGCCAGCGTGTTGATGGCGCTCGGGATGATGATGGTTCCACCTGCCACCATTTCGCTGCCGTTCAAATTAATGCTGTTTGTCTTAGTCGATGGTTGGCAGTTGTTATTGGGCTCGCTGGCGCAGAGTTTTTACAGTTAACCGCCTCACTCACTGAGTAAAAAATATGACTCCAGAATCCGTAATGGCGCTCGGTTATCAGGCGATGAAAGTGGGATTGGCCTTGGCGACACCGTTGCTGTTGGCTGCGTTAATCAGTGGTTTGGTGATCAGTTTGCTACAGGCCGCCACCCAGATTAACGAAATGACGCTGTCGTTTATCCCTAAAATTCTGGCCGTGTTCGCGACGATGGTCATTGCGGGTCCGTGGATGCTCAGCCTGTTGCTAGATTACATGCGTACCCTTTTCACCAGCATTCCCTCCATCATCGGCTAACGCGGGCGATGATCTCATTTGATACTTCCCAACTGGCCTTATGGCTGGGTCAATATTTCTGGCCGTTTGTGCGTATGCTGGCTTTAATCAGCACCGCACCGCTGCTGAGTGAAAAAGCCATCAGTAAAAAGACCAAGGTCGGCTTGGCGATGGCGATTACTTTTCTGTTAGTGCCTAATTTAGGTAGTAATCCGACGCCGGTGGTCAGCATTAGCGGTCTATGGCTGGTCATCCAGCAAATCTTGATTGGCGCCGCACTTGGCTTAACCATGCAGTTTGCTTTTGCCGCCGTTCGCCTCGCGGGCGAAGTGATTGGTCTGCAAATGGGGCTTTCATTTGCCACCTTTTTTGACCCTTCTGGTGGCCCCAACATGCCGATTTTGGCGCGTTTGCTTAACCTGCTGACCATGTTGTTATTTCTTAGTTTTAACGGTCATCTGTGGATGATTTCTATTCTGGCAGACAGTTTTCAAACCCTGCCCATCAGCGAGCAACCGCTTAACGGCAACGGTTTTTTGATGCTTGCTCAGGCCGGTAGCCTGATTTTCATTAATGGGCTGATGCTGGCGCTTCCCCTTATTACCTTGTTATTGTCGCTTAATACCGCGCTGGGACTCCTTAATCGCATGACGCCACAGCTCTCTATTTTCGTGGTGGGTTTTCCCCTCACGCTCACCATCGGTATGCTTTCGCTTAGCCTGATGATGCCGATGCTGGTGCCCTTCAGTGAACATCTCTTCAGCGAGATTTTCGAGCGCTTAACCCAAGTGATCGGCGGCATGCAGGGGTTGTGATTTCACCGCTCCGCGTAACTCGCTTGCATAAAAAAGCCCCGCTATTGCTAGCGGGGCTTTTTTGTTTATATAGCGTATGACGGAGATTAGCGAATCATCTGGAACAGAGACATCCCCTGCATATCCGTAAACGCTTTATACGATGCCTGCAATGAAACCTGACGCAGGCTGTAGTCTGAAATAGCCTGATACCAATCAACGTCCTGTGTTTGGCTGATTCGGCTGGTGTAAGTCATGGCACGTTCGCTGCCTACCGCATCCAGAGAATCCAGTTCTTTCAGGTTAGTCCCGAGCTCAGCGCGTACCTGTGAGACGTTATTCAAACTGTTACGCAGACCGCGGTTGGCGGAGTCAAGCGCATCACTTACGCCCTTTTTCACCGTTTCATCCGCGCCTGCAATCGGGGTTTTCAGCGCATCAATCGCCTTTTGCAAAGTGCTAAAGATATCGCTATTCACCGAACCATCGGGTTCTTTTACCGGATTGCTGGACGCTTGTTGGAACACATCTGAACCGGTGTGGCTGATGGTCATATCCCGCGCAGCATCAACTTTTTGCGTCACAGCGGTATCGCCGCCCTTATAGGTTACGGTCACGCTGCCGGTCACCGGATCGGTCACTTTCGTGAAAGGCGCGGTATCATTTTTGAAGCCGGCAAACACGTAACGGCCATTGCCGTCGGTGCTGTTGGCCAGATTCAGTAGCTGATCGCGAATACCTTCCAACTGTTTGGCGATAGAAGCGCGGTCATCATCACTTTTGCTGCCTGAAGAAGCGCCATCGACGAGTACCGGCGTGGCATCTTGCAGGGAGGATGTCACCTGCTGCAATACGCTCTCTTCCAGCGATACGCCTTGGCGAGCATAGCCGCGCGCCATCGTATATTGGTCGTTTTGAGCCTGAGACTGCTTCAAACCAACCAGTTGCGATGCCGCTAGCGGATCGTCTGAAGGGTTGATCACTCGCTTGCCGCTGGAGAGCTGCTGGCCAACGCGCTGCCATTCAGACTGTGCATCGGTGATACCACCCATATTCTGTTGGTACATCATGCTGGTGCTAAGACGCATGGAATAACATCCTTCTTATCGAATATTAAGCAGAGCGCTAAATAGCGTCGTCGCCGTCTGAATAACCTGAGCATTTGCCTGATAATACTGCTGGAAACGCATCAGATTGCCGTACTCTTCATCAAGGTTTACACCTGAAACCGACTGCTGTTGTAGAGCCAACTGCTTCACTACGTTGCCCTGTGCGGTGCTATCCACTTTCGCACTGTTGGTTTGGTTACCAACCGTGCCGACTAACCCTGCATAGGCTTCGTTGAAGGTGGATTTGCCCCCCACGGTCTGCGCTTTTTGCAGATCCAACATTTTCTGGGCGTTGGTGTTATCACCTTTACCGGTGGAATCAATCACCAAGTTGCCGCCTGCATCGTACTTCGGCGTACCCGCACCGATTTTGGCCGCGTCGGTAATCGCCACGCCAAAACCTTGTACCGCGCTTGAGGTGGTTTTCAGCGTGAAGCTATCGTTCTTCGCTGCTGCTGGCGCAACCGTGACTTCTAAACCATCAAACTTCAATTTGCCATTCGCATCAGGCGTAAGGTTGGTGATTTTGCTGTTGTCGGAAAGGCGCGTTATCTGCCACTTGCCATCTTTGTCATATTCCAAACGGTAATCTGTTGCCTTCGTTTGGCTAACGTCCGTGTAGGTGGCCGAAATAGATGCGCCCGCCGCTTGGCTATTATTGCTATTAGCGTAAGAAGAAGGCTGACCAATGGTGAAGAACGGCTCGTTGGTCGTGAGATCGCCATTGAGATCGACACCGGCTTGCTGAACTTTATTAAAGCTGTCGGCCATAGAAAGCGCGATCTGCCCAAGCTGGTTGCGCGCGTTATCCAGCGCGCCGCTGCGGAACTGCAATATGCCGCTCAGGCTGCCGCCGGTGATGCGACCTTCAGGCACTTCGCTGGCCGCTCCTGACCCACGGTTATAGCCAACCGTCAGGCGCTGAGGGTTGGCGCTCGACGGAATAGCTTCTAGCTTGTAGCTAGTTCCACCCTGTACCAGCGATAAACCACCGGCAAACGAGACGCTCATTGAGCCCTCTTGCATGGTGATTTCTACATTCGCAATCTGATTCAGCTCAGTAGCCATCTGATCGCGCAGGTCGAGAAGATCGTTTGGCGCGTTGCCACCGCTTGCGCCGGTAAGGCGTGAGATTTGATCGTTAAGGCTGGCAATCTGTTTGGTGTAATTATTGATCTGTTCAACGCTGTTACTGACGGTCAGATTCGCGTTGCTCTCAAGATTCTTCAGATATTCATCTGTGGTTTTAAACTGATTCACCAAGCCATTGGCCTTGGCTAATACGGTTTGGCGTGCTGCCGGATCGCTAGGGTTGCTGACTAAATTTTGCAGGTTAGAGAAGAAGTCCTGCATATTTGCCGACAGGCTGTTGTTGCTATCCGCCAACAGGTTATCGATTTGCGATACCTGCTGGTAATACGCTGTGGTCGAAGCGTAATCGCTCTGCCCTTGGCGCAGTTGGTTAACGATAAAAGAGTTATATTCGCGGTTAATGCCGCTCACGTTAACACCGTTGCCGATAAAGCCCGTTGGCGTGCTGGTTCCCCCGCTCTGTGCAAAGCTGACGGTTTGGCGGTTATAGCCTTGGGTGTAAACATTGCTCAAGTTATTACTCGCGACGCTCAGCGCGGTCTGTGCGGCGCTTAGTCCACTCATTGCGCTGTTGATTAAGTTAGCCATTCGGGTTCCTTTAAACTTAAAAAAGCCTCACGTCATCACGCGGCAAGGCTCTTGTTGTTGAAGTTGTTATCGGCGGGGTAGCGGTAAACTTGAGGGGAAACTGTGGCTCAAAGCGAACTTATTTTGCCGTTTTTCTCTCTCAGGCTTTCGAGGTTGAAATGAAATACCCCCTCCCAGCCTCCCCCTTGCCAGGGGGAGGAGCATATCGAGATTTCATACAACTCCAGAGGTTTTCCGAGAGGAAGAACGCACCGAGATTTCATGCAACTCCGTTCGGTTCCCTCCCCTGTCAGGGGGAGGGTTAGGGTGGGGGCTACCCACTAAAACAACTTCTCCAAATCCGTGGTATAGGCCTTCACCGCCTGCGCCCCTGCATTTTTAATCTGCCCTATCACCTGCACCAATTTGCTGGCGTAGTTCGGGTCAGTGGCGTAGCCCGCTTTCTGCAAAGCGTGCGCGGCCTGCTCTGGCGTATTGGCATTGGCGACGTTGGCATAGCGTGGATTATTGGTAATCAGTTGAACGTAATCGCTGATCGCTTCCAGATAAGAACCATAAACACGGAACTTGGCCTTCACTTTGTGTGCCGCCCCGTTTTCATATTCCGTGGTGGCGATCTCCGTGGTTGGGCCGTCCCAGCTTTTGCCTGCTTTGATACCAAACAGGTTGTAGCTGCGCGAGCCATCCGGCGTAGGAATTTCACGCTGTCCCCAACCGGATTCCAGCGCGGCCTGTGCCACAATCAGCTGATGCGGAATCCCGCTTTGCTGGCTAGCGACCCGTGCCGCACCGCTCAACTGGGTGACAAACTCCCCGTTGTTGGTTGGCATCGGTGAGCCATGCTGCGGAATACGCGGCATCGCACGGCGCATCACCTGTTCAAGCGCCCGAACCGGCATACTTTGGATAGTCTCGCCATCCAGCGCCATTGGGGTACTTCCCACACTGTCTGGAATGGTCGTTTTACTGCCGGAAAGCTGCTGAACCAGCATATCGGCAATGCCTAAACTGCCCGACATCTCCTGCGCGATCTGCTGATCATACATCGACGTATACAGCTTGGTTTGTTCGGTGCTTAGCTCCCCATCCTGAGGCAAGGCCGCACGCATGCTTTTCAGCATCATTTGTACGAACATCCCTTCCATCTGCTTAGCGGTTTCACGAATCGCTTGATCCGACCCCGCGGCCGTATGGCGTTTGAGCTGGTTTAGCGCCTGCGCGTCATACGCCGCACTTCCTAGAGAGAAGCTATCATTCATCAGATAATTTCCAATTTGGCACGTAAACAACCGGCGCTTTGCATGGCTTGCAAAATGGACATCAGATCGTTAGGCGTTGCGCCCAACGCGTTCAATGTGCGCACCACGCTGTTTAGGTTGGCGCTAGAACGAACCTGCTGTAGCGAGCCCTGTCCTTGCTGAACCGAAATCTGCGTATTTGGCGTTACCACTGTTTGCCCACCGCCAAACGGCGTATTGGGCTGGCTGACGGTGTTTTGACGATCCACCACTACCGATAAATTTCCCTGCGCAACGGCACAGGAATCCAGCTCAACGTTACGGTTCATCACCACTGAGCCGGTACGCGAGTTAACGATAACCTTGGCGTCAAAGCTGCCGACAGACACTTCAATGTTCTGAATATTCGCCAGCACCCGCACCTGATTACTGTTGCCCTGCGGCACCAAAACCTGCACGGTACGAGCATCCAGCGGCGTGGCCGAACCCATTCCACCAAAACGGTTAATTGAATCGCTGATCCGTTGTGCCAAGCTGAAGTCTTCATCATTGAGCTGAAGGTTAATGATATTGCTGTTACCAAAGGTGCTGGCAATTTCACGTTCAATGGTGGCACCGCCGGTGATACGCCCGCCCGCTAACTGATTCACCTGAACACTGCTGCCACCCGCCGAGGCTCCGGCTCCGCCCACTAACACGTTGCCTTGTGCAAGTGCATAAACCTGATTATCAACCCCTTTCATCGGCGTCATCAGCAACGTACCGCCACGCAGGCTTTTCGCGTTACCCATCGACGACACTACGACGTCAATGTTTTGCCCTGCCCGCGAAAACGCGGGCAGCTTGGCGGTTACCATCACCGCAGCCACGTTTTTAAGCTGCATGTTGGTTCCCGCCGGCACGGTAATCCCCAGCTGTGACAACATGTTGTTCAGGCTTTGGGTGGTAAACGGAGTTTGCATGGTTTGGTCGCCCGAACCATCTAACCCAACGACCAACCCATAGCCGATAAGGGCGTTATCACGTACGCCCTGAACGGTCGTGAGATCACGAATACGCTCGGCGCTCGCGCTTTGTGCTACCAAACCAAGACACACGACCAATCCAACTAATAGCGTTTTTGTCCGGTATGCTGCACGCATAGAGCCATATTTCAGTAAGCTCATTTTTATAAAACCATTCCTTATCAACATAGGGTCAGACCTTATTAATACGGTGAAAGGTTGAGGAAGAATCGCTGCAACCAACCCATGTTTTGCGCTTCGTTGATATACCCGCTGCCAACATATTCGATGCGCGCATCAGCCACCTGCGTGGAAACCACGGTGTTGCTGCCGCTGATGGTGCGAGGATTCACGACGCCGGAGAAACGAATAAATTCGGTTCCTTGGTTAATCGCAATTTGTTTTTCGCCCACCACTTTCAGGTTGCCATTGGCTAAAACTTCGGCCACGGTCACGGTAATAGTGCCGTTAAAGGTGTTGTTCGCGTTGGCTCCGCCCTTACCGCCAAACTGGTTGTCACCCGACATATTCATATCGGCACGCGCGTTGCCAAACAGCCCTTCCAGATAGCGCGGTGTGGTCGCCACTTCGAAGCTGGATTTGCCGTTACGGCTGGCGTTCGCCGAAGAGCTTTTGCTGGCGCTGACGTTTTCTTGCAGCGCGATGGTGAGCGTATCGCCAACGTTGCGTGGGCGGCGATCCTCAAACAGCGGCTGGTAGCCGTAGTTCATCGGCTGCACGCTTTGGAAGATAGAACCATTGGCAATGGGGGGTGCCGCCGGTGCCGGTGAGGCCGTGGTGGTTCCCTTCACGATTTGATCGTGTGGAATATAGGCACAGCCGGAAAGCAGTAAAGCCGCACTCAGTGCGGCACTTATAATAAGTTTGCTTGAAACCCCCTCCCAGCCTCCCCCTTTGCAGGGGAAGGAGCCGATCGCGTTCCTACCGTCCCCAGACATTAGGGGTAAGGCGGGGTTATAGCGTACGTCTGACGTCTCAATAAACATGCGGCTATCAGTCCTTAGAGCTGCGTTAAGCGCTGCAGCATCTGGTCAGACGTTGTCACGGCTTTACTGTTGATCTCATAGGCGCGCTGAGTTTGGATCATGTTAACCAGCTCTTCAGCCACATTAACGTTAGAAGTTTCAACATAGCCTTGATACAACATGCCAGCGCCATTCAGGCCAGGCGTGCTTTCGGTCGGTGCACCGGAGCTTTCTGTTTCTTGATACAGATTTTCACCCACGCTCTCCAAACCCGCATCGTTGATAAAGGTGGTTAGCGTCAGTTGTCCAACCTGTGTGGTCGCGGTTTGGCCTTGCTGATTCACGCTCACAATACCGTCACGGCCGATGGTCAGCTTGGTGGCATTGGCAGGGATGGTGATCGCAGGAACCACTTGGAAACCACTTGAGGTTACCAACTGACCATTTTGGTCAACCTGAAATGAACCATCACGGGTATAGGCCAGCGTGCCGTCCGGTTGCTGTACTTGGAAGAAACCTTGGCCTTTGATAGCAACGTCGCGGCTGTTGTCGGTTTGCGACAGGTTGCCTTGGCTATGCAGACGCTCGGTAGCGACAGGACGCACACCGGTACCAATCTGTAAGCCCGAAGGCAGCGTGGTTTGCTCGGAAGATTGTGCTCCCGGCTGGCGCAGCGTCTGGTACATCAGATCTTCAAATACCGCACGTTGGCGTTTAAAGCCGTTGGTGCTGACGTTTGCCAAGTTATTGGCGATAACGTCCATGTTAGTTTGCTGGGCTTCAAGCCCGGTTTTTGCGATGTACAGTGAACGGATCATTCAAACACTCCTACAGTTATTCCAATCGCGCAGCGGCTATTAACTCAATGACAACAGCTGGTTGGCTTTTTGTTCGTTGTCATCCACGCTGCGAATGACCTTCATCTGCATTTCAAAACGACGGGCGTTGGCGATCATATCGACCATCGTATCCACCGGTTTAACGTTGCTTCCTTCCAGCACGCCGGGCATCAGACGAACCTCAGGATCGAGCGTCAGCGTGGCACCCCGTTGCTGCTGGGCCTCAGCCGTGAGATGAAACAGGCCATCGTCACCGTGCTGAACTTCCTGCGCCGTGGCTTTCACCAGCTTCAAGCGTCCAACCTGAGTCGTGGTGTTTGGCTGGTCGCCCGCGCCGAGCGCGGTGATGGTGCCGTCTGCCGCGATCGTGACTTCAGCGCGATCGGGAATCGCGATTGGGCCGTTATCGCCAATCACCAAATTGCCCTGCGAGGTCAACTGCCCCGCGGTGTTGATCTGCAAATTACCGTTACGGGTATAAGCTTCCGTACCGTCGGCATTACGCACCGCCAGCCAGCCATCCTGCTGCAAAGCCACGTCCAGAGGGCGTTCGGTATAGTCCAGCTTGCCCATACTCATGTCGTGCATCGGCGTTGACGCCGCGACCAGCGTGCGGGTTTCAATGCTATCGCCTTCTACCGGCACGGCGCGTAGCGCTGCCAACTGTGCACGAAAGCCGGGGGTGCTGGCGTTCGCCATATTATTGGCGGTTATTGACTGCTGTTCGAGGGTTTGGCTTGCGGCCCCCATCGCGGTATAAATCGCGTGATCCATAGCATCTGCCTGTTACCTCTGAGCGCAGCAAGTTTCCTCTGCGCCCAGAAGATGTGGGTAAGTGATAATTAACGCAGGTTAACCAGCGTTTGCAGGATCTGATCCTGCGTTTTGATGGTCTGCGCGTTGGACTGGTAGTTACGCTGGGCAACAATCATGTTGACTAGTTCTTTACTCAGATCGACGTTAGATGCTTCCACTGCGCCGCTGGTTAATGCACCCAAGCCGCTTGCGCCCGGCACCCCCACAATCGCCTGACCTGACGTCCCGCTCTCTTTCCACATGTTGTTGCCCTCAGACTGCAAGCCTTCTGGGTTGGCAAAGTTGGCCATCACAATCTGGGCAAGAAGCTGAGTTTGCTGGTTGGAGTAGGTGCCGGTGATAGTGCCATCATCGTTAATCTGATAGCCGGTCATCTCACCTGCGGCATAGCCGTCTTGGTTTTTAGCCGTCACGCCGTCTTTACCGGTGTTTTGCTGCATGGAACCGGTAAAGGTCAGGTTGAAGTCTTGCGCAGGTGCACCGTTGTTCGCCGCCATCTTCAGCGCTAAAGGTGTGCCAGAATTTTGCAGCGTACCGTTTTGGTCAAACACAAGTTGCCCCGCGTTCTGCGGTGCTGAGCCCGCGGCAGCAGCGCTGTCCACGCTATATACCGTCCACGGCGTCGTCGTTTTACCCGTTGTCGCTGGTGGTACTGGGGCTGCGGTAACCGGATCACCCTTCACAAAATAGAGATTCATATTGTGGGAGTTGCCCAGCGAATCGTAGGTGGTGATAGAAGTGGCGTAGGTATAGGACTCAACGTCGTCCACTTTGAACGGGGTATTCTTCGGTGCTTCATGCGCCGAGTTCAGGTTCATGCTCATGTTGCCTGAGGTACTGGCCTTGGCCGGCATCATGCCGGTTGGGATCTGAATCGCTGAAGGCTGCGCACCCTGCTGAATGGTTGGCGGTGAACCCGCGGCCGGATAGCCGGTCAGGAACACGCCCTGCGCGTTGGTTAGGAAGTTGTCCTGGTTTTTGGTGAACTGTCCATTACGTGAGTAATACACGCCACCGTTGGCATCTTGCATACGGAAGAAGCCGTTGCCGCTGATCGCCACATCCAAACCACGGTTGGTGGTGGTGGTGATACCGTCGGTGAAGTCCTGCTGTACGCTGGCGACTTTTACGCCTAGACCCACTTTTGAGCCTGCAAACATGTCGGCAAAAGTTACCGAGCCGGATTTAAACCCTACGGTTTGTGAGTTAGCGATGTTGTTGCCGATAACGTCGAGGTTACTGGCGGCGGCGTTTAAGCCGCTGACTGCTTGGTTGAATCCCATGTGAGGTCCTGTATCTGAAGGTCAAAATAAGCGATTAGATAAATCCGTCAGTGCTACAAAATCTGGCGCACGTCATCAAGCGAAGCAGTGCCCGCCATACCGAGTTCCAGCAAAGCACCATTGCCGTTTTTGGTCACGCCGTTAACCATGCCAAAGTGCAGCGGCTGAACCACCATCGGCTGGCCTTGATTGGTTGCGCTAACGCTGAAGGTGTAAGCACCGTTTGGCACATTGGTGCCGTCGGTTTGCGTACCATCCCAGGTATAGCTGTGAACGCCCGCGGTTTGGGTGCCCAAATCAATTTGTTTAACCACCACGCCGTTGGCATCGCTGATGCTAACCACAACGCTTTGCGCGCCACTTTCCAGCTCAAACCCAAACGGCGTGGTGCTGGTGGTGGTATCGCCTTCGTTTTTACCAGCCAAAATATTTTTGCCTGGGATCATCACGCCATGACCAATTAGGCTACTGGCCTGTAAAGACTGGTTGCTATTGATCTGGCCGGAGATAGAACCCAGCGTGGTATTGAGTTTTTCAATGCCGCTCACGGTGTTGATCTGCGCCAGCTGGCTGGTCAGCTCATTGTTTTGTAGCGGATTGGTTGGGTCCTGATTCTTTAGCTGCGCAACCAGAAGCGTCAGGAAGCTGTTGCTTAAGTCCTGACTGTTTTGGCTGGTTAGCCCGTTACTGCTGTTGGTTTTGTTGGTTGCGCTAGAAATATCAACCGGATCATTAAGCGAGACAGAAACTGCCATAGCGCCTCCTGTTATTGACCAAGCGTTAATGTTTTCATCATTAACGATTTGGTGGTGTTGAGGACTTCGACGTTTGCCTGATAGCTGCGTGAGGCGGCGATGGAGTTCACCATTTCCCCAACAACGTCAACGTTAGGCATCCGCACATACCCTTTGGCATCGGCTAACGGATTACCCGGTTGGTACACCAAACGATCTGGCGACGGATCGTCCACCAGCTGCGAGACTTTCACTCCGCCGGTTTCCTGCCCTGGCGCAGCCTGAACTTCAAATACCACCTGCTTGGCGCGGTATGGCTCGCCGTCCGGTCCGGTTACGCTGTCGGCGTTGGCCATGTTGCTGGCCGCCACGTTCATACGCTGCGACTGAGCCGCTAGCGCCGAACCGGAAATATTAAAAATGTTGAGCATCGACATGGTCGTTATCCTTGTTGCAACACAGACATCATGCTTTTGATCTGCCCGCTGATAACGGTGAGATCGGTTTGGTAACGCAGACTGTTATCAGCGAACTCTGTACGTTCACGATCCATATCTACGGTATTGCCATCCAGCGAAGGCTGATCGGGCACGCGGTAAAGCATGTCCAGTTCAGGCGGCTGGAAATTCTGAGCTGGGATATGACGGCTGGAAGTCGTGGTAAGAGAGACACCACTGCCGTTCACTCGGCCTTGTTCAATGGCTCGCGTGAGCTGTGATGAAAAATCAATATCTCTGGCTTGAAAGCCAGGGGTATCAGCATTGGCGATATTGGCAGCCAGGATTTCCTGACGCTGTGCGCGTAGGTTTAAAGCTTCTTGCTGAAAACGTAACGCAGCATCCAGTTTATCGAGCATACCTTCTCCGCTAAGTGGTTTAGGACGTGCTGCCGCCGCATACAACGGGCCAGCAGATCGTCAAGAATGACAATTTGGAGTGGATAGCATAGACGTGGGTGAATACAGACGATGGGAGGAATAAGCGCATAATGCGGCGCTATTTGTGGCCTTTATTTTGCGATGAAGACGTTAGACTAAGGAACTTAAGTTATCCCAATGCCGTCATTATCGCCTGCGGAGGCCATATGCGTTTTGGCTCATTAAAGCCGCTGTTCATCCTAAATGCCGCCCTATTAAGCTGTTCATTTTTGCCAGCCGCTCAGGCAGCATCAGCGCTTGAAGAAGGGCTGCATCAGTTTTTTAGCCAGCAATACAGCGCGGTGAATCAGCAGGTAAACGTCAATATTCGCTCCCCGCAGTCACAATGGCCGAAGTGTGAAATGCCACAGTTTTCTATGCCCTCTTCGGCGCGTCGCTGGGGAACCGTGAGCGTGCTTGCCCAATGTCCGCAGGATAAACGCTATTTGCAGGTGGAGGTTCAAGTTATGGGGGAATACCCCGTTGCTCAGTCTCCGCTGACACGCGGGCAACATATTAGCCCCGCTGATTTTAAAATGACGCAGGGGCGTTTGGATAAACTCCCGGCGGGCAGCATTATGGAAATAAGCCAGCTCGATAGCGCGGTATTAACGCGTGATTTAGCCGCTGGCCAAACGGTCACCGCATCGATGATACGCCGTTCGTGGATAATCAAAGCGGGCCAGTCGGTGCAGATTTTGGCTCAGGGAGATGGCTTCAACGTCACCAGCGAAGGGAAAGCGCTCAACAATGCGGCTATCGCCGACAGCGTTCGGGTACGCTTAGCATCAGGGCAAATTATCACCGGCAAGGCCACCGAACAGGGCTCAATAACGCTGTTAATGTGATCGTTTTAGGTAATGGTCGCGTTTTTTTCGTATTTTTTGAAAAAAAAGTGCAATAAATCGATCGAAACAAGCAATTATGACTAAAGTTATTGGCTGCCGGGCCGATGGTACAAACAGAGAAAAACACGTTGTCGCTGTGTTTAATGACAGAACAGGCTAGCGCCAACTAACCAGTGAGATAATGACAATGAGCATAGATCGCACCCATTCGCTGAGCGGTGTAAGTCCGATTCAGCCAAGAGAAGCATCCGAAATTCAGCAACAGAAACGCAAAGAGGCAGCCAGCCAACCTGCGGTTGACGGCGCACAGGTTAAATTAAGCGATGCGCAGTCACGCTTGATGCAGCCTAACGGCCAAGATATCAACGTTGAACGCGTAGAAGCATTAAAGCTGGCTATCCGCAACGGCGAGTTGAGCATGGATACCGGAAAAATTGCCGACGCGCTGTTGCAGGACACCCACGATTTACTGAAATCAAACGACTGACAGGTAGTCATTTATGCCCGGAACGTTAGACGTGCTGCAACACATGTTGGACACCCTGAAAACGCTTGAAGTTGAGCTTGAAAACGAACAGTCACTATTGTGTGCCGGTCGTGTAGACGCAGTGCGTTTACAGGCCGCCACGTTAGAAAAAGAGAATCTGCTCGCCACGCTTCGCCATCAGGAACAGCATCGTCATAATACCGGCGATCAAGCCCCCTATTCAGAAGATGCCGAACTTTCCACGCTGTGGCAAAACATCATGGATCTCACCAAGAGATTACACGATATGAACCAGCACAACGGCATGTTGCTTAACCAACACCTCACTCGCAATCAAGGCGCACTGGATACGCTGAAAAGCCGTCATGGCCAGTCGCTGTATGGCCCTGATGGACAAGCGCAAAGCGGGATGATTACGGGTAGGAAGTTGAGTATTTAGTTCTTACTTTCAGAAATACCCCCTCCCAGCCTCCCCCCCTTCGCAGGGGGAGGAGCAGATTAAGATATTCTTATATCTCGAAGATAGCATTTGTACTTCCCCACCTACGGCATAGATAACCTCCCTTTTTTAAAAGAAAAGCAGATCGAGGTTCCTAGATATCTACACGGTTTGGTTCCCTCCCCCATTAAAGGGAGGGATGGGTATTAGCGCTCGTCAATGTTTAAAAAGGTGAGATGGTTCGCCTCAGCGATAATTCACAATCACCTGCTGACTCACCACACGCACCGGTGGGTAAATCACGCCTTTGCCCGGGATTTGTAGCGTCATCGTCAGCGGAGATGCGGCGGATTCGCCTTGTAGCGCCGAGCTTTGTCCATTGGCACTGTCCAGCCAAAAGCAACGTAGCGGAGAGCAAAGCTGTACTGCTAATCCTGCTGGCGCAGGATTGAGCAGTTGATAGCGCCAAACCACATCTTGAATCGTGGCTCCAGCAGGAATTCCCACCGAAGGACTTAACGAACGTGACGTGACGCTTACGCCCTTATGGCTGAGCGTTGCACCAGTGCTATCCGCCGACCAACTACCGCCCGCGGCGCTGGCAGAACCGGACGAGATCATCAAAAGAGCGAGTGAGATTACGCGTTTCATTATGCTGAACCAATGGTTGACGTCATTCGTATCTGGCGATTGTCGCTGATTTCCATATTCGACAATACCACCAACTGAGGCAACGAGCGGTGTAGGAAGCGCGCGAGCAGTGGGCGCAGCGCGTGGTTGACCAGCAGCACCGGCGGCGCACCGAGCAGTTCTTGACGCTGTAATGCCTGTTGCGCCTGCTCTAATAAACGATCGGCCAAACCGGGTTCTAAACCACCACCGCCTTGTAATGCCTGCAGTAACAAGCGCTCAAGCGGCGTGTCCAAACCAATGACCTGAATCTCGCCTTCGCCTGGGAACCACTGTTGGGTAATCGCACGGCCTAGCGCCACGCGGATCACCGACGTCAACTCATAAGGATCGCTTTGCGTCGGCGCATGTTCAGACAGCGTTTCAATGATCGTACGCATATCGCGGATTGAGACTTTTTCCGCCAGTAGATTTTGCAGAACTTTGTGCAACGTCGTGAGGGTGACGGTGCCCGGAATCAGATCGTCGGTCAGCTTAGGCATTTCCTGCGTAACGCGCTCTAACAGCTGCTGGGCTTCTTGGCGACCAAACAGTTCGCTGGCATGATTTCCAACCAAGTGGTTGAGGTGAGTTGCCACCACCGTGCTGGCTTCGACCACGGTGAAACCTTGAATCTGCGCCTGCTCCCGCAAGGCGTTATCAATCCAAATAGCAGGCAGACCGAACGCCGGATCGACCGTGGCTTCGCCTTCTAAGGTGCCCGCCGCGCTGCCCGGATTAATCGCCAACCAACGGCCCGGATGTGCCTCACCGCGTCCCGCTTCAATCCCTTTGAGCAGAATACGATAGCCTGACGGACTGAGCTCCAGATTGTCACGGATATGTACCACCGGCGGTAAAAAGCCCATGGTTTGTGCAAACTTCTTACGAATGCTGCGGATACGCCCGAGCAATTCGCCGTTTTGTTGGAAATCGACCATTGGGATCAGGCGATAACCCACCTCCAGACCCAGCGGATCTTCAAGCTGGACATCTTCCCATGTAGCTTCAACCACCGGAGGCGCTTCTGGGATAGCTTGTTCAGCCTGCGAAGGCGCTGCGCGCCCTTCTCGCTTGCTGATCCAATAGGCAATACCCAGCAATGCTGCGGTAAATAGCAGGAACACCAGATTTGGCATCCCCGGAACAAGGCCTAGTAGCCCGAGCACCGAAGCACTTAAAATCATGACGCGTGGATTGCTAAACAGCTGGTTCACCATCTGCTCGCCAACGTCTTGATCGGTACTGACGCGCGTCACGATCACACCCGCCGCGGTGGAGATAACCAGCGCCGGGATCTGCGCAACCAGCCCGTCACCGATGGTCAGCAAGGTGTAGGTTTCAGCCGCTTGCCCAACGGGCATACCGTGCTGAATAACCCCCACCAGCAGTCCGCCGACCACGTTGAGCGCCATGATCATCAGCCCCGCAACCGCATCACCGCGCACAAATTTACTCGCACCGTCCATGGAACCGTAGAAGTCGGCTTCCTGCGTCACTTCGGAACGGCGTTTTTTCGCCTCATCTTCACCAATCAAACCGGCGTTGAGATCGGCGTCAATCGCCATCTGTTTGCCCGGCATACCGTCTAAAACAAAGCGAGCTCCAACTTCAGCAATACGCCCCGCACCCTTGGTGATAACCATGAAGTTGATCAGCACCAAAATGATGAAGACCACGATACCAATGGCAAAGTTACCGCCAACCAAGAAGTGACCAAACGCTTCGATAACCCGACCCGCTGCGGCGCCACCGGTATGCCCATCCAGCAAGATAACGCGCGTGGATGCCACGTTCAGCGAGAGTCGCAGTAAGGTGGAGAACAGCAGGATGGTGGGGAACGCCGCAAACTCCAGCGTGCGCTGGGTAAACATCGCCACCAGCAGCACCATAATCGACAGCGCAATGTTGAAGGTAAACAATAAATCTAGAATGAATGGCGGCAGCGGTAGCACCATCATGGAAAGGATCATCAGGATCAGGATTGGGCCAGCCAGCACCTTCCACTGGGCTCCATTCATTCCCTGTATGCGTAATAACGCAGCCAAATTACTCATCGGTGGTCTTCTCTCCGGCAAAATCCAGTGCTTCCGGCACTGGCAAGTTTTGTGGTTTCTTCGGTGCTAAACCGCCCTCTTTCTGCCAACGTTTTAGCTGGTAGACCCACGCTAAAACTTCGGCAACCGCGGCGTAAAGCGTGGCGGGAATATGGTGTCCAATCTCGCTGTGTTTATAGAGCGCACGGGCGAGCGGCGGTGCTTCTAGCTGAGGGATTCGATGCTGATTCCCCAGTTCTTTGATACGTAGCGCGATTTCTCCGGCTCCTTTCGCTAACACTTTGGGAGCGCTCATTTTGTTTTCCTGATACTGCAAGGCCACCGCATAGTGTGTCGGGTTGGTCACAATCACATCGGCCTTAGGTACATCGCTCATCATGCGGCGACGCGCGGCAGCACGTTGTTGCTGGCGAATGCGTCCCTTGACGTGGGGATCGCCCTCTTGTTCTTTAAATTCGTCTTTGATTTCCTGCTTGGTCATTTTGAGTTTGCTGATGTTGCTCCAGATCTGGTAGAAGACGTCGAACGCCACCATCGGCACCAGCCCTAATACAATCAACAACCCGCACATCCCAATCAGATGCAGCGCATCACCCATCGCGTCGAGTGGCGACTCTGCAATTAAGGCCAGCATTTGTCCCCAGTAGTGCCAGATAAACCATCCGGCCACCCAGCTAACCAGAACCACCTTCAGCACGCCTTTCAACAACTCCGCTAACGCTTGGCTGGAAAACAAGCGCTTTAATCCCGACAGCAGACTCATCTTGCTTAAATCAAACTTGATCGAACCCGGATTAAAGAAAAAACCGCCGATCAGCATCGGCGCGGCCCAGCCGACCATCATCAGACCCAGCAGTACGGGCATGAGCGCCGCCACGGCCTGCTGTAATAAATTGCCAAGCTGGCGCAGCATCTGTTTGTCATTACTTATTAATAGCTGGTCGAACTGTAAGCCCTGCGAAATCATCGCCGAAAGCTGGCGCGCCAAATGCTCTCCGCCGATCAATAGAATAGAAATACCCGCCGCCAGCATCAGCATCGAGGTGAGCTCACGCGAACGCGGTACTTGCCCCTTCTCACGTGCTTTTTCAAGTTTATGGGATGTGGGGTCTTCTGTTTTTTCTAGATCGCTATCTTCTGACACCGCGCAATCCCAAGGCTTTTGCTAAAGATGAAAATTAGTCAGTGCATAGGATGACAGATGAGAAAAAAAGCCATGGCGAGAATAAAGGGGGGAAATTTAGGTTTATTGCGGGATCGTTTGGGGTTGCTCCTCCCCTTGCTTGGGGAGGAGGAAAAACAACGAGAGACACAGTGCTAGAGGTTAGCAATCAACCACTTTGGTTAAATCGCTCTTCTCGGCATCCACGCTATCTTGAGCGAAGAAATCCAAATTGAAATAGGTGTCTTCGGTCAGCAGTTCGACTTTGTGCCAGTATTGCGGCGGTGAAACGCCAAATTGGCCGGCATTGATAGTAACTTCAATTTCTGGCGTCTGCGCCTGTTCGTTGGCAAAGCCATAATATTTAACCGCGCCCTGCATCACAGAAAGTCGGCCATACACCCCGGCTTTAGTGTTGTGGTGGCTTAGCAGCGCCGCAGGTACGGTCTGGCGATTGAAGAACGGTGTGCTACGAGTAACATGATAGTTTGCTGGGATCTTGAACATAGTCTTCACCTTTTCATTTTATATTGAGAGCTGACGCAATAGCGCCAAACCTTGCATCTGTGCGGTTCCGCCCGCGATATAACCCACCAATTTTTCGTCGCGATAGGCCTTTGCCAGCAGGCTGTCGGCATCTTGTTCTATCTGCCAATCTACGTCGGCCCCCCGAGTTTCCCCGGCTAGCTGCAGAGGGAAACGCGGCGTTTTTACATTGACCGGCATCACCGGCAGCGTGACGTGAGTCGGTTCACCCGCGATCGTTTTTGCCAACGCGGCGGCACACTGCGAAATCGGCTGTAAGAACGGCCATAAGCGGCCATCGATCTGCGCCACATCACCCAATGCGTAAATATCGGGATCGGAGGTACGAAGTTGGCTATCAACCACAATGCCTCGTTCAACGTTCAGCCCCGCCAGTGCTGCAAGCTCGCTATTTGGACGTAGGCCTGCGGCACAAATGACATGGTCGAACTCACGAGCTTCTCCGTTAGTGAAAGTCGCTCGCACGCCCTGAGGCAGACGCTGTAGCATCTCCAACGTGTTGTTCAGCAAAAGCTCGCAAGATAGCGTTTGTAACGTTTCTGCCAGTCGCTGCGCGGCAAAATCAGGTAAAAGATTCGCCAGAAGCTGTGACGAAGGATCGCATACGCTGACCTGTTTGCCCGCAACGGCAAGATCGTGCGCAATTTCAGTCCCGATCAAACCGCCGCCGAGCACCAAAACTCGCTCGCCTTGCATCATTCGTTCACGCAGGTGGCGATATTCTTGCAGGCTGTTGAGTGTTTTGATGTCATCACTTGCATCTCCCGCTACCGGAGGAACAAAAGCGCGAGCCCCCGTGGCTAAGACCAGTTTGCTATAGGCCAACGTGCGACCGTTGACCACAATCGTATGTTCCGCGGGATGAATTTCCTCAACGCGCTGTTCGGTGAGCAGCATCATTTTTAGCTCTTGGCGCAGTTCCTGAGCGGTTTTGCGCGTCAACTGCTCTGCGCTTTGTTGCTGGCTAAAAGCATGGCTCAGCTGCGGTTTGGCGTAATCTACGCCGTCATCGGCGCAGATCATCACTAACCCTGAGGTCGGCTGTAACCGGCGCACATTGCGCGCCAGTTGCAGCCCTGCATGACCACTTCCAACAATAATGACAGGATGATTCTCAGCCATAGTCTGTTCCTCAGTCGGCAGGATAGAAGTCGTCTTTACCCATCAGGCACACTGGGCAGAGGAAGCTGTCTGGCACGTCTTCCCATGCGGTACCGGCCGGAACGCCCTGATTTGGCTCACCCAGTTCAGGATCGTAAACCCATGAGCAGGTGCGGCAGATCCATTTACCTGAAGAGGATTTTTCTGCGCCTGCGCAGCCGCTGTCACAACATGCTGGAGCACCAAGCTGGCGGGCAAATTCAGCGCCAAAGGCTTCACACTGAGCCACTGCGTCCTCAGTCGGTTTCCACTCTGCTTTGATACCGCGCATCATCATAAATCCGCAATCTTGCAGGCGCGAAGAGATACGGTCGACGGCACCACCGCTCCAGCCGTGGCTACCAAACGCCGCCGCCGCTTTGCCGGTAAAGCGCAGGCCCTGCATCTCTTCTAGTAACCCTGCCACCTGCGGCAGCATCACGTTATTGACCGTTGGAGATCCGACTAAAATCCCTTTGGATTTAAACACTTCGGTCAGTACGTCATTCTTATCTGAGTTTGCCAGATTGAACTGTTTGACCACCACGCTAGGATCGGCCTGACGAATACCGCGAGCAATCGCCTCAGACATGGTGCGCGTGCCGTTCCACATGGTGTCGTAAATCAGGGTAATTTGGTTTTCCTGATAGCTGTCTGCCCATTTGAGATAGTTTTCAACGATCTGCGTCGGATTATCGCGCCAGATAATGCCGTGCGAAGTACAGATCATATCGAGCGGCAAATTCAGTGATAACACTTCTTCAATCTTTTTCGTGACCAGTTTGCTGAACGGCGTCAGGATATTGGCGTAGTACTTGATGCATTCGTTATACAGTTCGTTTTGGTCAATTTCATCATTGAACAAACACGCACTGGCGAGATGCTGGCCAAAAGCGTCGTTACTAAACAGCAGAGCGTCTTCCGTCATGTAGGTCATCATGCTGTCTGGCCAATGCAGCATTGGCGCTTCAACGAACACTAATTTTTTGCCGTTGCCGATATCAATAGAATCGCCGGTTTTTACCACGCGGAAATTCCAGTCTTGGTGATAATGACCTTTGATGGAGTTCACGCCGTTGGCGGTGCAGTAAATGGGGGTGTTCGGAATTTTGGCCATCAGTGCAGGCAGTGCGCCGCTGTGGTCGCTTTCTGCGTGGTTGGCAATGATGTAATCAATTTTATCGAGATCGATTTCACGCTCTAAATTCGCCACAAATTCGGCGGCGTAAGGTGTCCAGACGGTATCGATCAGAACGTTCTTTTCTTCTTTAATCAGATAGCTGTTGTAGCTAGAGCCTTTGTGAGTCGAGTATTCGCTGCCGTGAAATTCGCGCAGTTCCCAGTCTTGTTTACCAACCCAGTAGACGTTGTTTTTTACTTGAATAGCCATGACCCACTCCTGATTATTGCTCTTTCTTAAATATGCATTTCAAATGTGACTTTGAAATTATAGTATTTAATATGCATTTCAAATGCAACTTAAAGAATGCACTTTTTCTTGAGGTAATCCTTGAGGAGTATCTGCGAGCTTTGGCGGTGAAAATAAAAAACGCCAGCAAGATGCTGGCGTTAGAGTTGTAAGTTTAGGCTCTTATCTCATTAATATTTAAACTAAACCTTCTGGAACAGTCCCTCGCCCAGATAGTGGTTTTTATCTTTCACTCCCGGCAGAACAAAGAAATATCCACCGCCAATCGGTTTGATATATTCCTCTAACGCTTCGCCATTCAGGCGTTTTTGCACGGTAATAAAGCCTTTATCCAGATCGTGTTGATAGCACACAAACAGCAATCCCATATCCAACTGACCGGAATTGGATACGCCCTGTGAATAGCTGTAGCCCCGACGCATCATTAAGCTGCTGTGCGTTTCTTGAGTGCGAGGATTAGCCAGACGAATATGCGCATCCAGCGGAATCACTTTTCCCTCAGGATCCTGAGTGTAATCCGGTTCATCGTGTTCATGCGTCATGCCGAGTGGCGCGCCGCTCGCTTTATCGCGACCGAAAATTGTTTGCTGCTCTTGCAGCGGTGTGCGATCCCAAAACTCCACGCGGAAACGAATAATCCGCACCGCCTGATAACTGCCGCCCACCGCCCATGCTGGTTCTTTTTGGTCAGCGGTGACCCACACGATGTCGTTCATCAGAGGCTTGTCGTCGGCGTTTGGGTTTGCCGTACCATCCTTGAAACCCAGAAGATTGATCGGCGTTTCTTTACCGTGGCTTTGTGCCGCATGGGTTGAGATGAAACCCTCCCGCCGCCAGCGCACGCTGAGTAAGTCGGGCGTGTATTTGATAATGTCGCGCAGTGCGTGGATCACGCTGTCGTTGCTGTTGCTGCAAATTTGGAGCAACAGGTCGCCGTGACAGATCGCCGCATCCAGCGAGTCATTAGGGAAACGCGTCATTTTTTGCAATTGAAACGGCTTGAGCGCAGCCAAGCCAAAACGCTGATCGAACAGGGAATCCCCTACTGATACGGTAATCGTCAAATTATCAGGATAAATGTCCGGCCCCATGATGCCGGAATCCATCGGTGGCAATTTGGCATCCGCATGCGGGGCTTCACCGCCGTGCGTCAAAAAGGCAATCCGCTCGGTGAGCAGTTTCATTAAGCGCTGTAAATCTTGAGCATTCGTTGCCAGCACGTCAAAGGCCACCAGCATCGCCGAAGCCTGCTGCGGCGTCAGTACCCCAGCCTGATGTTCCCCGTAGAAAGGCTGCTTCTGCCAGCGCGCATTCTCGGGGGATTTATCCGTCGCTAACGGTTTGGTGCCGGTATCGGCCTTCACTGCTCCACCTAATACCAAGGCGCCGCTTAATGCGCCAGCGCCTAACAGTAAACGGCGGCGGGAAGGCATTTCGGCCTCCCCCGTCAGCCCGGTGATCGGGCATCCTTTACCACTCATTTTTCTAACCCCAGTATTTCGAATCCCAATTTTGTGCAACTAGCGTGCTAAGCACATCGAGGATCTTAATCGAGCCCTAAAACACCGCGCAGCTGTGCCAAATCTTCTGCCAGCGCAGTGATCGGCCCTTTCATCGCATTGCGATCTGCGGTGGTGAGTTTTTCATAGGACTCATAGCCGTCTTTGGTGCGGTATTTGTCTAAAATGGAATCAACGGTTTTAAAGTTGGCGTCAATTTTGGCGAGCAGTTGAGGATTCGCTTTTTCCAGCATCGGACGCAGCAGATTCACAATCTTTTGCGCACCATCGACGTTGGCACGGAAATCCCACAGGTCGGTGCGGCTGTAGCGATCTTCTTCACCGCTAATTTTGCTTGCAGCCACTTCTTCGATAAGACCTGCCGCGCCACCGACAACTTTGCTTGGAGCAAAGGTCAGCGTCGTCACGCGGGTTTGTAGTTCGAGCACGTCTTTCATCAGACGATCCGCATAGCCGTCCATTCCTTTGGTGGTTTTGCCACCAAACAACACTTTTTCTAGACGGTGGAAACCGGTGAAATTAGGATCTTGGGCCTTTTGTTCGTAGTCGTCTTCACGCGCATCAATGCTGCCATCGAGATCGGAGAACAATTCTGCAATCGGTTCGATACGTTCATAATGCTGACGCGTTGGAGCATAAAGTTTTTGTGCCGTTGCCAGATCGCCTTTTTTCACTGCATCGGTGAAGGCTTTAGTCTGCTCAACCAGCTGTTTAACTTCTTGCATGACATAAATTTTGTATTCTGCAATCGGCCCCACCAGCGCCATTGCGTCAGTCTTCACCGCGGCTGCGCCGTCGGCAGCTTGAACAATGATTTTTCCTTTCGGATTACTCAGCAGCCCGCAGGTCATATCGTATTCGCCCGGCTCAAGGGTTGCCGTCATTTTTTGGGTGAACCCTGGGGCGATGTTTTCGCGCTCTTCCACCACCATGACGCCTTTAAGGATTTCCCATTCCAGACCTTTTTGGCTGTTGTTATGCACGATGAACTGGGTTTTTCCGGCAGGAATTGTGAGCGTCATCGGCTCGCACTGTTTGTCATTGACCGCGATTTTCACCTGCGGCAATGCGTCGGCGGCAAGTGCCGCGGTCGCAGGTAAAGTCAGTAAAGCTAAAGACAGCGCAGTGCGGCGAAAAGTCGTGCTAGACATAGAAATAACTCCCTGAAAAATAGGATAATAGTATTGAAAACTCATTAGCGTGAATGACCTGCTTTACCGTTTACCGCCGCGACATCTGTGCGCTGTGGCATGAAGAAGAAAATCAGTGCTGGGATCAGATACAGGAAATAGACCAACACTTCGCTCACCGAAGGGGCCTCTTGATAGCCTAAAATGCCTTCTAAAAAGGTTCCTAACAGTGAATGGGTTGAAAGCACGTCGGTGAGATTGAAGGCGATATCTTGCAGATAATTCCATAGCCCAGCCTCATGAAAAGCTCGGATAGCGCCTGCGGCAAGGCCTGCAGCAACAAACAGAATGAAGAGGCTTGTCCATTTAAAGAACTTAGCTAAGTGCAGTTTTATCCCCCCCCAATAAATCATCATGCCGACGAGAATTGCTGCGACCAAACCCAGTACCGCTCCGATGGGTGCCTGAACGCCAACGTCTTGCTGAAATGCCGCCAACAGGAAGAAGACCGACTCTAGTCCCTCTCGCGCCACGGCGAAGAAAACCATCGCTACCAGCGCCCAGCCCTGACCTTTGCCTGCGCTGAGTGCGTTATCAATCGCCCCTTCGAGATGTGTTTTTACCGAGCGGGAAACTTTACGCATCCAGAAAACCATGTAGGTCAGAATGCAGACCGCGACCACGGCAACCAGTCCCTCGAACAATTCCTGCTGTTTTTGTGGGAATTCGCCAGTAGTTTCATTGATGAAGATACCCAATCCTAAACAGAGCGCAGCGGCGAGGATGACACCAATCCAGACGACGCCCAACCACTGCGAACGCTGGGTTCTCTTTAAATAACTGGCGATAAGACTGACGATCAACGCAGCCTCAAGGCCTTCGCGGAACATGATGAGGAAGGGAACAAACATGTTTTTCTCTCTTGCCTGCGCATAATGCGCATGTAAAGAACCGTAAAAATAATGATACCGATTATCATTACGGTTAATAAAAAAACAAGCGTTCACCTCATATTATTTGTGAATTAAAGTGTGGCTAGTTGTTACCTTCTGGTATTTGAAATGAAAATAACTTTTAAAAACAAAGCAATGGTTTTTTTAAGTGGGATTTTTTGCAGAGAAAGAACCATGCGAGTGAAAAATAGGCATCTACATCACTGGATAGTTATTCAATTTTTATCACCATAGACATCGGTTCTTTTCACTATTTATCTGGGCCAGCTTAATCTATTTTATAATTCATTCCTTATTTGAATATCTTTCAATATCCAAATATTCAATAAGATAAACAGTTTCTGTTTATTTTTTAGCCCGATATATTGAGGAGAGAAGCATGAGTTTTTCAGTTGGTGATAGCGTGCAAAAAACCAGCGGTGGCCCACGTATGACTGTTGTCGCGGTTAACGACAATGAGATTACCTGTTCATGGAATGAACTAGGAAACGAAAAACAGGAAACTATAACGGCTTCCCATCTGGCCCTCTATCAAGAAGACGGTGATTTTGGCGTTTGCTAATTACTGCCAAATTTTCATCTAATCAGCCCAATGATTTAACGCCGCATTGATAACCCAAGCGGCGTTTTTTTTATCACAAAATATCATTCACTATGGAAACGCTCAGCCGTTTTCACTCGCTGAGTTCTTATCACCTGAAGCCTTGATAGCTTAAGGCTATCTTAAGTTTGGCTCGCTAATCTGCCCCACTATAAAGCGGTTTTATTTATTACGCTTAATTCTTGTCCATTGTTCTATAAGGCATGGTCATTTAACGGGTTTTGGGGAGCGTTTACCTTGCAGCGAAAGGCGTTGAGAGTCAGTTTTTTATCACTGACCATTATTTTGGCCATTTACTTTACTCTCGTAGTTAACTTACCGATTTTATTGCATTTCTATCGAATTTTGACTTCGCTAGATAACTATAAGCTTGGCTTTGCATTTTCAATCCCACTGGTGCTGATTGCTGCCCTGAACTTTGTTTTTACACCGTTCACGTTTAAACCGATTTTCAAACCTTTCTTTTGCGTCATTCTGGTGGTCAGCGCCTTTGCTAGCTATGCGCAATTGAAATACAAGATCATTTTCGATCGCTCGATGATTGAAAACATTTTTGAAACCAATCCCGCCGAAGCTTCGTCGTACTACAATTTCTCGGTGGTATTGTGGGTGTTATTCACCGGCATTCTGCCCTGCGTGATATTAATGAGAACCCAGATTATCTATGCGCACGGCTTTCTCGCCCGCTTTGGGCTGCGTTTAGTTTCTATGCTGGTGTCACTTTTGATTATTGCGTTGGTTGCTAGCCTCTATTACCAAGACTACGCGTCCGTTGGACGTAATAACCGCTCGCTAAATTTGGAGATTGTGCCAACCAACTATCTCTATAGCGCTTCGCAGTATATTAATCGCCGCTATCTGACCAAACCCATTCCGTTCCGTAAGATCGGTGACGATGCAAAACTGGTGCAAAAAACGGGCAGTAAACCAACGCTGGTATTTCTCATCGTTGGGGAAACGGCTCGCCATCAGAATCAGCAGCTACAGGGATATGCTCGCCCAACCAACCCTTATACCAGCCAAGAACCCGACCTGATTTATTTCTCAAAGGTCAGTTCATGTGGTACAGCAACGGCTATTTCAGTGCCTTGTATGTTCTCAAATATGCCGCGTACGCACTTTGATAATAACATTGCCCGCAACAGTGAAGGATTGATGGATATCTTGCAAAAAGCAGGGGTGTATACTTACTGGAAAGACAATGATGAAGGATGTAAGGGCGCCTGCGATCGCATCCCAACACAAATAGTGCCAGCGAACAGCGACAAAAATCTTTGCGATGGCGAAACCTGCTACGATGCCGTGCTATTAAACGATTTGGATAAACTCATTCCGAATGATGGGAAAAATAAGACGCTGGCATTCCATCTTATCGGCAGCCATGGGCCAACCTACTATAAACGCTACCCTAAAGAGTTTCGTTTCTTTGTCCCTGACTGCCAGCGTAGTGATATTGAAAACTGTACCCAACAGGAATTAGTGAATACCTATGATAACACCATCCGGTATACCGACTATGTTGTGAGCCAGTTCATTCAACGGCTTAAAGGATACGAAAAAGACTATAACGTTGCGTTGTATTATGTGTCTGACCATGGTGAATCATTGGGCGAAGACGGTTTGTATTTACATGGAACACCTTATAAGTTTGCACCTGATGAGCAAACTAAGGTCCCAATGGAAATGTGGCTATCAGATGGCTTTGTTCAAGCCAATGGAATCAATCGTGATTGTGTCGCTAAGCTGGCCAAGACAAACGACTATTCACACGATAACCTCTTCCATACCATGCTGGCCATGATGAATGTGCAGACTAAGGAATACGATCCTAGCTTGGATATTCTTAAAAGCTGCCGGACAGCGAAACCGTGATAGCGCCATGAATAGGATGATCGTTATCACAATTTGAATTATTAGAAAGCCACGAATACATCGTGGCTTTTTTATTTGAATTAAATTACTCATAACAAATGCACCACATTCCTGCGAGTTAGAGAGTAGAGGAAACTCCGGTAATAAAACTTCCGCCATAATGGCCTTGTATTTGTAAGCACTAATCCCCTTGCGGAATAACCTCTTCCGCAGATTAACAACCTGAATGAACACGCCTCCACTTCATATTTGTTTTTATAATGTAAATTATTAGTTTAATTGAAAAAATAGATAATAAATGTCACAATTCAGCCATTCAGAGAATTTTCAGTTCTACTGTAATCTACAGATATCATTCTCCTATACGCTTGAATGTATGCGGTGAAATTATATTTTTACATTAACTCTAACCGACTAATGCGAACTCGCAATGGCTTTTAAATTCAGCTCAAACTTGAGAAAACAAATAACGGCGTTTATTGTCACTCTGCTTTTTTTCCCCATCGCTCGCAGTATCTCTCCGCATGCCGTTATCTATTACGAGAACGTTCATTTAGCTTATCTACCCGTCAGTTTAGCAACGGCAATGATCCTGCTATTTGGGCGAAATGTATTAATCCCGCTGACGGCGGCGTACTGCATCAGCTATCTGATGATCCCTTTCTTCACGCCCTCATCGGCAGTGGCAATGACCTTGAGTATCGTTATCCCTTTGGCTGGCTGCTCATGGATCGTTGAGATAATTTTAGGCAAACGCTGGCGCTATAATATTGGCAATAAAGGGATCGGTGTACGCCTGTTTTGGCTAGGGCTAATTGCCCCATTCTGGATGAAAGTCATGATTGTGGCTTGCGGCACGCTCATCGACGCACCGCCAACGCTTGAGCGCTATTTTAGTCTGAGTGCTGATGTCTATACGCTGATCAATATTCAAAATCTGATCATCGCTGCGGTTATCTTTAGCGTCATATTCTATTACGGCATAAGAATGTTGCTAAATTGGCGCTATGCTCGAACCTTTTTCTTGTTTGACCTAAAGTTGGCAGTGAGCAATGAAGGCCGCTTAATCAATATCTGTTGGTTTGTATTACTTGCACTATTCTTGATTGTATTTTGCTTACCCTTCAATACCGTATTGTTTTCAGGCTTTGTTGCCCCCGCGATATTTGTTCATTTTAACTACGGCATCAAACGCTTTAGTACCCGCTTAATCATTATGCTGTGGTCGTTCACTGCTCTTATGCTACTAACCTATAGCAAAAGTTTTTTACACATCGCCAATAATGCCTTTGAGCTTACCTTTATCTCCTCGGTATTTATCGCATTCACTGTTTCTATTTTTTATCTGTCGATGATGTTTAAGAAAAGTGATTGGATGCAGAAAGTCTACGCGCTAATGGCGTTGACCGATCCCATGACGAAGCTACCCAATTTACGTGCGCTCGAGCATCATGTCCGCACACATCCTAAAGGCGTGCTGTGTCACCTGCATCTTTCCAGCCTTGAGTTGCTTAGCCGCCATTATGGGCTTCGTATGCGGATCCATTGTAAACAAAGCATTGCTGCCATCATCCATAGCCACTTAGACAGCGGTGAGCATGTATATCAATTGCCTAGCTGCGATTTACTTATTTTTCTATCTGGCAGTGAATATGAGAATATTCCCCGTTTAAATGCACTCCGCCAAAAGCTCAAAGAATATCCGCTAAGCTGGAATAATATTCAGGTTGAACTGCACTATGGATTATCTTACGGCGAATTTAATCGTGACACCGATAACCTTCATCGCTGCATTGGCCAGCTAAGTTATCTGTGCGAAAAAGCATGTGAAGAGGATCGTCTCTTATGCCTCGATGAAGGCAATCAGGTCGTCGCAAGTCAGGTGTCAGACCGTGTGGTGCTGTTACAAAAAATCAAAAATGCCCTTAATGAAAATAACATCATGCTGCATGCACAGCCGATTGAGCACAAAAATGGCACCCGCTATTACGAAATTTTGGCACGTCTAAAAGATAACAATGAGATTATTACGCCAGATAAATTTATTCCTTTAATTGCAGAATTTAACCTGAGTCCACGCTTCGATCTGCTGATGGTAGAAAACGTGGTCAAATACATACGGTCGCAAAACCTAGATACAGAAGAAATATGCTTCTCCGTTAATCTGATGCCTCTAACGTTGATGCAGCACCGTATTGCCGAGCGCATCATTGCTATTTTTGAACAACACCAAGTTCCCCCTTCTGCCGTTGTTTTTGAAGTCACCGAAGAACAAGGCTTCATCAATGCCGCGGCTGCCCACCATTGCATCAGTACGTTACGCGGCTATCATTTTCAAATTGCCATTGACGACTTTGGTACCGGATTTGCCAACTATGAGCGATTAAAAAAGTTGAATGCCGACATCATCAAAATCGATGGTTATTTCGTCAAAAACATTACTAGCAACCGCGTTGATCAGATGATCATAAAATCCATCTGCGAAATTGCGGGGGAAATGAAATTAAAAGTCGTCGCGGAATACGTGGAAACACAAGAACAGCGCGATGTATTGATCACCTTGGGCGTAGAGTATCTGCAAGGGTATCTTTTAGGCAAACCCGAGCCTTTAATTATTACATAGCCAACATATTGATTTATTTATGCAAGCGAGCAACAGCGTGGGCTTAATCACAGACTAATTGTAAAAAAAGTGATTATCTACGCGCCTTAGTTTACTGTTTTATCCTTACGCTTTTTCATGATAAAACAGTGGTGAATAAACCATCATGTTGCGAGCATTCTAATGATTAAGTGGCCTTGGAACGCAGGTGAAAATCGCCCTCTTGCCAATTATCCCTGGGATGAGGCGTTAGCTATTCCTCTGCTTGCAACCCTCACACCAGCCGAATCGTATAAATTAACGCTGATTGCCTCAAAATTCTTACAGCTGAAACGCATTGTTCCATTACAGGAGCTCTGTCTTTCCCCCTTGCTTGAGGCTCGCATCGCGTTACTCTTTTCACTCCCCGTGCTCGAACTTGGTATTGATTGGCTTGATGGCTTTCATGAGATTCTGCTCTACCCTGAGCCTTTTATTTTTCATGAAGAATGGCAAGATGACATCGGCCTCGTTCATACCGGCCCCATGGTGCAAGCAGGACAATGCTCGGCGCAGGGACCGGTTATTTTGAACTTGATGGATGTGAAAGACTCTTTCGATCTTTCTGGCTATAACCTTATCATCCATGAAACGGCACATAAGCTCGATATGCGTAACGCTGGCGTCGCTACCGGTATTCCCCCCATTGCGCTTAAAGACGTTGCTCAGTGGGAATATGATCTGCAAGCGGCGATGAACGCGATTCAAGACGAAGTGGACGTTGTCGGAGAGGCAGCCACCAGCCTTGATGCTTATGCAGCAAGCGAACCAGCAGAATGCTTTGCAGTGCTTTCTGAATACTTTTTTAGCGCACCGGAACTACTCTACGGACGTTTTCCCTGCATGTATGCGCATTTTGTAAAATTCTATCAGCAGGACCCACTTGCTCGACAGCAGCGCGCACAGGCGAGCGATCTGTGCGCCATGAATGTTAAATAGCTATTCGCGCTGTTCTCTCATTGACCAGAATAGTGCGTTGGAAATGACGCAGAGAGAATTCAGGGTCGTGGCTTATCGCTATCACGGTAGTTCCTTGATGACGATTTTCTTCCAACCAAGCGTCAAAAATCCCCATCCAATACGGATCAAAATCTCGGCTCGGCTCGTCTAAAAGGAGTAAGGGGGGCCGCATAGCACATAGGCACGCAACGGCGACCATACGGCGCTGTCCACTGTGTAAATCGAGCGGATGTTTATTCGCAACGTCGGCTAAGCCACATTTTTCGAGAGCATGTTGAACTTGCGCCTCAATAATTGCCGACGACAAACGCTGTAACCGCAGTCCAAACCGGATTTCATCTCGTACTGAACTATGGAACAACTGACGTTCAACTTCCTGAAATAAAAAACCAATCTGGGCCGATTTTTCTACTGACTTCAATTGCGCAAGATCGACTCCATCCAAATACACCGCTCCACTGCTCGGTTTAAGTAAGCCCGCAGCGAGCCGAAGCAGAGTCGATTTCCCCGCACCGTTTTCTCCGGTAATCACCCATTGTTCACCATGTTTGATATGCAAGTTCACATCTTGAAGGCAGTCACTCTCCGCCTCCCAACCAAACGCCATATTTTCTATGTTTAGCATCGCTGGCAGCCTCGCATAAAAGGAGTAAACACCTGCGATATCTCATTGAGACTCTGAGTTTCTTGCAGCAATTCCGTTTTCAGCTGTTCGGGCAATACCACTTGTTGCATTAATGACGTAGGAAGCGCTTCATCAAAAGGGCTCGTACTGCCTTCTTTCAGTAATAAACGCTGCGGGCAATAATCTGCCGCAGGGAAAAGACGATGTTCAAGCATAACCACCGAACACTGCAACTCTTGCACATAGCATTGAATAGCATCCAGTACTTGGTACGTTGCCTCTTGGCTTAATCGCCCTAACGCCTGATCGAGCACTAATAATTTTGGATGCATGACCAAAGCACAGGCGAGTAATACCCTCTGCGCTTCACCACCCGATAGCGTTTGAGGGTTACGTAACCGGAGATGTTGGCACTTAAAGCGCGTCAACGCAGTCTCCACCCGACTCAATATTTCAGCTTTAGGCAATGCTAAATTCTGTGGTCCAAAGGCTATTTCATCCTCAACGGTAAAGCAGCAGCCAGAGAACTGTAAATAGGGCGATTGTTGAACCCACTGGCAAGTGTGCTTCATCTCATTCTCAAGCAAAATGTTGCTCCCCAACACCTCGCCCCTACCGTCAACATGCCGCAACGAGCGAGCCTCAAGAACGCCAACCAAAAATTTAGCCAGCAGACTTTTTCCAGAACCATTGCCCCCTAGAACGGCAAGCCATTGTCCTTCTTCTAGCTTTAAGGTTATTGGCCCTAGCTGAAAAACATCGTGCACATCCACCACTAGCCGATCGATATCGAGTGATAAAGCCAAAACGCACCTCCTTCGACGAGCAAACAGCAAAGTAAAACAACGCGTAAAAAGGGCTCCCAGCGATGTTCGAAGATAGGTTTCAGCACGGTACGATGTGGATAGCGACGAAATGCCCGCGCATCTAGCGCAGAACTTCGCGTGGTTAAATCATTGAGGATTTGCAATAGTAGAGGTGAAAGCAATGGCACAATCGTTTTCAGCCGCTGAATAAGGGGGCCATCAAAACTCACGCCACGCGCGCTTTGCGCTTCTTTAATCGAGGCTAATTGCTGCTTAAGCTGCTCCTTAAGCAGCAGAGGGCCAGCGCACAAATAAGCGATGCCAACAGGTAGACGGCTAGAGAACAAGGCAGCAACAAACAGCTGAGTGGGCACCTTTTGCAGCCACAGTTGGGCAACGGCGAAGAAAACGAGCAGGCGTAGCCACAATTCGACGGCAAAGATGGGAGCGGCAAAACTGATTTTGTCACTATGAGAAAACAACGATTGCAGCCAGTGGCTATGAACGAGCCACAGCCCCACCCCCATGGGGATCATAAATGCCATCACAATTTTGATACGCCAGCGAGCTTGTGGCCACATCATAATCATGGCCACAGGCGCCATGCCCCACCCCATGAGAATCGGCAGAGGTAGAAACAGCGCGCTAGCGGAATACCAGAGCCAGAGCGCTAGCCATGTGAAAGCATGCATTAACGTATCAGAGCCATATGAGGGAAATTATGGCGCGTGCGCTCTGGCATGCGGCGTAGAAGCGCCCATACGATCAACACGGTTAAGATTTTATCAATGAGATTCACACCGACAACGGTGAAGGCAACAGACTCTTGCAGCCCTTCGCCCACAGCATGCAAATAAGCCACCACGAAATCAGCACCGCTTCCTGTCGCACCACCAAACAGATAAGTTCGAATAGGCACGGCGACTACCGTTAAACACAATGTGATAACTACGCCAGTTATCACTACACGGCCAAACGATTTAAACCATCCCGCACGCGCCATCACACCGGCAACACAGCCAATAACCATGGAAACAGGCGCAAAAGCAGCCGCAATCGGGCCAGTTAAAAGCCCCCAAAGTAAGTTAGTCACTAGCCCTGTAAACAACGCAACCCACGGTCCCGCCAGCACCGCGCATAGCACCGTGCCAATCGAATCTAAAAAAAGTGGCAGTTTAAGCATAGAAATCATCTGCCCTGCGATCATGTTAATCGCGACACAAATGACAATCAGAACTAAGCTACGGCTGGAAAGTTGGCGTTTCTCTTTCATTTACGCTCATCCTTAAGATTGTTGCGGGGTGCGATAGCTAACTCTTCGTAGCCAGATAAAACACAGTGCTGACGCGAAAAATCGGCATCACACAGCTCACCAATGATGACTTCTAACGTCGTTCTAACGATATTTCCAGGCATAACATGGCCGCCGATCATTCGTCCGGTTTCATCGGCAACCGACATATGCAGATGTTCGAATTGGCTATCTAAAGTTCCACCGAGAGCAATAACTTCAAATTTCCCTTCAATTAAGCTAGTGCGCTCGCATCCAGCGTACCGCAATGAAACGGTCGAGAGGCTTCCAACTACCGAAGCGATCCAACCAGCTTTAATATGATTATTGGCAATAAACTGCCTTAACTCGGCAATTAACTCTGTTCCCGGCAGCAGTCTGAGGGGATAGAACTGGCTCGATGAGACTAAATCCTTAGCACGCATAAGTATTCCAGTATGTGATTAAACCGCACAATAGTAAGAAAAATAAAAGAGTTACTTTGCGATAAAGAACAAAGTTTTAGCTTTTTGTGCACTTAATCAGCAATCAATCTCACTATTTTAATTAGCCGTTGACAGTCACCGCCGTGCTCGCTAATATCTGCCCCGTTCAAACGATTCCTCTGTAGTTCAGTCGGTAGAACGGCGGACTGTTAATCCGTATGTCACTGGTTCGAGTCCAGTCAGAGGAGCCATATTTGAAAAGCCTGCTTAAGGAAACTTAAGCGGGCTTTTTGCTTTTTGCTTTTTGGTTTTCAGCAAAAAAGCTTGCTTCGCTTTTCAGTCATAATTAGTGGCAAAGAGACAAATATTCATCATTCTGCTTAGAAGATAAGCGAACAGCGTAAAAATAGCGATTTAGGCTTTACAGTCTCATGGCAGGCCGCTATTATTCGCCTCGTTCAAACGATTCCTCTGTAGTTCAGTCGGTAGAACGGCGGACTGTTAATCCGTATGTCACTGGTTCGAGTCCAGTCAGAGGAGCCATATTTAAGAAGCCTGCTTAAGGAAACTTGAGCGGGCTTTTTGCTATGTTAATCTCAGAAACTTGAACCACTGAAATTCATATAGTTGCCCGCCATCTATTCAACATACACCCACTTTTGCAGGTTTTATCTTTCAAATACATACAAGCCAACAAATGATGAAAAATCATCTATATAATTCAAAAAAATCAACATGATGAAGATAAATTAATCAAATAAACCTTATTTCATTTTTAACGCTTTACAGCCGAATACGTACTCGCTATTATTCGCCCCGTTCACACGATTCCTCTGTAGTTCAGTCGGTAGAACGGCGGACTGTTAATCCGTATGTCACTGGTTCGAGTCCAGTCAGAGGAGCCAAACTCTTGTTTTCATGCCGCTCTGCGAATCCTTATGTAATTTAGATTCAATAAGTTAGCGTGAAAAGTCTTCCCGATGTATTTTTAGTTTTCCCTCCGCATCGGGAGAATTTGGTGGTCAGATTTGGGGTCAAGTTGGTTCGATGACGGAGTGACCCCCAAATGTCTCTTAACGACTCAAAAATCCGCAACTTAAAACCATCCGCAAAACCCTTTAAAGTCTCCGATTCCCATGGTCTGTATCTGCTGGTTAATCCAGGCGGTTCACGTCTCTGGTATCTCAAATATCGTATCAATAGAAAAGAATCTCGCCTTGGCTTAGGCGCATACCCTGATGTGTCTTTGGCTGATGCTCGTCAACAGCGTGATGGTATCCGTAAATTGCTGGCGCATAATATCAATCCTGCACAACAGCGCTCTGCGGAAAGATCCACTTCCTCGCCAGACAAAACTTTCAAGTATGTGGCACTGGACTGGCATAAAAGCAACCGAACATGGTCAGAGAACCACGCCTCCCGTCTGCTTGCCAGCATGAACAATCATATATTCCCTGTGATTGGACACTTGCCCGTAGCAGAACTAAAACCTCGTCACTTTATTGACCTGCTAAAAGGCATTGAGCAAAAAGGTCTGCTGGAAGTCGCAGCACGCACCCGGCAGCATATGTGCAACATCATGCGTCATGCCATACATCAGGAGTTGATAGAGAACAATCCGGCAGCAAATCTGGAGGGTATCATCTCCCCGCCCGTTAAACGTCACTACCCCGCCCTTCAGTTGGAGCGGCTACCGGAACTGTTGGCTCGCATTGAGGACTACAAGCAAGGACGAGAGTTAACCCGCCTGGCCGTATTACTCACCCTTCACCTATTCATCCGTTCCAGCGAGCTTCGTTTCGCCCGTTGGTCTGAGATCGATTTCAAAAATAGAATCTGGACCATTCCTGCCACTCGCGAGGCCATCTCCGGTGTCCGCTACTCTGGGCGTGGTGCAAAAATGCGCACTCCACATATCGTTCCACTCTCCCGTCAGTCCATCGCTATTCTGAAACAGATACGGGAAATATCCGGGCATCGCGTGCTGATATTCCCCGGTGACCATAATCCGTATAAGCCAATGTGTGAAAACACCGTCAACAAGGCGTTGCGCCTGATGAGATATGACACAAAAAATGAAATCTGCGGCCACGGATTACGGGCAATGGCCTGTAGTGCCCTGATGGAGTCTGGCCTGTGGGCACAGGATGCGGTTGAACGGCAGATGAGTCATCAGGAGCGTAACAGCGTTCGAGCGGCTTACATCCATAAAGCAGAATATCTCGATTCCCGTAAAGCGATGATGCAATGGTGGTCGGATTATCTGGATATGTGCAGGAAAGCGTATGCCCCACCTTATATTTGTGGGAAGGAAATCAGTTACACAATGGGATAACCCCTCTGACAGAATAAGCCACAAAAAAAAGCCGTATCAGTCTGTACTGGTAGGGCATTTTTCTGGCTTCAACTCGGAGAAATTGTTAAGCCGTTTATGAGCATCTTTAACCGAATTGACCTGCGTGAATCGAAAGTGTGAGGTCCGCTTATCATTTAGATCTATCCACGGAAACGGATTGGGTCAGTTATGAGCGAACTATAGTCATTCTAACCCTGAGAATTACACTTTTGAGTGATTCAGGGTATGCGCTTACTGGTTACGAATATTGAGCGAGAATCATGTGATGATCGCCGCTTCTCTTTCGAACCAGTAGGTGCTCCGCGTTCGCTAACGAATACTCAGGGCATGCAGATACACTGCTGACTATATTTCTTTCGAAGAGCGTGGAATGCATACCAATCCCCGATGAAAGGAGTTGGTGATGACTGCGACTAATCAATTTGCTGCACATGTTGGTCTGGACTGGGCAGATAAAAAACACGATGTCTGTGTTCAGTTCAAAAACGGTGAACGCGTATTCCATGTGATTGAACATACGGCAGAAGCGCTTGATATCTGGCTTACTGAGTTACACCAGAAGGTAAAAGGCAGAATCGCAATAGCTCTCGAGCTGAAGAAGGGCCCCGTGGTATATGCTCTTCAAAAATATCCCTTTATCACCGTTTTCTCCGTCCACGCTTTGTCCCTGGCTCGTTACCGGCAAGCCTTCTCACCCAGCGGCGCTAAAAATGACCCGCAGGATGCCGAGCTAGCATTAGAGTTAATGCTACGCTATCCCCAAAAGATAAAAGCCATTGAACCCGACAACGCAGATATCCGGTTACTCCAGCAATTAGTTGAGCAGCGCCGACTGCTGGTCGAAGACAAGCGTCGCTTTGTAAATCGGCTCATCAACACGCTTAAGCAGTATTACCCCCTGCCCCTGGAATGGTTCTCCCATCGGGACAATTCACTGTTCTGCGAGCTAATCATTCGCTGGCCCAGCCTGCAACAACTCAAACGGGCTCGCAGCGATACTGTTCGTCATTTTATGAACGCTAAAGGTGGTCCTGCTGTTGCATATACCGAACAGCGGGTTGCAAGTATTGCCAATGCTATTCCACTGACCACAGATAAAAGTGTAATAGAGGCAAATGCATTGATGGCAACAGCACTCGCATCTCAAATCAAACTGGCAGGCGACCTAATCAGAACCTACGACGAACGTATTGAATCCTTATTCGGTACGCTTCCGGATGCAGAACTGTTCAAATCACTTCCTGGAATGGGACCGTGCATGGGTCCAAGGATGCTTGCCGCACTGGGTGATAACCGCGACCGCTTCAACAGCGCTGAAGAAATTCAAAACTACGCAGGTATTGCACCGGTGACAGAACGAAGTGGCCAGAAATCCTGGGTTCACTGGCGATGGCAGTGTGCTAAGTTCGTCAGGCAGACTTTTGTTGAATGGGCTGCCAAGACGGTTAACTCATCATACTGGGCCAGACTTTATTATCAGGGACTGCGAGAAAAAGAGAAATCGCACCAATCTGCAATCCGGGCTCTTGCTTTCAAATGGATAACGATCATTTACCGCTGCTGGAAGACCAAACTCGGTACGATGAAGCGAAGTATTTGCTGGCTCTCGAAGCGCGACACTCGCCCTTACTGAAGCCATAAAAAGCTTGTTGAATGTCTCAGGGCGTGAAGCGGACGCTGGTGTTCTTTGAATAAATCCGGCTTCTGTGCTTGTGCACTAATCCAGGGAAGAAAAATATTGCGTCGGTGATTTACCCAGCGCTTTTCTGAACATCGTAATAAACGCACTGACCGAATCATATCCCAGCGTTCCGGCTACGCGCTGCACGGGCTGACCTTCAGACAGATGGCTCAGGGCAATCATCAAATGCAGCTGCTGACGCCAGCGACCAAAGCTCATTCCTGTCGCCTCTTTTATCAGCCTGGCCAGAGATCGTTCGCTGATGGCCAGATGAGCAGCCCAATGCTTTAACGTTCGCCGGTCATCTGGCTCATTAAAAAGTGCCTCAGCCATAATCCGGATTTTAGGATGATCTGATACAGGAAGATGGAGTGCTTCAACCGGCACATCCGGAATATGCTCCAGCAGCACCGCTGCAAGCCTGGCGGTTTTACTGTCAGGAGAATAAGCATGTTCCTGCTCTGCAAGATACAGAACAAGCTCGCGAACCAGAGGTGTAATCGCTATGGTACAGCAGATTTTCGGCATCGCTGCCGTGCCGGGCTCGATGAATAAAAGGCACGTGTCTGCATTCTTCGTGATCCGGCAACGGTGGGGGATTTCTCCCGGAACCCAGACGGCATGTCCTGGTGGAACAAGCCACAGCGCATCCTCAACCTCACAGCGCACTGCACCGCGCAAAGAGAGAATAAGTTGCCCCTTGCGATGAGCGTGCGGACTTTGCCCGGCATACTCACCTGACGATGATACATGCAGGGCGATAGCGGCCTGACTGAAATCATCGGCATTAAACTCTTCCGGCGAGGTCACAGATTTTTTATTAACTGGCATGATTTAGCTATATGTTGTCAGGTTATCTATATTCTGTAACTCATGCGTCCTTTAAAGTCTTTCTTTTTTCAGAGAAAGCAAAACTTATGTCCCACACTACGAACAAGTGGTCTTCAATCATACTTGTGACCGGCATCCTTTTTATCGCCATTAACCTGCGTGTTCCTTTTACCGCTATAGCACCCGTTTTAGAGTCCATTCGCCATGATTTTGGGCTAAGTATCACAGCCGTTGGGTTGCTTAACTCGCTTCCTTTACTGGCCTTTGCCGCCTTTTCTCCACTGAGCGCATCGATTTCCCGCAAGTACGGCCTGGAACGCACCCTTTTTGGTGCCCTGGTCGTGATTTCAGCGGGGATTCTGCTTCGCTCAACAGACAGCGTCTGGGCGCTTTATGGCGGAACAGTGTTAATTGGTATCGGGATTGCCCTGGGCAATGTCCTGCTGCCTGGCCTGATCAAACGTGACTTTTCCGGCAACGTGGCTTCCGTGACGGGAGCATATTCCATCACCATGGGCGCCGCTGGCGCCATTGGATCTGCCATTGTCATTCCTCTGACGCAGAGCTGGGGCTGGAACATCGCGTTAGCCATGTTGGTTATTGCACCGCTCCTTGCGTTGCTTTTATGGTTGCCGCAGTTGAAGAAAAAGCATCAACTGCCAGTAGCAGGTGAGAAAAAAGCAGCGACCGTTGCGGTCTGGCGCTCGTCTCTGGCGTGGCAGGTCACCTTGTTTATGGGCCTGAATGCGATGCCGTTTTATGTTGCGGTCGGCTGGCTGCCAGCCATTCTGACAGACAGTGGGCTCTCCTCAGCTCAGGCTGGTGAGGTACATGGCATCCTTCAGCTCACCACCGCCATTCCCGGCCTGATTCTGGCAGCCACGCTGCGTCGTCTTAACGATCAGAAATTAGCCGCTGCTGGCGTCAGCCTGTTAACCGCAGTGTCCTTTATTGGCATCCTTTATTTGCCAAATCTGGCGATGCTGTGGGCTGCACTCCTCGGCTTCGGCTCGGGTGCCAGCATGATGCTGGGTCTGACCTTCATCGGGTTGCGCACTACAAACGCTGGTGATGCTGCCGCGCTGTCAGGTATGGCGCAGAGTATCGGTTATCTGATGGCGGCGATGGGACCGCTGTTGCTGGGTAAAGTACAGGAGTTGTCCGGAGGTTGGACGGTGCCATTACTGATGACCACAGCAATCTCAGTTGCAGGAGCCTGCACCGGAATGGCTGCCGGACGAGATGCGCACCTGGAACCTGTACAGCAGCCGGGCTGAATGGGTTTACACAGCAAGGTACCAGCTGATCCTCTGCGGCGGATGCTTTCCATCGAGGTTCTGAAGCGTCTTAATGGTACCGGAGCCATCTGTACTATCCCGATGAGCGGACTTTTCGGTGAAAAGGCCGCTCAGGGCGAGCGTAACATTCAGCGGCCGCCCTGAAGCTCAGGGCGATCGCGGTCAGTAATAATATAATAAACAAGCCTTATGACTGTTTGGCAACGATGAATCGCTTTTCATCACTCATAAAGGCTTTTTCACTGGCGGGTGAAAGGATGGCACCGAAATTCATATGCGCGCGGAGTTTCCATGATGGAGGAACATTCCACTCAGTGCGAATATCTTCATCGATCAGAGGATTATAATGCTGCAGGTTGGCACCAATTCCTTTTTCAGCCAGCGCCAGCCAGACAGCATACTGTGCAATACCTGTGCTGTGCTCAGACCATACCGGGAAATTGTCCGCATAGGCCGCAAACTGCTCCTGTAGTGACTTGACAACATCCTGATCCTCGAAAAAAAGTATTGAGCCGGCAGCCGCTGCAAACCCGTCTATTTTATCTGAGGTGCCGGAGAAACTTTCTGCAGGCACGATTTTGCGTAACTGTTCACGCGTGAGTTCCCATAAGCGAGCGTGCTGCTCACCCAGTAAAATCAGAAGCCTTGAGCTTTGCGAGTTAAAAGCAGAAGGAGCCTGCTTCACTGCCTCAATGACAGTGCCGATCAGCTCGTTCTCCGGGACAGGAATATCTTTTCCAAGTACATAAATGGTGCGTCGTTTTCTGGCAAGCTCTAAAAAGTTACCTGTCATGAATTAGCCCTCAGATGAATTGTTTGACATCGTAATTTGCCCCGTCTTGCCCTCTGACTGGACTGATAGGGTCAGCATGCAATAATACACGCTGACTCATTAGTGCATGCTTTCCGAAGGATTACGGACAGGATGCGACATTGTTAAAAGTTTGGACTGGAAGTAAAGATGCTTCATCAGCCCACGCTTCTGAAGCATTAACGGCTCCGCATCTTATTAATCTGAATACGCCTCCGAAGACACGGTCAGTGTGATATTATCGCTTACATAAGGAACGTATTTATCAATTTTAAAGTCTGATCTCTTAATCACACCGGTGGCGTTAAAACCTACCGCATTTTTCTTCTCCATAGCCTGAAAACCTGCTTTGTTCAGGGTTGCATGAAGAATAACCGGCCGGGTTATGGATTTAATGGTTAAATTTCCCCGTACGTCATACTTATCACCATTCATTTCAATGCTGGTGCTTTTAAAATTTGCGACCGGATATTTCTCCGCATCAAAATAATCTGGCTGACCAAACTCTTTATTCAGTGCTGGAACGCCGGTATCAATACTGGCTACAGGAATGTTGATATCAACCAGTGATAAAATTTTTGTTGCCGGATCGAACTTAACTGTGCCATCTACATGATGAAGGGATGCCGTCGGGTTCGAAAAACCTAGGTGGTTCCAGCTAATAACCACAGACGTATGCGATTCATCAAGTTTATAACTCGCTGTTTTCGCCTGTGCAGCAGTAGTAAAGAGAAGTGAAAATAACAGTGAAGCAGAAAGTACATGATATTTCATTGATATAACCCGATTCATAAGGATTGATTGTTATTAGCGCAGGCGCTTATATAGCAAGCCGGCTTATTTGATAAAATTTTCGTTATTACACAAAAAAATTATTTGTTCGTGCTGGCGGCTAATGGCTATCAGTGTTCGTAACGTATGACATTATCGTGTCACAAACTCAGCATTACCAACTCATTATCTGGTTATTTCAATAATTACGATGGTTAAGCCGCAGCAGCATGGCACATGCAAATCTCTTGATTTCAGCGCTATAGTAGATTTAGACTAACTTATCTTCAAGTACCCACCTCAAGGTAAGTATGGAAAAATTCAACGACTGTTTTACACTGGACAACAAAGAACCCGGTAATGTTTTGCGGGAGGCATGTCCTGCCCGTGAAGTTCTCGAGGTTCTGGTGAGCAAATGGACATTGCTCATTATTCATGCCCTTTCTGACGGTGCATCAAGGCCGGGTGATTTGCGAAGAAAAATTCAGGGTATATCAGAAAAGGTGCTGTCACAGAATCTTAAGGAACTTGAAAGCAGGAATCTTGTTACGCGCACTGTCTTTCGTGAAGTACCGCCCAAAGTCGAATATGCACTCACGGAACTGGGAACGTCCCTCTGGCAGGCAGCGAATGAACTCAACCGGTGGGTAGAACAAAACTGTCACTTTCTGATTAAAGACACTGATCCTTCCATGTGACATGCCATTGTTCATTTATGAGTGCTGCGGGCTAACAGGAGCATATAAGAAGGCAGGCTGCAGGCGCCGAAAAGCGACTTCCCTTGCTGGCTCAGAGGCGGTATCGCCTGCTGGCCATGAGGGAACAGCAAGGCATTTTAACAACAAGTCCCTGCAGTTTGTTGTATCAGTACAAAAAGCACTCGCGTCTCAGTCTTTGCCCGGCCCATGGTCAAACCGGGTTCCTTTGCCGATGGCATAAAACTGCCCCCCGGCGACATAATGTATGGTTCGTAATTCGTCAGGTGCTTCATCAAATATCCAGTGTCCATTGCGAAAAACCCGATCGTCACTCCACGCGCCGGCAATTTCTCCCATAAACAGATTATGTTCCAGCTCATATGCCGCGTTGGGTATTACCTTACATACAAGCCAGCCAGCACAACCCTCTACCAGCGGAACATCGAACTCTTTCAGGTAGAACGTCGGTATTTTATGATTCTTGTCAGGCCTGTCACGGTAGCTGTGCTCACCTGCGTACAAAACGGTTTCCATCTGGCTGACTACGGGGATCTGTACGGCAAACAGACCACTTTCTTCCACCAATCCACGGGTATAAGCCTGCGGACCGATATACGCCATGACTTTATTGATCCCCACCAGACTCACCCAGGCAGCGGCCATCACATTGGCATTACCATTATGCTTAGCGGAAATCATTGTAGTTGGGCCGACCTGCAATAATCGATATGCTTTGTTCAGTTCGACTGGCTGTAAAGACACACGATTTCTCCTTCCCATAAATGAAAAATGTGCCGTTATCAGCAACGGCACATTTGAAGGCGTTTTAATACACTGATGATCGCCTGAAGATAATCAGGCTAATACCGTTTTGTATCGTCCGGCCTGAGCTGCGATTTCTTCGTCAGTTATCGTCGCGCTTCCGCCTGTAATGAACGGCTTGATGTAGTTCATACCCAGATACCCGGAGATGGTTTCAAAAGACAGCAGGTACTCTCCTACCGTATGTCCGGCAGCGCCATCAGGCTGATAGGCAGACTCAGCACCTCCAAGCGAAACTGCCAGCATGAGTTGCTTGTCGTGCAGCGCCTGTGTTTCTCCACCATGTGACCAGCCGTACGTCAGTACATCGTCAAGCCACTGTTTCAGAAGTGGCGGCGTGCTGTACCACTGCATAGGGAACTGCAGCACGACACGATCCGTCTTCTCCAGGGCAGCCTGTTCAGCGGCCACGTCGATTTTGCCATCCGGATACAGGTCATAGAGATAACGCACTTCAACGCCTGTCAGTGATGCTGCACCTTTTGCCAGGGCTGAGTTTACCCGGGACTGATTAATGTTGGGATGGGTAACAAATACTGTTGTTTTCATAGCGATCTCTTATTTTTTCAGAAGAATGTTTCGTCAATTTCAAGCCGGGATAAGGCTTCGTTGATATCATTTAATTCGGCGTCACTGAGCTGAACATTTGCGGCGTGAAAATTCTCTTCCAGCCGGTGTAGTTTTGTTGTTCCCGGGATCGGCACAATGTAAGGCTTCTGAGCCAGCTCCCAGGCAAGAACAATCTGTGCTGAAGTTGCGTTGTTTCTTTCTGCAATTTCAGCGATTAGCTTAAGAAGCGTCTGGTTATTTTCCATCACCTCTGGTTTGAAGCGCCCCATCATGCCCCGGTAATCGCCTTCCCCGTAGGTTGTATTAGCTGTGACCTGACCACTCAGGAATCCATTACCCAGCGGGCTGTAGGCCATAAAACCAATATCAAGTTCATCGCAGACCTTAAACAGATCCTGTTCAGGTTTACGCCACATCATTGAATACTGGTCTTCAACCGCAGTGACCGGGCAGATGGCATGAGCCCGGCGTATGTAAGATACGGGCGCATTGGATAAGCCCCAGTACTTTATTTTGCCCTCCGCGATCAGCTCTTTCATTAATCCTGCCACCACTTCCGGCTCAACTTTTGGGTCGACACGATGCTGATAAAACAGGTCGATATGGTCGGTCTTCAGGCGCCTGAGGGAACCTTCCAGTTGCTCTCTGACAGATGCCGGACGGCTGTCTAATACCGGCACCAGCTGTCCATCACTATTTTCCATTCCTGTCACGCCGAATTTGGTCGCGATGACAACGTTGTCCCTGTGTTTGCTGAGCGCTACCCCCAGCAGTTTTTCGTTTTCAAATCCGTAAATGGGGGCAGTGTCGAAAAGGTTGCAGCCCAGCTCTACAGCCTTGTCTATCAGCTTTGTCCTTTCCCGGATCTCAACTGAATAGCCATAGCCATGGTCCATGCCCATGCACCCCAGCCCCATTTCCGAGACATGAAGCCCCTGGCTACCTAACCTTCTAATTTTCACGATTATTTCACCCTTCTTTAAGGTATTAACTATTCTTAGATGCTAAGTATACGGTTGGATTTATTGCTGAAAAATTGTTAATTTAGAAAATCAGAATTGCTAAAATCACAATTATTATGAATAAACTCGATGCCCTGAGATTTTTTGTTACTGCTGCAGAAACAATGAATTTTCGCGAAGCGGCAGTCAGGCTGGCCATTTCTCCATCCGTGGTGACACGCACGATTGCTGATCTGGAACATCAGCTTGGCGAACCGCTTTTTAAGCGCAATACCCGATCCATTGTGCTGACCAGCTTTGGTGAGTTTTTCTTGCCCCGTGCCATGCGGCTGCTTGAAGACTCAGAGGCCCTTTTCCAGACGGCCAGAGATGACAATGAGATGAAGGGTGTTGTGAGGATCACGCTATTCCGGTTTCCCGGCCACGAGCAGGTGTTATATGAGCTTCTGACCGCTCTCGATCCCTATCCTGAGCTGTTTATTGACTGGCGGTTAGACATGATGAAGCTGGATACTGTCCAGAACCGTATTGATATGGGGATCCGTATAGAGCGGGAGCCAAACCCGAATTTTATCGTCAGGCCCATTACGCTGGTTCATCATGCCCTGATGACTTCTCCCCGGCTCATTGACAGGCTGGGCGCACCGAAAAATTTTGAAGACCTGCGTCAGCGTTACCCTTTCAGCGGTCTGCTTAACCCTGAAACCGGCAAGGTGTTTGAATTTATGCTCGACGGCGTCAATACCTTTATTCCCCGGCACCTGGAGTTTTTTACCACCGACTCCCAGTCTGAGATTCAGGCTGCGTTAACCGGTAAAGCCGTGATTCAGTCGAGTAATCTGGCCTGCAGGGAATACCTTGAAGACGGCAGGCTGGTGAATGTCCTGCCGGAACTGAAACTGGAAACCTGGCAGCTTTATCTTTACCGGCCCTATCAGACCCTGGTACCACAGCGCATCAGGACCGTTTTTCACATCCTTGAAAATATTTTACTCAGACACTTTAGTTAAAAGAGGGCCCGGATGTGGCTGGCGCTCTTAGCCGGCGTCCCCCCGTAAACCGGAGATGTGAATTTCTGGGTACAGCCTTTCTCCGGGAAGTCGCTGCTCCGGGATGCTCATATCCGCGAAATAAAGTCTGCCGTTCTTTCAGGTCCCCTGAATACTGCTGACTTTTAGTATGCAACGGGGAGCTGTGACAGACGTATCAACTGAATATTTCATCTATCCAGTCTGCAAATGCACGTACGGCGGGTGAAAGAAAACGCTGATGGGGATAAAGCAATGCGACAGGAACAGACGACGGCTGCCAGTCGGCCAGGACTTCAACCAGCGTTCCTTTCTGAAGGTGTTCTGCTACAACGTTCTCAGCAAGCTGCGCCAGCCCGAATCCTTCGAGGCACATTTTTATATAGAGTCCCGTCTCGTTGACGGCTGCCTGCCCCCTGACGGGTACGGACAGCGTTTCTGTTCCCTTTACAAAACGCAATTCGTCTGTACGCCGGCTTTGTCCGGAAAAATAATGAATAGCCCGGTGATGAGATAAATCTTCAGGTGACTGCGGAATACCGTACTCCCTGAGATAATCGGGAGAGGCGCAGGTGATCCAGCGAAATTCTCCGAGCGGACGGGCTACAAGCGTGGAGTTAAGTAACTCTCCGGTTCTGATCACGCAGTCCACGCCCTCCTGAACCAGGTCAACCTGCCGGTCGCTGACGCCGATCATCAGGTAAATATCAGGATAACGGCTGTAGAACTCTTTCAGGTTTGGCATCACGAGGAAGTGCGCTATACCGCCGGGCATATCAACGCGTAAACGACCACGGGGGCGCCTGTTCGAATCGGCCAGACTGGCTTCCGTATGTTCAATTAAGGCCAGAATTTCCCGGCACTGCGCCAGATACTGCATACCTTCCGGAGTCAGGCTGACACGTCTTGTGGTCCGGTTCAGCAGACGCACCTGCAGATATTTCTCCAGGTTTTTGATGGTGCTGGTAACAGTAGAAGAAGGCAGGGACAGTGTTTCCGCTGCCCGGACAAAGCTTCCGGCCTCAGCCACCCTTATAAAAACCTGCATAGCCTGAATACGATCCACCTGATTGCGCTCCTGAATAGCATGTGACGGTGATAACCATCATTATTCGCAAATTCTGAATGATGAAAACACGTTAGTCATCTTTTTCAGCTTAAACAGGAGGCGTATTGTTTTCCTTCTGAACCTGAAAGAGACAATTCAAATGACCGATTACTGCAGAAATATTGTTAACAATCAGACGGCAAATGCTCCGGTAACGCTGATCAGCGGTGCAACCATACTGAGTATGGATGAGAATGTTGGTAACCATGAACGTGGCGATATTCTTGTCACAGGGTCAACCATCACCGCCATCGGTAAGGACCTGAACGCCGAGGGTGCTCACGTCATTGATGCCACAAATATGATTGCCATGCCGGGGATGGTCGATTCTCATCGTCACGCCTGGGAAGGCCAGCTGCGCCGCATCAACCCAAACGCCACCTGTCTGGACGACTATAGCAATGCCACGCACTTCTCGTTTGCGAAATACTATCGGCCCGCAGATATCTATGTCGGTAATCTCCTGACGGCGCTGGGCGCGATTGATGCGGGTATCACTACCATGATTGATAACTCGCACAACAGCCGTACCGCAGCACATGCAGACGCCGCCGTTGAAGCCCTGCTTGATGCCGGAATTCGCGCTATTCATGCTTCCGGCGCGCCGGTAGCAGGCGAATGGGACAGAGCGCACTGGCCGGGTAACTGGCAGCGTCTGCAGGAAAAATATTTCAAAGACAATCCTGAGGGACTGGTTTCTCTGGGCGTCATGGCCCAGCTGGAGCCGGAATTGTGGGCCGAGGCCCGCCGGCTCGGGCTGCCAATCGTGACCGAATTCTTTGGCGCTGAAATGGCTTCAGAGCTTAAATCACTGCATCAGCAGGGCCTGCTGGGCCCGGACAATATCTTCAATCACTGCACAGCACTGCCTGATGAGGGCTGGGAAATCCTGCGTGAAGCCGGCGTACGAGTGAACGTCTGTCCGCGCTCAGATTCGCACTATGGCATTGAAAGCGGGATGTTTGCCATTGAGGCCGCGCAGCGCCATGGCATCAATCCTGGCCTGAGCGTGGATAACGAAACGTCTTACAGCACAGATATGTTTATGGAAATGCGCGTGGCGTTCTATCTGCAGCGAGTAATGGGTATGCATAAGCAGCACTGCTGTGATTCAGGGCATTCTCTGACAACGCTCCCGGCAGCGCAGCTGCTGAAGTCGGCAACCGTCGATGGTGCGACCTGTGCCGGACTACAGGATAAAGTGGGTAGCCTGACGCCAGGCAAACAGGCCGACCTGATCCTGATTAACGCTGCTGATCTCAATCTCTATCCGAACGGGAATGCCTTCGGGACGGTGGTGCATGCAACTGAACGCAGCAACATCGATACTGTCATGATTGGCGGGCGCATCGTCAAGCAGAACGGCAAAGTTCTGGGCGTGGACAGCGAGCGTCTTCGTGCTGCCATCGATGAATCACGCGAACACCTTTTCGCCGCCGCCGGGTATGAGCCGGACATCTTTGCGGAGAAATTCCTGCCGCTGGTACAGGCAAACTGACAGGGAATAACAGCATGAGCGCGATTTATTACGTAATAGCTTTTGCAGCGGGTCTTGGTATTACCTTGCAGACAACCCTGAACAGTCAGCTCGCAAAAGGACTCGGGGGCGATCCGGTCACCGCCGCGTTCTTTTCCTTTACGGCCGGGGCGTTGAGCCTCGGGATTTACTCGCTGCTACGTGGCGGGTTATTTAGCTCTCTCGCTGCTATTCCTTCGCAGCCAGCATGGAGTCTGGCGGGCGGCCTGATCGGTGCCTGTGCGTTGTTCAGCTACGTGGTGCTGGCACCGAAAATCGGTTTTTCAGCCCTGCTCGGGCTGGCAATCGTTGGGCAGTTACTCTCGTCGCAGATGATTGACCATTTCGGTCTGCTGGGTGCTGTACGGCGACCGGTTTCGCTACTCAAACTGGGGGGCATGCTGGTCATGCTGGCAGGACTCGCCATCATGCTTTTTGGTGACAAACTTTCAGCGCGTTTTTTGCCCTGACAGGGTGGGAATAGCTTGTTACTGCCGTCTGCCATAATGCAGATGGCCTTACGCTTTTGGTCAGGCGCGATGCGAAACTTTTATATGCGGGAGAAATAACATGTTTTCAGTGTCTGCTGATGCCAGAAATTTGCTGGGAGAGTGCCCAATCTGGTGCGAGAGGACACGCAGGATTTACTGGACTGACATTGAAGGCAGCGAGCTGCTTGCCCTTGAAGAAGACACCAGTGTTGTGATGCGCTGGTCCCTGCCTGAACGCCTCGGATCGTTTGCTCTTACTGAACATTCTGACGTTTTATTGATGGGACTGGCGTCCCGATTCGCCTTCTGCGATCTGAATACGGGTATCTTTACGCCGGTTGTGGCGTCACCGGGAGGACCGGGAACACGGACAGGGGATGGTCGGTGCGACCGCGAGGGTAATTTCGTCTTCGGGACCATGGATGACGGATACCCCGCGAAAATCATAGGAAGATTTCACAGGCTAAATGCAGCGACACTCAGCATTGAGACGCTACCCCTGCCTGAGGTGGCCATCCCGAACAGCATCTGTTTCAGTCCGGACGGCAGCACGATGTATTACTGTGACTCGATGCAGGGCCGTATAATGTGCTGTGATTACCCCTCCATGAATAACCAGCGCGTGTTCACTGCAACAGAAGGAAAGGGAGCGCCTGACGGCTCCTGCGTGGACGCAATGGGCTATGTCTGGAATGCCGAATGGGGAGGAAGCCGTGTTGTACGTTATCGTCCGGACGGAACGACGGAGAGTATCCTGCCCTCTCCAGGAGTTCAGAGCACTTGCCCGACACTCGCGGGAGAAGCATTCACAACGCTGTATTGTACCAGTGCCAGCGTGGGTCTTTCTGTGCCGTCAAGGCATGATGGAGCATTGCTAAGAGCGAAATCAGCCGTATTCCCCGGTTTACCGGAGAGCCGGTTTTCAGCGCACACAGCGTAACCGCTTTGCTATCAGTGCCAACAGGGGGAACAGAGTCTTTCTCTTCACCATATTCGGTTAGGCAGGAGAAAGACTCTGGTATTTATTACAGCAGCTTAAATACGATTATAATGAGCTGCCCGGGGTCAGATTTGCATTTATCCAGGCTGCCACGTCGGTAACCGGAATGTTATGGCGTTCATTGAATGTCTGCTTTTTATTCCATGCAACACCCCGCCCCTGTGCAAAAACGGCACGATACTTAGACATCATGTCTTGCGGGTTGAGCGCGAGTTTATCCATCAGATATTGTTCGCTCCATTCCGTGCAGCTGAAAGGACGGCCAAGCGCTGATTGCAGCTTATCTGCTACCTCTGCGTAGGTCAGTGTATCACCGGCGATATACACAATTTCGTTCCGGATGCGAGGAGTTTTAAATACGATCGCTGCCGTCAGCATCCCGATATCATCGGGAGTTGTCAGCGTCATGGTGTTGTCAATACTGCCGAGTGCGTGAACAGTATCGTTCTGCAGATCGACCACACCGAAGTCTGGTTCGAACAAATAGCTCATGAAGATGCCGGTCGAAATGATGACCCACTCAGTTTCATGCTGGCTGCGTAGTAAATCACGCACGTCAATCTGCGCGTCGAAGATGTCTTGTGGACTGCCGCGTCCGATGGCATCAAAATCGGCACCAAACTGCCATGGAAAATAGCGTGGAATCCGCGCCTGCAGGGCCGCCTGCGCCAGTTTCATCGGTGTATTTATGCCGGCCGCGTACCCCGCGCAGCCAACGACTGTGTCAAATTGCGCAAAGAGGCTGGCCAAATCGTCGACAGAACTCATGACGAGATCGCCCGTGACTATATTAATACCGAGGTTTCTGATTTCCGTGATAACGAATTGTTTTCCAGGTTCATCTGACGTTACGGTACTTTCGCGCAGCAGCACGCTGATTTTCGTTCCCTCCACATCTTTTGCCCGAAGGGCAAGATTTCGCAGAACGGGGAGGCCCAGCTCACCGGCACCGAGCACGAGGATATTTTCAGACGTAGTGTTAAGATCTGTTTTGTTCATAATCTGGCCTTACATGAATTGTTGCACCACTCTAGCAATTCATAACAGGCTAAAAAAGAAGGTACATGTATGATACCGGGAGTCAATGAAATGGATCGGGAAGATATTCTTCAGTATTCGCAGGCTGTTTGTAAGGGGCTGAGAGACGATGATGATGGCTTGCGGCGGGAGGTGCTGGCTCATGCCGGAAGTCGCTGGTCGCTGGGTATCGTCAACACGCTTGGCGTTTATGGCAGACTGCGTCATGCCGAAATTGGCAGGCGTATGCACGGAGTGACTCAGCGCATGCTGACGCGTACATTACGACAGCTTGAGCGTGACGGACTGGTTATCCGCCATGATTTCAGTGAAATCCCGCCACGAGTCGAATACGAACTGTCCGATACAGGTATGGAGTTACTTGTACGGATGATCCCGCTGTGGACCTGGATTGTCGATAATGCTGATCGCTTTCGTGAAGACCGGTTGAGATATGAAAAAAATAACAGTAACCCGGGGACGTAACTGGCCATGAATATAAAACATCACTTTTCATGGTTTGTAACGAATACAAGTATCTGAATAGATAAGCCTTCGGATATGTATGTATACAGTAGTCATCCGGAGACAGAACCGATTTCACCGGGCTCGGCCGGGATGGTGTAATTAAAGAGGATTAGATTTTACGTATCTCTATCATCAATATCAGTCGGTGCATATTTCAAATGGGTGTTATAGCGAATTTGATTTTCGCCACCATTAATTCGGCCTTAAAAATTATCTGACAGGATGACCTATCCTTTCAGAATAATAGGTTGACTGGCGAAACAATATTTTAAAAACTGGTGATTTTTTATGATTCCTAAAATAAATAGTGAAGTCTCTTCTGATTATCATGATCTGCCTGGTTATATTCATGGGGCGAAAATTATCCAAGTCGCTTTGACTAAACACCCTATAGACAATATCAGTGATGTGGTTTATGAGACAGTGAAAAACACTCGTTCTGTCAGGCAATTGCATATGTCTTTTCTGGTTCCTCGTACCAAAATTTTGAAACCAGCCATCATCTATTTTCCTGGGGGAGGATTTATGACAGCTGAGCACAATAAATTTGTGGAAATGCGCATGGCTTTAGCGGAGGCTGGCTTTGTTGTTGCAGCGGCAGAATACAGGACAATTCCGGATACTTTCCCTGCGCCAGTGATAGATGCTAAAGCAGCAGTAAGATACCTTCGTCAACATGCCCACGATTATGGAATTGACCCCTCACGAATTGGTGTATTTGGCGATTCTGCAGGAGGATGGCTGGCGCAGATGCTTGGTACCACTAATGGCGATAAATCATTCGATCACGGCGATTTTCTCAGCCAGTCCGCTGATGTGCAGGCTGTGGCTACGCTTTACGGAATATCAGATCTGCGTAACATAGGTGACGGTTTTCCGGATCACCGACAAAAAGTGCATCAGTCTCCTGCAGTCGCGGAGTCACTGCTAATTAATGGTGTGGCTTTCAAGAATTTTGCAGGTGCCTCCATCAGTTCTGTACCTGAAAAAGCGATAAATGCAAGCCCCATAGGACGTCTCAAAGGATGTAAACCTCCGTTCCTAATAATGCATGGAAGTAAGGATACATTAGTATCGCCTAAGCAGAGCGCAACGCTTTACAAAGCCCTTTTGGAATCGGGGAACAAAACGGACTACGTACTTATCGAAGGTGCAGAACACGGTGATGATCACTGGTATCAACCCGTTGTCATAAATAGGGTTGTTGACTGGTTCAGCGGGCATCTTTGTCCTGATAATACATGATGACTGACGCTCTGTTGAATCACTCAAACTGTTGTCAGCAACGTCCGCTTCACGCCCTGAGACATTTGACAAGCTTTTTACGGCATCAGTAAGAGCGATTTTCGCTCTTCCAATGCCAGCAAAATAGTTAGCGAACGTGGAGCACTTACTGGCTCGAAAGCAAAGCGGCAATCATCAAACCGCATGATTCTGGCACAATATTCGTAACCAGTAAGCGCATACCCTGAATCACTTAAAAGTGTAACTCTCTGGGTTCGAATGACTATATCTGGCACAGGCTGTGTGAAAACTCTGCCCTAGAACTGAAGTGCGCGCATCTACGCAAAATCTGGAATTGCTCGACTGGTTAGTTTACGTATGAGCGCAGTTTTCAGCCCTGTTTTAGTCGCAGTTTAATCTACCAAAACAGTTTTCACACAGTCTGGGCTCGGAGCGGACAGGCTCAGGAGTATGATGTCCGCTATAAGCGAACAGCGGAAGTTCGCATAGAATAAAAATGGCAATGTTGCTTACATCGTCAGAGCTGGCAGTGAAATGTTGACCATTTTGCAGGATGTCCGATGAATTCACGCAATGCGTCGAGAAATACCGTGACTCTGGCAGGTGGGTGACGTAACGCGCGTAGCGCATATATTCCTGTAGATACATGTGGTTGCGATGACATTTCCGGAAAGAGTTGTACCAGCGCGCCACTGTTAATCTCATCTCCCGCCACCCAGTCCGGCAGGAACGCGATCCCCATCCCTTCGACCGCTGCCTGACGCATTGCTTCGAAATCATCACAGCCAAACATAGGCAGGCCCGAGTTTTCTCTGGCCGGATGGCCAATCACGCTCGACCAGCAAAGCAGATCCGCACCGTACAGCTTATCGATTAACCGATGTGAGGCGATGTCGTCCAGCGAGGCGGGAATCCCCGCGCTTTCCAGATAGGCAGGGCTTGCGCACAGCACACGTATTTGCGTTGCTATTTTGCTGGCAATCAACGTGCTGTCGGCCATATTACCAATACGGATGACAACATCAAGGCGTTCAGCGACGGGGTCTGCCAACCGTTCGGTCAGATCCAAATCGAAGCTCAGCGCCGGATACTGTCGGGAGAGTTTTGCCATAACCGGCAGCACATAGCGTTTACCAAATGTGGGATAACACGCCACTCTCAGCACACCGGTTACTTCGCCCTTCATTGACGCCAGTTCCTGCTGCGTATCCTCCAGTGAATCGAGGATCCGTCTGGCGCGAATCAGCAACATTTCCCCGGCATCCGTCAGGGTTAAATGCCGTGTAGATCGCAAAAAAAGCGGGGTATCGAGGTATGCTTCCAGCGCATCAATCTGCCGTCCTATCGAGGAGGGCGTGCGTCCGCGACGGCGACCAGCACCCGAAAAACTGCTTTCACGGGCGACATCGACAAAGACTCCAAGGAACTCGGCAAATTTCTCTGATTGCATCTGTGCATTTCTTGCATAGCTGTTGTGGGGAGAAGCCATCTTATCAGTGATGTGCGCTGAACTTAAGATCCCCTCAGCCGAATGACATTACACAAACACGCACACACTGAGGATAACGACCATGCAAAATCATCAATACGATCCCCTTTATCTATTCATCGACGGTGACTGGATTGAAGCGGGCAATCGCGACACTGTCGCTGTGATTAACCCCGCAACCGAAGCCACTATCGGCCGCTTGCCGCTCGCGACCGCCGCCGACCTTGAACGTGCCC